>Ga0153915_10000689_pt1 | contig 31198 bp, 26 predicted proteins | sample Opewatmetagenome_2_FD_107003 | JGI IMG/M metagenome (GOLD analysis project Ga0153915, IMG submission 107003) | Freshwater wetland microbial communities from Ohio, USA - Open water 3 Core 3 Depth 3 metaG | ecosystem: Environmental > Aquatic > Freshwater > Wetlands | place: USA: Ohio, Lake Erie... | reverse complement strand
GTGGATGCCGTACGGAGACGCCTACACCTACACCCCGCCAGCCGGGTACGGCGAACCGTACATCGTCTACTATCCCGCCTACGGATGGACCTGGCTGGTTTCGCCTTGGGTCTGGGGCTGGGGACCGTGGCCGTACTTCGGGATCTACGGACCGTATCGCTTCGCGTGGTACGGCCACGGTTGGTGGCGGTACCCGTGGCGCTGGCACTTCGCGCCCGCGCCGTTCGGCGGCGGCTTCGGGTTCCACGGCGTCAGGCCGGCGCCGCCCCGGGGCAGCTTCGGGTACGGGGCCGGCGTCGGAGGTCGAGGCGGCGCCGTGTACAGAGGCGGTACCGTCGGCCGGGGTGGGTTCGGCGGCCGGGGTGGTGGCGGAGGCCACTCCGGGGGCGGGCACCGCTAGGGCATCGCGGCCGGCCCCTCGTGCCGCGGCGGGGGAAACCGCCGGCGCGCGGAGTCTCGCCGCCGCGGGGATCCGCTTCGGGAGGCCTCGCTCGACGCGCTGACCGGCGATCTGCTCTCTCGATCGGGCGGCGGCCCCAGCGGGGCGGTCGACGTGGCTCCTCACGAGGGCGTCCGCGAGGCTTCGCCGGATCGCGGCCCCTCGCGTGACCGGCGCTGGAGCACCGCGTCGGCGAGGGGCAGCGGCCTCGCCCATCGCGTCACCGCCTCCTCAGCCGAGCTCGACCGGTACGAAGATGCGGGAGTCGCCCCTCTGCACCAGGACCGCGACGTGCTTTGGGGCCTTGGCGATGAGCCCGCGCAGCTGCTCGACACCCGTCACGGGCGAGCCGCTCAGCGAGAGCACGACGTCGCCGGGCTGGATGCCGGCGCGGGCCGCGGGACCCGTCACGCCCTCCACCAGCACTCCGCCGTGGACCTCGGCCTGGCGGTGCTCCGCGGGCGTCAGCGGACGGACGGTGATGCCCAGCCGGCCGTGATCCGCGGGGCCCTCGGCGCTGGCCACCTTGGCGTCCTTGGCCTCGCCGACGACCACGCCGATCTCGCGATGGCCACCCTTCCGCCAGACGTCGAGTGTCGCCCTGGAGCCGGGCTTCAGGTCGGCGACCCGGGGCGGCAGGTCGGACGAGCCCGCGATCTCCTGGCCGTTCAGCGACAGGATCACGTCTCCGGGCTCGAGCCCCGCCTTCGCCGCGGGGCTGTCCTTCTCCACCGAGCTCACCAGCGCGCCGGCCGGCTTCGCGAGGCCGAACGACTGGGCGAGCTCCTGATTCACGTCCTGGATGACCACGCCCATCCGTCCGCGGACCACCCTGCCGTGGGCGAGGAGCTGGCCCTCCACCTTCATGGCGACGTCGATCGGGATGGCGAACGAGAGGCCCATGTACCCGCCCGACCGGGAGTAGATCTGGGAATTGACGCCAATCACCTCGCCGGCGAGATTGAAGAGCGGGCCGCCGGAGTTGCCCGGGTTCACCGCCACGTCGGTCTGGAGGAAGGGCACGTAGCCCTCGTTGGGAAGCGAGCGCGCCCTGGCGGAGACGATGCCAGCGGTCGCGCTGTTCTCGAAGCCGAACGGCGAACCGATCGCCAGGACCCACTCTCCGACCTGAGTGCGGGAGGGATCGCCGAGCCGCACCGTGGGGAGCCCCTTGGCGTCGATCTTCAGCACGGCCACGTCGGTGGCCTTGTCGAGGCCCACGACCTTGGCGGGGAATTCCCGCTTGTCGGTGAGCCTGACCTGCACCTCGCTGGCTTCGGCCACGACGTGCGCGTTCGTGAGGATCACGCCGTCGGACTTCACGATGAATCCCGAGCCCAGGCCTCGCGTGGGCATCTCTCCTTGCTGCTCGGGCCCGCCGAACCTCCGGAAGAACCGCCAGAACGGGTCGTTGGGATCGAGCTGGCCGAAGGGCGAGGCGTCGAGTCCCGTCTTCGCCGTACCGGTCGTGCTCACGTTCACCACCGCTGGGCCATACTGCCGGACGATGGCACTGAAGTCGGGGAGCGCCGTGGCGACGGCCGGCGCGGACGGCTGAGGGGCCGGCGGTGGCGCGGACATGGCTATGGCGGTGGGGAGGAAGGTGTGACCGAGGACTGCGTAGCCGCCCGCGACCAGGCCGAGAACGGCGATGGCGACGGCGGCGCGCTTCAGGCTTCGCGACGACATGTCGGGCTCCTTGCGATTTTCGGGCGAGGCTCCATGCCCCGTCCTCGCGCAGGAACCTGTGCTCGCTGGCTTAAGGGCGGCTTAACGAGGGCCGTCCTGCTTGGGGCGCCGAGCCGGATCGGCGAGATCCGCCGGGAATTCGACGCGGACGACCAGCCCGCCACCCGGAGCGTCTCCCAGCACGACATGGGCGCGGTGACGATCGGCGATCGCTTTCACGATGGCGAGCCCGAGCCCGGTGCCCGGCTCGGCCGTCCCGCCGCGCCGGTAGAACCGGTCGAAGACGCGTGCCCGCTCCTCCGCCGGGATTCCGGGGCCGGTGTCGGCGACCTCCAGGTAGGGTCCTCCCGTTCCCACCCCGGCCGAGACGTCCACGCGCCCGCCCTCGGGCGTGTAGCGGATGGCGTTGTCGACGAGGTTGGCGAGGAGCGTCTGCAGGGCGGCCGCGTCACCCGTGACCCTGGCCTCCTCGTCGACTCGCGTCGCGCCGAGATCGACGCGACGGCCGTCGGCGAGGAGCGCGTGATCGGCGATGGCCTGGCCGACCAGCCCGGCGAGCGAGACCGGCTGGCCGCGCCAAGCGCTGGCCGCCTCGGGGTCCTCACGCGCGAGCGACAGGAGCTGCTGCACCACGTGCGTGGCCCGCTCGAGGCCCGCCCCGACCTCCGCGATCGCCGCAACCCGATCGCTTCCGTCACCGGCCCGCTCCGCGAGCTGCACCTGGAGCTTCAATGCCGCGAGCGGCGTGCGCAGCTCGTGCGCCGCGTCCGCGACGAAGGCACGCTGGGCCGCCAGGGCCGTCCCGAGGCGGCTCAGCAGGTCGTTGAGCGAGCGCACCAGCGGCAGGACCTCCATCGGGACGTCGGCCTCCGGGAAGGGTTCCAGCGCCGAAGGCGTCCGGGCCGCGACGGCGCGGGCCAGGCGGTCGAGCGGCGCCAGTCCGTGCCCCACGACCCGCCAGAGCAGCAGCGCGAGCAGGGGAAGCAAGACCAGCAGCGGCGCGAGCGTGCGGGATGCCGCAGCGAAGGCCAGCTCGTCGCGCACGGCCAGAGGCTGCGCCACCTGGATGACCTGCCCGCCCAGCGCCGCCGAGTACACGCGCCAGGCCCCCGAGTGCGCCTGGACCGTGGCGAAGCCGAGCTCGGACACCTCCGGCAGGCCAACCCCGGGGCGGGACCGATAGAGGCGCGCGCCGTCCCGACCCCAGATCTGGATGACGAAGTCGAAGCGCTCGCCCGTGTCGCTGCCCGCGCCCTCCACCCGGCCCAATGCCTGGTCTCGCAGCGACAAGGCGATCTGGCGCAGGTGGTAGTCGAAGATCTGGTCGACCCCGTCGCGCGCCAGGCGGTAGGTGGCGATGCCGCCGACGAGCATGACCGCGGTCACGGCTCCGAGGAGCGTGACCACCAGCGTGCGACGCAGGGAGATCATGGCTTCCTCGGCACGACGTAGCCGACGCCGCGGAGGTTCTTGATCCACTCGGCGCCGAGCTTCTTGCGCAGGGAGTGGATATGGACCTCCACGACGTTGCTCTCGACCTGGTCCGCCCAGCCGTAGAGGCGCTCCTCCAGTCGCGCCCGCGACACGGGCCGGCCTGGGTGCTCGAGGAGCGCGTGAAGCAGCTCGAACTCGCGCGCCGACAGCACGACGGGGACGCCGTCGAGCCGGACCTCGTGCGCGGCCGGATCGAGAACGAGCCGCCCGTGCTCGAGGAGCGGCTCCGCCCGGCCGCTGCTGCGGCGCTGGAGCGCCCGGATCCGCGCCGCGAGCTCGTCGAGATCGAAGGGCTTCGGCAGATAGTCATCGGCGCCGGCGTCGAGGCCCGCCACGCGATCGGCGACCGCATCCTGCGCGGTGAGCACCAGGACGGGCGCCCGGCCCCCACGGCGGCGCAGGTCGCGCAGCACCTCCAGCCCCCCCTTGCGCGGCAGGCCCAGGTCGAGCAGGACGACGTCGTACGGCTCGCCCGCCAGCGCCAGCTCGGCGGCCTGCCCGTCCTGGACCCAGTCCACGGCGTGACCCATCTGGCGCAGGCCGCGCTGGACGCTGGCGCCGAGCATGTGATCATCTTCGACGAGGAGGAGCCTCATGCGCGCTGCACGGGATGATAGCCCAGCTCCCGGGCGGTGCTGGGGGGGGCGGTCCGCGCCGGTGCGGGGCGCTCTTCCACGGTGCTCCTATCCACCGTGCGCGAAGTCTGGATAGTCGGTCATCGAGCCATCCGCGTAGACGGTGCTTCCGGTGAGGTAGGAGGCCGCGTCGGATACCAGGAAGGTCGCCACGCGCGCGATCTCCTCGGGATCACCCATCCGCCCCAGGGGGATCTTGGTGAGCAGGTCCGCCAGGCTCGCCGGGTCGCTCCAGACCGAACGGTTGATGGAGGTCCGGATGGCTCCGGGCGCCAGGGAGAGCACGCGCACGCCGAAGGGCGCGGCCTCCTGGGCCAGCGTCTTCGTCAGCATCGAGAGGCCGGCCTTGGCCGCCGTGTAGGCGCTGTACCCGCTCCACGCGATCTTCTCGTGGACGGAGGTCAGGTTCAGGACCACCCCGCGCCGCTGCGCGACCATGCGCTTCAACGCTTCCCGCGCGCACAGGAACCCGCCCAGGAGGTCGATGCGCAGCACGCGCTCCCAGGCCTCCGGATCGGCCTCCCACGCCAGCGCCCGCGGGCCGTCGACGCCGGCGTTGTTCACCAGGATGTCGACTCCGCCCCAGGCCTGGTCGATCGACGCGAACATGGCGCCGACCTGGCCGGCCTGCGACACGTCCGCCCGGATCGCCATGGCTTCTCCGCCGGCCTGGCGGATTCCCGCCACGACCGCCTCGGCCGCCTCGGGGCCCACGACGTGGTTCACGCAGACTCGCGCCCCGGCGGCGGCGAGGTCCATCGCGATGCTGGCGCCGATTCCCGAGTTCGCCCCGGTCACCAGCGCCCTCCGACCCTTGATGGAGATCTCCATGAGTGTACCCCCGCCTTGAGTCGCTCCTTGCTCCGGCGGCCCGTGCACGGGTTGCGCGGGACCAGCTCGCTCACCCGTCTGGACCCGCGGGGTGCCGGCCGGCGCGCCTCTGATAACTCCGGGTGATGCGCCACGCAAGGTAGCCGGCGACGGACAGGTTGGCGGTGGCGATGGCGACCCTCACCCAGCTTCCCCTGCGAGCGATCTCCCAGAACTCCCAGGGAAGCGGGAGCAGCGTGGCGCAGACCACGAGCCAGGGGGCCCACCGGTAGCCTTTCCAGAGGCTCCACCCCTCGAAGGTGGTCAGGAGCGCGTCCAGGAACAGGCCACCCTCGAGCAGGTGGATCCCTCGCTGGCTCGTCAGCGCATGGAGCGCCCGCGAAGCGGCCACGCTCCACCGGCTCGCCAGGTGCGCCCTGACGCCCTCCGCCAGCGCGCCCACCGCTCCCCTCTCGCCGCCGGCCGCCAGCGCCACCAGGCCCGCCACGAGGGCCAGCTCCACGAGGGCCTTCGCCGCCTTGTAGACGACGATGAGCCCGATTCCGACGTCGCGCGACGGACCTCCGGCGCGACGTGGGCCCTCTGCCCGTGGGATTCGCCCCATTGGCGCTGCGGCCCTGCTCATTGCGTTCGCGCTGTCTTGCACATTGGAGGCGATAGCGGCGGGGCCAGGCTCGCGCTGCAGCGACGTGAGGCAGCGCGCCCGCCCTGGCGCGTTAGATCCCCCGGGTGCACCTTGCCCCCGGCGTCGAGCCTCCTCAGCCCGATGCATCGCTCGCACGCGACCCCTGGCGCCTCTTCTTCCCGCTCGGAGCGCTGCTCGCCTGGGCGGGAATCCTTCACTGGCTCCTCTATGCGGTGGGTGCGACGAAGGAATACCGCGCGGCCTTCCACGCGACCGCGCAGATCCAGGGATTCCTCACCTGCATCGCGGTTGGATTCCTGTTGACCTTCGTCCCGCGGCGCACCGGAACGGCTCCGGCCTCCGGATGGGAGCTGGCAACCGCAGCGGCCGGGCCGGTCTGCGCGACGCTGGCGGCCTTCTTGGAACGCTGGGCCCTCGCCCAGGCGCTCTGGCTGGCGGGCGTCCTGGTCGTCGCGGCCTTCGTCGTGCGCCGCCTCCTCTCGCCGGGCGCGGCGCAGCGGCTGCCGGGCGTCTTCGTGTGGGTGCCCGTCGGACTCGTCGCCGGGGCCGTCGGCGCCGCGCTGGTCGCCGTGGCCGCGGTGCTCGGTCCGCGGGAGGAACCCGAGCTGTGGCTGCTCGGCCGCGGCGCGCTGCTCCAAGGCATGGTCACGGCGCTCGTCGTCGGCGTGGGCGGGACGATGCTGCCGACGCTGACGCGAGGGAGCCTGCCGACCGGTGCGCGGCCGGGCAAGGGAAGGCTCGTCCAGGCCGCCGCCGCGGTGCTGTTCTTCGCGACCTTCCCCCTCGAGGCGTACGGCGCTCCCCGGCTCGGCCTCGCGGTCAGGGCGCTCATCGCCGGTGGCGCGCTGGCCGTGGCCGCGCGGGCGTGGCGACCGCCGACCGTGTCCGGTCTTCACCGCCGCCTCATCTGGATCGCGGCCTGGCTCCTGCCTGCGGGTTACGCGCTCGCGGCGGTGTTTCCGGAGCTGCGCAGCGCCGCGCTTCACCTGACCTTCGTCGGGAGCTTCGCCCTCCTGGCGCTCTCCGTGTCGCTGCACGTCGCGCTCTCGCACGGCGGCCGCCCCGAGCTCCTCGGGAGCCGGCCGTGGCAGGTATGGGCCCTGGGCGCGCTCGTCCTCGGGGCCGCCGCCTTCAGGCTGCTCGCGGGTCTCGACCCGGCCCGCCTCCGGCTCTGGCTCGGCTGCGCTTCCGCCTCCTTCCTGCTGGCGACGCTCGCCTGGGCGGCGCTGGTGCTACCGGCCATCCGGGCCGCCCGGGCGCCTGCCGCATGAGGTGCTCCCTCGTGCCGGCGCTTGCACCCTGCGCCCTTGCTTGCGGGGCTCGAGGGACGACCCCTCCTGCCGCCTCACTTCTTCTCGATGACTCCGCAGGCGATGCGCGTGCCCGCGTTCCCGGCGGGGTCGGTCTTCCCGTCGTCCGGGTCCGCGTGGATGACGAGGGCCGTGCCGTCGGGCCCGAACAGCGAGCCCTCCCCTTCGCGCAAGGTCGCGCCTTTCGCGGTGAAGGTGGCCTTTGCCTTGCCGTTCTTCCCCACGGTGAGATTCGGCATGTCGCCGGCATGGGCGCCCTCGGGATTGTGGAGACCATGCTTCTTGCCGAGGGGGTTGAAGTGCCCGCCCGCCGACTGGAAGTCGGGCGGCTCGCACTTCGCCACGGCATGGATGTGGATGCCATGCTTCCCCGGCGAGAGGTTGGCGACCCGAACCTGAACTTTCACGCCGCCCTTGGTCGACGTGAACGTGGCCGTCCCCACATCTTTGCCTTCGGCGTTCTTCAGCACCGCCTTCCCGGACGGACCGGCGGCAGCGACCATGAGCGGAATGGCTACGGCCAGTGAGGCGGAAAGGGCTCGGATCGTCATGGCGGTCTCCAGCGCGAGACGCGCGACCTCGGGGCGAAGGTCGCCGCGCAACTCGCGGCAGTTCGGATACCGCGACCAGACGGCCCAGACCCGGTCCCGACGGGTGCGCCCCATGGGGGGATCGCTGGGCCGCGCCCGGTGAGCTCATCGCTTCCGGCCTCCGCGGGCCCGCCGCATCCAGAGGTGCATGGTCGCGTAGGCGCGCCAGGGCCGCCAGCGCTCGGCTCGCGCCTCCGCCTCGCGCGCCGACACGCCGCCGAGCGCCTTGCGCACCCCGAGGTCGCCCGCCGGGAAGGCGTCCGGGTCGCCCAGGGCGCGCATCGCCACCACCTGCGCGGTCCAGTCCCCGATGCCGGGCACGGCGCAGAGGCGCGCCACGGCCTCCTCGGCGCCGGGGTGGCGCTCCAGCGAAAGCCCGCCCCGCGCGACCTCCCGCGCCAGCGCGACGAGGCTGCGAGCGCGCGCGCCCGGCATGCCCAGGCCGGCAAGCCGGTCCTCGCCTGCTTCCGCCACCGCTTCGGGCGATGGTGCGAGCCGGGAGAGGTCGCCGAAGGGCGTCTCGACGGGCTCTCCCAGCGCGGCGGCGACGCGGCTGCTCACCGTGGTCGCCGCCCGGACGCTGACCTGCTGCCCGAGGACGACGCGGAGCGCCGTCTCGAACCCGTCGAAGGATCCGGGCACGCGCAGGCCGGCGCGCCGCCGCACCGAGGGGCCGAGGAGCCGGTCGCGACCCAGGTGGGAGGCCACCGCGTCGGGCCGGGCGTCGAGGTCGAAGAGGCCGCGTAGCCGGGCCGCGAGCGGCATCAGCGCATCGGCCAGGGAGAGGGAGACCTCGGCGCGAAGCGCGGCGCGCCGCCCGTCGCGTGTCACCGCCACCCAGCCGGTGCGGGCTCCCAGGCGAACCGTGCGACGGTAGGCGCCGTCCCGCACCACCTCCACGCCCTCCGTGGCCCGGCAGGCGAGGAAGTCGAGCATCGAATCCCAGTCGAGGGGGGGCCGGTAGTCGAGCCGAAGGGCAAGCACTCCGGGCTCCGCCCCGCCGCCCTCCTCGCGCCGCGCCGCCGAGGGCACCCGGCCGAGACGCGCGGCGCGATGGCAGGCGCTGGGGTCGATCGTCACGCCGCCATCCTTACCGAGGCGGCGGGACCGTGTCTGGCCGTTCTCGGGGTGCGGTGTTGGCAGGTGAGGGGCGCCTCGCCGCTGCCCGGCGCCGGTCATGGCGGGCCGGCGGCCTCCATGCGGACCTCGAAGCGCGCGGCCGTCCAGGCGCGCACCTCGGCGAGCGAGCTGCCCGGTGCAATCTCCACCAGGGCGAGCCGGCTCCCCTCCCGCCGGAAGGTGGCGAGCTCGGTCACCACCCAGTCGACCGGACGCTCCGAGGTGATGGGGAGGGTACAGCGCGAGACGAGCTTCGGCTCGCCCGCGGCAGTGCGGTGGGTCATGGCAACGACGACGGTGCGGACGCCAGCCAGGATGTCCATGGCGCCTCCCGCGCCCAGCACCGGCTCCCCCGGCACCGCCCAGTTGGCGAGGATGCAGCGCTCGTCGACCTGCAAACCGCCGAGCACCGCCGCGTCGACGTGGCCACCGCGCAGCATCGCGAACGAGGCAGCACCGTCGAAGAAGCTCGCCCCCGGGCGGCGCGTCACCGGCCTCTTGCTTGCGTCGATCAGCTCGGGGTCCACTGCGTCCGGCGCCGGCGGCGGGCCGACACCGAGCAGGCCGTTCTCGGTGTGGAGGTGGACGGCGTCGGGGTCGAGGTACCTCGAGACCAGGGTGGGGATTCCGATGCCAAGGTTCACCACCCATCCGTCCCGCAGGAGGCCGGCCGCCCGGCGCGCGATCCGGTCTCTCACAGCTTCTCCGTCGCGAGCACGAGGTGGTCCACGTAGAGGTGCGGGGTGACGATCCGCTCCGGATCGAGCTCGCCCACCTCCACGATCTGGTCCACCTCCGCCACCACCACCTCGGCGGCGGTGGCCATGAGGGGGTTGAAGTTCCGCGCCGTCTCCCGGTAAACGAGGTTGCCGAGCCTATCGGCCACATGAGCGCGCACCAGCGCCACGTCGGCTCGGAGCGGCTCCTGGAAGAGGTAGCGCTTGCCCCCGATCTCCCGCACCTCCTTGCCCTCGGCCAGGAGCGTCCCCACGCCGGTGGGCGTGTAGAAGCCGCCCAGCCCGGCCCCCGCGGCCCGGATCGCCTCCGCGAAGGTGCCCTGCGGCAGGCAGGTCACCTGGAGGCGCCCCGCGGCTTGGGCCCGGCCGACGTCCGGGTTGGTGGTGAAGTAGGTCCCGATGGCGTGGCGCACCTTGCCGAGGAGGAGCGAGCGCCCGAGGTAGCTCCCGGGCTCGGGGAGGTTGTTGCTCACCACGGTCAGGTCCTTCACCGGCCCGGCATTGAGCGCCTCGACGAGCGTGAGCGGGCAGCCCACCAGGCCGAAGCCCCCCACCATCACGGTTGCGCCGTCGAAGAGGGTCCGGCGCACGGCCTCGTCGGCGGAGAGGACCTTGTCGCGCGGGTGGGCCGGAGCGGTCATGCGGCGGCCCGGCGCGGTGGCGCTCGGCGAAGGCGGTTCCCGAGCAGGCCCGAGGGCGCCCAGACGATCACCGCGGCGAGGAGGAGCCCGAAGAACAGGGCGTGGCCGGTCTCGAAGAAGCGCTTGAAGAGGAACTCGTCCAGCCCGGCGATGACGAGCGCTCCCACGGCCGGCCCCACCAGCGTGGACATGCCTCCGAAGAGCGAGCCGACGATGGGCATGAGCGACCAGGAGCTGTCGAAGGCCGAGTCGGGGGAGAGGAAGTGTACGTAGTGGGCGTAGAAGGCGCCCATGAGCGCGGTGGCGAAGGCGGAGGCGGCGAGGGCCGTGGCCTTGGTGCGAAGCACGTGGACGCCGATGCCGGCGGCGGTCTCCTCGTCGGCGTGGACCGTGGCCATGGCGGTACCGAGTCGCGAGCGGCGGATCGCCACCGCCCCGAGGTAGATGGCGAGGAGCAGCGCAGCGGCGAAGTAGTAGTTGGCGGTGCGGGAGACGGCGAAGTCCACCGTCAGGCCGAGGAGCCTCAGGGGCGGTGGCGGCGGGACGTTGAAGATGCCCTGCGACCCGCCGGTGAGGGCGTCGAGGTTCAGGGCGAGGAGCTTCACGACCTCGGCAAAGCCGAGGATGGCCAGGGCGAAGTAGGGGCCGCGCAGCTTGAAGCAGGGGAGCCCGATTGCGAGGGCGGCGAGGAGCCCCAGGATCGCCGCGCCGTGCATGGCGAGATAAGGGTTCCAGCCCGCCTTCATGACCAGGATGGCGGAGGCATAGGCGCCGATGCCGAAGAAGCCGGCGTGGCCGAAGGAGACCTGGCCGCAGAGCCCGCCCAGCACGTTCCAGGCGACGGAGACCGCCCCGAGCACCAGGGCCGCGATCAGGATCGAGAGGTAGTAGGGGTTGAAGTCGAGCGCGAGCGGAAGGGCGGCCACGGCGGCGAACACCGCCGCGGCGACGGCGGGCTCGGGCAGGCGGATGGCGAGCCGCGAGGGCGCCACCTCAGGACCTCTGCCCGAAGAGGCCGGTGGGCCGGAAGAGGAGGAGCACGATGAAGAGCGTGAACCCGAAGAGCTCCCGGAGGGACGAGGAGAGGAAGGTGACGGTCATCGCCTCCCCCACCCCGAGGATCATCCCGGAGACGATCAGCCCGGAGATGGACCCGACGCCAGCCAGCACGGTGAGGATGAATGCCTTGATGGTGAGGGGCGGCCCGATGGCCGGGCTGACGTGGGAGAGCATGCCGAGGAGCGGCCCGGCCACCCCCGCCAGCATCCCGCCGATGGCGAAGGCGCCCCGGTCCACCCGGTCCACGTCGATGCCGGCCAGGGCGGCGGAGTCGCGGTCGATGGCGGTCACGCGGATGGCCTTGCCGGGCCGGGTGCGGCGCAAGAAGGCTTGCATCCCGAGGACGCCCGCGACGGAGAGGGCGAAGGCCACCAGCTCCCCCGAGCTCATGCGAATTGGGCCGATGGCGAGCGGGCGCTGGAGCGACTCGACCTCGATGGTCCGCAGGTCGGCCGACCAGAGCTGCAGGAAGAGGTTGGAGAGGAAGATCCCGATCCCGAAGGTGAGGATGAGGGTGTTGAGGTCGGGAGCGGCCCTGACCTTGGTCAGGAACATCCGGTAGACGACGAGCCCCACCGCCCCTCCCGCCAGCGCCGCCAGCGGGAGGGAAAGGAGCGGGTTCAGGCCCGCGATGACCAGGAGCCAGTAGGCGACGTAGCCGCCCAGCACGACAACCTCGCCGTGGGCGAGGTTGATGATCCTCAGGATTCCGAAGACGAAGGCGAGCCCGAGCGAGTAGAAGGCGTAGTTGCCCCCCTCGAGGAGCCCCGAGAGAAGCGACTGGACGATGCTGGAGCCGGAGACCACGAGCCTCGCGCGGGGGCGCTACGGGTGGCTCCAGGGCACGGCCGGGTACACGGCCTGGCCGTTGGACCGCTCGCGGGGGTAGATCACGACCTGCTTCGCCTTCTGCGTCTGGAAGAGGACCGCGGTGAAGTAACGCGGATCGCCCTTCTCGTCGAAGGCGACGCGGCCGAGGGGGGTCATGGCGTCCATGCTCCGGAGCACCTCGCGCGTCTTCTCGGGCACGGCCCCCCCGCCCCCGGCGCCCTTCTGGATTGCCTCCAGCATGTACTGCGCGGACAGGTAGCCGAGCATGGCGATGTAGGAGGGGTCCTCGGAGAACCTGGCCCGGTAGGCGGCGACGATGGCGGCCTCCTCCTTGCGCGCCTCGGCCGGGGCGGTGCCCATCTCCCAGACCGATGTGCCGTACACGAACTCGCTCATGGGGCCGAGATCCTTGATGAACTCGGGCGTGCCGATGCCCCAGGCGCCGACGTAGGCCTTCACCGGCAGGGCCAGGATCTTGGCGTCCTTGATGGTGCCGACGTAGTCGGGGAAATAGCCCTCTACGAGGAGCACCTCGCAGCCGGCGTCCTTCACCTTGAGCAGGATGGGCTTGTAGTTCGTGGTCCCCTTCTCGAACTTCTCGAACACCGGGACGGCGATGCCGGCGGCGGCGAGCTGGGCCTTGAGCGCCTCCGCGATCTCGGTCGTGGCGGACTGGCTGTTGTAGAGGATGGCCACCGTCTTCGCGCCGAAGGCGTCGCGGATGGCGCCGGCCTGGGCGGCCGCGTAGCCGGGCATGTAGTTCAGCCGGAAGAAGTTCCTGAACTTGTTCGCGCTGAGCTTCGTGTCCACCGCGCCGGTCGTCAGGTATGGCGTGTCGTAGCGCTCCGCCGCCTCCGAGGCCGGCCCGACCAGGTTGGAGCCGTACCCGCCCACGATCCCGTTCACCTTCTCGACTCCGGCGAGCTTCTCCACCGCCGCCACCGCCTTCTGCGGGTTCGACTCGTCGTCGTAGACGAGCAGCTCCACCTTCTGGCCGGTGCGCTTCTCGAACTCCTCGGCGGCGACCCTGATCCCCTTGACCTGCTCGATGCCGTGCTTGGCGAGGCTGCCCGTCTGCGGGGCGTGCGCTCCGAGCTTGATGGGCGGGGCAGCCCGCGCCGTCCACGGCCCGGCGAGCAGCGCCGCCAGGGCGATTCGAATGATCGTGCGGTTCATGCGCGTCTCCTCTGTGCGTCGGTTGACCTTCTACAGACCGAGGTAGGCCTCCTTGACGTGCGGATCGGTGCGGAGCGCGGCGGCCTCTCCTTCAAGGGCGACCGCGCCGGTCTCGAGGACGTATCCGTAGCTCGCCACCTGGAGGGCCGCGGCGGTGTTCTGCTCGACGAGGAGCACCGTTGTCCCCCCCTCTGCGATGCGGCAGATGGCGTTGAACATGTCGCGGACGACCAGCGGGGCGAGGCCGAGCGACGGCTCGTCCATGAGAAGGAGCTTCGGCGCGCCCATGAGCCCCCGGCCGATGGCCACCATCTGCTGCTCGCCGCCGGAGAGGTTCGCACAGTCGCGCTCCTGCCGCTCGACGAGGTGCGGGAAGAGGGCCAGCACTTGCGCGAGCCGCGCCTCCACGGCACGAGGAGGCGCGCCGTAGGCCCCCATCTCGAGGTTCTCGCGGACCGTCAAGCCGGGCCAGAGCCGGCGCCCCTCCGGGATCATCCCCAGCCCCGCCCGCACCACCGCGTGCGTCCTCCAGCCCTGGATGGGCCGCCCCTGGAACAGGATCGCCCCGCGGGTGGGCGGGACGAGCCCCATCACCGCGCGGAGCAGCGTGGTCTTTCCCACGCCGTTCGGGCCGAGGATGCAGGTCACGGCGCCGGCGCGGGCGCGGAAGGACACCTCCTCCAGCACCACCGCCTCACCGTAGCCGACGGTGAGCCCGCGGACCTCGAGCATCAGGCCGGCTCCCCCAGGTAGGCGCGCACGACCTCGGGGTCGCGGACCGCCTCCTGCGGCGCGCCGTCGAAGATCAGCTCGCCGAAGTTGAGGACCAGGATGCGCCGTGACAGGCCCATGATCGCTCGCAGGTTGTGCTCGATCATGAGCACCGTGATGCCGCGCTCGGCGAGCGAGCGCACGAGGGGGATGGCCTCCTCCACCGCCCGGGGGTTCAGGCCGGCAAGCACCTCGTCGAGGAGGAGGAGCTTCGGCCGCGTGGCGAGGGTGCGCGCCACCTCGAGGCGCTTGCGCTGCGGCAGGCTGAGGGCGCGCGCCTGTTGCCCGGCCACCAGGGCGAGGCCGGTCGCCTCCAGGATGGCCTCCACCTCGCGGGCGACCACGGCCGCGCTCGGCCTCACCTCCTTGCCGAAGATGGCGGCCGCCTCCACGTTCTCGAAGACGGTCAGCTCCGCGAACGGCCGCGCGACCTGGAAGGCGCGCGCGATGCCCAGGTGGCAACGGCGGTCGGGGCGCAGCCCGTCGATGCGCCGGCCGCCGAGCCGGATCTCACCCTCGCTCGGTGCGATGAAGCCGGAGAGGAGCGCGAAGAGCGTGCTCTTTCCTGCCCCGTTCGGCCCGATCACGCCCACGAACTCGCCCGGGCGCACCTCGAACGAGACCGAGGAGAGGACGCGCAGCTTGCCGTAGTCCTTGGAGAGGCTGCTCACCGCCAAGAGCGGCGCGCCCCCCGCCTTCGTCGCGGGGTCGGTGCCGCCCGCGACGGCGGGGGTGGGACTCACCTCGGCATCTCCCGAATCGTTTTCCATACCACACTGACTGGCCCGAGAGGAGCCCCGAAGAGACCTCACCGCCGAGCGTCTCCACGCTTTGCACGCGGCTGGCAGCGCGGCGGGGCCGCCCATGAGATCGTTTGCCGTGACTCCAATCGTTCACGGATCGGGGCTCGACCTCTCGCGCAGGCGAACCGACGCCTGCATCGCGCTCGCGGCCGCACTCGTCGCCGCCTGTACCGCCTCGGACGTCCCGGCCGTTGCCGTTCCGCCGCCGACCTGCGACGCGCCGGCCCGCCTCGCCGACGTTTCGACGCCGACCACCGTCGTCGGCGGCGGCACGCCCGCGAGCTGCACGCCGGCGGCGCTCCAGGCGGCGGCGGACGCGGGCGGGACGATCGTGTTCGCCTGCGGCCCGTCGCCCGTCACGATCACCGTCTCGTCGCCGATCGCCTTCACGAAGCAGGCCGTCCTCGACGGCGGCGGGCTCGTGACCCTCTCCGGCGGCGGCACGTCGCGCATCCTCCTCCTCGACTCGAGCTACGACCGGACGACACCGCGGCTCACCGTGCAGCGGCTCGTGTTCCGCGACGGCATGGGCCCGGCCACGGGCGACGACACCGCCGTGGGCGGCGGCGCCATCTACCGCGACGGCGGCAGCCTCACCGTCGTGGACTGCACGTTCGAGAACGACCGCGCGCGCTCGCCCGGCCAGGACGTCGCGGGCGGCGCCATCTACGGGTTCGGCGGCGGGGAGACGGTGATCGTCGGGTCCACCTTCACCGGCAACTCCGCCAGCAACGGCGGCGCGGTCGGAAGCCTGAATGGCGACCTCCTGGTCGTGAACAGTGCGTTCACCGGCAACGCAGCGAGCGGATCCGGCGGCAACCCGGGCCAGGGCGGCTGCGGCGGCGCCATCTACATGGACGGCACCCACGAGAAGGCGTTCCTCTGCGGCGTGCGGATCGCGGGCAACGAGGCGGGCGGGCTCGGCGGCGGCGTCTTCCGCGTGTCGAACGACGCCACCGGCTCGTTCTCGATGAACGCGTCGATCGTCGACTCGAATCGGGTCACGCCCCCGGACGCGGGGAACGCGGGCGGGCTCTACCTGCAGGGCCTGCGGCTCGCCGTGACCAACAGCACCATCTCGCGCAACCAGGCGTTCCACAACGGCGGGATCTGGATCCACGGCGGCGAGGCGCTGCTCGCAAATACGACCGTTGCCGAGAACGTCGCGTACGGCACGAACGGCGGCGGGATCTGGCTCTCCGGCTCGCCGGCGGGCGCGCTCCTCAACTCCACGATCGCGAACAACCACGCGACCGGGCAAGACGTCGTCGCGGGCGCGATCTTCGGCGCCGGGCTCGCGCTCCAGAACACGCTCGTCTCGGGGAACACCGCCATGTGGTCGCCGGGGTGCGACGTGACGCACGGCGACGCCGGCGGGAACCTCCAGTGGCCGGACGGCGCGCTCTGCACGCGGGCCCTCGCCGTCGCCGATCCGCTGCTCGGGACGCTCGGCGATCACGGAGGCCTCACCGAAACGATGGTCCCTGCGCCCGAGAGCCCGGCTCGGGCGCGCGGCCGGGGCTGTCCGGCGACCGATCAGCGCGGCCAGCCGCGCGCCGTCTCGTGCACGGCAGGCGCCGTCGAGGTGCCGTGAGGCGGTCGCCGGCCCGCGCCGCGCTGGACTCCGCGGGGCGGCCGCGCTCTGCTCGGCGCGCGTGACGACCGCCGCCCTTCGCGCGCGGACCGCGACGATGCTCCCCCTTTCCTTGACCGCCTCCCGCTTCCTGAGAGCGTGCCGGAGGTCGGAGTCGGCCTGGAGCCCCATCCAGAGCTCCGGCGTTGCGCTCGCTGCCGGGATCCGGCTGGACGAGGTCCGCATCGTCGTCCGGGGCGAGTTGGCGGGCGATCCCGTGATGTCCGAAGTGACCGGCGATGCGACCGAGCCCGAGGCGTCGCCGCCCCACCTCGCCTCGCCTTGCCGGTTCAGCCTCCTTCGCCGCCGCCCGGCGCACGCGTCCTCGCGACCGGGCCGCCGCCGTCCTCACGGAGCCAGCGCTCCCAGATGAGCCGCGCTGCCTCGCCCGCCGCGCGCTCCACCGGCGGGGAGAGGCCGCGCTCCATCTCGGCGGGGATGGGTGTGGGCTGGCAGCTCACGACGACGACGTCCACGCCGCGGAAGTCGCGGAGCTCCCGCAGGAGGTTCGACGTCGGCCCCTGGTGGAAGGAGAAGTCGTCCACCTTCTCCCGCGTGAGCTCGTCGAGCGGCACCTCGAAGATCTCGCCGGGCGTCCGGCCGGCGCGCTCCATCGCGTCCACGACGACGATCCGCTCAGGCTGGCGGTCGGCGAGGAGCACGTCGAAGACGAAGCCGCGCGTCGCGAGCCCGAGGTTCAGAACGGCGGCGTCCCCCGGGATCGGGAAGCCCTCGGCGAGCGCGTCGGCGACGGCGGGCCCGAACCCGTCGTCGCCGTAGAGGACGTTCCCGCACCCGAGGACGAGGGTGCGCTTCGCGTAGGCGTCGGCGATCGGCACGATGTGGTCAGTTCCTGAAGGTGTCGATCTCCGCTCCGGCCGGGTCGAGGATCGAGATCTTCACCGCGAGCGTGCCGTCGAACGCGTGCGTCGCGCACGAGAAGCACGGGTCGTACGCCCGGATCGCCATCTCGACCTTGTTGAGGAGCCCCTGGTCGTACTTCCCGTCATGGATGAGCGCGGTGGCCGCCTGCTTCACGGACATGTTGATCGGCGCGTTGTTGTGGGTCGTCCCGACGATGAGGTTCACGTTCGTGAGCATTCCCTCCGCATCGGTCTCGTAATCGTGAATGAGCGTACCGCGGGGGGCCTCGACGCAGCCGATGCCGCGGGCCGCCCGAGGCTTCACCGCCACCCGAGTCTCCTTCGAGGTGATCTCCGGGTCGTTCAGGAGCTCGATCACGTGCTCCGCGTGGTAGAGGAGCTCGATGAGCCGGGCCCAGTGGTAGAGCAGCGTGAGCTGCGCCGGCCTCCCGAAGTTCTTGCGGAACTCCTCGAACTCGGCCTGGGCGAGCGGCGTCGCCATCCGGTCCGCCACGTTGATCCGCGCGAGCGTGTTCGTCCGGTAGATGCCCTTGGGGCTCGCGAGGTCCATCGAGAAGCCCTCGCCCCACGCCTTCGCGAACGGGAACTTGAGGTACGACCAGTCGAGGACCTTCTCCCCGATGTGCTCCGCGTACTGGTCGTAGGCGAAGTCGGTGAAGGTGCCGTCGGGCTTCATGAGCCGCAGCGTCCCGTCGTAGCAGTTCAACGAGCCGTCGGAGGCGACGGTCCCGAGGAACCCGGTCTTGATGACGCCGAGCGTCTTCACCGCCTCGAGGTACTTCGGGAAGACGTTCTGCTTCGCCCAGCCCATGGCGAACTTGGCGAGCTCGAGCACCTCCTGCGCGAGCGGCAGGATCCTCTTCCGCTCGTCCTCCGTGAGCGGCTTCGAGAAGCCGCCGGGGACGGCCGTCACCGGGTGGATGGACTTGCCGGAGACGACGTTCAGCATCTGCGCGCCGAGGTGGCGGGTGCGCACCACGCGCTTGCCCAGCTCGGGGTTCGCCCCCGCGATCCCGATGACGTTGCGCACCGAGGGGTCGGCGTCGGGTCCCATCACGAAGTCCGCGCCGGCGAGGAAGAAGAAGTGGAGGATGTGCTCCTCGCAGTACGCGATGCTGTTGCAGAGATCGCGCAGCTTCGTCCCCGCGGGCGGCGGCGTCACGCCGAAGACGGCGTCGTTCGCCTTGGCCGAGGCGAGGTGGTGCGACCACGGGCAGACGCCGCAGATGGACGTCGTGATCCGGGGCATCTCCTCGACGGGCCTGCCGATGCAGAACTTCTCGAACCCTCGCAGCTCGACCACGTTCACGGCGGTGTCGCGCACGTTGCCGGCGTCGTCGAGCTGGATCGTGACCTTCGCGTGCCCCTCGATCCGGGTGACGGGCGCGATGGTAATGGTCTTGGCCATGGGCATCTCCTACTTCGCGGCCTTCGGTGTGGGGATGGGCTTCAAGCGTCCCTGCCCGCCGATGTAGCGGTTGAGGAGCGCCCTGCGGTCCGGGACCTGCTTCGCGTCGAGCCCGATGGAGGAGATCGCCGTCATCATGTCCACGAGCGGGTTCGCGCCCTTGCGGATCGGCCCGAAGCAGCCGCGGCAGGGCATGTACCCCTTGATGCAGCGCGGGACCTTTTCCGCGCCCTCGGCGAGCCCCGAGCAGCCCGCGCGCGTCACGGGCCCGAGGCAGAGCATGCCCTGCTCCATGAGGCAGCGGGTCTTCTCCCACGGCTCGCCCTGGGCGAACTGCACCGGCGCTAGCGGGCGCTTGAGCTCGCCGCCCGCCGACTTCTTCTCGCGCTTCGTCGGGCAGTCGTCGCAGACGCTCTTGTCCGGGAGCTTGAAGGGCTTGCCCCCGAGGAGCGCCACGAGCCCCGCCGCGATCCAGTCCGGCGGTGGCGGGCACCCGGGGATCGCGACGTCCACCTTGATGACCTCGTCGAGCGCGTACACGCGGTCGAGGAGCGGCGGCAGGTCCGTCTTCGGCGTCGCCGTGGACTCGGTCGTGCTGCTGCCTCGGTAGACCTTCTCGTACAGCTCCTCGAGCGGCCACATGTTCGCCATCGCCGGGATGCCGCCGAAGTTCGCGCAGGAGCCGAGCGCGACGATGGTCTTGCACTTCGCGCGCATCTCCAGCGCCACGTGCTTTTCCTTCTCGTTGCGCACGCCTCCCGAGATGATCCCGACGTCGGCCGCCGGGATCTCCATCTTCGTCCGCTCCCCGGTCTGGCCGAAGTACTTGTCGTCGGCGAGCACGGGGATGTGGACGAACTCGAGCTGCGGCAGGAGATCGAGGAGCGGCTCGCCGATGTCGAGGATCGACACCTCGCATCCACCGCAGATGTTCAGCCATTCCGCTGCGACCTTGGCCATGTCCTGCTCCTTTCGTTCCCGTCGCGTTCAGCCCTGCGCCGCATCCGCGGCCGCTTCCCGGCGGGTGAAGATCAGCCACACGCCCTCTTCGGCAACGACCTGCACGTCGAATCTCGCCTCGCGGTAGCCCCCGGCGACGCGGGACACCTCAGCCTCGTCCGCGTACGTGGCGCCGTCCCACATGAACTTCCTGTTCTCGAACATCTTGAAGCTCGGCGGTGTCATCTCGCTCCTCCAGGGCGCCTCTCGGCGCGTCACGCCGCCCGCGTGCTGTACGCGCTCGGGCCGAGCTGGCGGACCGCCTCGACCATCTCCTTCACCACGCGCGCGAAGCGCGGCCCCTCCGAGGCCGAGACCCACTCCAGCCGGAACCGCTCGCGCTCGAGCCCCAGGTCCTCGAGGAGCAGGGAGATCGCCTCGCGCCGTCCGTCTGCCCGGAGGTTGCCCTCGAGGTAGTGGCAGTCGCCGGGGTGGCAGCCGAGGATGAGCACGCCGTCGGCGCCCTTGGTGAGCGCCTCGATGACGAGGTTCGGGTGGACCATCCCCGTGCACGTCACCCGGATGATCCTCAAATTCGCCGGGTACTGGCTGCGCGAGGTGCCGGCGAGGTCGGCGCCGGCGTACGCGCACCAGTTGCAGCAGAAGGCGAGGACGATGGGCTCGAACGCGTCGTCGGCCATGGTTTTCCCTCGCCCGCGCGCGGCGCGCTAGGCGGCCTCCAGAGCCGCCTCGATCATCGCGACGAGCTGCGGCAGCTTGAAGTGGTCCACGACGATCCCGCCCTTCGGGCAGGTGGCCTGGCAGACGCCGCACCCCTTGCAGACGGCGATGTCGCGATCGATGGTCTTCTTGATCTCTCCGTTGCGCATGTACTCGATGAGCCGGAGCGCGTGGAACGGGCAGGGCTCGACGCAGTACGCGCAGCCGTCGCAGTTCTCGTCCACGACCTGCGAGACGATCGCGTCGAGCTCGAGCCGGTCCTTCGCGAGGATGGTCGCGGCGCGCGAGGCCGCCGCGCACGCCTGCGCCACGTTCTCGCGGATTCCGGCCGGGGAGTGGGCGAGCCCGCACAGGAAGATCCCGTCCGTCGCGAAGTCCACCGGGCGCAGCTTCATGTGCGCCTCGAGGAAGTACCGGTCCTGGTTGAGCGGGACCTTGAGGAGCTTCGCGAGCGCCTCGCCGGCGGGATCGGGGACGATCGCCGTCGAGAGCACGACAGCGTCGGCGGGGAGCGCGAGCCTGCGCCCCAGCACCCGCTCCTCCACGGTGACGACGAGCCGGCCGCCCTCGCGCGCCACCACCGGCTTCGCCTCCGGCTCGTATTTCACGAACGTGACGCCGAGCTCGCGCGCCCTGCGGTACCACTCCTCGTTGAACCCGTAGGCGCGGACGTCGCGGTAGAGCACGTAGACCTGCGCGTCGGGGCGGAGCTGCTTGAGGCGCAGCGCGTTCTTGATCGCGACCGAGCAGCAGATGCGCGAGCAGTACGGCCGCTCCGGCTCGCGCGACCCGACGCACTGGATCATGACCACGGACTTCAGCTCCCCGACCCGGAGCGGCGCCTTCCCGTCCCCGGGCGCGCCCGCGAGCGCCTCCTCCAGCTCGAGCTGCGTCACGACCGCCGGGTCCTTCCCGTAGAGATACGCGTCGGGGACGTACGGCCTCGCGCCGGTCGCGACGACGACGACACCGTGGTCGAACGTCGTCGTCGTCCCGTCCGGGCCGCGCACCGTCGAGCGGAAGTTCCCGATCGAACCATCCACCGCCGCGACCTCGGACGAGACGTACAGGCGGACGTCGGGGTGGCTCCGCACCCTCGCGACGACCGCCGCCAGCTCCCGCTGCGGATCGAGGTCGTCCCCGAGCAGGTACCGGACGCGGCGCATGTTCCCGCCCAGCTCGGCGGAGCGCTCGACGAGGTGCGCGACGAAGCCCTGATCGGCGAGCTCGAGCGCTGCGGTCATCCCGGCCATCCCGCCGCCGACCACGAGCGCGCCGCGCCTCACCCCCACGGACCGGTTGCGGAGCGGCTCGAGGAGGCGCGCCTTGGCCACCGCCATCCGGACGAGGTCCTTCGCCTTGCGCGTCGCCTTCTCCGGCTCGTGCATGTGGACCCAGGTGTTCTGATCGCGGATGTTCGCCATCTCGAACAGGTACGGGTTCAGGCCCGCCTCCCGGCAGGTGCTCCGGAAGAGCGGCTCTTGCGTGCGCGGGCTGCACGAGGCGACCACGACGCGGTTCAGGTCGTGCTCGCGGATCGCCTGCTTGATGACGACCTGGGTGTCGGCCGAGCAGGTGTAGAGGGTGTGGGCGGCGAAGACGACGTTCGGCAGCTTCGCCGCGTAGTCGCACACCGCCGGGACGTCGGCGACGCCGCCGATGTTCTTCCCGCAGTGGCAGACGAAGACCCCGATGCGCGGCTCCTGCCCGGCGACGTCCTTCTCGGGCGGGATCTCGCGCCGGGTCGTGAGCGTGTGCCGCGCGCCGGAGAGCAGGTTCATCGCCTTGCACGCCGCGGCCGATGCCTCGACGACCGTCTCCGGGATGTCCTTCGGGCCGACGAACGGGCCGCAGGCGTACACGCCGGGGCGCGAGGTCTCGACGGGGTGGAAGTCGCCGGTCCGCGCGAACCCGTGGCGGTTCAGCTCGAGGTCGAAGACGCCGGCGAGCGCCTTCGCCGATCCCGCCGGCACCATCCCGCAGGACAGGACGACGAGATCGAACTCCCGCGACGCGAGCGACCCGTCGTCGTCGTGGTACGAGACGACGAGGTTCCCGGCCCCGGGCGCTTCGCGAACGCCGGCCGGGCGGCAGCGGACGTACCTCACACCCGCGTCCTTCGCCCGCTGGAAGTACGCCTCGAAGCCCTTCCCGAACGCGCGGACGTCGATGTGGAAGATCGAGCACTCGAGGTCGGGCTGGTGCTCCTTCGCGATCATCGCCTCCTTGGTGGCGTACATGCAGCACACCGAGGAGCAGTAGTCGTGCGCGACCTCGCGCGAGCCGACGCACTGGATGAAGGCGACGTTCCGCGGGTGCTTTCCGTCGGAGGGCCGCTGGATCTCGCCCTGCGTCGGCCCCGACGCTGACAAGATCCGCTCGAACTGGAGCGAGGTGACGACGTTCGGGAAGCGCCCGAGCCCGAACTCGGGCCTCGCGCGCGCATCGAAGACATCGAACCCGGGCGCGAGCACCACTGCGCCGACGTCGAGGGTCCGCGTCTGCTCCGCGATCATGTCGTGGCGGATGGCGTCCGCCTCGCACGCCGCGACGCACAGCCGGCACTCGCAACAGCCGCTGCACGACAGGCAGCGCGACGCCTCGGCGCGCGCCTGCTCCTCGGAGTAGCCGAGCTCGAGCTCGCGGAAGCTCGCGCGCCGCTCCTCGAGCGGGAGCGTCGGCACCGGCATCCGGCGCCGGCGCGGGAGGCCGCGGACGTCCTTCGACGCCTTCGTCCGGGCCGGCGGCGTGCGGCCCGACCTCGGGTCCTCGCCGCGGAGGATGCGGTCCACCGAGATCGTCGCCTCCCGCCCCGCCGCCACCGCGGTGACGGCGATGTCCGGACCGAGCACGACGTCGCCGCAGGCGAAGACGCCCGGGACGGACGTCTCGAGCGTCGTCTCGTCCGCGGCGATGACGCCGCGCCGCGCGTCCACCTTCACGCCGCCGATGCACCCGGTGTCGGGCCTCTGGCCGATCGCCGCGATCACGACGTCCGCGGGCACGGTGAACTCGGAGCCCGGGACCTCGACCGGGCGCCGCCGCCCGGAGGCGTCGGGCTCGCCGAGCCGCATCCGCACGCAGCCGAGGCCGGCCACCTTCCCCTTCGTCCCGAGCACCTTCGCCGGCGCGGCGAGGAGCGCGATCTCGACGCCCTCCTCGATCGCCTCGTCCACCTCCCAGGCGTACGCCGGCATCTCCTCCCGGCTGCGGCGGTAGAGGATCGTCACCTTCGCACCGAGCCGCACCGCGGTGCGCGCCGCGTCCACCGCGGAGTTGCCGCCGCCGACCACGACGACCCTCTTCCCGGCGACGTCGTGGGGCTTGCCCGAGTTCACGCCGGCGAGGAACGGCACCGCGTCGACCACGTCGGGGAAGTCCCGCTCGCCGGGGATGTCGAGCCGCGCCCCCTTCCAGGCGCCGATCGCGAGCACGACGGCGCGGTACTCGCGCCGCAGGTCGTCGAGGGAGAGGTCTCGGCCGAGCCGGACGCCGGTCCGGATCTCGACGCCCAGATCGAGCACCGCCTCGCGGATCTCGCGGGCGACGACCGCCTTCGGCAGCCGGTACTCCGGGATCGTCCAGCGCAGCATCCCGCCCGGCTCGGCCTGCGCCTCGAAGATCGTGACCGGGTACCCGCGGAGCGCCAGCTCGCGCGCGGCGGTGAGCCCCGCCGGACCGGAGCCGACGATCGCGACCTTCTCGTTCCGCTTCTCGGCAGCGGGCCGCGGCGGCGGCCTCCGCTCGGGATCGGCCGCCTCCCAGTCGGCGAGGAACCGCTTCAGCGGCCGGATGGCGATCCCGTCGTCGAGCCCCGCCCGCGTGCAGTCGATCTCGCACGGGTGCGTGCAGATGCGCCCGATCATCGCCGGGAACGGGTTGCCCTCGCGCTCGATCGCGAGCGCCTCCGCGAACCGTCCCTGCGCGACGAGCGACACGTACGCGTGCGCGTTCACCCCCGCCGGGCAGGCGATCCGGCACGGCGCGACGCCCTGCTTGTCGATCGCGAGCGCGCCCGGGAACGCCTGCGGGTAGCGCTTGTAGATGGCGGTGCGCTTCACGAGCCCGACGTCGAACTCGCTGTCCAGCCTGACCGGGCACTTCTCGACGCACAGGCTGCACCCGGTGCACTTCAGGTCCACGTACCGGGCCCTGGTCCTGAGCGCGACCTGCATGTGGCCCGGCTCGCCGGAGACGCTCTCGACGGTCGCGCCGGTGATCTTCTCGATGTCGAGGTGCGCGCCCGCGTCCACGAGCCGCGGCGCGAGCGTGCACATCGCGCAGTCGTTCGTGGGGAAGGTCTTGTCGAGCTGCGCCATCTTCCCGCCGATCGCGGTGGCCTGCTCGACGAGGTAGACCTTGTACCCGGCCTCGGCGAGGTCGAGGGATGCCTGCATCCCGCCGACGCCGCCGCCGACGACGAGGACCGCGCCGATCCCGTTCGCGGGGCTAGCCATGCCGCGCTCCGGGGCCCGGCGCCGCCTGCCGCTCGGGCAAGGGCGGCTGCTCCGGTGCCATGCCCAGGGCCTCCGGCGTGATGCCGAGGCTCAGGCCGAGGAGCTGGTGGACGAGCACGATCGGGATCGCGTCGTCGCCGCGCGCGGCGGCCGCCACCCTCACGCGCTCCAGCTGGAGCCAGCACCAGGGGCAGACGACGCAGAGGACGTCGGCGCCCGCCTCGCGGGCGCTCCGGAGCTTCAGCTCGCCGAGGTGCGCGGCGAGATCGTCGTTCACGCCCGAGACGGGCGACCCGCAGCAGTCGAGCTTCGCCGTCCACGGGACGCTCTCGGCGCCGGTCGCCTCGACGAGCGCGTCGAGCACCGACGGGCAGGCCGGGTCGTCGAATCCGACGACCGCGCTGGGCCGCAGCAGGTGACACCCGTAGTGGCAGGCGACCTTGAGCCCCGCGAACGTCCTGCGGCGCCGCTCGCGGAGCCGCTCGACGCCCACGTCATCCCGGAGCACCTCGAGCAGGTGCCGTACCCGCGCCGAGCCGGAGCAGCGCAGCCGCTCGCCGGCCATCGCGCCGTTCGTCTCGTGGCGGAGCGCCGCGTCGGTCCGCATGAGGTGATCGGCCTGCTTCAGGCTCCCGTAGCAGCATGCGCAGACGGTGACGAGGTCGAGGTCGGCGCGCTCCGCGAGGGCGAGGTTGCGCGCCGACGAGCGGAGCCAGGCGTCGAAGCGGGAGTTCCGGAGCGGGTACCCGCAGCAGTTGAAGTCGAGCTCGACGACGCCCATCCCCAACTCGGCGAGGAGCGTGTCGGTCGCCGCCTCGTAGGGCTCGAGGACGGGCGCGGTCGCGCAGCAGCGCATGAGCGCGAGGCGGTTCACGCGCTCCTCCTCGCCGCGGCCTCGCCCGGCGCTTGCGCGATCGCGAGGTTCTTGAGCCGGTAGAAGACCTCGGTGACGCCGACGCCCTGCGGGCAGAGCTCCTGGCACTGGTAGCAGCCGAGGCAGTCCCACAGCATCCGGGCTCCGAGGACGAGGCCGGTCAGTCCGAGGCGCGCCGAGTACATGACCTGGTGGGGCAAGAGCCCGAGCGCCTGCTGCGGGTCGGCGTGCTCGCGGACCACGGGGCACGCGGTCGTGCAGGTCTTGCAGCCGAAGCACGACCCGACCGTGCCCGCGTCCGCGGAGCCGCGCAGCGCGGCCCAGAGCCGGCCATCGCCCGGGACGAGCGTCGCCGCCCGATCGGCCTGCGCTGCGAACCCGGCCTGCTCCGCGATCGCGCGGCGCGGGCGTTCCACCGCGTTCCGGTACGCGGTCGGATCGAGGTCGTCCCGGATGAGCGCGCGCCGGGCGGAGAGCGGCGAGAGGAGCGCGTACTCGGGCTCGCCGCGGGCGAGCAGCGCCTCCCTCGCGCTGGTCCACAGCCCGACGAGGTCGATCCCGGACGGGCACGCCGCAGTGCAGCGCGCGCAGCTCGTGCACAGGCAGACGCCCTGCTGGATGGTCCGGAGCCGGCGCACGTCGAGCTCCCGACCCGTGGCGAGATCCTTCAGGGCCGAGATCTTCTCCGCCGGGAGCACGCCAGCGTTGCCGACGACGTCGGCCGCCACCGCCATCGAGCAGCGGGCGCTGCACGTGCAGCAGTGGGTGCAGGCGTCCAGCTCGATCATCTGCTTCGTCGCGGCGTTCGCGGGGCTGAGCTTTCCGCGCGCGGCGGCCGCGTTCACGAGAAGGCTGAGCGGCGTCACGAAAAGGTGGAAGAGCTTGCTGAACGGCAGGTAGACGAGCCCGACGAGGCAGGCGAAGAAGTGGAGCCCCCACAGGAACCGCGTCGCGCCGGCGTCGTCGAGCCGTGACGAGATGGGCGGGAGCGCGGTGGCGACGGCGTACGCCACGAAGCCCGCCCGCGGCGCGGAGTGGCACGCGGCGCAGCTCGCCTCGTGGACTTCCCGGCCGCGCGCGACGAGCTCGGGGCTGCGCGCCCCTCCGGGGGCGACCGTCCCCATCCGCTCCGCCCAGTACGCCGCGAGGGGGGCCTCCTCCGACGCGTCCCCGTACTCGGCGACCATGCTCCGGAATTTCGCGTACGAGCCGATCTTGACCGCCTCGAGCAGGACGCCGGAGACCACCACGAGCCCGACGATCAGGACGGCGCGGGTGTCGGAGGGCCGGGTGTCCCGGCGCGGGACCTTCAGCACCCAGCGCCGGTACGCCACGGCGAGCACGCCCGCGAGCAGCACCGCGCCAAGCAGGTCCCGTAGGAAGAGGAACGGGTCGAGCGTCGGCTGGTACCCGGGGAACACGCGCACCGTGAGTACCTGACCGAGCGCGTGCATGAGGAGCAGCGCGACGAACGCGCCGGAGAGCGCCATGTGCGCGAGCCACCGCGGCACGCTCCGGCGCAGGATCCTCCGCTGCAGGAGGACGTCCAGGAAGAGCGCCCCGAGGATCGCGGGGGCCCGCGGCCCGAACATCGCGGACGCGGTCCCGCGCATCGCTGCGCCGATCCGGGCGAAGGCGCCCATGCGGCGCGCATCCACGCCGAGCCCGTGGCGAAACCAGCCCGAAGTCCTGTAGGCGAGCCCCCCGGCGAAGGCCGCCAGCGCAACCCAGAGGGCGATGCTGCGATCCGTGCGCCGTCCTTTCGACGTCGAGCCGGAGGAGAAACGTGCGGGCCGTCACGACGGCCCAGTTGAGCTCACGACGACCCCAAGTCGCCCGGTGGAGGCCGCGAAGCGCCCTTGTGCGCGAGTCCAGGCCGCCGCCGTGCCCGTATGGTGCGCCCCACGCGCGCACGAGTTCCTTGCTTCGGATCAATACGCGAAAATATCGCGCGCAACGATTGCGTTCACCAGTACAATCAAGGCGTTAACGGCGTGTGCTGTGGGATCCCAGATGGGGGTCTTCAAGGCTGCCGTCCAGGTGCTGAACCGCGACGAAGCCGCCGCCGGACACGAATCGGACACGCTTGAGGAGTGAGTCCAAGAGCACGAAGCCCCCGCCAGCAAGTGCTGGCGAGGGCTCCGGTTTTGCTGGTTGCGGGGGCGCGCTCTCAGGTAACTGCGCAAGCCAGGAGGTCCCCAAGGTGGACCCCTACGCGCGCGGCAGGCGGCGCCCGGCAGCCTGACCGGACCTTGAAGGCCCCCCGCGTGCAGGTCCACTGGCCCGGGGAGCGGAAACCGCCGCCGCAGTAGCCCGGGAATGAAGCGGGCGGCCCCGTCGCCAGGGCCGCGCGCCTCCACCTACTGAGGATACGTGAAACTGTACAACTCGAAGACCGTGCCATCGGCAGCGCGTCCGAAGTAGGTGGCTTGGACGTGCTCAAACGCGAACGTGAATGCATCGGACGGCTGCCCGGAGGCGCCCGCGACTAGTGCGTAGCTCGTGAGTCTTGGATTCGTGAAGATGAACTTCGCATAGCACACGGGATCAGCTGCAGAGGAGTTGCAGACATCTATGTCGGCCCGCGTCAGACGCAATTCACCCACGGCCGCCCGGGCGAGCTGCGGGCTAGCCTGGTCAAGGTCCTTCATGAACGAAGGGTTCCCCGTGATGATCAGCGTGTTGTCTGGCGGCGGTCTCGAGATGGCGAAATTCTTCAAGGCCGTAAGCTGAATCCAGCGAGGGTGTTGCGATTCGGTCGCGTCGCCTCTGATCTCCGGTTGCGTCTTCATGAAAGCGCGGGGACCGCCCCCCGGGACGGCGAAGCCCGGCGTCGCGGCGGCGTTTACGTATGCCAGAGGCTCCCCGGGGATAAGGTCTTGCATGAAATGAGGACCAGGAGTGCCATCTGGATTGATCTCAACGGCCTCTATTGTCACTTTTTCATACGCGAGTACGATCGTTTCGGTCGTTGTTCCAGGAGCAAAGGACCGAATTGTCACTTTGGACAACTTGTAGATGAGATAGCAGACGGCCCGGTCCCCACGGGTGCACAGCTCGATGTCGACAGACACCCCGAGGATCGGCTGACCCGAAAGAATACTCTGGGCGATGTGGCCGGACGCCTGGTCGGGCAGCTTGCTGACGACGAACATGTTGTAAGTGAGTCTGGTCGGGTCTGTGTTGTCGAACCCAAACGCAACACCAGTCAGTTCAGACCAGCGCTCATGCCCTCGGGCCACCGAGCCGCCATCCCAGTTGTCGAACTTGATAAACCCATCGACGGCCAGCAAAGCTGGGGGCGAGACTTCCGGGGTGCTGACCACGGTGGTGCCAGGGTCGCCCTTGTCGCCCTTCGGGCCAGTGGGGCCCGTCGGTCCGGTCGGTCCCTGGGGTCCTGTGGGGCCGATCGGTCCCGTTAGTCCGGTCGGGCCGGTCGGTCCCGTGGGGCCGATGGGTCCCGTTGGTCCGGTCGGGCCAGTTGGACCCTGGGGCCCAGTCTCCCCCGGAAGGCCGTTAACGCCGTTGATGCCGTCGATGCCCGGTGGCCCTGGGATGCCCTGCGGTCCCGTGGGCCCGGTTGGCCCGGTGGGTCCGGGAGGCCCCTGCGGCCCGACAGTGTTGATCTCGATGAAGTACTCGTTCGGTCTGCAATCGTATCCGCCTCCCGAACCGCATGTGACAGTCGCTATCGAGTCGGCTGGCGGCGGGTACGGAGGAGGCGGAATGCAGGGACTCGGCTCCCACGGCTTCACGACTCGGAGTTGTCCGTTCGTGGCGTTGTAGCAGGCCGAGATGATCATCGGCCCGTCGTAGGTGGGAGGCGGTGGATTGGTCGCGCCCGCGCTAGAGGACGGAATGAGTAGTGCAACGGTTATCAGCAGTCCCAGGACAGCCTGCACTTGTGTTCGCTTCACGGTCCCCTCCCTGCGGGCCCCGTGCCCGCGTCGATGCTGGACGGCCGAAGGTGGACGAGGAGGTCGCGCCGCCAGTGGCAGCGTCGGGCGGCCCACGGCTTGCGCCGGGCCAGTTGCCATAGATCCCCCTCGTGACCGACCGTTCGACTTCCAACGGGTGATAGCAAGCACCGCAACGGGTGCACCCCCCGTCGGGGGGGCTAACTTAGGGTGAACCTCGGACCTATTCCGCCTTCGGTCTCGACGCGATGACCGGCGCCGGCGAGAGCCCGCGCCTCCGCAGTAGCTCCCTGAACTCGAAGTCGGAGAGGCCGCGCGCACTTATCGGACGGTGATGGGCCTCAGCCGTCAGGATCTTGTGGGTCAGGCTGCGCTTCGCCCTCGCCTCCCGGTCGGACGGAGATGCCCCGAAGGGCGGCGACCCGCTTGACCTCTTCACGTTCCCACTGCTTCATCGGTCATCCCCAGGGGCGAGGACGGTGGAGAAGCCGCCCCCGCCCCGCCTGGTCGGGGTCTACTTCTTGAACAGGCTCGGGTAGAACGAGACGACGGTTCCACCACCGTCGCGGAGCCCCTCGGCGGGCGAGTGCACCGTCGCGTTCGTCCGATCCTCGTAGAGCTTCAGGTTGCCTTCCTTGGCCGCCGCGTTCGAGGTGCCCTTCGGGAACCCCGTCTCGCTGATGTCGAATGGCTTGTGCTGGCACAGGAACCGGGGCGAGCGCGTGTGCAAGAACTCCGTCAGCCTGCGGGTCGAGACCGTGGCCGAGAAGTTGCGCGCCTACGTCCACGAGGAGCTACTCGCCCCCGACCGCGTCGCCCAGGCGGTGGACCTCGTGAACCGCAAGATCGACGCCTTGGCGCACGGAGCGGTGCCGTCGGCAAAGGTCGCGGCCCTTGAGGCAGAGGTGGCCCGGCTGGAGCAGGAGGTAGCTCGGCTCATCGACGCCCTCGCCAGGGGCGCCGCGTACGACGCCATCAGCGTCGCCCTGGCCGAAAAGGACGGCAGGCTCAAGGCTGCCCGGGCAGAACTCGCCGGGCTCGCCCGCCCGGTGGCGCTCCCACGCATCCCAAAGCTCACGGCGAAGGACGTGACCGCGCGCCTGGGAAGGCTCTGGGAGGACATCCGAAAGCTCGACGGGGACCGGACCCGGCTCGCGCTCCAGCAGTTCTTCGACGGCATCACCGTCAAGCCACTGCGGGGGGCCTGGGAGAACGGCTGGCGGCTGGAGATGGAAACGCGCCCCTGGGCGGTCTTGCTGTCCAGGGACGCGGTTGCGCAGTTACATGGTTGCGGGGGCGGGATTTGAACCCGCGACCTTCGGGTTATGAGTCCTCACCCACAGTGCGGGCAGGCGGGCGTCGTCGTTCTGGTTTCGCTTCGGCAGAGCGGTTTCGTGAAGATGGCGAGTCGACGAGAGTGGACAAGAAATGACGTGATCGGACGTTGAGACGGGCACGATTTGGGCGCGGTTGGGTGGGTCAGGAACCCGACGGTCAGCTCCCACCGGTACCCTGCCCACCCGGAGTGGTCGTACTCGGCGGGACGATCTCCACCTGCCTACCGCGCGCAGGTC
>Ga0153915_10000688_pt1 | contig 31203 bp, 28 predicted proteins | sample Opewatmetagenome_2_FD_107003 | JGI IMG/M metagenome (GOLD analysis project Ga0153915, IMG submission 107003) | Freshwater wetland microbial communities from Ohio, USA - Open water 3 Core 3 Depth 3 metaG | ecosystem: Environmental > Aquatic > Freshwater > Wetlands | place: USA: Ohio, Lake Erie... | reverse complement strand
GGGTGGAAGGTGGAGTGGCGGGACCACCACCGCTGGCAGGAGAGCGAGCAGGAGTCCATCCGGGGAGTGGTGGACCTCCTCCACGTGGACACGGAGCGCTGCGCCTGCGGGATCGCGGCCGGCGACCTCCTCCCGGGCGACCCCCGGGCTGCCGAGGTGGCCCGGGTGGTCTGCGACTACGACCTCTGGAAGAATCAGGATCCCCGGTCGGCGATCCTGGGAAGGGTCCTCTCGAAGAACCGCAACCGGGACTATATCCGGGACCGGTTGAGCGAAGGGGTGATCCTGGACGACCATATCCGGGAGGAGTACCGGAAGATCGAGGAAGAGATGCAGGGCATGATCGAGCGGTCCGTTGCCCGCACCCGGTTCCTGGGGAACCGGTACCGGATCGCCTTTGCCCCTTTATATGGGTACCCGAACGAGACGGCCGCGGAGATCCGGAAACGCCTCGGGTCCGACATCGAGGTGGTGGTCTCATCCTCCGGCAAGTTTTCGATCCGGTCGGTGCCTCCCGTGAGCCACCTGGTGGCCCGCCAGTTCGGCGGGGGAGGGCACCCCCATGCCTCGGGCGGCATCTTCCCCTTCACCCTGGTGGACCGGATCCGCTTCTTCTTTGTGGGGGATACCCCCCACTTCCACCGGCTGGCCGAAGTGGCGGAATCGCTGGGATGAGGGACCGCTCCACGAGCTGCTCCCAGTACTCCCTGCAATCTTTGGCGCAGTAACCCCCGGTCTCGATCCGGCCCAAGTCCAGGAGTTCTGACGCGGTCGCGAGATCCCCCGGCATGGGATCCAGGAGGGCAATGGACCGGATCCGGTACTCGTCCTGGAGGGCGACAGCCTCCGTAAGGAGGGGAGAGGGGACCGCGATCCGGGGCTGGTGTTCCAGGATCGCCTCCAGGTCATCCACCCCGGGATCCCGGACCATATAGTAGGCCCGGGATCCCGCCAGGAGCTCCAGCTCGCACCCGTCCGGGGCATCTGCAAGGATCACGTGACCCCGGATACCGCGATCCCGCATGGCCCGCATCAGGTCCCGGTACGCCCCGCAGAGGGCGGCACAGCACTCTTCGGGATCATGGAAGTACCCGTCACGGACATCCAGCATATGAGGGGCCGGTATCCCCACCCATGCCCCCTTCCGGGCTGCCACAATCCCGAGGGCGTCTCCCTCCACGTCACCGGTGAAGGGGTCCGGGTCATGGACCAGGACCCGGTCCCGGATCCCGGGGAGGGAGGAGAGCCAGCGGTCGCGGTAGCAGAGGCCTCCGGCGCAGGGGAGGTCCACGCCCTGCTGCACCGAGAGGGAGCGGTCCAGGAGGTAGGTGGTCAGGTCTGCGGAAGACCCGCGCTGCTCCCTGACCCAGTCCGCCAGTTCCCCGACGGGAGGGATCTCCACCTCGGACCCGAACGACCGTACCGGCACCCTGCGGGCTTTCGCCATCGTGGTTGTATCCTATTTATAGCCCCAGCCATAAAACTCTAGAGGATGGAGAAAAGGCCCCTGCTCGTGACGTGCGGGCTCCCGTATACAAACGGCCCCTGCCATATCGGGCACCTCAGGACGTACGTACCCGCGGACTTCTACGTGCGGTTCCTGCGGCGGGCCGGCGAGGACGTGGTCTTTGTCTGCGGTTCCGACAACCATGGCACCCCCATCGTGGTCATGGCCGAGGAGCAGGGGGTGACCCCTGCCGACCTGTCCCGCCGCTACCACGCCCACTTTGACGGGATATTCCGGCGGATGGGAGTCCTCTTCGACCACTTCGGGATGACGGACGGGGAGACGAACCACCGCAGGACCCGCTCCCTGGTCCGTGCCCTCCAGGAACATGGCTACGTGTACACCCAGGTGATCCAGCAGAGCTACTGCCCGGTCTGCCAGCGGTCCCTCCCGGATCGGTATGTGGAGGGGCTCTGCCCCCACTGCGGCGCCCTGGCCCGGGGCGACGAGTGCGACCAGGGGTGCGGCAAGCACCTGGAGCCGGGGGAGATCCGGAAGCCGAAGTGCAGGATCTGCGGCACGGAGGCGGAGCTCCGTGAGCAGGAACATTACTTCTTCCGGCTCTCGGCCTTCCGGGACTTCCTCATGTCCTACCTTCCTGATCTTGCGGGCACCCCCAATGCCCGGAACTATGCCCTCGGGTGGGTGAAGGACGAGCTCCATGACTGGTGCATCACGAGGACCCTGGAATGGGGAGTCCGGTTCCCCGGGAAGGAGGACCTCGTGGTCTACGTCTGGGTGGACGCCCCCATCGGCTATATCTCCTTCACCGAGGAGTGGGCAGCGAAGACCGGGGGCGACTGGCAGCGGTTCTGGTGCCGGGACGGGGGTATCATCCACTTCATCGGGAGCGACATCATCTACCACCACTGCATCTTCTGGCCGGCGCTCCTTTCGGGGGCCGGCTACCATCCCCCCTCCGCCGTGGTGGCCAGCGGGATGGTGAAGATCGATGACCAGAAGTTCTCCAAGTCCCGGGGCTATGTGGTCTGGACCGGAGAGGACTACCTGGACAGGGGCCTGGACCCTGATTACCTGCGCTACTACCTCCTCGCCTATACCAGCCACACGAAGGAGCTGAACTTCTCCTGGCAGGGCTTTGCCGAGCGGGTCAACAATGAGCTGGTCTCCACCCTGGGGAACTTTATGTACCGGAGCCTCTACTTCGCGAAACAGTTCTTCGGTACCGTGCCCGAGGGGCCGGTGGACCCCGAGGTCCTGGACCGGATCAGGCAGGCCCTGGAGGAGGTGGAGAAGGCAGTGCGGGACTACGAGTTCAAGGGCGCCGTGGACGGCATCATGGCGCTTGCGGCCTACGGGAACACCTACATCCAGAACCAGGCCCCCTGGAAGCTGGTGAAGACCGACCGTGAGGCGGCGTCGGGGGTGATCCGGAACTGCCTGCAGGTGGTCCACGCCCTCACGCTGCTCATGGAGCCGGTGATGCCCGGGGCCGCGGATCGGGCCTGGAGGATGCTGGGCCACGCGGACCCGGTCGCTGCCCATGGGATCCGGGAGGGCCTGGAACCGGCAGGGACGGGGCCACTTCCGGACCCGGCGCCGCTCTTTGCGAAGATGGAGCCGGACCAGGTGAAGGTCCTCGATGACGTGCTGAAGAAGAGGGTGAAGGAGGCGAAGATGCGCGAGCAGGAACGGACCGGGATCTCCATCGAGGAGTTCTCCCGGCTGGACATCCGGACCGCAAAGGTGCTCTCAGCGGAACCGGTGAAGGGAGCAAAGAAGCTGGTGAAGCTTCAGGTGGACATCGGTGACGGAACCCGGCAGGTGATTGCAGGAATCGCTGAGTTCCACCCGGTGGAAACGCTGGTCGGAAAGGACATCGTGGTGGTCGTGAACCTGAAGCCGGCGAAGATCTTCGGCCTGGAGAGCCAGGCAATGCTCCTTGCCGCCGGCGACCGGGCATCGCTCCTCACCCCCCTGCAGCCGGTTCCCCCCGGGACGAAGATCAAGTAACAAGTCTCCTCCACTCTTCTCCGATTTTCCCGTCAGGGGGATAGGCACTGTGTGCTTCGCCCTCTCAACGTGATTCGTGTTACTGTACCCTCCTGGGGGGACCTGAAGGGTCCCTCCGCCGCGGGGGGGCGTCCCCCCGGGAGGATAGGGTGAGCCGTGGTTGTTCTGGATCTGTGCATCGGGATGGTTTCTTGATAGGGTGCGGGAGGGGGCCTGCCCCCTCCCGGTCCCTCCCCCGATGAGGATAGTCGCTTCTTCGGCTCATATCACCGGGTGGACCCCGGGTCCCGGAAAACCGAAGGGGGCGCCCACGCGGCGGGGGGCGATAGCCCCCCTGGAGCGTCCCACCAGTCGAATCACTCGATAAAACCAGAGAGAGAAGAGAGGAAATAATTCCTCATCACCAAGCGTGGCGGGCCCGGGGGGATTTGAACCCCCGACATCCGGGTTAGAAGCCCGGCGCTCTGTCCAGGCTAAGCCACGGGCCCGCGTTCCATACGTCTCACCTGAAGCCTTATGAATCCTTGCAGACGGGCGGAATCCGGATAAAAGAGAGGGGGAGGATAGGGAAATGGAGGGGGGGATTATACCGCGTGATAGCCGCCGGTCTTCGCCAGTTCGACGATGGTGGCCCGGCCCATACCCCACTCCTGGACCTGCTTGACTATCGAGGTGCCAGAGAACCGGACCTGGACCCGGGCGGCCACCCGTTCCCGCTCCTCGAAGAACATGGGGTTGGTGAACTCGATCTGCCGCTTCATGGCGATGGAGAGGGCCATCACCTCCACCAGGATCCCGGCGTCGCCCGGGGCGAGATCCTCCAGATCCACGCCGGTCATGAAGAGGTGCTGCCCCGGTTCCACGCCGGCCAGCGTCACCACGTTGTGGGCGCTGGAGAGTTCCAGGGTCCGCGGCCTTCCCCGCTTCAGCTCGGTGATGACCGCGGGCGCAATGCCTGTAAGTGCTGCGTGGGACATCGTGATCACCCGTACATCGGCAGCTGTTCTTTCTTCTGGCCGGCTGTCTCGGTGGTCTGGACCTCTTCCGCGATCTTGTGCATCGCTGCCTCGATCTCCTCCGCCTGCTCCATCAGGGGCTTCACGTCCAGGTTCAGGCTGTACAGCTTGTTGAGCACTTCGATGGTGGCTGCCGATGCCCGCGGGTCCGGGGTCGGCACCGTCTCCCCAAGGAGTCCGAGGCCGGGGATCCCCCGGACCTTGCACTCAGTAAGGAGGGAGCCCGCGATCCCGGAGATGGACCCCATGGGAAGGATGATGGTCATATCCTGGATCCGCTGGAGTGCCTCCTCGTTGGTGGCAACGCCAAAGACCCTTTTCTCCATCTCGTTCGTGACAATCCCCGCGATGGTGACCACCTCCTTCGGCTCGAACTGGGCAAACCACTCCATCAGGCCGCTTGCTACCTCGTAGCAGATCATGGGGTGGATGGGGATATCCCCCACCACGACGGCCAGGTCGTTCTTCTCGTAGAACCGGACCGGGACATTGATGACGCCCCGGGTCATCATGGCCAGCGGCGGAAAGTACTTGCTCGTCACGGAGCCGATCAGGTCGAACTCCAGCTGCTCCACCAGGTATTGCAGCGCGATGGACCCAACAAGGCCGCTGCCCGGGAACCCCACGAGGATCGTTTTTGTCGTCTCCTTCAGGGGGCGGGAGTTGATCTTCAGCTCGTCCCTGGGTTTCGGCTTCTCCAGGCTCGATTCAATCCTTTTCAGGTACGGTATGATCTCATTCACGTCCACGGCTGATGCACCCCAGCAGGTTAAGATAGTGGGAGCATCCATAAAAAATTATGCAGGAGTTTGAGGTGAAACGGGGCCACACGAAGGATCTCATGGCAACCGTCACCGGAGCATTCCGGGAGTGTTTCGGGGTCGAACCAACGGGAGAGGCCGGGAAGGCGGTGATCGCTTTCGGCGCCCTGGCCCGGCTGGAGGTGTGGCCCGGCGCCGGTGGGAAGACGGTGGTGGTGAACACCGTTTCCCGGAAGGATGCTTCTGAAGCCGAGATCCTGGACACGAACCGGCGGTTCCGCACCTTCCTGGAACAAATCACCGGCTTCACCGCAAAGGAGCGGGTGAAGCGGGCGAAGAAGGCGGTGGAGAAGGAAGGATAATACGGTTTTTCTCTCCTCCAACTTCCTTCAGATATCTTTTTCATTATCCTGTCCGGGAACTGAAACGGGAGGGGGCCCGCCCCCTCCCGGTCCCCCCCCCGTGAGGATAGCCGTTTCCATTGGTTTCCCATTACGATAGGTTGTCCCAATCCCGAAAACCGAAGATCCTCCCATCCTCCCGAGGGGGCGCCCACGCGGCGGGGGGCGGAGCCCCCCTGGAGCGTCCCGGTAGAATAATGCATGATGAAACCAGTCCTGGTTCAGATTCAGATATATGCCGGGTCGCATGGGTGTGGCGTGAGCGGGCTCTGCCCCCTCCCGGTCCTTCCCCCATAAGGGTATACCCCTCTGCGGTTTTCTCGAACGACAGAAAAAGAGAGAATAATTATTCCGCATCTATTCCAGCACGATCGCCGGCTTGAACGGCAGCGCGGATGCCGCCTTTTTATGGGTAGCCTGGTCCGCCGGGACCACCCGCACCGGCATCCCGAACTCCTTCTCCAGGAAGGCCTGTGCACCAGTGAAAACCGTCTTCTCGTCCATGGTTCCGGCCGAAAGATCCCGGACCAGCTCCGGCGGGAAGCGATGGATCAGGGCCGTAACCTGTTTCACGGCGTCGGCGGCAGCCTTCCCCCGCTTCCGCATGGACTCCTGCTGCATGACGAGCCGGGTGGCATCCTTCTTCTCCGCTGTTCCCGCGATAAGCCCGAAGATCTCCCATTTCCAGTCCGGGGCGGTGATGAGGACCACGGCTTTCGGGGTCATGGGGAGGAGCTTCCGGATGGACTCCACATCCTCGACGGTGCGGAGGAGCAGCTCCTCCGCGAGCTCGCTCTTCCGGTCCCCCTGCGCCTCGTCGGGTACCGGCCAGGGGGCGAATGCCACCGGTCCCTCGCCTCCCATGGCCTGCCAGAGATCCTCGCAGGTGTAAGGAATGAAGGGGGCCAGCAGCCGGACCCAGGCGGAGCAGAGGTCCCGGACCGCGCTGCCCTTCAGATTCCCGTCGGGGTTCCGCCGCCGGTACCACTTCAGGTCAGCCTCGATCCCGAACCAGGACTCCTGGAGCGCCTGGCGGGTCTGGAAGTTCCCGAGGGACTCCGTGGCCCGGGCGATGCGCCCCTGGAGCCGGGAACGGAGCCAGGTATCGATCCCGTTCCCCTTCCCGGCCCCCGCCTCCATTCCCTCGTGGACCAGGTTCCAGAACCGCTCGATCTGGCGCCGGGTGGATGCCACCAGCTCGTTACGCCAGTCAAAGTCCTGCCAGGGCTCCGCGCTCCCGACGAGAAACATCCGCACGGTGTCGGCCCCGAACTCGTCGATGGCGTCCGAGAGGAGCACCACGTTCCCCTTGGAGGAAGACATCTTGGCGCCGTTCAAGAGACCCATGCCGAAAATCACCATGCCCTTCGGCTGGAACGCGGGGGGGAAGATGGCCCGGTGGTGGAAGAGCTGGAAGGTCAGGTGGTTGGAGATCAGGTCCTTCGCAGAGAACCGGAAGTCGTACGGGTACCAGTACAGGAACTCCTTCCGGATGCGGTCCAGTGTCTCCCGCGGGACCGTGGCGGGGTTCCCCTTTCCCAGGAAGAGGTAGTCAAAGACCTCCGGTGTGAGCTGCTCGGGAGGGATCGCCTTCATGTGGTGGGCGATGGTGTAGTAGGCCATGTAGATGGTGGAGTCGGAGAGGGGTTCCACGATCCATTCCCTGTCCCAGGGGAGCCGGGTGCCAAGGCCCACGCGGCGGGTGCAGGCCCAGTCCTTGAGCCAGTCGACTGTGCGGGAGAACTCGGCCCGGGTCTCCGGGGGGACGAGCGCCATCCTCTCCAGCTGGTCGTGGACCTCGGCATTCCATTCAGGATTGCTGTACTGGAGGAACCACTGGTCGTGCAGGATCCGTACCGTGACCCGTCCCCCGCACCGGCAGACCACCGGCCGGGAATCGAAGTCAAACATGGGGACCGACCCGTACTGCTCCTGCATGAGCACCGTCACCTGGTCCCGGGCCTCCCGGACAGATTTCCCGCCGAACTGGGGATGCATCCGGCCCCGGGCGAACTCGGCGCTGTACACCTCCTGGGTGACGGACTCGAGACGCGGATCGCTCTGGTCCCGGATCCCGGCCCGTTCCACGGCATCCTTTGCAGGGAAGGGGCTGTACCCCTCGACCTTCAGCAGGCTGACGGGGGTAATCCCGGCCGCCTGGCCCTTCTCCTGGAGGTCGCGGAGCGCAATGTAGTCGAAGGGCGCGTGGGCCGGGACCGACATCACGATCCCGCTGGCCATGTCCGGGTCCACAAAGCCTGCCGGGAAGATGGGCACCTGTCCACAGAGCGGGTGGGAGACGGTCCTCCCCACCAGATCCGATCCCTTCACCTGGCCCACCTCATCGACGGCATGGTCCTGGTTCCGGAGCTTCTCTGCCGCTTCCCGGGAGAGAATCCACTCCTTCCCATCCACCCGCGCACGGACGTACGTCACGTCCGGGTTCACCCAGAGGTTTGTGACGCCGTGGATCGTCTCGGGCCGGAGCGTGGCCGTGGGGATGAGGGCCCCGTCATACGAGAACATGACGAGCACGAACCGGATGATCTCGGACCGGTCGCCTTCCAGGAGGTCGTGGTCCCCCACCGGGTTCTCGCACTGGGGGCAGTACTTCACCGGGTGGACCCCCTTCACCACGTAGCCCTTCCGGGAGAGGTGGCCGTACTGCCACTCGATGAATTTGCTGTACTGGGGGTCCACCGTGATGAACCGCCGGCGCCAGTCGATGGAGAGACCCAGCCGGCGCATGATCTGCTCGTACTCGCCGGCAAAGTACCGGACGATCACCATCGGGTCCGTGAAGGTGGCCAGCACGTCGGGGGGCACCCGGTACAGGTCCCGGTAGAGCCAGACCGCCTTCTCGTCATTCTTTGCGATCCGCCGCGAGATGCCGATGACCGGAGTCCCTGTCACGTGGAATCCCATCGGGAAGAGCACCTGCCGGCCCTGCATCCGGAAGAAGCGGGCAATGACGTCCGGCACGGTATAGGTGCGGCCGTGCCCCACGTGCATGGCCCCGCTCGGGTAGGGAAACGCCACGTTGAGGTAGCATTTCTCCTGTGCCGCGGGATCGGCCTCGAACTCTTTCCCCCACCGTGCCGAGAACCGCTGCTCCAGGGCTGCAAGGTCCAGTGTCTTCTCCATCACGGAACCTCCGCTAGACCGGTCGCAGCCGGATGGCTTCCCCGTTCTGGAGCCGTCGGAGCAGCTCCTGGGCAATGGTGCTGGAACGGGCCAGGTGGATCTCCCCCTCGTCGGCCACCGTGGCCGTGAACAGGTACTCCTTGCCTGCGAACAGGTCCACGATCTTCCCCCGGTGCTCGGGGGCGATGATGGCCAGTTGCTTCCCTTCGGTCTTCACCCGGATGCCCCCCTCCAGCTGGATCTCCTCCTCCTGCGGCGGTTTCTCCAGCTCCGTGCGGGGACGGATGTCGATCCCGACCCCCAGCTTGTTCACGATGCCCGAGACATTCTTCCCGCCCTTGCCAATGGCAGCAGGTACATCCTTGTCATCGATGTACACCACCGCCTTCGTATCGGTCACCATCCGGACATCCACGAAACCGTCAGTGAACCGTCCCAGTTCCCGCTGGATCTCCTTCTCGGTCAGCTTCCGGGAGACCTTCTCCTCGCCCTTCTGGGCCGGGACCGGGAGGGCCGCCTCTTCCCCGCGGCGGGCAGGGAGGAGGATCGTCTCGCCATCGTACCGGAAGATCTCCAGTTCCGTCTCTCCCGTCTCGTGGTTCCGGACCGAGATCACGGGCTTCATGTGCACCTCCCCGCTCATGCCCGACGGGATCCGGAGGCCCAGGTCCAGTTCATAGACCCGGGTGATCTCCCCGTCTGTCATGAAAAAGATGGTGTGGATCACCTGGGGGAGTACTGAGAAGTCCACCCGGGCCAGGAACCGCTGGAGGGCATCCTTCACCTCCAGGGCATGGACCACCCCCACCATGCCGATCCCGGCCAGTCGCATGTCCGTGAAGACCCCGAAGTCCTCGTTCCGGCGCAGCTCATCGAAGATCACGTACTCAGGGCGCATCAGCATCAGGACCTCGGCGGTCCCCTGCATGGAACCCTCCAGGGAGGTATACTGGGTGATCTGGTGGGGTACCTGGAGGTCCCGGGGCGCCTCCATGGTCTTCACGACAAAGCCGTGATCAGAGAGAAACGTGGCGATGGACTGGGCGAGGGTGGTCTTCCCGGAGCCCGGAGGCCCGGCGATCAGCACCCCCCTTTTATCGCCGATCAGGCGTTTCTTCAGGATCCCGTTCTTCTGGAAATCCTCGAGCTTCATGGACCGGAGGGGCCGGATGGCCGTGATCTCCGTGCCGTCGGAGAACGGTTTCCGGGCAATGGCGATCCGCATGGCCCCGATCTGGACCACCGTCACCCCCCGCTTCTCCATCTCGATGAAGCCGGTGGGATCCCGTTTCGCCCTCTCCAGGATCTCCTGCGCCATGGCACGGAGTTCGTACTCCATGGAGGGAGCATCCCGGATCTTCACGAGGCGCATCTCCTTCATGGTCCCCTTCCGGGCCAGGGGTGGCATCCGCTCCTTCAGGTACACGGCCTGGGTCTGGTCATCGAAATACTGCTCGATCCCCAGCGGGACGAAATCCCCCATCTGGGGTTTCAGGTACAGGACATCCAGCCCCTTCGCCTTGGCCACCTCGGCCTGGACGATGTCGCTCGTGATGAACCGGGCCCCGGCCTCAATGGCCGCATTCCGTATGATGGCGTCGATCTCGCCTCCGCTGGCCAGCTTCACCTGGTCCAGCGTGGGCCGTTCCCCCACGTACTGGATCGTGATGGTCCCTTCCCGGGCCATCCGGGAGAGCTCCTGCAGCTCAGCGAGCCCCAGGAAGCCGATCTCCCTCCCCTGGTTTGCCTGCGCTTCCAGCTCTGCAACAACGGCCTCGGGGATGATTATCGTCGTATCCTTGTATTCCCCGGTCTTTAACATGCCGGTGATCCGGCCGTCGATCACCGCACTGGTATCCGGCACCAGTTTCATAAAAACCTCTCACCTCGGTTGCGCTATCGGATCAGGGCGTATTGTATGCTTTCTGTTGTGCCCTGATGTGGAAGAGGTATCTCACTGGTCGGTATAATTTCCTTTCTTTTTTATTCCGGGTAACGATCTTCCGCAACCCCAACCCCTGAGGGATCTTTCCCACATCTCAGATCTCTGATCTGGTGGGAGAAAACCGAAGATCTGCCTATCCTTACCCGGGGGGGGCGCCCACGCGGCGGGGGGCGATAGCCCCCCTGGAGCGTCCCACTACTCGTCGCACGAGAATGAGAAAAGCCATGGGGGGAATCGCAGTCTGGAAGAACTCAGAATTCTCAGCGGGAAGGGCCGCGCCCCTTCCCGGCCCCACCCCCGTGAGGAGAGCCCGATTCATCTCCTTCCGCGGGAGAGTGATGGTGGAACTGGAATCCGCGGCCTACTTCCGGTACACCTGGTCGGGATCAAAGACCTTCCGGGCGATCTCCCGGCCGTCAAGGGTGCGGAAGAAGCAGGAGTAGTGGCCCGTGTGGCAGGCGGCTCCCTGCTGCTCCACCTCGTAGAGGAGGGTGTCCTCGTCGCAGTCGACAAGGATCCGCACCACCCGCTGGAGATGACCGCTCTCCTCCCCCTTCTTCCAGATCTTCTTCCTGCTCCGGGAGTAGTAGTGGGCATACCCGGTGGACCGTGTCAGGTTCACCGCTTCCCGGTTCGCGTAGGCCACCATCAGCACCTCCCGGGAACCGTGGTCCACCACCACCACCGGGATCAGGTCATCGGTATACGTGAGTTCCATGGCTTATGCACCTGCGGCAAGTTTCATCACCGCGTAGAGGATATCCCCGAGGACGAGGGCTGAGAAGAACCCCGCGGTGATGGGCACGATGAATGGCACCCCGTAGGAGATCCAGACCTGCCCTGCACGGCGGTAGAGAGCCAGCTCCTCCCTGTACCGGTCCGGGTGCTCCCTCAGGTCCCTCGTGTAGATCCGGCCCTCCCCCCGCACCATCCGGGCGAGAGCAGTCCGGATGGGGATGAAACGGCGGCGCAGCCCCTCCGGGGTCTCCTCGAACTCCTCCATCACGAACCCGAAGGTGCGCTGGATGCCTTCGCCCGGGACGGGAAACCCGAAGAAGGGGTAGGGGAACGGAGCCCGGTTCCCCTTCCAGAGGTTGTGGAGAGCGATCCCGAGAGGGGTCACCAGGTTCAGGATCACGGCATTGGTGAGGACGGAGAAGGGCAGGAACGCGAGAGGCGGGTATCCCAGGAGGGGACGGATGGGGAAGAAGGGGACACAGATCGCGATGAAGATCAGGGCATAGGCATCGGCACCGCCGAAGAGGCGCAGGAGGGCAAAGAGGTAGAAGATCGCGGAGAAGACGAGGGAGAGGGAGAGGTACCGGAGGGCCAGCATCCAGTCCTGCGAGATGAGTGCCCCGTACGCCAGCACCGCCATGGGTACTCCCACGAGAAGCATGGGGTACCAGGTCCGGACAGGCACCCGGCGGTCGCGGAGGTCCAGCACCGACGCGTAGAGGAGAGTTACGCCAATGGCGACGGCACCGGCCAGGAGGGGGAGGTTCATCGGTACCAGTTATTTTCCGGAGGATCATTTTATGCCTGGCGGTTTGGATCCGGGGAAGACCGGAACGATACAAGATATTTAACCGATCACATTCCATGTAATGCGATAGGGTCGTTTCTGTGATTGAGATCCGGGTGGACGAGAACTCCTGCAACGGCTGCGGCCTCTGCGTCAAGGACTGCCCGATGCAGGTCTACGAACTCAGGGATTCCGTGTCTGTTCCTGTCCGGGCAGCCAGCTGCATGGGGTGCCTCTCCTGCCACGAGATCTGCCCTGCCCAGGCGCTGGAGCACCGGGGTGTGTATCCCTCGCGGCGGCACTACATCGATATCCGCGTCTGCGAGATGCTGAACCGGGTGATCTGATGACCGACGGCACGATCCGGGAGATGAAGGACTCCTTTGCCAGTACCACCGTGTACCGGTCAGAGGACGTCCCGCTCCAGTGCATCCCTCCTCCCAACGAACTGGAGGACACGCTCCATGGCCTGATGAAGCTGAACGGGCTCATCATCCGGTCCCTGGAGGAGATCGCAGGGAGGGGTGCGAACGCCGTGACCTACCGTGCGGGGCGGAAGTACGGTCACGAGGTGGCGAAATACTTCCGGAAAATCGAGGACGTGGAGGAGGCTCTGAAGGAGTTATCCTACATCCTCCACGGGCAGTACACCATCGAGATATGGAAGCCGGCAGACAAGGACCGGTACATCATCGAGGAGAACGGGAGCACCTTCATCTACCTGGTCTTCCACGACTGCATCGTCCGCCAGACGCTGCGGCGCAACGGCCAGCCCCAGGGCGGGCCCCTCTGCCTGACCCTCTTCGGCTATGTCGTCGGGGCCATCGAGGAGATCACGGGAAAGAAGGCGAAGCTGGAGATCGTGCACACGGGCCCGAACGCCTGCCTGAAGAAACTGATCCTCCAGTGAGGCCCCCATGAAGATTGCCATTGAAGAACTGGCCGGCTGTTCCGGGTGCACCATCGCCGTCCTTGACCTGCACGAGGCGCTTCTCGAGATCGTGGAGAAGGCCGAGATCGTCTATGCGCCGGTGATCATGGACGTGAAGGAGCCCCCGGAAGGGATCGACATCGCCTTTGTGACGGGTGCGGTCCGGAACCGGGAGAACGAGGAGCGGCTGAAGCTGATCCGGAAGAGGGCAAAGACGCTTGTCGCCTTCGGCACCTGCGCCTGCTACGGGGGGATCTCGGGGCTCTCCATGCTGGACTCCCCGGAGCATTTGATCCAGCACGTCTTCCGCGGGGTCACGACCACAGAGGCCGATGCCGTGATCCCGAGCGACGTGCCGCCGTTCCTGTACCGGGCGTTTGCCGTCGGGGACCTGGCCCGGATGGATTACTATATCACCGGCTGCCCCCCGAAGGAAATGTACTTGAAGAAGATCCTCCCGGCGCTTCTCGCCGGGGAGGTGCTGGCCCTCTCCAAGAAATCCGTCTGCTCCGAGTGCGACCGGATCATGGGATCCGTTGAGGGCTGGAAGATGAAGCGCCGCCACGAGGGGGTGCCGGACCGGGAGCACTGCCTGCTGGGGCAGGGTTACCTCTGCCTGGGGGCCGTCACGTTCGGCCGCTGCGGGGCATCGTGCCCCCACAGCAACGTGCCCTGCCATGGCTGCAACGGCCCGTCCCTGGATATCCTCCGGGAACCCTGCCGGGACATCTACAACATGATGATCCGGCGGATCGCGGACCTGACCGGCCATACCGAGGCGGAGATCGAGAAAGAGATGTACGACGTGGCCCACACCTTCTACCCCTTCACCATCGGCTCCCTGATCATGGAGGACAAGGGGATCTCGAAGATCCGCGACCTGGTGCGGGAGAGGAGCCGGTGACCGAGATCACCATCAGCCCGGTCACCCGTATCGAGGGGCATGCCCGGGTCCGGGTCTGGCTCAACGATGAGAAGCAGGTGGAACGGGCCCACTTCAGCGTGGTCGAGCTCCGCGGCTTCGAGAAGTTCCTGATCGGCGCTGCGGTGGAGGAGGCGCCCCGGATCACGCCCCGGATCTGCGGTATCTGCCCCACCTCCCACCACCTGGCGTCGGCCATGGCTGTGGACCAGATTTATGGCGTCACTCCCCCGGAGACGGGCCGGAAGCTCCGGGAGCTCCTGGCCCATGCCCAGTGCATCCACTCCCACGCCATCCACTTCTTCATGCTGGCTGCCCCCGATTTCCTGATCGGCCACGATGCACCGGCGCTCTCGCGGAACGTACTGGGCATGGTGAAACAGGCCCCGGCCATCGCCCGGAACGCCATCGAAGTGCGCAAGCTGGGGCAGCGGATCACAGAAGCGGTGGGGGGGAAACCCATCCATCCTTCCAACGCGGTGCCTGGCGGGATGTCCCGGCCACTGGAGGAGGCGCAGCGGACCGCCCTCCTCGCCATGGCGAAGCAGGGGCTGGCCATTGCCGGAGAGGGATGGGCACTGGCCCGGACCCTGCTGGATGCAACGGATATGAACCTGGGAGCGGTGGAGACCGGTTTTATGGGCATGGTCCGGGACGGCGGGTATACCCTCAGCGACGGCACGGTCCAGATAACAGGGAAGGACGGGAAGCCCCTGGGTTCCTTCACCGGGGCCGATTACGTGCAGCACATCCGGGAGTACTCGGAGCCCTGGTCCTACCTGAAGTTCGTGAAGCTTTCGTCCGGCGAACACTACCGGGTGGGACCCCAGGCGCGGCTGAACCTCTGCCGCGGGATGGGAACGCCCCTTGCCGACGCGGCCCTGAAGGAGTACCGGGCCAGGTTCGGGGCGTTCGTCCAGGCACCTCTCGCCGCCAACCTGGCCCGGTATGTGGAGTTCCTGGCCTCCTGCGAGCGGACCGTCCAGCTCCTGGAGGATCCTGCCATCACCGGGACGAAGGTGCGGGAGCCTGCCGGGAAGGTGGTGAATACGCGGGGGGTTGGGATCCTGGAGGCCCCGCGGGGCACCCTGATCCATGACTACACGGTCGACGAACGGGGTTTCATCCGGGAGTGCAACCTGATCGTAGCCACCTGCCAGAACAGCTGGGCCATCGATCGCTCGGTGGAACAGGCGGCCCGGGGCCTTGTCACGGATGGCGTGCTCACCGAAGCGGCCGGGAACAGGATCGAGATGGTGATCCGGTCCTACGACCCCTGCATCTCCTGCGCCACCCATGCCATCGGGAAGAGGGCGGTTGCCATTGAGGTCCTGGATGCAATAAATATTTGAGCGGAGAGAGAAGAAGATTCATAAGGGGAGAAAACCTGTATGCTGAACCAGATTCTTGCCGAATTTCTGAAACTGGACGGGGTGTTCGCAGCGGTGGTTGTGGGAAGGGACGGGATCGTCATTGAGAGCGCCGTCTCGGGGAAGGTGGACATCGATGCGCTGGGCGCCATGGCATCCACCGGCATGGGCACGGCTGAAGCCATGGGCAACGAGCTCGGGAAAGGGGAACTCAACCAGATGATGGTGGAACTGGAGAAGGGTCCCATCCTCCTCTCGCCCCTCTCCCGCGATGAAATGATAGCCATCGTCTCAGACAACTCCGGTAACATCGGCCGCATCCGGTACGAACTCAAGAAAAACAAGGAACGGATCATTGCTGCGCTCTGACCATGATGCACACCGGGAAGATCAAGGGCACGTTCAGTGAAGTCCTGCCGAAGGTGAAGACCCTCCGGGGAGCCATGCGGGTCATCACCCCCGAGGGAAGAGGGGTGGTGCTGGTGGACGCCGGGAAACCGCTGGCGTCGTACCTGAAGGCAGGCGAGACCACCTTCCGGGGAAGGGAGGCCCTCTCGATCCTTGAATCCGAGCCGATGGCCGAGTACGACCTGGTGGCCTATGACAAGAGCGAGTTCAGCGAAGCGATGGGCATCTGTGCCAGCGAAGGCCTCCGTCTGGAGGATGTCCCGGGAGTCCCCGGTACCCAGATTGGTGCGGCGGTGACCGCCGGGGTACAGAAAGGGGGAGGCCTCCTGTCCCAGTTCCTCCGGAAGTTCACCGGCGGGGAGAAGGAGGCAGAAACCGTGCCGCCCACACCTCCCCCGCCCCCGCCCGCCCGGGAGGAGAAGATCCCTGAGCCGGTATCACCTGCAATGGTGCGGCCACAACCACTGGAGACGGAGGCACCCGAGGCCATATCTGAACCCGGACCCGTTCCCCCGCCTGCAATGGTACCGCAGGAATCCGAGCTCTCATCCATCGTGAAGAGGCTCTCCCGTTCCCTGAAGGAGGGGGGCGCACCGGAGGCTCGCTCTCCGTCCGCCGGAGCCCCGCCGGTGCCCCCTGCTGCTTCCGAGCCCGGGCTCTCTCCCGTCACGCTCCCCCCCTCCCTGGAGCAGGAAGAGACTCCCCGGGCTGCCCCCGTCCCTCTCCCCCGGACCGCTGCACCGCAGGAGGAGGGGGAGGGTGGCCCCGGGGATGACACGCTGGATGAGATCCTGAAGCGGTACAAATCAGGCGGGAAGGTACAGGCACCGGAGGCCCCGACAGAGGACTTCACCCTTCCCCCCGCCAGGGCTGCGGGAGAGGGAGGGGACCAGTCCCGGGTGGAACTGAATGCCATGATGAAACGGATCACAAGGCTGGACATCGTCTCCTTTAAAAAGGAGATGGAGGATGTGAAGACTGCTGCCCACCGCGACGACGTGAAGGGGCAGCCGCCCGTGGACCTTCCCCGAGAAGCGGCGACCGTGGAACCGGTTCCTGTATCCCCCGTACCGGCAGCGGAGGCCATGCGTGCGGAAGCGGCCACCGGCGAGCCCACCCGGCCGTCCTCGGACATCGATGACCTGAAGGCATTCATCCGCCGGCTGGAGGGCATGGAGATGGACACCCCGGAGCCGGGGACTGTGGCATCCGTGGAAGCACCCCCGCCGGTCGTTGAGCCCCCCCCCTCCCCACCAAAGGAGATGCCGGGGATTACGATCCTTCCCGGTGTGCTTGGCGGGGAGCCTTTCCGGCCGAAGGAGGCGGCACCAGAACCACCGGCCGAGGGATCCCGGAAGGGTGCATCCCTGAGATTCGGTGAACCACTGGAAGCGGACCGGAAGGGGGAGCGCCGGCCGGTGGTCCTCCCCGGAACCCCTGCAGGTGCAGAAAAACCGGCCCGTGAGGTGATCATCCAGTGGAAGAAGGACGAGCCCCTGTCGGGGGCTGCCGCGGGAACGGTCTCAGGCTCCGGAGGGGTCCGTGCGGATGTCCCGCGGCGCAGGCCGGTGATCCTGAAACGGGAGATCGACATCCGCAGGGTCGAGCGGAGGCCGGAACGCCCCCGTCCCACCCTGCCCCTCCTGGACGAGAAGCAGATCGACAGGATCATGCGGCAGCCGGGCGTGATCGCGGTCTCGGTCTTCCAGGAAGGGTTTGCGGTCCAGTCTGTCGGGCAGGCCGACTTTGACCAGGTGGCCGCGAACGCAGAGGACCTGCTCCGGGCAGGCACCAAGATCGCCTCGGACATCCACATCGGAAGCCTCCACCAGATCATCCTGGAGAGCGACGGTGGCAAGCTGATCATCTCCCCGTACGGCGATCTCAACCTCTGCGTCTTCACCGATGCCGAAGCCAACCTGGGGCTGATCCGCGTGGCCATCCGCTCCCTGCAGGCAGAGTGATCCCATGAAGATTCCCCACTGCTCCACATCCGCCACAAGGCGAGGGGTTACCGTCAGGGAGCTCCTGGATGGTCTGGCCACCTCGGGGTTCACCGGGTACTGTGCCATTCCGTTCGGCGAGAACATCACCTCCCTTGTCTTCGAAGGTGGCATCTGCCTCCTGGCCGAGCACCTGGGGCAGCAGGGGTTTCCGGGGATCCAGAAGCTGGCGGTCATGGGAGATGCCCGGGTGGATGCGGCGCTCTGCGATTTCACCCCCACCCAGCTGGCAGTGACCCTGAAACTGAATGACCGGTGCCGGGTGGTGATGCCCTCCGCCACGCCCGCTGCCGGAGCCGGAAAGGTGATTCGTGGCACCTCCGTGACACCGGTGAAAATCGCGGGCCTGGGCGCAAAACCGGTCCGGGTGACCAGTGTACGGACGAAGGGAGTGCCTGCCGGAAGGCAGGCCGGCGGTGCCACGGCACAGGCCCGCGGCAAGCCCACCCCCGGCCAGATCCTGGACCGCAAGATTGACCGGACGGAACAGCCCGTCACCAAGTCCGCCCTGGAGAGCCTGAAGACACTCAAGGATTCCTTCAAAACCGATGCCGCGGACCTGCTGGAGGAGCTGAACCTGGGCCACCTGGTGGTGAAAGGACAGCCCAAAAATGCTGGAAAAGAGGAAGAAAAAAGATGAAATGCACGGAACCTGTGACTGGAATGACAGCAACGTATAAGTATTTGGATAATGAGAATTTTATAGAGTTTATAAACCGCTCTGCATGAGAAGGTGCGAGATGTTCAGAGCATTTACCATTGCTTCCGGAAAAGGCGGGACCGGCAAAACCACTGTAACCGTCAACCTGGGCACATCGCTGGCCCAGCTGGGAAAGGAGACCTTCATTCTGGATGCCGATATCGGCATGGCCAACCTGGGCCTGGTGCTGGGGCTGGAGAGCGTTCCGGTCACCCTCCACGAGGTCCTTGCGGGAAAGGCCAGCGTGGATGATGCCATCTACGAGGGGCCCAACGGGCTGAAGGTGGTCCCGAGCGGCATCTCGCTCCAGGGGTTCCAGAATGCCGATCCTGAGAAGATGAAGGATGTCATGCGGGATCTGGTCGGCAGGAGCGAATTCCTCCTCATCGATGCCCCCGCCGGCATCAGCAAGGACGGTGTCGTGGCCCTCGCCATTGCGGACGAGGTGATCCTTGTCGTGAACCCGGAGCTCTCCTCCATGGCCGACGCCCTGAAGACCAAGATCCTCACGGAGATGGTGGGGGGGAGGGTCTACGGGGCCATCCTGAACCGGGCCGGCATGGAGAACACCGAGCTGCGCCGGCACAGCGTGGAGGATGTCCTGGGCGTCCGGGTCATTGACATGATCCCTGAAGATGCCAACGTGAGGAGGGCAGCCGCCTACAAGACCCCGGTGGTGATCAAGTACCCGACCTCCGGTGCATCCCGGGCGTTTCGCAGGATCGCTGCAGACCTGGCCGGTTCCGAGTTCAAGGAAGTGTCAGAGGCCGTCCAGGAAGGCTTCGTGGACCGCCTCGCGCGGACGCTCTTCGGGGGCACACAACGGTAGATCGACGGGAATTTCGCACCAAATATCATTATTTCAATGTTTTTTTCTTTTTCGGACTCAAATTTTTTCCCAGCGCAAAAGACAAAGTTTAATACTATAATGACGGAGATATATATTTATATCCGCACCATCCGTCAGAGGTCGACCCTCCGCCGGAGATCCGTCCCCCCGATGAGCGGATGAGGTGAACAGCCCTACGTCTGAGATTGTCAGCATCATCGATGAGGTCCTCAGCAATGCGACCTTTGTCGCCAGTTACCCCTTCGACGAGCTGATCCGGTGCGCCGAGGAATCAGATGTGAATGGGATTGGCGTCTTTGAAGAGAAGGACAGGAAATTCTTTCTGATGTTTGAGGGGGGACAGCCGGAAGGGGCCATCTATGCGGACCCCAAGGGAACCCTCTTCGGCGACAAGGCCGCGTTCCTTCTCTCGGGGAAAGAGACCTTCGAATTCTTCCAGGTCACCCAGCCTGTGGTGAACGCCCTGGCATCCCGGTGCAGGATCTTTGACAAGAGCCACGTGAAGAAACGGCTGAAGGAGGAGATCCCCAATTTCGGGGGAAAAAGGCAGAGCCCCGGGGTTCTCTGCCTGGTCATTGTGAAAGATGGTGTCACCCAGACGGGTATCCGGGTATCCATCAAGAAGGGTCGCCAGATCATCGCGAGCGACCAGACAACGTCCGATGGAAAGGTGTGCTTCAAGCTGCTGAATGGGAAATACGACTGCACGGCCGTAGATCGGGATCAGGGGATGTACACGTTCATGGTTGATTTCAATCACCGGTATGCCGAGACCACCATAGAGATTGGGGGGTAGCGCATGTCTCAAATGGATCAGGACAAGAAGAGAGAACTCAATGCAATGATGAAGCGCCTGGGCCTCCTCGGCATGGAGACTGCAGAGGGGGAACCAAGGGCTGCGCCGGTTGCACCGGAAGGCCGGGAGGCGAAACCGCCTGCGGCCGCGGAAACGGCGCCGGAAGTTGTTGAAGACCCGAAGGGGATCGTCCGGGACCTGGAGGCGGTGGAGAGGAAGAAGGAGGCCATCCTGTCGGCCACGGTTGCACCGAAGGTCAAGAAACCGTCTCCCACCCCGTCCGTTGGCCCGGAAGACCTCTCACCCATGATGGACCGCCTGAAGCGCCTGGATCTTTCCACGTTCCGCGAGGAGATGACGGAGACCCCACAACCTGCCCAGGGAACCGGTGAAGCCACTCAGGATGACCTCTCCGCCCTCATGAAGAGGCTGGAGGGAGCCGTTCCCCCGAAGGAACCCGCCACGCAGACGGTACGGGTGACCCGTGCCGGGGCTGCAACCGGTACGGCTCCGGCCCGGGCCCCCCCCGCCGCACCCGCGGCAGCACCGGAGGATGACCTCTCTACCCTCATGAAGAGGCTCGGTGGCGGGCCGCTTTCGCAGGAGGCCGGAAAAAAGACGATCCGTGCGACCCGTGCGGAGGCAGCCCCTGGCCCGCAGGCACCCCCCGCCACACCCGCTGCTGCGCCGGAGGATGACCTCACCATGCTCATGAAGCGGCTGGAAGGGATCAACAAGGATGTGAAAGCCGAGCCCGCCGCCCGTGCCGGGGAACCCCAGGCACCGGCAGCGGTCCGGAAAACCCCTCAGGCTCCTGCGACTCCCCCCGGCGCAGGTGAAGGGGACCTCTCGACCATGATGGACCGCCTGAAGCACCTGGATCTGGACGTCGAGGAGAAGAAACCGGAGACGACAACCCCCGCCGAACCGGCACCGGCCCCCGGTGATGCGGCTCCCGTCGGTCCCGGTGACGAGTACGGGGCCCTGGTCCACCGCCTGGGATCCTTCCGGAAGGAGATGAAGGCGGCCCGGGATGCCCGGACGGCGGAGACCACCCCGAAGGAAGAAGCCATCCCTGCACCCCCTCAGCGGGTGGGGGGAACGAAGGTGGTACAGGGTGCCGCAGTCACAGCCGGAAACCTGGATGCCATGGCCCGCAGTGCGGCCCCGGCTCCCAAGGCTTCGGCAGCAGACCAGGAACTCACCCAGGTCATCGACGATATCTTCAAGGTCCACACGGACACGCCCCTCGCAGAAGGCAAAGAGGATGTCTTTGATTCGCTCCACGCCATCGCAGAGAAGCAGCCAGCGGAGGAGGGGGACGCGGATACCCGGGCAAAGCCGGTCCAGGCCAAACGCACACGCTGGTCGGAGATGGAGGTGGAGGAGGCCGAGGAGGCCGAGGATACCATCGTTTCCGTGGACGAGATCAAGGATATCTCGGATTTGATCCTGCCCAAGGGTGCCACGTTCGCCATTGACGAGGTGAAGCTCCACGAGCGCACCGCAGTCTTTGATATCAAGGCCGGCGGTGCCACCGGGAAGGTGCCTTCGGAGATGATCGAGAGCTGGCACTCCCAGCTCCCTTCGGGGGTCATCAAGGACATCGTCATTGGCGGCGAAGCCAAGGAAGAGCCGAAGGGAAAGGTGGGGACGTTCCTCGGCAAGCTGAACATCATGAAGGTGATCCGGCCCGAGATCGAGGAGTACAATCCCAAGATCCACGGACCTCTCGTGGACCTCAATTTCCGCACCCAGCCTTCCATCGAGGAGGTGGAAATCTACCCGGTCAACGAACCGTACGCCTACATCCGGATCATCCATGACAGCACCACCCACGAGTACACGTACCAGGTGCTGGAGCCCCAGCTCACCCCGGCCGAGAAGGAACTCCTGGTGGAGATCAAGCAGCGGCTTTTCGAGACCCTGGAGGTGAACACGAAGGACATCACCAAGGATTCGGCAAAGAAGGCCATCCGGGGCGCGGTGGATGTGGTCCTCCAGGATTATGGCATCTCCCTCTCCCCGGCAGGACGGGAGAAGATCCTGTACAACATCGAGAAGGAGTTCCTGGGTGACGGGCTCGTGGACCCGGTCATGCACGACAAGTACATCGAGGACATTTCCTGCGACGGGATCAATATCCCCATCTTCGTGTACCACACGAGCTACGAGAACACGAAGACGAGCCTGATGTACCGGGACACCGAAGAACTGGACTCCTTTGTGACGAAGATGGCCCAGCGGGCTGGCAAGCACATCTCCATTGCCGAGCCCATCCTGGACGCCACCATGCCGGACGGGTCCCGTATCCAGATGACCCTGGGTGCCGAGGTCACGGCCCACGGGTCCACCTTCACGATCCGGAAGTTCCGTGAGGAGCCCATCACGCCCACGGACCTGATCGAGTGGTCCACCTTCTCGCCCCTCTCTATCGCGTACCTCTGGCTGGCGGTGGAGGGCGGGAAATCGGCGATCTTCGCCGGCGGTACTGCGTCGGGGAAGACCACGTCCCTGAACGCCATCTCCCTCTTCATTCCCCCGATGGCCAAGATCGTCTCTCTGGAGGATACGCGGGAACTGAAGCTCCCCCACCCCAACTGGATCGCCTCGATCACCCGGGACTCCTTTGACACGGCAGGCAAAGGGCAGATCGACATGTACGAGCTCCTGCGGGCTGCCCTCCGTCAGCGGCCGGAGTACCTGGTGGTGGGCGAGGTGAGAGGCAAGGAAGCCCTCACCCTCTTCCAGGCCATGTCCACGGGCCACGTCACCTATTCCACCATACACGCCGACTCCGTGGCAAGTGTCGTCCACCGTATCGAGAACGCGCCCATGGACGTGCCCCGCAACATGCTCTCCGCCCTTGACCTGGTCTGTGTTCAGGCCCAGGCCAGGATCGGCGGCCAGCGGATACGGCGTTCCAAGCAGATCATCGAGATCCTGGACATCGATCCGCGGACGAACGAGCTGATCACGAACGAGGTCTTCCGGTGGATTCCCTCCACGGACGAGATCCGGTACTCCGGCAAGTCCTACATCCTGGAGGAGATCATGGAGGAGCGCGGCTGGAACGAGGCACGGATGAAGGAGGAACTGAAGCGCCGCCAGGAGCTCCTGGAATGGATGCGCCTGAAGATGATCCGGCACTACAAGGACGTGTCGAAGATGCTGATCTCCTACTTCCGTGATCCCGAGGCGGTGATTGAGATGGTGCGCAAGGACCTCTACACCAAGGGAGAGGCGGCATGAACAGTTACGAGAGGTTATGCTTCAAGCTGCTGGGAGAACGGGCCAAGAAAAGGAGGGAGGAGTTCCTCCAGCTCCGCAACAACCTGATGCGGGCACGGTTTACCACCCCCTTTGAAGCCTACCTGTCCACGGCATGGGTCAGCTCGCTCCTCGGTGGCTTCGTGGCCGCGGTGCTCCTGGGCCTCCTCAGTTACCTGCTCCGGATCCCCGAGATGATCACCTACAAGGGCACGCTGCCGGATTTCTTTGTCAACATGTCGGATTACCGGCTGGTCGCCGGTACCGTCATCACCTTCCTCATCGCCCTCCTCCTCTTTGGTGGTGTTATCTACCTGATCTTCATGGTGTACCCGAGCGTGGTTGCCGGGGAACGGCGCCGGAACATCGATGCGACGCTCCCCTACGCCATCAACTATGTGACCGCCATGTCCACGGCAGGTATCACCCCGGCAGAGGTCTTCAGCCTCCTGGGGGACAGCCCCATCTACGGGGAGAGCTCGGTGGAGGCCAGGTACATCACCCGCGAGATCAATATCTTCGGCAAGGACCTCACCGAAGCCATCCGCATCGTCTCCACCTTTACCCCAAGCGAACGGATGAAGGAGTTCCTGCAGGGGGCGGTGGCCAGCATCTCCGCCGGGTCCAACCTCACCGAGTACTTCCGCAATAAAGCCCAGCAGTACACGCTGGAGAACCGGCAGTCCCAGAAGGTCTTTCTGGAGACCCTGGGGCTGATCGCCGAATCCTACGTCACCGCTCTCGTTGCCGGGACGCTCTTTCTCATCATCCTGCAGTCCATCATGTCCATCATCGGCGGGGACACCAACCCGTTCCTGCTGTATATCGTCATCTACCTGATCGTGCCCTTCGGGAGCGTGATGTTCGTGATCCTTATCTCATCCATGACCCCGGAGGTGTAACATGGGGCTCGGTGATACGTTCAACAATTTCCTGAACCGTTCCCACTTCAAGCGGGAGGATGCCCCCGAGGTGGTCATCGATGAGTACGAACGGGGAGAGCGGCACATCCTGGAGAAGATCTCCTACCAGAAGAAGATCCGTGAGGGGCTGGGCAGGTTCCTGAAGCACCCGTACCAGTTCATCCGCGAGAATCCCCTGAACGTGCTGATCATCTCCATTCCCGCCGCACTCCTGGTCTTCCTCGTCGGGATCTCCCTGATCTTCACGACCTATGGCCTCACAAGCCTCCTCACCGACACGATGGTGGACGACGTGATCTGCCTCTCGGTGCTGATCGCCATCGTGCCCCTGGCCATTCTGGACTTCCTTGAGCAAAAAAGGACCAACAGCCTGGAGGAGGCCCTCCCCAACTTCTTCCGTGACGTGGCAGGCATGAACGACAGCGGGATGACGCTTCCCAATGCCATCAACAACGTGGCCAGCGGGCAGTACGGGGCCCTCACTCCCTTCATCCGGCGGCTGAATGCCGAGATGTCCTGGTCGGTTCCCTTCGTGGAAGCCCTCCTCCGGTTCGGGAAACGGGTGGGAACCCCCCTTGCCGAGCGGGCCGTGGACCTGATCGCCAAGGCTTCCAAGGCAGGGGGCGATGCGTCCGAGGTGCTCCGGGCAGCGGCCAATGACTCCTACGAGTTCTTCAACCTGAAACAGGAGCGGAGAAACAACATGCTCATCTACATGGTGATCGTGATCATCTCGTTCCTGGTCTTCCTCTTCGTGATCGCCATCCTGGAATCCACCTTCCTCACCACCATGGCTGAAGCCGGGGAAAAGGCATCTGCGGCAGGAGCGGGATCGTTCATGGCCAAGGTGGACATTGCCTTCTACAAGCGGCTCTTCTCCCATGCAGGAATGATCCAGGGCTTCTTCTCAGGTCTCGTGGCAGGACAGATGGGTGAGGGGAGCGCCATCTCCGGGCTGAAATACTCGGCCATCATGCTCACCATCGCCTGGATCACCTTCCGGTTCTTTATCTGAACTCAAGGGAGAGGGCGGGTTCACCCGCCACCTTTTTTCCCCCGCCGGGGGAAGGGGCCCCAAAAGACACGGTGCAGGAATGCCCGTGCCCTTGCGAGGACCGGAAATAAAAAGAGCGCAGGAATTCAGGTTTTTGGATGAGGTTCAGGAGATGTTATCCAGCTTGTAGCCCTTCTTGGCCAGCAGATCCTTGACCCGTTCCAGGTGGTTCCCCTGGAGTTCGATGGAAGAGTCCTTGACGGTGCCGCCGCACGCGAGTTTCCCTTTCAGGAATTTGGTCAGTTCAACGAGGTCGATATCGACGGGATCCAGCCCGTCGATGATGGTGACTTCCTTTCCATACCGGCGTTTGTTGATCTTGACCGTGATCCGCTGCTGTTCCTTGGCCACTTCTTCACAGATGCAGAGTTCCTGTGGCAGTCCGCATGTTGGACAGATCCCACCATTCATTACTTTTAGTGTTCAATGCTCTTTAGTAATTAATTGGATGGTCAGTCGTCGGCCATTGGCAGGGCCGTCCGTCCGGCCATTGGCATGGTCATCCGTCGGCCATTGGCAGGGCCGTCCGTCCGGCCATTGGCATGGCCTTCCGTCCGGCCATTGACATGGTCATTCGTCCGGCCATTGGCATGGTCATCCGTCGACCCTGCAGACATCGCAGCCATGGGAGAGAACCTGTTCCGGCTTGCTCCCGTACCGGTACACGGTGATCCCCTTGCACCCCAGGCTCCGGGCCAGGGTATAGATCCGCTGGATGTCAGCAGGGGTTGCCTCCTCCGGGAGGTTGACGGTCTTTGAGACGGCATTGTCCACGTGCTTCTGCACTTCCGCCTGCATCCTGACGTGGAACTCCGGGGAAATCTCAGGGGCGATCCGGAAGAGTTCCTTCAGGTGACCGGGGATGGGGAGGTCCTGTGCAGAACCCGTCTCCGTCACCTTTGCCAGGAAATCGGTGCCGTGGGGGATGGCAGAGATGGCCTGGAGAAAGAGGGGGCTCGTGATCACGACGGCGGTTCCCGCCATCTTCCGGGTGTAGGAGAGGGCGAAGAGCGGTTCTATCCCCGAGGAGGTTCCGGCGATCAGGTGCAGGGACCCGGTGGGTGCGACGGTGGTAACCGTGGCGTTGCGCATGGCACCGGTGTAGATGGACCGGTCGATGGCGGAAAACGATCCCTTCTCCTCCCCCAGTTCTGCGGACCTGGCATGGCCCTCCCCCTGGATGAGCGCCATCACCCGGCCGGCAAACTGCAGGGCTTCCTCTGATTCGTACTGAATCCCGAGCAGGATCAGGGCGTCGGCGAGACCCATCATGCCCAGGCCAATCTTCCGGGTGAGCAGGGTCCGGGTCGTGATCTCGGGGACCGGGAACCGGTTTACATCGATCACCCCGTCAAGGAAATCCACGGCAGTGCGGCAGGTCTCCCGGAGGAGTGGCTCGTCCAGGTCATCCTTCCGGATGCACCGTGCCAGGTTCACCGAGCCCAGGTTGCAGCTCTCGAAGGGATACAGGGGCTGCTCCCCGCAGGGATTGGTGGCCTCCAGCGGGCCTAGCCCGGGGGTGGTGTTCCGCCGGTTGATCTCGTCGAAGAAGAGCATCCCCGGATCGCCCGTTGCCCACGCCTCCCCCGCCACCTCGTCCCAGAGCTCCCGGGGGTCCACGGACCCCCAGACACTCCCGTCCCTGGGATTCACGAGAGAGAAGGGCTTCCCGCTCGCGAGAGTCCGGAAGTAGTGCCCGTCAAAGCCCACGGAGATGTTGAAGTTCCCGAGGCCCCCGCCGTGCTTGCAGCGGATGAAGGTCCGGATGTCCGGGTGGCTCGCGGCAAGCACGCCCATGTTGGCACCCCTCCGCCTCCCCCCCTGCTTCACGGCGTCGGTGGCCCGGTCAAAGACCTGCATGAAGGAGACCGGCCCGCTGGCCACCCCCCCGGTCCCGCCCACCGTGTCGCCCTCCGGCCGGATCCGGGAGAAGGAGAAACCGGTGCCTCCCCCGCTCTTGTGGATCTGGGCCATCTGGGCGAGGGCGGTAAAGATACTGTCAATGGAGTCATGGACCGGGAGCACAAAGCAGGCAGAGAGCTGCCCCACGGTGGTTCCCGCATTCATCAGGGTGGGGGTGTTGGGGAGGAAGAGGAGGTCCTCCATCATCCGCAGGAACGCATCCCTCTTCGGCGTGTCCACCGCATGCGCCACACGGGAGAAGAGTCCGGCAGGGGTTTCGCCGGCGAGAAGATAGCGCCGGGCCAGAAGGATCTCGGCCGCGGGGGAGAGCTGCATACGCAGGAATGGTACCCGCCCCTTTAATAAAAACCCCTGCCCATATCCGGGTACCGATGTCGGTGATGGTCCTCGGAACGGCATCCCATGCAGGGAAGAGTACTGTCGTTGCCGCCCTCTGCAGGACCCTCTTCCGGAAGCGTATCCCGGTGGCACCGTTCAAGTCCCAGAACATGTCCCTCAACTCCTATGTCACCACGGACGGTGCCGAGATCGGGATCGCACAGGCGGTGCAGTCCTTTGCCGCAGGCCTTGAACCCCGGGCAGAGATGAACCCCATCCTCCTGAAGCCGAAAGGGGAGGGGATTTCCCAGGTCGTTGTCATGGGAAAGCCCTACCGGGACGTGCCCATCGCCGAGTATTACCGTGAGTCGGACCGGCTGCTGGAAGTGGCCCTGGAGGCCTACCGGAGGCTGGAGGCAGAGTACGGGAACGTGGTGGTGGAAGGGGCAGGCGGGGCCGCGGAGCTCAACCTCTACGACCGGGACATCGCGAACGTCCGGCTCGCCCGGGCGCTGCGGCTCCCCATCCTTCTCGTGGGGGACATCGAACGGGGCGGGATCTTTGCCCAGCTCTACGGCACCCTCCGGCTGTTTCCCGATGACCTCCGGCCCCTGGTGAAGGGCCTCGTCGTCAACAAGTTCCGGGGCGATCCCGCGCTTTTCGAGGACGGGATCCGGGAACTGGAGCGGATCTGCGGTGTTCCGGTGCTGGGCGTGCTCCCCTATGCCACCATCCCCCTCCCCAGCGAGGACTCCCTCTCCCTCCCGGACAAGAAACCCCGAAGCGGTGCCGTCCGGGTCGCCATCGTCAGGCTCCCCCACCTCTCCAACTTCACCGACTTCGAGGGGCTGGAACGGCGGGTGCCGGTGGAGTATGTGGTGCCGGGAACTTCCCTGGGCGGCTACGACTGCATCATCCTGCCCGGCACCAAGAACACGGTGGAGGACCTGGCGGTACTCCGTGTGAGGGGGACCCTTGACGAGATCCGGAAGGCCCGGGAACGCGGGATCCCGGTTATCGGCATCTGCGGCGGGTACCAGATCCTGGGGAGAGAGATCATTGACGAAGGGATCGAGTCCCCGCGCCCCGGCGTCCACGAGGGCGCCGGCCTGCTGGACTGCGTGACCCGGTTCAGGACCTATGGAAAGACCACGGTCCAGGTGCGCCGGACCGCCCGCCCGGTCGGGCCCATCCTCTCCCGGATGGGGGAGGTGGCCGGTTACGAGATCCACATGGGGACCACCGAACGGGGTGCGGACAGGGAAGCGTTTGATTCCGACGGAGCCGTCTCTGCTGACGGCCTGGTCATCGGCACCTACCTGCACGGGCTCTTCCAGAACGAATCGGCCATCCGGGCCCTGGTGGAGTTCCTGTACCGGAGAAAGGGGCTGGAGCCGCCAGGGAGGCAGGAGGAGATGGCCGCCATCCCCGGTGGCGCGGGTGACCCCTATGACACGCTCGCCGACCTCTTCGAGGCCCACATTGACATGGAGCAGATCCTGCCTTTCTTCACCGCGAAGGGATAAGTGCGAGATCCATGGTTCCCTCCCTTCCCTCAGCGGCAGGAGCCTTCAGAGACAGGGTGCGGGAGGGGGAGACCCCCTCCCGGTCCCTCCCCCGTGAGAATAGTCCGATATTCGGTTGATGGCCCGGAGTGGTCTTCCTGTACCAATAAACCGGCGGGGGGGTGCCCGCGGCGGGGGCGGTAAACCCCCGGGAGCGTCTCACCAGGAATCAACGATTCCACCACACCGTCGCCTCATAATCCAGGAATCCCTCAGGCACCGCTGCGGGGAAAAAAAAGTTTGTCTTCCTTCAGCTGATGATACTCATGATGGAACGGTACCCGTCGGTCCCGTCATCGTCGCACTGGACCGCCTCCACCCGGTCCAGGTTCACTTCCTTCACCACCGTGCTGCGGAGACAGTAGGCCCGTGCAGGGGAGGTGATCCATACCCCTGTAAGCCGAAATGCTTTGGAATGGGCGCAGAACCGGCACCGGTCCAGGGTGACCGCTACGCCCTCCTGGCAGGCGACCCTGCCCTTCTCCACCAGAAGTTCCCTCACCTTACCCATCGGTCCTCAACCCCGGTTCGCCTCATCATCACCGTCTTCTCATGTGTAGATCTCCACACGGTATCCCTCTTTCGCCAGGGTGTCCCTCACGCGTTCCCTCCAGCGGGCCTCGTCCCGCTCCGCGAAGGATGCAACCTTCTCCTGCCAGCACCTGACCAGGTCCACATCCCCTGAGAGCAGCGCCCGGTTGCCACCAACCTTCCCGATCTCGGTGCTGTCCGGGGAGAAGATCTTCAGGGAATAGCAGCGGAAGCCCCGGCAGTAGGGCGGCCGGGTGTGATGGATGGTACAGACGAAACCATTCCCCCCGGTGTCCTTCCGGAGGAATACGCACCACTCCGGGTGGGCTGTGGCATCCCCTTTCTCCTGGAAGAGGGCCCGGAGCGCCGGCTCCAGGTGGGCCCGGAAGAGTTCCCCCGTGATCTGGAACCGGCAGAAGAAGTCCCCGGGACCCAGGCTCCGTTCGATGGTCACGTACCGGCCGAAATGCATGCAGCATTTCCCGCACCGGGTGCACTGGAACTCGGGCATGGGGTTACGGGAAGAGGTTCCTCTGCCGGAGATAAAGGTGTATCGGAGAGAGGTATGCGACCCCGGGGACAGCAATATCTGGGGAGGTATCCGGAACAGGATCTCAATCCGCGATCTTCTTCGCCTGACAGGGCATGGTACCGTATGACATGTCCCTGCCCCGCACGGCTGTTATCGGAGGAGTCGTGGTCCTGTACCTCGTGGTCATCTGGCGTGTCCTCGCCGGGGGCACCGATCCATGGTCCCTGATCATCCGGCTGGCAGCCCTCACCGGTCTCCTCACCCTGCAGCTTGCCGCCATGATGTCCCCCTTCCTCCGCGAGATCCGGCAGGTCCTCGGGTTCCCGTTCCTCGCGGTCCACCACCGCGCGGCCCTGGCAGGGCTGGTTCTCATCACCCTCCACCCGGTCTCCCTGGCGCTCCGGCTGGGGAGAGCTGACCTGTTCATCCCCGTGACTCGATCATGGGATGCTTTTCTGCTCAATGCCGGGAGGCCGGCGCTCTTCCTGATCTACCTGGGAGCCCTCGCAGCCATCTTTCAGGGCAGGCTGGGGAAGGGATGGCGCCCTGCCCATGGACTCCTCTACATTGCCATCCTGCTGGGAACCGTGCATGCGAACCTGCTGGGATCTGACCTCTCGGACCTGATCCTCTGCGCTCTTGTCAACGGTATGACGCTCCTCGTTCTCGCGGCATTCCTTTCAAAACGGTGGCAGAGGCGGGCTGCCACCCCCTCGGCTGGTACCGGCTGATATTCCATGACGGGTTCCCCTTTCCCATTCATGCTGCTGGAACGCTCCTGGGGGCTCCATCCCCGCCGCGACGCCTGAGTGATTCCCTGGATACGAGATGACG
>Ga0153915_10000687_pt1 | contig 31233 bp, 20 predicted proteins | sample Opewatmetagenome_2_FD_107003 | JGI IMG/M metagenome (GOLD analysis project Ga0153915, IMG submission 107003) | Freshwater wetland microbial communities from Ohio, USA - Open water 3 Core 3 Depth 3 metaG | ecosystem: Environmental > Aquatic > Freshwater > Wetlands | place: USA: Ohio, Lake Erie... | reverse complement strand
GCGCGCGTCCCGATGGGGACTCGGTTCACCGACTACGGGCACGCGTTCCTCTTTGAGGGGCCCGTCTCGCCCGACGCGATCGCCGCCGCGGCCCGGGCGCCGTTTCTGATCGTGCTCGCCCTCCTCCTGGCCACGGTCTTCCTCGCGGCGCGCTCGCGCTACGGAGACGGCCCGGCCCTCTTCGCGGTGGCCCTGCTCGCATTCGATCCGAATCTCGTCGCGCACGCGGGAGTCGTGCATACGGACCTGGCGGCGGCGCTCGCGTTCCTGCTCGCGGTGCTCGCCTGGGAGAAGGCGCGGGCCGGCGGATGGCCCGGCCCGGCCCTCGCCGCCGCGGCGCTGGGGCTCGCACTCGTGACGAAGTTCTCGAGCGTCTATCTCTTCCCGATCCTGCTCCTCCAGGGCTTCCTCGCGGCCCGCGAGGATCACCGGCCGGGGCGTTCGTCGGCCCGGATGCTCGGGCGTTTCGCGATCGTCTGCGCGGGTGCGCTCGCGGTCGTGCTCGCCGTGTACGCGCTGGTCACGGCGCGCATGGATCCGGGCGAGCAGCGCCAGATCATCCACGAGATGGTCGCGCTGCGCGGCGCGCCGGGGCTCTCGGCGGCAATCGAGCGGATCGCGAGCTTCTCGCCCGCGCTCGGCCATTACCTCGGGGGGCTCGCCTCCGTTGCGCGGCAGAACGTGGTGGGCGGGGGAGTCAACTTCCTGCTGGGAAAGGTCTCCGTGACCGGCTTTCCCCTCTACTTCTTCGTCGCCTTTCTCGCCAAGAGCACGCTCGCTTTCCTGGCCGTCACGGCGCTCGTCCTCGTCGAGATCGCGCGGGACCGGAAGGCCCGCGGCGAAGCGCCGCTTCTGCTCCTTCCGGTGGGAGTCCTCTTCCTCGCCTCGATCGGCACGAGCTACAACATCGGGATCCGGCACATGCTGCCGGTCTATCCTTTCCTGGCGCTTGCCGGGGCAGGGATGCTCGCCCGCGCCCGCGACGGGCCTCGCGGCCGGGCCGCTTTCTTGCTCGCGGCCGCTCTCCCGATTGTCTCGGCGGTCGAGCTCGCGCGTATCCATCCGCACGAGCTCTCCTACTTCAACCCGCTCGCGGGAGGCCCGGAGCGCGGGAAGAGGATTCTCTCCGACTCGAACGTGGACTGGGGGCTCGACTTGAAGCGCCTGGCCGCGGAAGTCCGCCGGCGCGGAGAGCGGGGCCCGACCGTTGCCTATTTCGGGGGGGACGACCCCCTCTACCGGATGGGCATCCCCGATTTCCTGGCCGAGCCGGCCGTCCGGGGAAGGCTCGTCGCCATCTCCGCCTTCTACGTCGCGGAGGGCCCGGCTTACCTGCGCTACCACGGGGCGCACGATGTCGCCGCGGCGCTCGAGCGCCTCCTTGCCGAGATCGCGGCGCGCGGCCGCCCCGCCGGGCGAGTCGGCCACTCGATCGAGCTCTTCGAGCTTCCCCCCGCCCCTCCGACCGCCGGGGCGCCCGAGCCGCGGCCGGATGCCCTGGTCCTCCCGAGTCCCGAGTCCCTCGTCCCGAGTCCCGTCTCTGGCCGCATAATGCTCGCGAAAGGAAGCCCCCGGCATTGAAGCTTTCGGTCGTGATGCCCGTGTACAACGAGGCCAAGACGGTCGAGCAGATCGTCCGCCAGGTCCAGGCGGTCCCCGTCGAGAAGGAGATCCTGATCGTGGACGACGGCTCGACCGACGGGACGCGCGACATCCTGCGCGGCATGGACGGCAAAGACGGCGTTCGGGTCTTCCTGCAGCCGAAGAACCAGGGGAAGGGAGCGGCCGTCTCGGTGGGATTCCGCTACGCGACCGGAGACGTCGTCGTCGTTCAGGACGCCGATCTCGAATACGACCCGCGGGAGTATCCGCGCCTGCTGCGGCCGATCGAGGAAGGACATGCGGACGTGGTGTACGGGTCGCGCTTCCTCGGTGGGGGAGAGCGGCGGGTCCTGTACTTCTGGCATACCGTCGGCAACCGCTTTCTGACGATCGCCTCCAACATGGCGACCAACCTGAACCTGACCGACATGGAGACCTGCTACAAGATGTTCCGACGCGAGGTCGTGCAGTCCATGACGATCGAATCGCGGCGCTTCGGCATCGAGCCGGAGATCACGGCCAAGGTCGCCCGGCGCGGCTACCGCGTCTACGAGGTGCCGATCTCTTATTACGGCCGCACCTACGACGAGGGGAAGAAGATCGGCTGGAAGGACGCCTTCTCGGCGCTCTGGACGATTGTAAAGCACCGTTTCCGCGAGGCCGAGGAGTCCGGCAATGTCGGCCATGTCACACTCGCGCGCCTGGCGAAGCTCGAGCCCTATAACCGCTGGCTCGTCGGGAGGTTTGAGCACGCGCTCGGCCGCCGCGTGCTCGAGATCGGAGCGGGATTCGGGAACCTGACGCGGCATTTCGTCCAGAGGGACCCGCGAAGACCGGGCCGCGAGCTCGTCGTCGCGTCCGACGTCGACCCGGTCGCGGTCGAATACCTGAGGGGGACCTTCCGCGACAACGCGATCGTGCGCGTGGCGTCCTACCGTTTTCCGCTCTCCCCCTCCGAGCGCGAGGAGATCCGCGGCCTCTCGATCGACACGATCGTCTGCTGCAACGTCCTCGAGCACATCGAGGACGACCGCGCGACCCTGGCCGACATGTTCGCGGTTCTGCAGCCCGGGGGGCGGCTCGTCCTGCTCGTCCCGGCGCTCTCCAGGCTCTATGGCACTCTCGACGAGCACCTGCGGCACTTCCGTCGCTACGAGAAGTCGGAGCTAGAAGAGAAGCTCGCGCGGCCCGGCTTTATCCTGGAGGACTGCCGCTTCGTGAACCGCGTGGGGATCCTCGGCTGGTTCGTCAACGGCCGCATCCTGCGCCGGCGGGTCCTGCCGCGCTCCCAGATCCAGGCCTTCAAGCTCTTCTTCCCCCTTCTGCGGCGCGAGGAGCAGAGCCCCCCGCGCTCGGGGATGTCGCTTCTCGCCATCGCCCGCAAGCCCGAGGGGTCGTGAGTCTAGCGGGCGGGAGAGACGACGAGGATTCCGTAGGAGAGGGTCTCCGGCCGGGCCGGAGCGCCTCGGGCCGGCAGAGCGTCCCGCAAACGTGGCGTCCAGTAGGGAGGATCGAGGAGAAGAAACACGGTCGCGCCGGGCGCCGTGCGAGCGATCTCCCCGGCGAGTTGGCGGTAATCATTCTCGGAAGGCGCCTCTGACCGGAACCAGCCGGGGTGGTTCTCGAGGTCAGCCGGGAAGGCGCGGAGATGTCCGCCGAGGCGGCCGCGGTCGCGGGCGAGGAGAGCCGGGAGGTAGAAGTTGGCCGTCGCGACGACGAGGTCTCCGGCGCGAGCGGACGACTCCAGACGAGCGGGCACCTCGGCGAGGGGGCGCGAGGCGCGGGGCGAGGTGAGGATCAGGAGACTCGAGACGATGCCGATCGCGGCAATCGCCGCGACGGACCGCCGCGCGCCGCGAGAGCTTTCGCCCGCGCGGGCCGCGAGCCAGAGCCAGATGGGGAGAACGGCCATCTCGCTCCGTCCGGCGACGGCGGCCGGACGCCAGAGGGAGACCGCGGCGATGCCCCCGAGCGTCACGAGAACGGCGCTGAGCCCCAGGCGCGCATCGGCGTCCATCGGCCTCAGAAAGAGCAGCAGGACGAGGAGACCGAGTCCGGCCGCGCAGGCGAGCCACAGGACCGGTTCGGGAAGCGGCCGCCCGAACGGCGGAAGGACGCGGACGCTCCCGCCCAGGGACGCGAGGAATCCGGCGGCGGAAACGCCGACGCGATCGCGGATCCAGCTCATCGCCGCCGCCGGCTGCGAGAGAAGGACCGGTACCCACGGCAGGAACAGGACGAGGCCGAGACCGATCGCGGCCGCCGCCCGCCGGCGCTTGACGACCAGGCATCCGATCAGGAGCGACCCCGCCAGGACGGCGCCCAGGTAGTGAGTCCAGGAGAGGATCGCCGCCACGAGCGCGATCGCGGCACGACCGGCAGCCTGGGGAGCATCGCGGGCGGCGAGCCGGAAGAGGACGAATCCCAGCAGAGCGAGGAGGCCATAAGCCCTGGCCTCGGAGGAGTACAGAAGAAGGAGCGGCGAAGATGCGGCGAGCCAGAGGAAGCGCGGCCGCGCGCCCGCCGGGAGCCGGCGCGCCGCGAAGAAGAGAGCGGCGATCGCGAGAAAGGAAACCAGGCGATCCGTCGCGTCGGAAAGGGCGAGAGACTCCGCCGCGGCGACGAACGGTTTCTCGATCAGGTAGAAGAGCGGCGGTCCGGAATCGAAGCGCAGGACCCGAACCAGCTCCGACGGCGCCAGGCGCGACGCCCAAACGGTGAAGACCTCATCGTGCCAGAGCGGGCGCGCCACGAGCAGCCACCAGCGGCCGGCGAGCGAAAGGACGGCGGCTCCCAGCGCGATCGCGGGAGCCAGGCGTCGGAATTTGTCTCGCTCGCTTTCGATGCCTTATCCTAATAGGGCTTTGAAATCTCCGGCCGAGCCTTGAGCGCTTCGACGCTCCCGGCGCGCGAGCGCCTCGGAACCGCCAGCCTCGGCGGGCTATTCCTCCTTCTCATCCTGGCCGTGTACGCCGATCCGCTCTTCGCGCGCCGCAACTTCGGCGGCCGCGACATACTCGGCTACAACCTGCCGATCGAATCGGTCATCCACGACGCCTACGCTCACGGCCGGCTTCCCGTCTGGAACCCATGGATCTCCGGAGGAAGGCCGCTGCTGCCGAACCCGAACGCGGGGGCGATGTACCCCGCGCGGCCGTTGCTCTCGCTCCTCCCGTTCCCTTTCGCCTTCCGGCTCTTTCCGGTCTTCCACTGGGCCCTCGCCGGCGCCGGAATCATCGCCCTGCTGCGGCTCCTGAACGTCTCGCCGGGCGGTGCCTGGATCGGCGCCGTGACGTACGTGTTCTCCGGCGTGGGCGTGTCGGAAGTCTTCTACACGAATCACCATCCGGGCGTGATGCTTCTCCCGTGGATCCTGTGGGCGCTCGCGCGCCCTTTTCGGAGCCGGGCCCGCCAGACGCTCGCGCTCGCGATTCTCTTCGGCCTCGATTTTCTGGCCGGGGACGTCTTCACGATCGGCGTCGCCATCGGATCGTGTCTCCTCTGGATCTTCCTGGAAATGGCCGTTCCGGCGCGCAAGCGGGCGGCGACGACGGCGGCCGTCGCCCTGGCGCTCGCGGGACTGCTGGCCCTCCCGCAGATCGTCGCGGCGCTGTTGTGGATACCGGAGACCGACCGCGCGGTCCTCGGCATGAAGTTGAGCGAGGCCGCGCTGTTCTCCCTGTCTCCTTTCCGGCTGCTCGAGCTCGTCGTTCCCTACCTGTTCGGAGACACGTGGGCCATCGACTCCGGGCGTATCTGGGGAGTCCAGGTCTTCCGGGGGCGGGGGATCGGCTTCTTCTCGACCATCTACGCGGGCGCTCTGGCCGTGATCGCGCTCTTCACGATGGGGCGGCAGCAGGCGGCCGGCGCCCGCTTCGCGCGGGGGCTCTTCCTGGCGGGTCTTCTCGTGACGGTCCCGGCCAGCCTGATCCCTCCGCGGTGGGGCAATCTCCACTCCCTCGTGCCGCTTCGGTACCCCGAGAAGTTCGCCGTCGCGCTCGTCTTCGCCCTGGGGATCTGTTCCGCGCTCGGCTTCGACGCCTTCCGCCGGTCGCGGCGCAGCGCGGGTTGGACGCTCGCGGTCGGGGCGCTGCTGGCTCTTCTGGCGGCCGCGGCTCAACAGTTTCCCCGCCAGTCCGGCTGGCTCGCCATCGGCGTCGTCGGAGGCGAAGACAAGCACGCGCCGGCCGCGGCCCTCGCCTTACCCGAAGCACTCGCGGAGGCGGGACTGCTCTGGATGGCCACCGTGATCGCCCTGGACCTGCTCCCCCGGAGGGGCCGCAGCGCTCTGGGAGCCTCCCTGGCGCTCCTGACTCTCGTGCCGATCATGGCGGATCGAAGGATTGCGCTCACCTTTCGGGAAGAAGCGCTCTTCGCTCCGACGGCGTTCGAGCGTTTCATCCGCCGAGCGGATCCGCACGGAGCTTTCCGAACGATCAGCGCCAACCGATACCGGGCGGTCTCCACCCTCGAGAAGCAACAGGAGGGAAGCGACCCGGCCCTGCTCGAGTACTGCCGCCGCAGCTGGAGCCTGTTCACCCACGCCCTCTGGCGGCGCGGCACGGTCCTGAACGACGATTTCGATCGGGGCGATTTCTCCCGGCTGGAGAGTCTTCGCCGCGTCTCCTGGATCGCCTCCACCTACATGGATGCCCAGGCCTTCTACGGCGCGCTCTCGCTGCGGTGGGCAATCCGCTTCCGCGATCAATTGCCGCTGGCGGGCTTTCACCGCGTGGGGGGAGACGGCTTGATGGACTGGGACGAGCACGAGAGGGCGTATCCGGACATCCGGCTCCTGACGAGCTGGCGGGAGGAGACGGGAGCGCTTGCGGCCGCCCATGGCCTGCCGCTCCTGACCGGGGGCCAGATCATGATCGAGTCGGGCGCACGCGGACTCGGGACCGCCCGCCCGGGGCGCCTCCAGATTCTGGAGAAGAGCCCGGAGAGGCTGCGGCTCGTAGCCGACGCCCCCGACCCGACCTGGCTCTTCGTGCTGCGGGGCTTCTGGAACCATCGCCGCGTGCTCCTGGACGGACGTCCGGTAGAGGATTTCCCGGCGCAGCTCGCCTTCTCGGCCGCTCGCGTGCCCGCGGGCCGGCACACGATCGAGTGGAAGGAGCTCGTGCCGGGCGGATCGGTTTCCGTCTGGGGGCCCGTCCTCTTCGTGCTCGCGGCGGTCGGCCTCGTGGCCTCCGAGCGTCTTCCGGGTCGCCGCTCGTGAAACGCCGGCTTCTCGCCTGCCTGGGCTTCCTCCTCGTACTGTCGGAGGGCTGCCGCAGGGAAAAGAGGAGGTCCGCGAGTCTCGAATCGGATCAGACGCGCCCGGCGGCGGAATGGCTTCGCTCCGAGCCGGTGCGCCTGCTTCAGGACTACGTGCGCCTGGACACCACCGACGAAACCGGCGAAGAAGAGGGAGCCCGTTTTCTCGAGCGTTTCTTCGACTGCGCCGGGATCGAGACCGAGATCGTCTGTCCGGCTCCGAAGCGCTGCAACCTGCTCGCGCGGCTGCCGGGAAGAAGACGGGAAGGAGCGCTCCTCCTCGTCAACCACATAGACGTCGTGCACGTGTTCCCGAGCCTCTGGAAGGAGGCCGGACCCTTCGAGGGAAGGATCAAGCTCGGTTTCCTCTACGGCCGGGGCGCCTACGACATGAAATCTCTCGGAATCGCGCAGGCCCTCGCGATGCGGAACCTGAAAGACCACGGCATCGTCCCCTCCTCCGACGTTCTCTTTCTGGCGGAAGCCGACGAGGAGGGAGAGCAGCGATGGGGGTCGCGGTGGCTGCTCGAGCACCGGCCTGAATGGTTCGAGGGCGTCGCCGCGGCTCTGAACGAAGGGGGCACGAACGAGATGATCCTGCGCGACGTCCGGTTCTGGGGGATCGAGACGGTCATGGCGGGTTACGGCTTGATCGAGTTCGAGTCTCCAACCAGGAAGCCGATCGAGGACCTCGCTCACCGGTGGCCGAAGATCTCCTCCGCGCCTGTCCGGCCCCTGCCGGTCGTGGTCGCCGGCTTCGACATGCTGGCCAATCACCTGGGGCATCCGCTGACCGATCCTCTCCGGCATCTGGACCGCGTCGCGCGAGACCCCGCGGAGCTCGCGATGCTGCCGGACCGCTACGGCTGTTTCCTGCAGGCGCGGATCAAGTGGTTCGGGCCGTATGCCTACCCGCCGGGCACCCCGGACAACTTCCGGGCCTATGTGGTCGTCTCGACCCCTCCGGGCATGGCGCCGGACATCTTCCTCCAACCGATCGAAGCGGACGCCGCCCGCTCCGGCGTTCGGATCGCTTCCCGCTACTCGACCGGAGCGACGAACGCCAGCCCCTATATGGACGCTTCCGGGCGGCTCGTCCCCTTCGTGGCGCTCTTGAAGCGGGTCACGGAGGCACGACATCCGGGGGTTCCCTTCGGGCCGGTCCCGACGTTCGGCGCCGGGAGCACTTCGATCTACTTTCGCCGGAGGGGAATCGCGACCTACGGCTACTCGCCCGTTCCTGCCAACATCACCGACTCGGCGCGCCGGCACGCGAGCGACGAGCGGATCTATTTGCGAGACTACGTCGACGGTGTGAAGACCTTCGAGGAGGTACTCCTCGAGTTCGCCTTTTCCGCCAGCAACAAATTGCCACCCGTCGCCGGCGAAAACTGACAATCGTCGTCACCCGGAGTTTGTCTTGATCCTTTAAGTGACTGAAAAAAGGCTAGTTGGCCTGCGCCGGATCTGGCCTCTTACTTGCGTTACTCGTGGCAGCCAAGCTTAACGGCCGAGTTATCTTAGGAGGCACAATGAAGAAGCGGGAGTCGGGTTTCACCCTGATCGAGCTGCTGATCGTCATCGCGATCATCGGCATTTTGGCGGCCATCGCCATTCCGAATCTGTTGAGCGCCGTTCAGCGCGGCAAGCAGAAGAGGACCATGGCCGACATGCGTTCGCTCGCGACTGCCATCGAGGCCTACGCGGTGGACAACAACGTGTACCCCTCGGGCACCTGCGCGAGCGGGCTCTTCACGAATTATGGCACCCCAATGAACGACACGTCGTTGACCTGCCTCACGCCAACCTACATCGCCACGGTCCCGAGAGCGGATGGCTGGGGGAATGCCAACCTCTATAACGTCACGGCTCCCGGGGACAACTACAACCTCGTCAGCTACGGCCGCGACAAAGCAGTGAGTCCGGGCACGCCAATCTGCGGAACGACGACGGACTTCAACGACGACATCATCTACTCCAACGGCACGTTCCTCCAGTGGCCGGAAGGGACGCAGCAGTAGCCCTTCGACAGGAGTCAGCTCCAGAAACGGTCCCGAGCAATCGGGACCGTTTTTTATTGAGCCGAAGAACGGAGGCTCTTCCGATTCTCTCGACTCTCGACTCTCGACTTCCTACAATGGCGGAGTGGTCGAGCGCCGCTCGGTGGTTTCCGGAGCTCTGGCCGTGGCGGCGCTCCTTCCCGCGCTCTTCTGGCTCTCCCCGGCGCTCTTCCAGCGCCAGGCGCCGTCTTTCCGCGACCAGGGGGATTTCTTCTTTCCGGTCAAGCTCCACACGGCCGGCCGGATCGCCGCGGGGCAGATTCCTCTCTGGAACCCACTCTCGGGACTGGGGGAGCCCTGGCTCGCCAACGGCCAGTCGGGTGTCTTCTATCCGCCGACACTCCTCTTTCTGCTCCCCTCGCCGGCGCTGGCGGCGGGTCTCTTTCTGCTGCTCCACTTTGCGATCGGGGTGTGGGGGGCCTGGCGTTTCTTGAAGCAGGAGGCCGTCTCGGACGCCGGGGCGCTCTTTGGGGCCGCGGCGTTTTCCGCCTGCGGCTTCGCGGCGTCCCTCTCGGTGTACTGGAACCACTTCGGAGGCTGGGCCTACCTGCCGGCCATCGCCTCGCTCGCCCGTTCGGGCCCCCGCCGGGGCCCCGCGCGTATGGGATTGGCGGCGCTCGTGGGTCTTCAGGCGATGGCAGGGAGCCCCGAGCTGACCGCCGGAACGCTGCTTCTCGCCATGGCCCTCGCCTGGATTGCGCGGCCGGCGAAGGACGGATGGGCCGAGCCCTCGCGTCCGCGCCGGCTCCTTCGCCTGGCGGGAGCCGCGGCGCTCGGCGTGGCGCTCGCCGGGTGGATGCTCCTTCCGATGGCGGAGCTGCTCCTGCACTCGGAACGGGGGACGGCCCTTCCCGCGGCGGAAAGGAATTTCGGGGCCGTCGGCCTGTCGGACCTCTCCTCGGCTCTGGGTTTGTCGGCGGACTCAAGCCCCAATGCCTATCTTCCCTCTCTCTACGCGGGTCCGCTCCTGCTGTTCGCGGCCTGCGCCGCCTTCGCAGAGAAGGAGAGGCGCCGTCTCGCTCTCCTCCTTCTCGCGGTCGCCGCCGCCGGAGTTCTCGTCGCGATGTCCGGCCCGCCGGGATCGTGGCTGCGGGCCGTCCCCGGGCTCGACCGCCTTCGCTATCCGGGCAAGGGGCTCGCCTGGACTTTCTTCGCGCTCTCGATGCTGGCCGGCCTGGGCGCGGACTCCCTGCGGTTCGTGCCCGTCCACAGGGCGATCCTGCTCGCCGGATTGCTCGTCGCCGTGGGACTGGCCGCGTTTTCCCGGCAGCCGCCGGGTGTGCGGGCGGCCGCGGCGCTGGGCCTCTGCTGCCTCGTGGCCCTGGCGCTGGGAGCGGGGCGGGCAGTCTCTTTCGGCCGCGCGGGCGCCGCGCTCGAGACCGCCGCGGCGCTCTCCCTCACAGCTTCACTGCTCTTTGCCGGCCGCGCGGTCTTCCGATTCGCTCCGGAGGCGGAGATCCGGCGCGTCCCGGGGACGATCCCGTTCCTGGCGCGGATACCCGGCCGCGTTCTGACGCCGCCGACGGAAGACCTGGCCCGCTGGACGCTCAAGGATCCTCGGTTCGGCGCCGAGACGCTCCGGCGGCAGAGGGAGGCGCTTCTTGGCTACACGAACCTTCTTGCGGGGGTCTCGACGGTGCGCACGGCCGCCCCGCTCGCAACCGAGGGGGCGCGGCGGATCGCCGCCTCGATCGATGCCGTGGAGGATCCGGCCCGGGCGGCCGGCCCCGTCTCCGCCCGCGTGCTCTGGATGCCGTTTCAACCGGCCCGACTGGGCTCGAGTAAGGTCGGGGAGTTCTTCCGGGCCCCGCTCAATCCCTATCGCATGCGCCTCTCCTTCGTCCAGAAATACCGGGTCGAGCCGGTCGCGCCGCGCGCCTGGGAGCGAGTCGTCCGGGGCGAGATCGACTGGAGCCACGAGGTCTTCCTCGACCGGGAGCCGCAGCCGCGGCTGGCTCCCGGCGGCAAACGCTCCTATGTGATCGCGCGGATCGCCTCAGACGACCCGGAGCGGATCGCCGCGGACGTCACCTCCGACGCGCCCGGCATCCTCGTTCTGACCGACCTCTGGTATCCGGGCTGGAGGGCGGAAGCGGACGGGCATCCGGCCGCGCTCTACCGCGCCGACGGATATCTGCGCGCCGTCGCGCTCCCGGCCGGCTCGCACCGCGTCGAGTTCCGCTATCGCCCCGTTTCCTTTTACACGGGAGCGGGCCTCTCCCTGCTCGCTCTCGGAACTCTCCTCGTCCTGCTCTATCGCGGTTGAGCGATCCGGTGCCGCAAAGGGGAGAGCGCAGGCAGGTCTCCGGGAGGCTCCTGGTCGGAGCCGCCGCTCTCGCGGCTTCAGCGGCGCTTCTCTGGTTTGCGCTCGGAATGGACCGCGGGCTCCTGCTTTCCGAGGACATCAAGTCCAAATGCTGGCCCTGGGCGCCGTTTTACCCGGCGCGCCAGATCGCGGCGCCCGCGCTTTCAGACCCGGTCTGGCAGTTCGCGCCGTGGCTCGAGTTCGCGCGCCGGGAGATCGGCGCCGGAAGGATGCCGCTGTGGAATCCTCACCAGGATGGCGGCGTGCCTTTGCTCGGAAACGCTCAGTCGGCGCTGGGATCGCCTCTGCTCTGGCCCGTTCTCCTCTTCGGAGTCGCCGGCGCCTGGAACCTGTCTCTGCTGTTGCGGGTCCTGCTCGCTCTTTGCGGGACCTACCTGTGGTTGAGAGACATGGGCCGCTCCCGCGCAGCCGCGGCGCTGGGGGCCACGGCGTTCGCCCTCTCCGGTCCCTTCATCGCGTGGCTCGAGCATCCGGCCACGCTCGCAGCGGCTCCGGTACCGCTCCTGCTGTTCTTCGCGAGGCGGGTTTCGCGGGGGAGGCGCCGGGACTTTCTCGGGCTCGCGTTCACGACGTATCTGGTTCTGTCCGGAGGGCATCCGGAGACGCAGCTCATGGCGGCGCTGCTCGCTGGGAGCTTGCTGCTGGTCTTCCCGCCCGTTGGCTTCGCGCGGACGATGCGCGCTTGCCTCCTCGGGGCGGGCCTGGCCGCTCCGCTGCTCTTTCCGTTTTTCGAATACTTCCGCTTGAGTCAGGCTCGTCTGGGGATGGGCCGGCGGCCCTTCACGATCCCGCTTCGCGACCTGCTGCGATTCCTTCATGTCGGGCGGCCGGGCTCCAATGTCATCGAGGGCGCGGCGACCGTTTCGGTGACGCTGCTCCTCCTGGTTCCGTTCGGCGTCGTCCTGGCGCGCCGGGACCGCGCGGCTCTGTGGGCCTGCCTGACCGCGGCAACGATGCTCGCCGTCATCTACCAGAATCCGATCGCCGAGGCGCTCGCGCTCCATACGCCGGTTCACTGGAGCCGGGCGCTGCTGCTGCTCCCTCTGCCTCTGGCGCTCCTCGCCTCCGGCGGGCTCGATGCGCTCCGGGCGCGATGGAAGGCGCGCGGGGAACCTCACCGGTTCCTGCGTCCGGCGGCCTGGGGACCGGCTTTGGTGTGTGCCGTCGAGCTTCTCACGGCCGGCCGAGGTGTGCACGGATCGACGCCTCCCGGCCGGCTCGCGGGCGCCACGCCCATGCTGCAAGCGCTCGCCGCCGACCGCGACGTCTTCCGGATCCTTCCCCTGCACACCTTCCTGCATTCCGACACCGCGACCGAGTACGGCCTCGACGAAGTGCGGGGCTTTGACGCCGTCTCGCCGCGCGGCTGGCGCGCCAAGCGTGAGGAGATGGGACACTTCACCAGCGTGCCGACGGAGGACGATGTGCTCGAGCCGTGGGATATCGCGCCGGGGGGAGCGGCCCTCGACTTCTGGAACGTGAAGTATCTTCTGATGGCTCCTCAGTTCGGCTTTGGGGCGGAGACGTTGAACGCGAAGAAAGGTCTCGACCTCGAGCTGATCTATTCCGGGCCCGACGGGAGGATCCTCAGAAACCGGCGGGTCCTGCCTCGCGCGCGCCTCTCCGTCCCCGGAGAAGTCCGGATTCTCGAACGCGGTCCGCTCCGCTGGAGGTTCGACGTTGCGGCGCAGAGGGCCGGGACGCTGCTCGTCGCGAACCCCGGCTTCCCGGGCTGGGAAGCGAGGGTGAACGGGAAGGGTGTCGCCCTGGAGAAACCGCCGGGAGATGCGATCGAGCTCCCCGTGCCCGCCGGCCGGCTTCGCGTCGATCTCGTTTACCGGCCGCTCTCGTTCCGGCTGGGCGTGCTCGTGGCCGCGGCAAGCCTCCTGCTTCTCCTCGTGTCGGCGGTTCGTCGGCCCGGGGTGGAAGCGTGAGCGCGGTTTGCCAGGACCGCGGGGCCTTCGGCCGCCTCGCGCCGGGTGTCTTCGACCCGATCCAAGGGAGTCTCGTTTGAGCTCCTCGGCCCGAGGGCCGCGGGGTGGCTTCGAGGGGCTGCGGCTTCTCGCCTACCCGCTCTTCTTCGCCTCGGGGGCCGCGGGGCTCATCTACGAAATCGTCTGGACGAGGCAGCTCATCTACGTCTTCGGCTCGGGCCTCTATGCCGTGACGGCCGTGCTTTCGGCCTTCATGGCCGGGCTCGCACTGGGTTCATTCCTGCTGGGGCGGGCGAGCGACCGCTTGCGCTTCCCGCTGCGCTTCTACTCCTTTCTCGAGGCCGCTCTGGCATCGGCCGGCCTTCTTCTGCCGATCGCCTTGCGGCAGCTGGATCTCGTCGACGGCTGGGCCTACAGGCAATGGGGTCAGGATTTCGCTCTCCTGACGGCCTGTCGCTTCGCCGTGACGTTCTTCCTCCTGCTGATTCCGACGACTCTGATGGGAGCGACCCTCCCGGTCCTCTCCAGGGCCCTGGCCGGGCAGGGCTCGCGCCTGGGTCTGCGCGTGGGAGGCCTCTACGCCGTCAATACCGCAGGAGCCGTCGCGGGAGCCTTCCTCGCGGGCTTTTACTTCCTGGGCGCCTACGGCGTCCTGCGGACGAATTCTCTGGCGGCGCTCTTGAACCTCGTCGCCGCCCTGGGCGCGTTCGCGCTCTCGGCCCTGACGGAGAAAGGCCCCGGCGGCAGAGAGGCGAGCCAGACAGGCGAGAGGGCTCCTGACTCGTCCGCCGCGGAGTCCCTCGACCCGGCCGCGTTGCTCGTCCTTCTGGGCGCGCTGCTGACAGGCATGGTCTCCATGGGCGCTCAGGTCATCTGGTCGCGCGGCCTCGTTTTCAACTTCGAATACTTGAAGAACACGACCTACGCCTTCTCGGCGATGCTCACGATTTTTCTCGCGGGTCTGGCGGCCGGCAGCGCGCTCTGCGGGCTCTTCATCGACCGCGAGGACCGGCCGCTGCGTCTCTACGGCCTGGTCATCGGCTTGCTCGGCATTTCGATTGCGTCCTCGGTCAGCGTCCTCCAGCGGGGCGCATGGGAATCGCTCCTGCCTTCCCCCCTCAATCCGGCGACGCAGGAGTTCCGCTGGACCACGGCTGTCGGAAACATCCTGACGCAGTCGGCGCTCGTCCTGGGTATCCCGACCCTGCTGATGGGGATGGCCTTTCCCATCGCGGTGCGGGCGATCATTTCGACGCGCCGGGTCGGCCGCGGGGTCGGGCGACTCTACGCGCTCAACACGATCGGCTCTCTGATCGGCCCGCTGCTCGCCTGCTTTCTGATCATCCCGTGGCTGGGGCTGACCGGGGGTCTCCTGGCCCTGGCGGCCGTCGAGGCCGGATTCGGCCTCTGGATCTTCTGGCGCGCGTCGTCCCTGGTTTCGGCGTCGGGCTTCAGCCTCCTGTGCGCGCTCGCTTTTGGAGCCGTTCTGCTGACGACCCCGCGGGGGAGGGGAATGCAGCAGGTCAACCCCGGCGAGCGGGTGGTCTACTACGACGAGGGCCCCATGGCGACGGTCTCGGTCGTGAGGAACAACTTCGGATACAAGACGATCTGCATCGACGGCGTGGGAGTGGCCGGGACCGATCCGATGCTCCAGACCGACCAGAAATCCCTGGCGCATCTGCCGATGCTCCTCGTCGAGAATCCGCGCCGCGTCTTGACCGTGGGGTTTGGCAGCGGAGGAGCGTCGTACTCCTACCTCCTGCACGATCGGCTCGAAGGAGTCCACTGCGCCGAGATCTGTCCGGAGGTCCTCAAGGCGGCCCCTCATCTGACCGAGGCCAACCACGGCTTCTGGATGAAGCGCGACCCGCGCTACAGAGTGATCTTCGACGACGTGCGGAGCTTCCTGCGGCACTCGCCGGAGACATACGACGTCATCGCCACCGACTGCACGGATCTGCGCTACAAGTCGAACGCCAATCTCTACGACGTCGAGTACTTTCGGTTCTCGCGGGAGCGCCTCCGCCCCGGAGGAGCGGTCGTGGTCTGGATGCCTCTCGGCGGGCTTTCTCTGGACATGTTCAAGCTTGCGCTGCGCACGTTCTACTCCGTTTTCCCGGAGATGGCCGTCTTCTACATGGACAACCAGCCGACCCACTACGTCCTCCTGGTCGGCTGGCGCGACAAGATGGAGATCAACTTCGAGCGGATGAAGGAGCGGCTGGCCGAGCCGGACGTGAGGGCCGATCTGGCGGAGCTGTCTCTGGACGATCCGATCAAGATCCTCTCGACCTGGATCACGGGCGGCGAGGCCCTCCGGGCCTACCTCGCCGGCGATTCCCTGAACACGGAGAACTTTCCGTACCTCGAGTTCGGCTCGCCGAAGTACGGTTACGCCGACCGCCCCATCCTGGACAATCTGGCGTCCCTTCTCGCGATCCGCAATTCCCCGCGGCGGTTTCTCTCGACCGGCGGAATCAAGCCCGAGGAGCTGGCCGAACTCGACCGGTACGAGCGCGCGCTGCCGAAGATCATCGAGGGACACGCCCATTACCGAAACCTCGAGATCGAAGAGGCCGCGCGTTCCTACATGGAAGCTCTGGCGATCACGCCCGAGGACAGGAGCGTCGTCCGCCTGCTGTCCTTTCCGGAGCTCGCGCTCGGGGCGAGGCTCGGCAGCCCGTGGTCGTGGCTGATGCTGGGACGCGCGCTGCAGCTGCAGCACCGCGCGGAGGACGCGGCGCGTTGCTACCGGCGGGTGGAAGAGCTTCTCGCCTCGCGCGAGGCCGGCGCCGATCCGCGCAACGCCGCGTGGCTCGACAAGGCGCGGCGCTGGCGCGGCGAGCTCGGCCTTCCTCGCTGACGATGTCGAATCCCTTCGAGACGTACGGCGCGTTCGGGTGCGTCGCGGCGGGTCTCTTCGGCCTGGTCGTCGGAAGTTTCGTCAACGTGCTCGTTCACCGGCTGCCGCGCGGTGAGTCGGTCGTCTTCCCTCGGTCCCACTGTCCCTCCTGTGGCGCGACGATCCTGGCGCGGGACAACGTTCCCGTCGTCTCCTGGTTGCTGCTCGGCGGCCGCTGCCGCGTCTGCCGGGCGCCGATCTCCGCGCGGTACCCGGTTCTCGAGCTGGCCAACGGTGCGCTGTGGGTTTTCGTCTTCCTGAAGGCGCGCACCTGGCCGGAATTCGCTTCGGGAGCCTTCTTCGCCACGGCCTGCCTGGCGCTCGCGGCAATCGACGCGGAGTTCCAGATCCTTCCGGACAAGATCACGCTGACCGGCGTCGCCTGTGGACTCCTCCTGGCGTTCGTCTCGAAGACGAGGACGCCCGGCTCGGCCCTGCTCGGCGCCGCGCTCGGCGGCGGCGGCCTCTACCTCGTGGCGTTTCTCTACGAGAAGATCGCCGGACAGGAGGGGATGGGCCTCGGTGACGTCAAGATGCTCGCGATGATCGGGGCGTTTCTCGGCCCGGCGGGCGCGCTCGTATCGGTGCTGCTCGCCTCGCTCGCGGGAAGCGCCGTGGGCCTCGCCCTGATGGCGACCGGGCGCGGGGACCGCAGGTCGCGCCTGCCGTTCGGCGTTTTTCTCGCGGCGGGAGGCGTCGCGGCGTTCTTCTTCGGCGACTGGCTGCTGACGCGCTACCGGGCGTTGTGGCCGTGACGGAGGCTTCCCCCGTTCCCCGGAGTTTCCGGCGCGAATCGAGGCTCTCGCTCTGGATCGCGCTGTCGCTCATCCTCTTCCTGAATCTCGCGACACTCTTCTTCTTCCGCTGGGGCGTGGACTGGGGCAGCCGCGAAGCAGAGAAGCGCGCGGAGGAGGTCCTGCGGCGCCTTTCGTCCGCGACCGACCTTCCCGACGCGCTTCAGCGCGCGGCGTCGGAGCCCGACGTCCTCTACGTCGCCTTCTACGACGCGAACGGGCGGAGGGTCCGGGCGGCGGGCCACGGTCTCCAGGCTCCGCTCATCCATTCGGGCGAGAGGCCCGAGCCGCGCCAGGTCCGCGCGGAGTGGAAGAGGAATCCCTCTCTACTGCTCTCATCGCTCGGCGTTCCCGGCGGCTTCTACGCGATCGCCGTCGATCCGGGACTTGGGGGGGCGCTGCTGTCCTACGCGCGCTTCCTGACCGCCGTCGTGCCCCTGGCGAGCGCTGCCCTGGTCGTGCTTGCCGGACTCTATCTGCGTTCCCTCCTGCGCCCCTATGAGCGCCTGCTCGCGGCGGCGGGCGCGGCGCCTCGCGGGAGCGCTCCCGCGAAGCCGCCCGCCGACGAGCGGGATTTTCTGATCGCGCGGTTCGAGTCCACGATCGCGGCGCTGTCGGAGAAGGAGCACGAGCTCGAGAGGCTGGCCCGGAGGGAAAAGGAGCGGGCCGACGACCTGGAGATCGCCGCGCGCACGCTCGCGCGCAACCTGCCGACGGGACTTCTCTCTGTGGACCGGGAAGGGCTCGTCATCGAGTTGAACCAGTCCGGCGCCGAGATCCTGCGCCTGCCCGAGCCCGTCCGGGGGACTCCCTCTGCGCAGATCCTCGATCGGATCCCCGAGCTTTCGGAGCTCGTCCGCGGCGTCCTCTCCGGGAAAGCTCCGGTGAGCCGGCGAGAGATCCGCTGGCGCGTGGGGGACGAGGAGCGCGTCATCGGCGTGACGGCGACGCCGGCCACCGGAGCGGACGGCCGGTTCCTCGGAGTCCTCGCCATGTTTTCCGATGTCTCGGAAGTCCGGCGGCTGGAGGCGCGCGTCGCTCTGGCGCGCCATCTCGCGGACCTCGGCCAAGTGTCCGCGGGGGCGGCCCACGAGTTCCGCAACGCCGCGGCGGCGATCGACGGCTTCGCCGACCTCGCGCTGCGCCACCCGGAGAGGGCCGCCGAGCACTTGAAGGCCATCCGCCGCGAGGCGCAGGAGATGACCCGTGTGACGAGCGATTTCCTCCTCTTCGCGAGGCCCGAAGGCTTTACGCCGGAGCGCGTGGATCTGGCCTCGGTCGCCGAGTCGGCCGCGGAAGAGACCGAGCGGGCGTTCGACGGAATTCGGATATTGCGCTCCGGCGCTTTTCCGGCGATCCCCGGCTCCTCCGTGCTGCTGCGCCGCGCCCTGGTCAACCTGCTTCGCAACGCCGTCCAGGCGACCCCTCGAGAACGCCGGCGGGAGCCCGACGCCATAGTGCTCGCCGGAGTGGCCGGAGGCGCCGAGGTCATCCTCTCCGTCGGGGACCGGGGGCGGGGGGTGGAATCCTCCGAGCGGGAAAAGATCTTTCTGCCTTTCTACTCGACCAAGCCCGATGGAATCGGATTCGGCCTGGCCATCGTCGCCCGGATCGCGGAGCTGCACGGCGGCACCGTCGAGGTGACATCCCGGCCCGGCGGCGGTTCGCTGTTCACATTGCGGATTCCCGCGGGCGGCTCGGCCGGCGGCGGGTCACCCCGCCGGTAGTCTTCGCTCAAGCGCCATCGGAAGCCTTCTCTTCTCGCCATCCCGGCGGACGCTGGCGCGACGCCGTCTTCTCTGCTAGGATCCACGAGTCCTCATCGCCTGCAAGGCGTCTCCTCGCGCCAGAGGAAGCCCGATGCTTGCCGGCATTCGCTCTGCAACGTTCCGGATCTCTGATCGCGTCCTGACCGCGAGGGCCCCCGCTCGTCCCGCGAAACGCCGGCAGAGCGGCGTGACGCTCGTTGAACTCCTCGTCGCTCTCGCGCTTCTTGGTTTCGTTCTTCTCGGGATCGCTCCGCTCTTCGTCGCCAGCGTCAAGTCCAACTACGCCGGCAACGAGTACACGAGCATCCACGTGCTGGCCCGCGACCGCCTCGAGCTGCTGATGAGCGTGCCATTCTCCGATGCACAACTGGCCCCGGGCGCGCACGATAACGATCTCTCGATCACTCTGCCCGACCCGCGGAACGGGCTTCCTCCGGCGCGCGGGGGCGTTCGAAACCCGTTTCGAATCTGCTATCGGATTTTCCAGTTGCAGATTCCTTCCTGCGATCTCTCCACCGTGCCGCAAAACGCGCCCTTTACCCCGAAGCTCATCGCGGGCGTCGGGGAGGTTTTCCACTACAAGCGAATCGACGTCACGGTGATCTCCGGCACCGGAACGCTCGGCGTCGGAGCCCGGAAGGCGCGCGTGTCCGGCGTGGTGTTCAATCCCGCCCCAGAAGCGATTTTCTCGGCGGCGGACCCGGGAGGGACCTGCCCGTGAGCCGTCTCCCCGGACCGCCGCGCCGCAGCCGGGGCGGGTTCACGCTCGTCGAAATGCTCGTTGCCGTATTCCTGCTCTCCCTGGTCGTCCTCGGCGCCCTCTCCGTCTTCGACGCGAGCGCCAGGATCAACAAGAGCGAGCAGGATGTCGCTGACGCGCAGGCAGCGGTGCGCTACGGCATCTCGTGGATGACCCGCGCCATCCGGATGGCGGGCTCGGGAGGTCTCTTCGTGACCCAGGCGGTCTTGAACGCCGCCGACCGGGACCTGGCCGGCGTCTCTCCGTCTGGCGTGAGCTACGACAATGTCGCTCAAGGCACGAAGGTGACGTCGTTGAACGGCGATCTGCCCGTGCGGCCGGGGACGGACATGATCGAGGTCCGCGGCGTCATCAACTCCCCGCTCATCGGGTTCGATCTGGCCACGGGTTGCCAGCCCTGCGATCCCTCGGCGGGCTGCGCGGCCTGCGTGGGAGTGACGAACCTCGCCGCGGCGGCCACGACGAGCACGGGGCACGTCAACGACGACGCGGCGAACCGCCCGCAATTCTCGCAGGTGGACGCCTACACCGCCGGCGCGAGCGCGAACAACCCGATGCTCCTCCTGGTGGCTTTCAACGACGATCTCCATCCCGACTGCTCACAGCTCGTCGGCGGCCAGGCCTATCCGCTCTACCCGCAGCTTCCCTACAACGTCGGGATGATTTCGTGGCCGACGACGCTCGGCGGCTCCGGCTCATTTGGCAACGTGGACTTCGGGAGCGGCATCGCCAGGGAGTTCAACCCCGAGACTCCGCTCGAGAAGGGGACGGGCGCGCTTGCGATGAAGAACATCCGTCATGCCGGGATCCTCGACGACCTGATCTTCTTCATCGACGACACCAACCCGCTCCATCCCGCGCTCGCCCAGGGGACCCGGCGCGGCGCCGCCTTCGACGTGGTCGCGCTGGCCGACGACATCGAGGACATGCAGGTCGCCTATGGCGTGGACGTGGACGGCGGCAACGACATCAACCGCTATCCGGGGATGGCGGCCTCGTTCGATTCGAACGTCTCTTCCGAGAGGGATGGCGACGAGTGGGCTCCCAACGTGGCGGGCGAAGCGCCTTTTACGGCGACCGACTTCCAGTCGCAGCAGCCTCCTCCGGATCCCGTCGTCTTCACTCATCCGGGCAGGCACTGCCCCCGCCTTCACGCCGTGATGCTCTCGCTCGTCGCGAAATCCCACGATCCGGATCCCACCTTCAGAGCGCCCACCGCCGAAGGGGTCCTGACCATGAACTCTCCGGCCGGGAATCCCGGCCCCCGGACGTACCCGGGGCTCGCGCCGGCCAGGTTCCGCCGACGGATCCAGACGCTCAAGATCAACCTCCGCAACTATGCCTATGAAGGGAGTTAGTAAGTTGCCGAGCCTCTGCCGTTCTTTCGGACCTCGGCGGCAGCGGTCGCGTTGCGGCCGGCAGGCGAGTGTCGTCGAGAAGGCGCAGCGGGAGCGGGGCGCCGCGCTCGTGATCGCGATCCTCGTGCTCTCGATCCTGACGGTCACCGGCATCGCGCTGCTGCTGGTTGCGAGCACGGAGTCGCGTGTCGCGGCCAACGAATGGTCGGTGAACCGGGCGTTCTACGCCGCGGACGCGGGAATCCGCTGGGGGACAGTCCAGATGGACAACCTCCAGGCCTTCCTCGCGCGCCCGGAGTTCGCCGGCCCGCCGCCCAACCCGTTCGGCACCGTTTTCTTCCAACTCCCGAGCCACAACAGCGCCCTGGACGACCGCTTTGGCGGCGGCATGTCCGGCGGGGACATCGCCGTGAGAATACAGACGCCGAGCCTCCTTGGCCGCCGTCCCTCTCCCGGCGGGAGGATCAACGAAGGGGACGATAAGGCGCAGTACGTTTATGCCTACGAGATGCGCAGCACGAGCGCCGACCAGGCGTTCGCGCAATTCGCGAAGGCCCTGGTCGCCGACGTCGAGGTCGGGCCCTTGCCTGCGAGGCTGCCGTTTTGAGCGGGCGAGCCGGCCCTGCGCCTCGCCGGGGAGTCCGAGCTCTCGCGGCCGGCCAACGGGCCGCGGTCGCGCTCGCGCTGGCGTTCTCGAGCGCGGCGCCCGCTCTGCCGGACGACCGGAAGCTGCTCCAGGCCGCCACGGGCGCGAAAATGGATGTCCTCGCGGTCCCGGCCTCCGCGTCCTCGATGGCGGCCCCGGCGGCGGCTCTCCAGGGCATTCCCCTGTTCAAGCCCACCGCGAGCTTCTTCGCGGCGCCAGCCCTTCCCGCTTTTGTGTCGACCTCGGGAGACGACGCCGTCATCGGGGCGGTCGTCCCGAGCCACCTGTACCCGCGGACCTCCGTCGCCACGAGCTGGTCCATCTGGAACGGGTTCCTGAAGGCCTACAAGCTCGATGAGAGAGGGAACATCCCGACCGCTCCGGCAGCGGCGCGTCCGATGCCCGTGAGGAGCCCTCTCCCGCGAAGTTCTCCCGACGAGACCATTGCGAGCGACGCGGACGAGTCATTGCGCCGGCCGGTCTGGAACGCGGGCCGCGTGCTCGGTTACACGGATCCCGTGGCGAGCCTGATTGGCGGCCAGGCCCCCACCGCCGCGGCCACCGGCGACTCGTCCGCGATCTCGGTCTGGCCGGGTCGGCGGATGGTGTGGGGCGATGGAACGGGCCCGGCCCTGCCGCTGCTCCGCAGGGACTTCTCGACCCCGGCGGGATCGTGCAGCGCAGCGTGCTTCGACGATCTGATGGCGGCCATGGGACTCGATCCTCTGGTCCCGAGCGACGTCGCGAGGGCGACTCGGACCGTTCAGTTCCTCCGCGGCGGAAAGACGCCCGGCACGGGCAGCCGTGACGAAATCCTGACCGACCTCGGAACCTACGGGACGGTGATGCCGGGCGGGAATTCACCGTACTCCTACCATTACCAGGACGATCCTCCACCGGGTCGTGCCCCGTCGAAGCCGCCGGCGAGCGGCGAGAACAAGGACCGGGGCTATGCCCACAAGCTCGGGGACATCTTCCATTCGGAGGCGGCGGTCCTCCTGCCGCCGAAGCACTTCCAGTTCATTTCCGGCAACGTCACGCCGAGGTCCGGCGCGTGCGGCGCGCTGGCCGACTGTTCCTACAACACGTTCAGGAACTTCCACCGGTTCCGGCGCAAGGTGGTCTTCGTCGGATCAAACGACGGGTTCCTGCACGCCTTCGACGCCGGGGTCTTTGACCGGGACGATGATCCCGGCAAGATAGGCTCGACGGCAGAGCATCCGTTCAACGACGCCTTCGACCTGGGCACCGGAAGGGAGATTTTCGCCTACGCTCCGAAAGCGGTCATGAAGCTGAAGCAGAGCCCGCCGAGCGGGTTCCCGAGCCTCCTGAGCTTCCCGCCGCAGCCGCAGTACTTCGTGGATGGGTCGCCGGCGCTGGCCGACGTCTTCATCGACACGGCCCACGGCGGCACGCCCGACCCGGCTGCCCGGAGCTGGAAGACGATCCTGGTGAGCGGCCTGCGCCAGGGAGGGCAGCACTATTTCGCGCTGGACGTAACGCAGCCGGACAGGTACGACTCGAACGGGGCGAAGTCCGACGCCAGGGACAACTCTCCCGATTGCCTCGACGGCGGCCCGGGGTGCGCCGCGCCGTATCCCACGATCCTCTGGGAGTTGACCGACGACTGTTCGGTGGATGCGACGACCTGTGTCCCGAACACGTCCCCGATGGGCGAGACCTGGTCGCGCCCTGTCCTCGGCCGGATCAAGGTCGGCAACGGTGCCGGCTCCGAAGACCGTTACGTGGCCATCTTCGGAGGCGGATTCGATTCGAGCTTCGTTCCGGGTCGGGAGGCCGCGGCCAGCGACGTGACGACTCGGGGGCGCGCGATCTACATCGTCAACGTGGAGACCGGCAGGATCCTCTACAAGGCGACGAGAGGCACGGACGACCGCGGGAACGGCGTGCAGTTCGCGCCGATGCCGGCGCCTCCGGCCGTCGCGGACGTGGACGACGACGGATATCTGGACGTTGCCTACATCGGAGACTTGAACGGGCGGATGTGGCGTCTGGACCTTTCCGCCGGGGTGTGCGAAGGCTGCGGCACTTCATTGGAGAAGCTGAACGGGTACAGGCCGTTCCTGCTCTACGACGCGCTGAAGGGCGGTTCGCAGACCCAGCCGATCCAGCCGATTTTCCTCGATGCCGGCATCATCTTCCTGGCGGGCGGAGCACGGCCGACCCTGGGAGTCGCCTTCGGCACCGGCTATCGGGCCGAGCTCCTGCGGGAGAACGAGTCCGTCAACAGGTTCCAGTTCGTAATCGACCCCGGCGCCGGCCGGGTCACATTCCACGACACCAACCTGGTCAATCTCACGCCCTTCTGCCCGGGCACGCCGTGCGCCACGAGTCCGAGCACGACGGGTCCGCTGCCGGCGGTGGCCTGCGCCAACAACACAATGACGAACTGCGGTTACTTCCTCGACTTCTCGACGGCCAACGAGAAGGCGATTTCGACGGTCTTCTCGACGGCGGGCAAGCTCGGGCTGGTCACCTTCAGGCCGGACCAGGACAATTTCGCCAACGGCGCCGGCCTCGGGGGCGGGGGGACCTTCCGGTACAGCGTCAATGTCCTCGAGAATGGCCAGGGCGGCTACGCAGCGATGGCTCCCCGGCCCGGCCGGGCGGGAGTTGTGACCGACTACCGGCAGTCGCTGGGGCCCGGTTTCGGGGCCGCGGCGCAATCGCAGGCGCCTGGCGGGGTTATCATTGACTCAGTGCTCTTCTCTGGCGGCGCCATCAACCAGCAGAACACGACGACGCTCAAGGCGTTGAGCGAGAGTTGGAAGGAACAATGACGAAAATCCGCAGGGCTGTCGCATTGGCTTTCCTCTTCGCCGCCGGCGCCGTCGTCCTGGCCGCCGGCGACGTGGTCGTGCTCAAGGGGGGCGCGCGCATCGAGCTTCAGAAGCCGATGACGCAAAAAGGCAATGTTGCGCTGCTGACGCGGTCCGACGGCACGCTCCTGTCGGTTTCGGCCTCCGAGATCGATTGGAAGGCGACCGCGGCCGCCCGTGCGGAGCGCGCGGCCGCCAGACCCGCACCTTCCGTGACGGCCCCGCCCGAGACGCCGGCGCAGGCCGCGCGGGCAGGCCGCGAAGGGCCCCGAGCCCGCGTCAAGCTGACCGACGCGGACGTGTCCCATGTCGCCGAAGAGGAAACCGCGGCTCCCGAGAAGAAGGGGAGCGAGGCGCCTTCGGGAGCGGCGCGGCTGGACGTCGTCGACTACTCGCAGGAGAAGAGCGGGAACAACATCGCCGTTCGAGGCGAGATCCGCAACTCCGGTGGCACGCCCGCGGTTGGCTCCCGCATGACCGTCGCGGCCATGGACGAAAAGGGGGAGAGGATCGCCTCGAGCGAGGCGGCTCTCTCCAACGGTCGCGTGGAACCGGGCGCCACAGTTTCCTTCTCGGTGACGATCCCCGTAGGCGAGAAGGCCGTTGGCTCGATTCGCTTCTCCCCGCAGTGGATTGCTCCCGCGGCCCCGCCGGCGGCTCCCACCCCGGCTCCGGGCGCGGGGGGCGGGGGCACAACTCCGGCGGCGCAGAAGCCCGCTCCGACCCCGACCCCCTACGGGCAGGGAACACTTTACGCGCCTCCGGTCGCATCCGCTCCGACCGCGCCTCCGGCCGACGACAGACGCGGTTACATTCCCGGGATGTCCAGCCCTGAAAATCAGCCGAAGCCCCCCAACTAGGCTCGCGGCGTTACCCTAAGTCCATGGCGACGATCCTGGTTGTGGAAGACAAGGAATCCCTGCGCTCGATGCTCGAGCAGATGCTCCGCGCCGAGGGGTGGGGCGTCGCCGGCGTCGGCAACGCCGAGGACGCCATCGAGCGTCTGCGCGCCGGCGAGAACGTGGACCTGGTCCTGACGGACTGGCGGCTGCCGCGCGCCGACGGGCTATCGGTGCTCGATGCCGCGCGCGATCTCGACCCGACGCTGCCCGTCATCGTCATGACGGCCTACGGCTCGATCGAGACCGCCGTGGACGCCATGAAGCGCGGCGCCGAGGACTTCATCACCAAGCCGGTGGAGCCCGAGCTTCTCCGACTGCTCGTCGCGCGCTCGATCGAGCGCCGCGCGCGGCGGCGCGAGTCGCTTCTCTTCGCGGAGGAGTGGTCGCTCCATGTCCCCCCGATCATCGGAAACTCGAAGGCCTTGAAGGCCGTGCAGGCGGAGGCGCGCCGCGTCGCCGACACCGACGCGGCCGTGCTCCTGGAAGGGGAGAGCGGCACCGGCAAGGAGCTCTTCGCCCGGGCGATCCACGCTCTCTCGAGCCGCTGCCGGCGGCCCTTCGTGGCCATCAACTGCGCGGCGATCCCGGACACGCTCCTGGAAAGCGAGCTCTTCGGCCACGAGAAAGGCGCCTTCACCGGCGCGGCCTCGCGGCACCTTGGAAAGTTCGAGCTCGCCGACGGCGGGACAGTGTTCTTGGACGAGATCGGAGAGCTCTCGCCGGCGACGCAGGGAAAGCTCTTGAGGGTTCTCCAGGAGAAGTCCTTCCATCGCGTGGGCGGCACCGCCGCCGTCACCGTGGACGTGCGGATCATCACGGCATCCAACCGTCCGCTCGAGCGGCTCGTGGCGCAGAACCTGTTTCGCGAAGACCTCTTCTACCGGGTCCGCGTCTTCCCGATCCACATCCCCCCGTTGCGCGAGCGGCCCGAGGACATCGACCCGCTCATCGACTGGTTTCTCTCGCGCCTCCCGGGGGAGTTGAAGAAGAAGCCCCTCGAGCTCGACGGCGCGGCGCGCGAGCGGATGCGGCGCTATCCCTGGCCGGGCAACGTTCGCGAGCTGCGAAACTGCCTGGAGCGGGCGATCATCCTTGCCGAGGGGACCCGGATCGAGGAGCGGCACCTGCGTCTGGCGCCGGAGGCTCCGGCCGCGGCCCCCGCGGGGCGAGAGGAGACTCTGGAGCAGGTGCGGGAGAGGGGAGCGCGCGCCGCCGAGCGGCTCTGGCTCGCGCGGGCCCTCGAGCGAGCGCGGGGAGACCGAACCGCGGCCGCCCAGGCTCTCAAGCTGTCGCGTCGCCGCTTCGAGGCCAAGCTCAAGGAGCACGCCCTCGACCAGTAGGAGCGACAGTCGCCAGCGCGTCGGCCACCTGCCCGTCCTCATCGGGCTCGATCGAGCGCAGGTCGAGGAGGAGCCGGTTTTCCTCGATACGGGCGACCACGGGAGGCTCGGCCTCGCGCAGGCGCGAGGAGAGGGCCTCGGCGCCAAGACCCTCGAAGGACACCGCGAGGGCCCGCGAGGGGAAGGGCTTCTCGGGGCTCGTCCCTCCGCCGAAGAGGGCTGTGGCTTCGACGATGGCCAGGGAGACCTTCCGGGCGCGGCGCCGCACGGCTCGCGCGATCCTCTCGCCTCGCTCCTCCAGGAGGTCCAGGCTTTGTCCCGCCGCGCGGTAGATCGGAAAATCCCGCCACTTCCCGGTCTTCCACGCCGCGAGCGTTGCGGAGAGCGCCGCGAGAGTCATCTTGTCCGGGCGCACGACCCGAGCGACCGGGTGCGCGGCAAGTGCCGCGATGAGGTCCGCCCTTCCCACGACAAAGCCGGCCTGAGGGCCGGCAAAGAGCTTGTCGGCTGAGAACGTGACGAGATCGGCGCCGTCGGCCAGACACGAGGCGACCGTGGCCTCGCCGCTGACCCCGAACTCTTCGAGCGGCTCTACGCATCCCGTCCCCTGGTCGTGCACCCAGGGAATGCCGGCCTCTCGCGCAAGCGCCGCGATTTGCCCGGGCTGCGCTCTCCTCGTGTAGCCGCGAATCTCGTAGTTCGAGGGGTGCACCGTCAGGAGCACCGCCACCTCCGGGGAGAGCGCCCGCCGGTAATCCTCGATCGAAGTGCGGTTGGTGGTTCCACCCTCCGCGAGGAGGGCGCCCGACGACTCGAGGATCTCCGGGATCTTGAAACTGCCTCCGATCGCGACGAGCTCTCCCCGGGAGACCAGAACCCGGCGCCCGCGCGCAAGCGCGGAAAGGCAGAGGAAGATCGCCGAGGCGTTGTTGTTGAGGGCGAGGGCGTCTCCGGCGCCGAACAGATCGCGCGCCGCCGAACGGACATGCTCCTGACGGCGGCCGCGGCCCCCCGTCGAAGGGTCGTACTCGAGCGTCGAGTAACCGGTCGTCACTCTGTCGAGCGCCTCCCGAGCCTGGGCGCCGAGGGGAGAGCGGCCGAGGTTCGTGTGCAGCAGCACGCCGGTGGCGTTTATCGCTCGCCGGAGCGTCGGGGCGAATCGCTTCTCGAGCGCCTTTCGGGCGCTCGACAATAGCTGGCGCGGGTCGGTGCGGCCGGCGGCGATTGCCAGGCGCAGCTCCTCCTTGACGGTCTCCCGCCCGTAAACGGTTGTCGCTTGGACCGCCTCAGGCATCGAGAGGAGCGAGTCCATCGAAGGCGGGCGCTCCTCCCGGGGGCGACGGGTTTCTTTCATCTTCTAAGCTCGCAGCCGAAGGCTGAGAGCTTTACTATAGGTCCATGCACGGCGAGCTCCAGGCGCTCGAGGACGCTCTGCGGAACCTGAACGCGCAGTACGATGCTTTCCTCTACGGCTCTAGCCCGAAGGCCCCGATCGAGTTCCGGCGCCGCATCGGGCAGCAGATCCGGCGCCTGGGCACCACGGAGGCGGAATCCGCCGCGGAGCGGTTCCGTTTTTCCACGATTCAGGTCCGCTTCAACGCCCTTTGCGAGCGCTGGGACCGCCTGCAGGCCGAGAAGGAGGCCGGCCGCCGCCCCGGCATCTACGGCCATTTCACCCGAGTCGAGACGAGCGGTCTGGAGAGGCCTCTCCCGCGTCCAAACGCCGGGGCCGCGATCTCCGTAGAAGAGAAGAACCTGTCGCCCGGGCCGTCCCCGGACCGGGACCTCTTCGAGCGCTACAGGCAAGCCAAGATCGCCCGGGGCGAGGACATCAGCGGCCTCGACTTCGAGCGTTTCCTGGAGCGGCTGGCGCGCGAGCGCGAGAAGTTGAAACAGCACTTCGGGGCTGCCGAGATCGAATTTGACATCGCGGAGCGGGGAGACAAGGTCCGACTGATCGCCAGACCCAAGGAATCCAAGGTCTGAGGTGTCAAGGAGACAAGAGAGATGAAGAAGCTTCTTGCGGCGGCGGTCCTCGTTGCCGCGGTGCTCGCGCCCGGCCTGGTTCTCGGCGAGAAGGAGAAACAGCCCGCCGTACCCTTCTACAGGAAGTACCTCGTCGCCGGGATCCCCCTGGACGACCGGATTCTCCTGCAGGAGAAGAGGGTCGAGGCGAATCCGGATTCGGCGGACCTGCGCAACGACTTCGGGAACCTTCTCGCCGCGCGGCGCTTCCCCAAAGAGGCGCGGGAACAATACGAGATGGCGATGAAGCTCGACAAGCATCACTTCCTGGCGCCGTACAACCTGGGTCTCCTCTACGAGACCCAGGGGCAAACGCGGAAGGCCATCTCCGCCTACCAGAAGTCCGTGGACCGCAACCGTGGCTTCCCTCCGTCCCGATTCCGCCTGGGGAGGCTCTATGAGAAGAGCGGATCCCCGCAGAAGGCGATCCGGCAATATGCGCGCGCCCTCCAGATCGATCCGGACATGCGCGACCCCAGGCGCAACCCGCTGATCGTGGACACGCAACTGCTCGCCCAGGTCTCTCTCGAGAACTACCCCCTCGACCTGGCCTCCGCATCGATGGCGACCGAGGCGGCTTACCTGGACCGGGGTCTGATGCGGAAGCTGCCGCTCGATCGGATGCTGTCTTCCGAGGACTTGAAGCCTTCGCCCACCGGGCCGCCGGCCGGGACCCCGCCTGCGGGGCCGTCGCCGGTGCAGGTCATCGCTCCTTCCTCGCCTCCCCGGCGCGAGCCGGGCCCGGGAGTGCTCCGGAATCAGCCGGCCATGACCGCGGAGCCGACACCGGATGTCATCGTCCCGGGCGCGGAATCTGAGGAGGCTCCGCCCCCGCTCCCCACTCCGGACCCGGGCGGCGGCCGTCCTCTCTATGTCGGGGGCGCCGTTCGTCCGGCTCCGCCCCCGACTCCGACCCCGGTGAGTAATTGAAGATTGCGGGGCACCGCAATTGAAGATTTGGGCCTCGATCGGCAATCGGAGTTGTTGGGCCTGAATCGCCAATCGACGATTACTATTCGAAATCAGACCGTTCGATGAGCACCGTGGGCGCTCCGACCGGGTAGGGCATCGGGAAGAACTGCCGGTCCGTCGAGAACGCCGCGACGTGGCGCAGCAACCGGGAGATCCTGCCCCGAGCCATGGCTCCCGCCACGGCGCCCGCGGCGCGTCCGCCGAGGATCGTGATCCCGGTGAACTCGAGCTCGTAGCGGTCGCGCTCGAGGTCCAGACGCGCCGGAGCCGTGAGCGCCGACGCGAACAGGCCTCGCCGCACGGCGGCGAGCAGGTCGCGCGCCGGCGCCGGAGCGGCAGCCTCGAAGAAGAGGCGCCGGGGCCGGGCGGAGGGAGGCACGCGGTAGGAGTGGCGTACGCCGTGCCCGGTGGGCGCGGCCCCGGCGCGGCCCGCCGAGCGCAGATCGTGGAGCCGCGCGGCGAGCGCGCCATTCTCGACGATCGTCACGCGGCGCGTCGGTGTTCCCTCCCCGTCATAGACGGCGTCGGCCGAGGCGTCGTCCGCGATCGTGACGCCGGGGGAGAAGAGCCCCGCGCGGTGCACCCACTTTGGGAGGGCGTCCTCGCAGAAGAGCGGGGCGAGCCCGGCGAGCAGGGCCGCCGCCACGGAGGGCTCGAGCAGCCACTCCCCGCGTTCGATCGGCGTAGGCCGGTCCGAGAGAGGCAGCGTGGCCCGGTCCGCGAGCCGGCGCGCGAGCGCTTCCAGGTCCGGCTTCCCGTCCCAGCGGAAGACGGCCCTCCCCTCGAAGGCGCGGGATCCCTTGCGGCCGACGGCCAGCGCGATCCCGAGGAAGAGCGTCGTCGAGAACGAGACGTCCAGACCGCGCGCATTGACGATCCGTTCGGTGCTCGCGCCGCGCCGCAGGGTCAGCCTCTTCAAGAGCGCTCCGCCTCGGGCCTCGGACGACAGAAGCCGCTGGAGTTCGTCGAAAAGATCCGGCGGCGGCTCGACCGCTCCGGACGTCTGGCGAGGCAGGCTCCGGCCTGAAGGCCAGGGCGGCGGAGGCTCCGGAAGCGTTTCGATGGCCGATGCCTCGGCCAGGGCTCGATCGAGGTTCTCGGGGGAAGAGGCGCAAGCGAAACGCGGCGCGCCGCCGGCCCACCAGCGGGCCGCCCATCCGCGTTCGCGGCGCGAAAAGGTGGCGCGGTGGCCGGCGGCCGCCTCGAGCTCGAGCGACTCGGCGCTCTTCTCGTAGAGCTCCCATTCCCCCGGAGCGCGCCGCTCCAGGCGCTCGCGCAGGCCGTCGAGGTCGTCGCTCACGATGAACGGCGAAGCCGGGAGCCGAGAATCACGGTTTTCAGGCCCCCCCGACTCACGGCTTGCAACATGCGACGCACCGCTCCCCTCACTACAGCGGCCGGACCGCGATGCGGCGGACGAGGATGTCGGGAGCGGAACCCTGAACGGGCACGACCTGGCCGCCGTGCGCGCACCAGCCGAGCGACCGGTAGGGATGCGCCTCGCGGCCGAGCGCCGGCTCCACCGAGGCCAGGACCGCGAGGATCTCTCCAGAGAGGAGGCCGGCGCCGCATTCGTCGGCCATGCGTCCGCGGCGCACGCGGCGCGCGCGCGGAAAACGGAGGCGGAACCTTCCGCTCGCCAGCTCGACCGATCCCCCGTCGACCTCGTCGATCCAGAGGCCCGAGGAGAGCCGCCGGACCATCTCTTCCGCCGTGGAATGTCCGGGCGCGATGAGGACGT
>Ga0153915_10000686_pt1 | contig 31246 bp, 32 predicted proteins | sample Opewatmetagenome_2_FD_107003 | JGI IMG/M metagenome (GOLD analysis project Ga0153915, IMG submission 107003) | Freshwater wetland microbial communities from Ohio, USA - Open water 3 Core 3 Depth 3 metaG | ecosystem: Environmental > Aquatic > Freshwater > Wetlands | place: USA: Ohio, Lake Erie... | reverse complement strand
TATGATCAACGCCGACTTCGCCGACGTGCGCACCGTCATGTCGGAAATGGGCATGGCGATGATGGGCTCGGCCAAGTCGAGCGGTCCGGACCGGGCGCGGATGGCCGCCGACCAGGCAATTGCCTGCCCGTTGCTCGAAGACATCAATATCTCGGATGCACGCGGGGTGCTGATCAACATCTCGGCGAGCAAGGCCACCTTCCAGCTGCAGGAAATGTACGACGTGATGGAAATCGTCAAGGCGTGCGCTGCCGAATCCGCAACCGTCATCCTCGGCGCCGTCTACGACGAGGAGATCGAGGACAATTTGCGCGTAACTTTGGTCGCCACCGGCTTGGGCAAGCCGCTCAGCCGCCAGCAGGCCAAGCCGTTGATCGTGGTGCAGAAGACCGGTACCGACAACGCGCCCGCGGAAGTCGTCGACTATGATGCGCTCGATCAGCCCGCAGTGATCCGGCGGCGCAACCGTGATGCGACCATCGAGGCGATGCGCCAGTCAGGTGTCGAAATGCTGGACATCCCGGCGTTCCTGCGCAAGCAGGCGGATTAGCGCGCCGGAGCGCGGAGCAGGGATCGGCGCAACGCAGAGCAGGGGCCCGTTTACGGGGATGCGACCGTGGAGCCGATCATGAGCGCGTGGTGTCGATGCCGATCCTGTGCGCGTCTTCGGGGTCAGATCCCAAAGGGGTCCCTCTTCCGCCCTGCGACGCGCCCATTCATGGGGACGCGACCCGCGCAAGCGCGCGATGCGACAGGGCGTAACGAGTTGTAACGCCCTTTGCCCGGCGGCGCGAAAATATGGTAGAATTTTAACTTAAAAGGTTGAAAAACTTAAGAGTTTTCGTGATCAAGCAACGCACATTAAAAAATATAATCCGCGCCACGGGCGTGGGATTGCATACGGGCGAGAAGGTCTATCTGACATTGCGACCGGCTGCAGCGAACACCGGTATCGTGTTTCGCCGCACCGATCTCGCGAGTCCGGTCGAAATCCGGGCCGACCCCTACGCTGTCGGTGACACGCGACTGTCCTCATGTCTCGACAAGGGGGGGGTGCGTGTGTCCACCGTCGAACATCTGATGTCGGCGTTCGCGGGCTTGGGCGTAGACAACGCCTACGTCGATGTGACGGCACCGGAAGTGCCGATCATGGACGGCAGCGCCGGCCCCTTCGTCTTCCTGCTCCAATCGGCGGGAATCGAAGAGCAGAATGCGGCCAAGAAGTTCATCCGCATCCTGCAAACGGTAGAGGCCAAGGACGGCGACAAGTGGGTGCGGTTCGAGCCGCACAACGGCTTTAAGCTCGATCTTAGCATCGACTTCGATCACCCGGTGTTCGACGGCGCGCGCCAGTCCGTATGCGTCGACTTTTCGACCACCTCGTACGTCAAGGAAGTAAGCCGCGCGCGCACGTTCGGCTTCATGCAGGACGTGGAGAGTATGCGATCGCAGGGGTTGGCGCTGGGTGGCAGCCTCGAAAACGCGATCGTCATGGACGAATACCGCGTGCTCAACAGCGACGGCCTGAGATATGACGATGAGTTCGTCAAACACAAGGTGCTGGATGCGATCGGCGACCTTTACCTCCTCGGCCACCCCTTGATTGGCGCCTTCATCGGGTACAAATCCGGGCACGCGATCAACAACCTGCTGCTGCGCCGTTTGCTCGAACAGCGGCAAGCGTGGGAGTTTGCAACTTTCGAGCGCGCCGAGGACGCCCCGGCTTTCCTTGCTTGGCAACCGCAGCCCGCCTGAAAACCAGGCCGGCGCGCGAGACCGCCCAGTTCCAGCCGTCGTGCCCACCCCGTAAGAGGTAGCGCGTGGTCGTCCTGAGACTGATCGGATTCCTGGTGCTGATTACGATTGGTCTGGGTGTGGTGCTTTATCTATTTACCCGCAACCGGCGTTACCTGACCTTTGCGTGGCGAGTATTCCAGTTCGCGGTCGTATTTCTGATGGTGTTCATGGCACTCTACGTGCTGGAGCGCCTGGTGCTTGTCATATAGCGTTGGGGTTCCGCCGTCCATGGCGACGCACCAGGTTAGCGAGTGCGGCCTTAAGCGTGGACTCCGGGATCGCTTCCGAGAGCTTTCTAAAATGTTCAATACTATCAGTTGTTAACGAGCTGTTTTTGATCGTGGCCTGAGGTTCGCGTTGCGGTTCCTTCACTTGCACTTCGATCCGAATTCCAGTAATCTCAGGCACCAGTTTTTGGATGGTGACTAATAAGCGCGGGGCCAGTTGCTTGAGTTTCGCCGCAACCGCCGCATTATCAGCTGAAAGGAAAAGCGTTCCCGTCCGGTAGTTCTTAACTCGGCTCGCTTGGGCGAGCGAGGGGGGGGCGGAGTCGAAGAATACCTGCTGCAGTTCCGTCAGGCGCTGCGCTTTGCTGGAAAGCGTTCTGAGCTCGCCTGAGGCGAGCCACGAGCTGATTTTCTGCGCGGGCATGCGGAATTGTCAGAGGGAAACAATGAATATTATTCTAGTTTCCGGAAGACTGGCAAAAGCAAGAACGATCACGCTCGAGTTGCCCCATCTGGTTTTGCTCGGGTGCGGCGGCCTTGCCGCTGTAATCGTCTTGGCTGCGCTGCTGCATTACACGATGCTGCGCTTTGCCGCCGATCACAACCTGCCGTACCTCCAGACGCTTCTGCGTTCCGCCCAATACGAGCGGCAGGAAAAAAGCGAGTCATACCTGCGCGAGAACCTGAACGCCATGGCGATCAGACTGGGCCAGATGCAGGCTCAATTGCTGCGCCTGGACACCCTGGGTGACCGGCTCGCCCGGCTCGCTGGTTTCAAGCCGCAGGACCTGATGTTCGACCAGATGCCGGGGCGCGGCGGCGCGCTGTCCAGCGTGCCGAGCGAGGACTTGTCCCTCGGCGGTTTCGCGCACCAAATCGATCAGCTCACGAAGCAGCTCGACGATCGCGGCGACAGTCTCGGGATCCTCGAGTCGTTGTTCACGCTCGACAGCGCGAAGAAAAAGCTGGTACCGACGATGGTGCCGGTAGAAGGCGGCTGGAACTCCTCGAATTACGGCTGGCGTATCGATCCCTTCACCGGGCAGCGCGCGTTCCATGAAGGCATCGATTTCATTGCGGAGCAGGGCACACCGGTGAAGGCCGCGGCCGGCGGCGTGGTCGTATATTCAGAATTTCACCCTCAGTATGGTAATATGATCGAGATCGACCACGGCAACGGATTGATCACGCGCTACGCGCATAACTCGACGCGGCTGGTCAAAGTCGGCGAGGTGGTTTTGGCGGGTGTGAAAATCGGGGAAGTGGGCAAGACCGGGCGCGCGACAGGAACGCATCTGCATTTTGAAGTGCGGCAGCGCGGCGCTCCGCAGAATCCGATGCAGTTTCTGCGGCTGCCCGGCTGAAGTCGAGAGAAAGGAATTGGCGGGGGTGGGGGTGTTTCCCCACCCCTTTTTATTTAGGCTCTGACGGATCCTGACAGGATTTCATGTTCACGGGGTTACTCAAGAAAATCTTCGGCAGCCGCAACGAGCGGCTGCTTAAGCAGTACCGGCGCGCCGTACGCGCCGTCAACGCGCTCGAGCCACAGATTGGGAAGCTGACCGATACCGAACTGCGCGCCAAGACCGACGAATTCCGCAACCGCATCCGTGACCGGCTGGCGAAGATTCCCGACGACGCAAGTGACGATCCCGAGCGGGCCGCCGGGCTGGCGGCCGAGCGTGACAGGGCGCGGCGCGAGATGGTGGACCAACTGCTGCCGGAAGCGTTCGCGGTGGTGCGTGAAGCAAGCAAACGCACGCTCAACATGCGGCATTTCGATGTGCAGCTGATCGGCGGCCTCGCGCTGCACAGCGGAAAGATCGCGGAGATGCGCACCGGTGAGGGCAAGACTTTGGTCGCCACGCTGCCGGCGTATCTCAATGCGCTTGCCGGCCAAGGCGTGCACATCGTCACGGTCAACGACTATCTCGCGCAGCGCGATGCGGATTGGATGGGCAAAATCTACCGTTTTCTGGGCTTGACGGTCGGCGTGAACCTATCGCAGATGGAGCACGAGCTGAAGCAGGCCGCGTACGCCGCCGACATCACGTACGGCACCAACAACGAATTCGGCTTTGATTACCTGCGCGACAACATGGTGTATCAGGTGTCGGAGAAGGTGCAGCGGGGTTTGGGCTACGCCATCGTCGACGAGGTGGACTCGATCCTGATCGACGAGGCGCGCACGCCACTCATCATTTCCGGCCAGGCGGAGGACACCACCGACCTTTACGGCGCGATCAATAATGTCGCGCCCAAACTGGTGCGGCAGAAGGAGGAAAAAGGTCCGGGCGATTACTGGGTCGATGAGAAGGCGCACCAGGTGCTGCTCTCCGAGCAGGGCCACGAACACGCTGAAGAACTGTTGGCGCAGGCGGGCCTGCTGGCCGAAGGCAGCAGCCTCTACGATCCCTTGAACATTATCCTCGTCCATCATCTTTACGCGGCATTGCGGGCGCACAGTTTGTTCCTCCGCGACCAGCAGTATGTGGTGCAGAACGGCGAGATCATCATCGTCGATGAATTCACCGGGCGGCTCATGCCCGGCAGGCGCTGGTCGGAGGGCCTGCACCAGGCGGTCGAGGCCAAGGAAGGCGTTGAGATCCAGAAGGAGAACCAGACGCTCGCGACCATCACCTTCCAGAATTACTTCCGAATGTACAGGAAGCTCTCGGGCATGACCGGCACGGCGGACACCGAGGCCTATGAATTCCAGCAGATCTACGGGCTGGAAACGGTCGTGATTCCCACCCACCAGCCGATGATTCGCGACGACCGCGGGGACCAGGTCTATCGCACGGCGCGGGAGAAGCACCAGGCGATCATCAACGATATCCGGGATTGCTACGAGCGCGGTCAGCCGGCGCTGGTGGGCACGACCTCGATCGAAAACTCGGAATTGCTTTCCGCGATGCTGGAGAAGGAAAAGCTGCCGCACAACGTGCTGAACGCGAAGCAGCATGCGCGCGAGGCGGAGATCGTGATTCAGGCCGGCCGGCCGAAGATGATCACCATCGCCACCAACATGGCCGGCCGCGGCACCGACATCGTGCTGGGCGGCAATCCCAATCCCGAAATCAACCGGGTGCGGGCGGATGAAAGTCTCGAGGAATCAGCCAGGAGCAAGCGTGCCGACGAAATCCTCTTCGAATGGCAGAAGCTGCACAACCAGGTCGTCGCGGCGGGGGGGCTGCATATCGTCGGCACCGAACGGCACGAATCGCGGCGCATCGACAACCAGTTGCGGGGCCGTTCCGGGCGCCAGGGCGATCCCGGATCGAGTCGCTTCTATCTGTCGCTCGAGGATCCGCTGCTCAGGATTTTCGCCTCCGATCGGGTGGCGGCGATCATGGACCGCCTCAAGATGCCGGAGGGCGAGGCGATTGAGCACCCGTGGGTCACGCGCTCCATCGAGAATGCCCAGCGCAAGGTGGAAGCGCGCAACTTCGATATTCGCAAGCACCTGCTCGAATACGACGATGTCGCCAACGACCAGCGGAAGGTGATTTATCAGCAGCGCAACGAACTGCTCGAGACGAGCGATATCACGGAAACGCTCGACGCCATGCGCGCCGATGTGGTCAGCACCTACATCAACCAGCATGTCCCGCCGGAGAGTCTGGAGGAGCAGTGGGACACTGTGGGACTCGAGAGAACGCTGGAGTCGGAACTGCAACTCGGGCTCCCGATCCGGCAGTGGCTCAAGGAGGAGAGCGAGCTCGATGAAACCGATTTGCGCAACCGCATTATCGAGGTCGCGCGCCAGCACTATCGCGACAAGATCGCCAGCGTCGATCGGGAGGCGATGCGCCACTACGAGCGCGCCATCATGCTGCAAAGCCTGGACTCGCACTGGCGCGAGCACCTCGCCGCGCTGGATCATCTGCGGCAGGGCATCCATCTGCGCGGTTACGCGCAAAAGAACCCGACGCAGGAATACAAGCGGGAAGCATTCGAGCTGTTTTCGCTGATGCTGGAAATGATCAAGACCGATGTCACCAAGATCCTGATGACGGTGCAAATCAAAAGCGCGGAAGAGCTGCAGACTGTGGAAGAGCCCGAGATGCCGATTAACGTTCAGTACCAGCACGCAGAGTTCCCCGGCGGCGGCGATACCGCGGCGGAGGCTGAGGGCGATACGGATGTCGCGGTAGCGGAGAAGCCGCAACCCTACGTGCGCGGCGGGCAGAAAGTGGGCAGAAACGATCCATGCCCGTGCGGGTCGGGCAAGAAGTACAAGCACTGCCACGGGAAACTGACTTAAGGGCGGTGAACGGTGAAAAGCGGAGGGATCGCTCGTAGACCTTCTCCGTGATTCTCTGCCTGTTCTTTGTCGTTCCCTGATTAGTCGTTAGGGGCGACAGGATTCCCCGCTATAATGACCTTGTGCTTGTCCGATATGCCTCACGCTGACCGCTATGCCCGTTAATCTCTCTCCACCCGATCCAAAATCGTTGTTGCCCGTGAAGGGCGTGACGCTCGGCGTGGCGGAGGCTAACATCCGCAAGCCGAACCGCAAGGACCTTCTGCTGATCAGACTTGACGACGGGGCGCGGGTGGCGGGGGTGTTCACGCAAAACCGTTTCTGCGCCGCGCCGGTGGTCGTGGCGCGCCAGCACCTCACGATGCTCGATCCAGACGCCACGATTCGCGCGCTGATGGTCAACACCGGCTGCGCCAATGCCGGCACCGGCAAAGAAGGCATCGCGGCGACGCGGCAGACCTGCAGCAGGGCGGCCGAGCTGCTCGGCTGCTCTTCGGCCCAGGTGCTGCCGTTTTCCACCGGGGTGATCATGGAGCCGCTCCCGGTGGAGAGAATCATGGCGGGCCTGCCGGCGTGTACGGCGGACTTGCGCGAGAATAATTGGCTCGCGGCGGCGCAGGCGATCATGACCACCGATACCGTGGCGAAAGCGGTGTCGCGCCGCGTCAGTATCGGCGGCGCAGACATCACGATCACCGGCATCGCCAAGGGCGCTGGCATGATCCATCCCAACATGGCGACGATGCTGGGATTCGTCGCCACTGACGCGCACGTGAGCTTGCCGCTCGTGCGCGCCGCGGCGGCGTACGCGGCCAACCACTCCTTCAACTGCATCACGGTCGACGGGGATACCTCGACCAACGATTCCTTTATACTCGTTGCGACCGGCAAGGCTCAGATGCCGGAAATCGACGATACGAAGAGTAGTGGCTTCTCGGTTTTTCGAGACGGCGTCACGAGCGTCGCCGCGCAACTCGCGCAGGCGATCATCCGCGACGGCGAAGGTGCGACCAAGTTCATCACGATCACGGTGGAAGGGGGGCGGAACGACGATGAGTGCGGCAGGGTCGCGTACGCGATCGCGCACTCGCCGCTCGTCAAGACCGCGTTCTTCGCTTCCGATCCGAATCTCGGGCGGATACTCGCCGCGGTGGGCTACGCCGGCGTTGCGGATCTGAACGTCGAGAAGGTCGACCTGTATCTCGACGACGTGTTGGTGGCGAAGAGCGGTCGGCGGCATCCGGCTTATGAGGAAGCAGACGGCCAGCGCGTGATGAGACAGAGCGAGATCACGGTACGAGTAGTGCTGAACCGCGGGACCGCGTCAGCAACAGTGTGGACTTGCGATCTGTCACATGATTACGTCAGTATCAACGCCGATTATAGAAGCTAGTGCCGTTCCAACTATTTATGCCAATCCAACTGTGTCTCCAGCGGCCGACGGATCGCGCCATGCGAGCCGCCGGAATTTGGGGAAACAAGTTGGAACGGCACTAGAAGCACATGCCGCGCAGGCGCCAAGAGCGAAGGAAACCTTTAAAATCTCTATTCGACCGACCCCTCTCCGCGGAAGCCGAGAGGGGAACTTCGAGGACCCTGCCGCCTCTGGGAGAAGGGATAGGGATGAAGGACGGCGGCTGTTTCGTCAAGGCTCTGGGGCTGTTATGAATGACATCTCGAAACTGATGGTACGCGCCGAATCGTTGGTCGGACGGCTCGAGAAACTGATGACCGCAGAACCGGTGCCGATCGACTGGAAGGCGTCGATTGCTTTCCGCTGGCGCAGGCGCGGCGGCCGCGGTTCGATCGAACCGGTGACGAATGTGCACCGCATCGAACTCAAAGACCTGCGGGGGATCGACGAGCAAAAACAGTTAGTCGAGCAGAACACGCGGCAGTTCGTCGAGGGCTTTCCGGCCAACAATGTGCTGCTTACCGGCGCGCGGGGCACCGGCAAGTCATCGCTGGTGAAGGCATTGCTCAACAAGTATGCTCCACGCGGGCTGCGCGTGATCGAGGTTGAGAAGCAGGACCTCATCGACCTGCCGGAGATCGTCGAATGCATTTATCGACGCGCAGAGCGGTTCGTTCTCTACTGCGATGATCTGTCGTTCGAGGCCGATGAGCCGGGCTATAAGGCGCTGAAGGTCGTGCTGGACGGGTCGGTCGCGGCGGCCTCGGAGAACTGCCTGATTTACGCGACCTCCAACCGCCGCCACCTGATGCCCGAGTACATGCGCGAGAATCTCGAGTACAAGCATGTCGGGGAGGAGATTCATCCCAGCGAAACGTCCGAGGAGAAGGTGTCACTGTCGGAACGCTTCGGTGTGTGGGTATCCTTTTATCCGTTCGATCAGCATGACTACCTGAAGATCGTGGCTGTGTGGCTCGAGCATTTCAAGGCCACAGGCGCACATCCTGACGTCGTGGAGCGGGCAGCGCTGCAGTGGGCGCTGCAACGCGGGGCGCGCAGCGGCCGCGTTGCATGGCAGTTTGCGCGCGACTGGGCGGGCAGGCAAAGGATGAAAGCGGAAGGCGGAAGGATGAAAGGGCAAGGCGGAAGGCGGCCTTGAGCGATGTCCGCGCCACGTCTCGAAGTCGCGGCGGCAGTCATCCTCCGCGCAGACGGTAAATTTCTGCTGGCGCAACGTCCTGCGAAGAAAGTCTACGCAGGTTATTGGGAGTTTCCCGGCGGCAAGATCGAAAACGGCGAGTCGGCCGAACAGGCGCTGGCGCGCGAGCTGCACGAAGAACTCGGTATCGATGTCGAGCGTGCCTATCCCTGGATCACGCGCGATTACGATTATGCCCACGCCGCGGTGCGGCTGCGATTTTTCCGCGTCGTCGGCTGGCGCGGGGAGCCGCATGGCAGGGAAGCCCAGTGTTTTTCCTGGCAGTCCGTTCGAGAGCTTACTGTTTCACCGCTGCTGCCGGCCAACGGACCCGTCCTGCGCGCGCTCGATTTGCCCGCGGTTTATGGCATCAGTAACGCCGCCGAGTTGGGGATGGAGGAATACTTGCGTCGGCTCGAACGCGCGCTCGCGCGGGGTTTGCGACTGTTCCAGATACGCGAGAAGCGGTTGCAGGAGCATGAACTACGCGCGTTTGCCGCGCGAGCGATGGTGGCCGCGCGTCGCAATGGCGCGCGCATGCTGGTGAACGGCAGCGTTGAAATGGCGCGCGAACTCAATGCCGACGGCGTGCACTTGACCGCCGGGCAATTGATGACGCTCGGCAGCAGGCCGATGGAACTCGAACTCGTTGGTGCTTCCTGTCACGACGCGCAGGAACTTGCGCGCGCCGCCGAAATCGGTGTCGAATTTGTGGTGCTGGGACCGGTGCTCCCTACTCCCACTCACCCCGGTGCCCCCGGATTGGGATGGGAGAGGTTCAAGACGCTGATCAAAGACTATCCGCTGCCGGTCTACGCGTTGGGCGGGATGCGCCCGGAGCATCTCTGCGTTGCCCGGAGGGCGGGCGCTCACGGCATCAGCATGATGCGGGGCGCTTGGGAAGACTAGAGTGCGGCGTGCGGAGGGTCAAGTGCAGAGTTGAGGCGGACGCGTTCCGCCGACCCTGCGCTCATCACTCACGGGCTATCGCCGGATTCGTCGGCATCGGGCTGGTCTTTGCATTCCGCCACGGGGATGCGGTAGGACTCGGCCGCCCAGGCGCCGAGGTCGATCATTTTGCAGCGCTCGGAACAGAACGGACGGTAGGGATTGGCGCCGTCCCACGCCGCGTTCTTCCCGCACTGCGGGCAACTGACGATTCGCGACATTGCCTGCGCCGAGCGCCTGGCATTCATCACGTTTTGGTCACAACGCACCACGCGTCTATGGTTGACACAGGTTCCGGACCCTACAGATTGCAGAATGTGAGCTCGAACTCGACGTCGGTTTCCGCAACTTTCGGACGCTGCATGCCTTCCTGCGTGGTGAAGCGGATGTTGAGCGCATATTTGTTGGCGCTGATTTCGGGAACGCAGTGATAGTCGCGTGACAGGCGGATGCGCAGCATTTGCGCCACCCGACCGGCCATCATTTGCTGGTAGACGCCCTGATAGGCGACCTGCGCGGAGCTCTTGCCCGACTCACGCAGCAATCGTAGAACGATGGCGATCGCATCACGGATCGGCAGGAACGGTGCGAGCCACTGCTGCAGGTCTTGGCGCTGCTGCTCGGCGCTTTGCTGCAGCCAGTAGTGGTACGACGGCAGGTCGAACTCGCAGACGCCTCCCGGGATATTGGTGCGCTGTTTGATGCTCATCAACCACTCGTTTTCGCGCAGTTCCTGGCCGATCTTGCCGGAGGCCTGGAACAGGCGCGACGAGGCCTGGTCGATTTGCCACAAAACGCTGTCGAGCGCCTCTTCGGATATTTCCGGGTTATCGCGCAGCGCTTCCAGCGTCTGCTTCTGGCGTTCGAGTTCCTGCAGCAGATCGGACTTGAGATCGGCACGGCTGGATACGTCGAGGATCTCGAACAGCGAGAGCAGCGCGATGTGATGTTCCAGCGCATCGTTCTTGGCGAGAAAGTACTCGACGCGATCGTACAGGTCCTCCAGCCGCAGCAGTGTGCGTACGCGTTCGCTGAGAGGGTACTCGTAGCTGATCACGGTTCGCGGTAACCGTTCGCGGGTTGAAAACTGCGGCTAAGTATTCACCAAAACCCGAAAAAAATAAAGGCTTTATTCCGGGTTCTTAAAACTTGCCTGATGTTCGGGGGTCGGCGTCTTGTGACGCTTTCCGGGCGAGCGTGACATATTTCTCGTGTAATGCTTCCGCCTGGCGGCGTAGTGCGTCGAGGTCGGCATCATTGTGTAGCACGTCATCCGCTGCAGCGAGGCGCTTGGCGCGCGGCAACTGCGCCGCCATGATCGCGCGCACCTCGTCGCTGCTCAACGCGCTTCGTTTCATGGCACGCGCGATTTGTCGTTCCTCATCGCAATCGACAACGAGCACGCGCCCGATCAGCTCGCGGTAGGCCCCGGTTTCGAGCAACAAGGGGACGACCACCAGCACGTACGGTTGTTGCGCAGCAGCGATCCGCGCTTGGGAGTCATTGCGAATCAGCGGGTGCAATATGGTTTCGAGTTTTTTCCTGGCCGCAGGATCGGTAAAGACAAGCCGACGCATCTTTGCCCGGTCCAGCCCGCCGTCCGCCGCGACAAAGTCTGCCCCGAACTCGCTGCGAATCGCGGCGACCGCCGCGCCGCCGGGGCGAGTCAAATCATGGGCGATTTCATCGGTATCGACGACCGCCGCCCCCAGTTCCTGGAAGATTCTTGCGGCGCTCGTTTTGCCGGATCCGACACCGCCGGTCAGGCCGATGCAGAACGGCATGCGCGTCAGAAAAGATCGAGGTAGTGTTGGGTGATCGGTGCGCCGTGGAACAGCCCGATCAGACCCGCGACCGCAAGATAGGGACCGAAGGGAATCGGCGTGTTGCGTCCGTGGCGTGCAAAAGCAATGAGTGCAATGCCGATCGCCGCGCCCGCGATAGACGAGAGCAGGATTGCGAGCGGCAGCATTTTCCAGCCGAGCCAGGCGCCGATTGCCCCGAGCAGCTTGAAGTCGCCGTAACCCATGCCGTCCTTTCCGGTCGCCAACCTGTAGCTCCAGAACACCGACCACAGCGCGAGATAGCCGCCGGCTGCGCCGATCACGGCCGATTTGAGGTCGGTAAAGACACCGAACAGGTTGAACAAGAGCCCGGCCCACAACAGCGGCAGCGTGATGTTGTCCGGCAGGTAGGCGGTGTCGAGATCGATGAAAGCGAGAGCAACCATCGCCCAGGAAAACAGCAACGCGCCGAATGCGGCGGTGCTGAAACCGAAGCGCCATGCGGCGTAACCGCTTAGCAAACCGGTGAGCGCTTCAACCAAAGGATAGCGTGACGGGATCTGGGCCTTGCACGCCGAGCACTTGCCGCCGAGTACCAAATAGCTTGCGAGCGGGATGTTTTCGAGGGCGGTGATTCCATGTCCGCACGATGGGCAACGTGAGCGCGGGACCACCAGGTTGAATTTTTCCGCCGCCGGCGACTCGGTGCCGGAGAGTTCCGCACATTCCGCGCGCCACTGCCGCTCCATGATGATGGGCAATCGATGGATGACCACGTTGAGAAAGCTCCCCACGCACAACCCGAGAACGATGCAGGTTGGCACGAATACGGCCGGATCTCGAAGAAAGTCGATCGGAGTCATGTTAGGCCGCCGCCAAAGCAGCCGACCGTGAGCCCAAGCGGCATGCAGGCAGCGATGAAATGCACAGGTGGGGTTGCAGGACTTGCAGCAGGGCCAGGAGGATTCGGGGGTTCAGGACGGAGGATTCAGGGATGGGCAGACGTGATGACTTCGATACTTCCTGAATCCTTGCCCCCGATACCTGAATCCTGCATTACACGACCGCGCCCAGTTTGAAGATCGGTAAATACATGGAGATCACCATGCCGCCGATCAGCGTGCCGAGGACTACCATGATCATCGGCTCCATGAGGCTGGCAAGCGCTTCGACGGCGTCATCCACTTCCTGATCGTAGAAGTCGGCAACTTTGGACAGCATCGCGTCGAGCGAGCCCGATTCCTCGCCGATCGAAACCATCTGCACCACCATGTTAGGGAAGACCTCGGTACCCTGCATGGCCGATGTAAGACTGGATCCGGTGGCTACCTCGGTCTGGATTTTCTTCGTGGCGACGTAGTATTCATAGTTGCCGGCGGCGCCGGCAACCGAATCGAGGGCTTCGACCAGCGGCACGCCGGCTGCAAACATCGTGGCGAGCGTGCGCGTCCAGCGCGCGAGCGATGATTTTCGCACCAGGTCGCCGAACACAGGCAGACGCAGCATGACGCGGTCCATCACGATCTGCATTTTCACGGAGCGCTTCCAGGTCCAGAAGAACCCGTAGACCACGCCGATGATGCCGCCGAAGATCGCGTACCAGTACTGCACGAAAAAGTCCGAGATCGCCATCACGAACAACGTGGGGGCGGGGAGATCGGCGCCAAAACTCGTGAACACCTGCTTGAACGCCGGGATCACGAAGATCATGATAATCGCAGTGATCACGAATGCGACGACGATGACGGCGAGAGGATAAAACAGCGCCGACCTGATCTTGCTCTTGATGGCGAGGATCTTTTCCTTGTAAGTTGCGAGCCGGTCGAGCAGGCTGTCGAGAATACCGGCGGCTTCGCCGGCGCCGACCAGATTGCAGAACAGGGCATCGAAGTGGAGCGGATGCTTTTCGAACGCCTGCTTCAAGCTCGATCCGGTTTCGACTTCAGTCTTGATGTCCACCAACAGGCGCGCGACCGCCGGATTGCTGTGCCCCTTGCCGACGATGTCGAAGGCCTGCAGCAGCGGCACGCCCGATTTCATCATCGTCGCCAGTTGACGGGTGAACAGCGCAATATCCTTCTCGGTGATCCTGCCGCCGGTGAGCCTCTGCTTCTTGACTCCGACGACCTTGATGCCCTGCCGACGCAGTGTGGCGTTGACCTGAGCTTCCCCGGTTGCGCGTATCTCGCCGCGCACAGTCTTGCCGGACTTATCCTGCCCGACCCAGCTGAAATTGAATTCCTTGACGCCAGGCTTTTTTACGGCCGCAGTTGCTGTTGCCATGGAAAATCCCCCGATTAATCTGTTTAACCAACGGGTTAGGCGCGTTTATTTGCAAAATGATGCACGTCTTGGACGGCTTTGTAAAGCCTAATTTGCGCGAGACTCAAGCCTCTATCGCGGGGGGTTTCCCGGTGGCCGGCGGAAACACGCGCACCGCTTTCACCACCCGGTCCTGGGTTTGCACGATTTCGAGCGGATAGTCGGCAATCTTGACGCTGGTGTTGGGCTCGGGGATGTCCTGCAGGTGCTCGAGGATCAGGCCGTTCAGTGTCTTGGGGCCGTCGAGCGGAAACTGAAAACCAAGCTTGCGATTGAGTTCTCTGAGCAGCGTACCGCCTTCGACGAGATAACTGCCGTCGTCCTGTCTGAAGAAGCCCCGCGTTTGCAGCGGCGACTGCGTCGTGAACTCGCCGATTATCTCCTCGAGTATGTCCTCGAGCGTGACGAGCCCCATCAGCTCGCCGTACTCGTCGACGACGAGGCTCACGCGATCCTGATGCTCCTGGAAATTCTGCAACTGCGAAAACAGCGGTGTGCCCGAGGGCACGAAATTGAGTTCATGGACGATTTCACGCAGGCCGTCTTTGGTGATTTCGCCCTGCTGCATCAGATTGAGAACATTTCTGACGCGCAGCGTACCGATGACTTCATCGAGCTGGCCCTTGTAGACCAGCAGGCGGCGGTGATATGCGGTAGAGATCTGGTGCGTGATTTCTTCGAGGGGCGACTCGAGATCAATCGCCTCGATCTGGCTGCGCGGCACCATCACGTCGTCAACGGTGATCGCCTGGAGATCGAACAGGTTGATGAGGATGCTCTGATGCTTGTGGGGGATATAGCCGGCCTCCAGTACCAGCATGCGCAGTTCCTCAACGGAGAGCTGGTGTTCGCCCGAACCGGGCCGGAGCCACATCAGCCGCAACAAGCCCTGCACGAACAGGTTCACGAACCACACCGCCGGTCGCGTGGCCTTGAGCAGGGGCGTCAGCACATAGCTCGACGGCAGCGCGATGCGCTCCGGGTAGGCGGCGCCGATCACCTTCGGCGTGACCTCGCTGAACACCAGGATCGCGAACGCGGCGGCGCCGGTCGCGATCAACAGCGCGAATTCGCTGTCGCCGAGATAGCGGCGCGCGATCTCGCCGACCAGCAGCGCGGACGCGGCGTTGATGACGTTGTTGCCGAGCAGCACCACGCCAAGGAACTTGTCGGTATTGGCAAGCAGGTCGGAGGCGAGCCGCGCGCCGCGGTGGCCGGTCTGGGTCAGGTGCTTCAACCGGTAGCGGTTGAGCGCCATCATGCTGGTTTCGGAAATCGAGAAAAACGCGGAAACGATCAGGAAAACGAATAACGCCGCGAACAGCGTCGAAATGGGAATGGCGTCCACGGATCCAACCGATCGGTTATGGAGGGAAATTCAGTATCGACAGCGCGGGAAGCGTTGTCAAGGAAGCAGAGTCGAGGAATCAGGATTGAGGATTGCGTAAAAAGGCAAAACCGGCTTGTGGCCCCTCAATCCTCGCTCCTAACCCCTTCCCAGGATCACTTCGAGCACGAACTTGCTGCCGATGTAGGCAAGCACCAGCGTGAGAAATCCAGCCAGCGTCCAGCGCACCGCGACACGCCCGCGCCAGCCGTAGATGTGCCTGCCGGTGAGCAGCGCAGCGAAGATGATCCAGGACATCACGCCGAACACGGTCTTGTGGTTGAGCTTCGCCGCTTTGCCGAACAACTCTTCCGAGAACACCACGCCGCTGGCGAGCGTCAGCGTGAGCAGAATGAAGCCGGCCCAGATGATGCGAAACAGCAGCGTTTCCATGGCGAGCAACGGCGGCAGCCGCTGCAGCATCTGCGGCAGCGCGCCGTCGTGCAGCCGTCGCTCGAGCAACGCCATCAGCAGGACGTGCAGTGATGCGATCGTGAACAAACTGTAGGCAAACATCGCGATTAGCAGATGAATCCTAAACACGGCGAATTCGGTGTTGGGCAGCGGTCGCAGCGATGGAAAAACCGTCGGCAGAAACGACGCCACTGCAGCGACCGGCATCACCAGCGCCTGAAGACCGTCGAGCTTGTAGAAGAAATTGCCGAGCCAGTAGATGAGCACAGTAAGCCAGAGGATGGCCGATACCGCGTTGCCGATGCCGAGATAGAGCCCATGTGTGCCGAAAGCGGACTGCGCGAGCAGCACAGTATGCAACCCGAGCGGCACAAGCACCGCATAGTGTTCAACCGCACCATGCGAGGGCGCGGCAGGCTCCGTGTGGACGGCGTGGGCCCAGCGCGTGCGCCAGAAATGGAAAGCGAGTCCGGCGTAGAGCAGGGCGTTGATCAGATAGGGTAAAATTCCGGACATTCCTGAAGTTTACCCTATCCCCAAGGCATGTTCGACAACCTGACCCAGCGGCTTTCGCGCGTCATCAAGACGCTGCGCGGCGAGGCGCGTATCACCGAAGCCAACATCCAGGAAGCGCTGAGAGAAGTGCGCATGGCGCTGCTCGAAGCCGACGTGGCGCTGCCGGTGGTCAGGGAATTTATCAGCCGCGTGCGCGACAGGGCGCTCGGACAGGAGGTGGTGAGCAGCCTCACGCCGGGCCAGGCCGTGGTCGGCGTCGTGCATCGAGAGCTGGTTCAGTTGATGGGCGAGCGCAACGACGCGCTCAACCTCGTCGCGCAGCCGCCGGCGGTGATTCTGATGGCCGGATTGCAGGGTTCGGGTAAAACCACCACCTGCGGCAAGCTCGCGAAGTGGCTCAAGGCGCAGCACAGAAAAAAGGTCCTGCTCGCGAGCTGCGATATCTACCGGCCCGCCGCGATCGAGCAGCTGAAAACACTTGCAGCGCAGGTCGAAGCGGATTTCTTCCCTGTGACGGCCGACGACAGGCCGGTCGCTATCGCTGCTGCCGCGCTCGATTTCGCCCGCAAGCACTACCATGACGTGCTGATCGTCGACACCGCGGGACGGCTTGCGATCGACGTAGCGATGATGGAGGAAATCCGGGAGTTGCACGCGGCGCTGAAACCGATCGAAACGCTGTTCGTGGTGGATGCGATGCAGGGCCAGGACGCGGTCAACACGGCGAAAGCGTTCGCCGCAGCGCTGCCGTTGACCGGCGTTATCCTGACCAAGCTCGACGGGGACGCACGCGGAGGCGCAGCGCTGTCGGTGCGGCACGTGACCGGCAAGCCGATCAAGTTCGTCGGGGTGGGGGAAAAACTTGCCGGTCTCGAGGCGTTTTACCCTGACCGCATGGCCTCACGCATCCTCGGCATGGGCGATGTGCTGTCGTTGATCGAGGACGTGCAGAAGAGCGTCGATCACGACGAAGCGGCGAAGCTGGCAAAGAAGGTCAAGTCGGGCAAGGGTTTCGATCTCGAGGATTTCAAGCAACAGATCGTGCAGATGAAGAAAATGGGGGGGCTCGCAGCGCTCGCCGACAAGCTGCCGGGCAATCTCGCGCACATGGCGCAGGGTGCCCCGCAGATGGACGACAAGGCCATCCGCAGGATCGAAGGCATCATCAGTTCGATGACGCCGCAGGAACGCACCAAACCCGAGCTCATCAAGGCGTCGCGCAAACGCCGTATCGCGGCCGGCGCTGGCGTCACGGTGCAGGAAGTAAATCGCCTGTTGAATCAGTTCGAACAAACGCAGAAGATGATGAGGATGATGGCGAAGGGCGGAATGGCGAAGATGATGCGGTCGATGAAGGGCATGTTTCCGGGAATGCGTTAACCGAGATTGAAACGCTTAGCGCGAATGAAGGCGCCGAAGTCCGCCCGTTCCGGCACCGCGTACTGCCGGGCCTTGTCTTCCGACCACCCGTAGAACGCGGCAGTTCCGTAGTACTCGACGTGGCGTTGTTTGCGATATGGCTGCAGTTCGTGCCGGCGGCGATCGTAGGCATCGATTTTTTCCTTGATATGGGTTTCGTCGTAGCGGTCGACATGCACCGTCACGTCGAGCGGCAGACGCGCGCTGATGCGGCCCGGTTCCGCCGGGTAGCCCACGCATAGGCCCGCGACCGGGAACACCCAGTCGGGCAGTTCCAGCATGCGGCTCACCTCATCCGGGTGATTGCGCACTGCGCTGATCGGGCATGTGCCCAAGCCCACCGCCTCCGCGGCGCGGATGAAGGTCGTCATCACGATGCCGGCGTCCACCGCCGCGTTCATGAAATGATCGAGATGGTCGTTCGCGAACGGCTTGCTGCGCCATTCGCCGACTTGCCGGATGCGGCGGTTGTTGCCGCAGAAGACGAGAAATACCGGCGCATTGTTGATCCATTGCATGTCGGGAATCAACTGGACAATCGCTTGTACCTTGGCGCGGTCGCCGATGTGAACGATGTCGGCCTGCTGCAGGTCGCTTTTCGATGGCGCCGACAGTGCACATGCAAACAACAGGCGCAGCAATGCCGGGTCGACGGCCCGTGCCGTATATCTGCGGTGGGAACGGTGGTTCGCGATGCGTGCGAGCTCGTCCATGCCTGCCAGGTTCGGGCCGACGAAGACCGGCGCGCCAAAGCGCTCGGCGAGGGCATCCTCGACGTGTTGCTTCATGGGCGATGGCTGTGCATCCATGGGTTATCCTTGGCAGGGTCGTAACGTTGCGCTGAGCGAATTTTCTTAACAACGAAATCAACATCTTATCTTGTGCGACCCCGACGATCTAGCGGCGCGTTGATCCGCAAGGCCAAGCGATCACCCGCAGGTGATGTCCTCGGCCGTTTTCCTTGCGCTCACGGCAAAAACTAGCGTAAAATCACGCCCTTTCCGTATCCGGACCGGCAGGAAAAACCATGGTTGTGATTCGTTTGGCACGCGGCGGCGCCAAGAAGCGTCCGTTCTATAACTTGGTCGTGGCGGATTCGCGTCGCGCCCGCGACGGCCGCTTCATCGAGCGCATCGGGTTCTACAATCCCAAAGCGCCGGAAGGCCAGGAAACGCTGCGCATCGACAAGGAGCGTCTTGCTTTTTGGCAAGCCAAGGGCGCACTCCTGTCCGACACCGCCGCGCGGCTCGTCAAACAGTTTGGTGAGCAAAAAGCCGCCTGAGCAAATGGTGGTAATGGGGCGTGTTTCCGCCCCGTTCGGTGTCAAGGGCTGGATCAAGGTCCGGCCGTTCACCGCAGTGGCAGCGAACCTGGCCTCCTACACGGCCTGGTGGCTCGGCCGCGGCGGCGGATGGCTGAAATACGCGGTCGCCGATGTGCAAGTCCACGGCGGCTCCGTTGTGGCGCAACTCGAAGGCTGCGAGGACCGCGAGGCGGCGGCGCGGTTCAGAGACATGCAAGTGGCGATTCCGCGGGACGCGCTCCCGACGACGGACACAAACGAGTTTTACTGGGCCGACCTGATCGGTCTGAAGGTGGTGAACAGTGCCGCGCGGGATCTCGGCCAAGTGGTCCGGATCCTGGAAACCGGCGCCAACGACGTGCTGGTGGTGGAGGGCGAGCGCGAGCGGCTGATTCCGTTCATAGCGGACGTGATCAGGGAAGTCGACGTTGCCGGCGGCGTCATCACGGTGGATTGGGACGCGGACTACTGATTTGATGATTCAGTTCGACGTCGTTACGCTGTTCCCGCCGATGTTCGACGCCGTCACGGAGTGCGGCGTGACGGGCCGGGCGCGGGAGAAGGGGCTGTATCAGCTGGTGCTGTGGAATCCGCGCGATTTCGCGGCTAACACCTACCGCACGGTGGACGACCGGCCTTACGGCGGCGGCCCCGGCATGGTGATGATGGCGGAGCCGCTGGAAAAGGCGATTGCGGCGGCGCGCCAGCGGCAGAAGAGTTCGGGCGTGAATGTGCCGCGGGTGATTCATCTCTCACCACAGGGCCGCTTGCTTCATCACCCGCTGGTGATGGAACTTGCGCAGGAACAGGGGCTGGTGTTGCTCGCGGGACGCTACGAGGGCGTGGACGAACGCCTGATCCGGCGCAGCGTGGACGACGAGATTTCGATCGGCGACTACGTGCTCTCGGGCGGTGAACTCGCGGCGATGGTGGTGATGGATTGCGTGGTGCGGCAATTGCCGGGCGCGCTCGGCGATGCTGAGTCGGCGCACCAGGATTCATTCGTGAACGGCTTGCTTGATTGTCCGCACTATACGCGGCCGGAGGTTTACCAGGGCGACGCGGTGCCGCCGGTGCTGCTTTCGGGTAACCACGCCGAGATCGGCCGCTGGCGCTTCAAGCAAGCGTTGGGCCGGACCTGGCAGCGGCGGCCGGATTTACTGCAAGCGCGCGTTTTCTCGGCGGAGGAACGGGCGCTGCTGGAAGAATTCAAGAAGGAACAAGGAGCATGAATATGGACATCATCAAGCAACTCGAGCAGGAAGAGATCAAACGCCTCGGGAAGAGCCTTCCCGACTTCGCGACCGGCGACACGGTGGTGGTGAACGTCAACGTCGTCGAGGGCGACCGCAAGCGCGTCCAGGCCTATGAAGGCGTGGTCATCGCCAAGCGCAACCGGGGACTTAACTCGTCGTTCATCGTGCGCAAGATTTCCTCCGGCGAAGGCGTGGAACGCACATTCCAGACGTACTCGCCGCTCATCGCGAGCGTCGAAGTCAAGCGCCGCGGCGACGTCGGCCGCTCCAAACTGTATTACCTGCGGCAGCGTTCCGGCAAGGCGGCGCGCATCAAGGAAAAGCTCAAGAGCGGTACCGATGCCGCGGAAGCCGAAGCGCCGGAATAGGTGGCACATCGACCAGGGAAAAAAGGCGGCTATGCCGCCTTTTTTCTGTCTGGAGTCCGGCCGTCACGGGATAAAATACATCGATGCGCCTGCCGCTCGCTTTCCTGATGCTGTGTTCGTCCGCCGTCATGGCGGCGGATGCGCCGGGGGCGCTTGAAACCGCGCGCCGGCTCGCCGCTTCGGGCGCGGCTCGGCTCGCGCTCTATCACATCGAGCAGGCGCAACCGCGCGATCCAGCGGCACCGCGCTGGGCGGAATGGGAGGTGTTGCGGTTCAGTTTGCTCGCGCAGCTTGGCCGCCACCAGGACCTGCTCGCACGAGCGAGCGCGATGCCTGCCGCCACGCCTGCGGCGCCGTTGCGCGAGGCGTGGACACTCGCGGCGCGCGCCGCAGCCGCTGCCGCCCAGGGCGCGGTTGCGCGCCACTATGCGGCGCGCCTGCTGTGGCAGCTCAATCTTTCCGCCGACGCGGCCAGGGAAATCCGCCTGATCGTGATCGACAGCTACGTCGCCGACCGCAAAGGTGATGAGGCTTTTCGCGGCATGCTGCGCTTTCAGCAGGACTATCATCCGCTGGAGCGTGCAATCGCCACGCGCTTCGTCGAGGCGCTGCTCGCGCTGGGCATGGAAAACGATGCGGTCAACTGGCTCGCGAGCCTCGACGATGCGAGCGCTACCAAGCTCATGCTGCGGCTCAAGACCGGGCTCGTGACTGACGACGGCGCGATTGCCCAGGCGCGCGCGCAGCTCGTCAAGGGACCGGATATCGGCTACTGGCGCGTCATCGCGGAGGCGGCGCAACGCCAGAAGAATCCCGCGCTGCAGATCGAGGCGCTGGAGCGAATTCTGCACTTGATCGAGCCGGGAAACCCGCAGCCGATCACCGCGCTTGCGCGGCAGCTGTGGCAGAGCTACCTCGCCGCGGCGGAGGAGATCGGCAACCGGAACCAGCTGCTCACAGGCGATGACACCCATTGGACCGACTTCGCCGCGCGCCGCCTCGGCGCGAGCCCGTTCCACTCGCGGGCTTTCTTCGCCTACCTCGCGCGGCGCGGGCAGACGCCGGAGACGCGCCACAACGCCCAGCTGCAGCTCGTGTTTTCGCTCTACACCGGCGGGCTCGATCTCGCTGCGCTGCGCCTGTTCCGAGAGGAGGGCACCAGTGTCGGCGCCCTCGATGGGCAGACGCGCCATGTGCTGGGCACGATCGCGGAGAATCACAACGAGCCGACGGTTGCATTGGACTACTGGCGGGGGCTCGATACGCCACCGAATATCGGCGCGGACGAATGGCATCTGCGCGTGGCGAACGTCGCGCTGCGCGCCGACAAGCCGGATGCCGGCATGGCGGCGCTCAAGCGCATGCTGGACGGCAGGAAAACGTTGTCGCCGGATATTGCGCAGCGCGTCATGCTGCTGGCGCAGGAGATGGCGGATGCGGGCAAGCTCAATCTCGCGCACGAACTGTTCGAGTTGCTGCTGCCTCTCGCCGACAGCATGCGGGCCCGCGGCATCCTCTTCGGCCTCGGCCGCGTCAACGAAGTCAACGGTAAATCGCAGGCGGCTGCCGATTATTTTCTGCGTTCCGCATTGCTGGCCGAAGGCAAGGCACCGGACACGTTCGCGCTGCAGGCGCGGCTCGCCGCCGGGCTCAATCTGGCGCGCGCCGGTTACCGGGACGATGCCCGCGCGCAGTTCGAGTGGTTGCTCAGGAATTCCAAGGACTCGGCGCAGATCGAGATCGCACGCCGCGAACTGAAGAAACTATGACTGCGGACACAGCTATCTTGCCTCGTTCTTCCATAGATCGCTCAGGTACTCGTGGTTCCCGGTGTTGACCCAGCTCACGCGGTATTCGACGGGCGTGTCGTTGTAGGTGTACGCGACACGCTTGATCATCAGCGCCGGCACGCCGTGCTTGATGCCGAGCAGCCCGGAAATTTGCAGCGGGGGTTTCGCGGCGGACAGCCGTTCGCTGATGCGGATGACGTTGATGCCATAGCGTGCCTGGTACAGTCCGTAGATGGTGCCGTCGCGCTTGCCGAAGGCGTCTTCGTCCAGATCGGCAAACAGCGCGGCAGGCACCACGATGTCGTCGAGAATGACCGGCGCGCCGCCGAGTTTCAAAACATTCCGGATACGATACGTCCGGGCGCCATGCGCGATTTTGAGTCGCGCCGCGTCCTCGCTGTCCGCCTTGCCCTTGCGAAACGACAGCATTTCCGTCACCGGCAGCTCCTTGCTGCCGTCCTTGCCGACGATGTGGAAAAAATAGAACAAGGTGCGATCCTCGGTGTGCGTCGCAACAAAAGTGCCGCGCCCCTGGTGTCGCACAAGGATGTTTTCCGCCACCAGCTCGTCGATCGCCTTGCGGACGGTGCCGATCGAAACGTTGAACTGCGCGGCCAGCCGCGTCTCGCTCGGAAGCGCCTCGCCTGATTGCCATTCGCCCGCAGCGAGGCTCCGCGTGATGCGAATCTTGACTTCCTTATAGAGCGGGTTGAAAGTAAGATTGCCTGCAGCGAGCGTGTTGGCCATGCTGTGATTCCATGTGGTTCCCGAAACGAGCGCCATTATAGCATCGCGACCCCATATTCATATAGGTCATATAGTTGACTTCGACGCGTGCGGCGGGTAGCATGCGCCAACTACCCAAAAAACCAGCAGTCTGTATTTCCCTTATTTCAGTACTGAAAACAGCAGCAAGGAGACGGCATGATTCATATTCTGGTTCACGACAAGAAAGACACGGTGGGCGTTGCGGTGATCGAGGGCATCAAGGCCGGTCAGGAGCTGATCGGCTGGGTAATGGAGGACGACTCGACCATCAGGGTCAAGGCAGTCAACGACGTTCCGATCGGCCACAAGGTCGCCACCAAAGCAATCAAGAAGGGGGACACGATCATCAAGTACGGTTTCGACATCGGGCGCGCGGTGTCCGACATCAAGGTGGGCGAGCACGCGCACGTGCATAACATTAAAACCAAGCGTTGGTAACTGAAACGCGAAGCAGCGGTGCGCCATTCTCGAACGTTTCACAGTTCACGCTTCACTTTTCACGAAGGGTAACAACATGATCAACAGCAAAACGACCTTCCGGGGCTACCGCCGCGAAAACGGCCGCGTCGGCGTTCGCAACCACGTCATCATCCTGCCGGTGGACGACCTGTCGAACGCCGCGGCCGAAGCGGTCGCCAACAACGTCAAGGGGGCGATGGCGATCCCTCATCCCTACGGACGGCTGCAGTTCGGCGCGGACCTGGACCTGCACTTCCGCACGCTGGTCGGCGCGGGGTCGAATCCCAACGTCGCCGCCGTTGTGGTCATCTGTATCGAAGAAAGCTGGGCGCAGCGCGTCGTCGACGGCATCGCCAAGACGGGCAAGCCGGTCACCGGCTTCGGCATCGAGCTGCACGGCGACCACGACACGATCTTGCGCGCGTCCAAGGTCGCCAAGGAGTACGTGCAATGGGCTTCGGAACTCAAGCGTGAGGAATGCCCGGTGAGCGACTTGTGGGTCTCGACCAAGTGCGGTGAATCCGACACGACCTCCGGCTGCGGCTCCAATCCCACGGTGGGCAACGCGTTCGACAAGCTCGAGCCGCTTGGGGTGACGCTCTGCTTCGGCGAGACCACTGAAATCACGGGCGGCGAACACATCGTCGCCGACCGTTGCGCCACGCCCGAAGTGCGCAATCAGTTCATGGCGATGTTCAACCGCTACCAGGAAGTGATCGAACGCCACAAGACCAGTGACCTGATGGACTCGCAGCCGACCAAGGGCAACATCGTCGGCGGCCTCACCACCATCGAGGAAAAGGCGCTCGGCAACATCCAGAAGATCGGCAAGAAGTGCAAGGTGATCGGTGTCATCGACAAGGCCGAGGCGCCGGCCAGCCCGGGCCTGTGGTTCATGGATTCGTCGTCAGCAGCGGCGGAGATGGTCACCTTGTTGGCAGCGGCGGGCTTCGCGGTACACCTCTTTCCGACCGGCCAGGGCAACGTGATCGGCAACCCGATCCTGCCGGTGATCAAGCTCACGGCGAATCCGCGTACCGCACGCACCATGTCCGAGCACATGGATTACGACTGCTCCGGCCTGCTGCAGCGGCAAAAGAATCTCGACCAGACCGGCGATGAATTGCTGGAACTAATGCTGCGCACCTGCAACGGCCGGCTTACCGCAGCCGAAGCGCTCGGTCATCGGGAATTCGTGATGACCCGGCTTTACGAAAGCGCTTAGCGCGTGAGGAGTGAGGAGTAAGGCGTGAGGAGTGACAAGCAAGGCGTGATGCCCGAAGCAAAAACTCCCCCGCCTCTCGCCTCACGCCTCTCGCCTTACTCGCGCACGCTCAGCGTGCGGGTCTGGCGTGGCGCCGAATCCGGGCATTTCCAGGAGTTCTCGGTGCCACGGCTTGAGAGCCAGACCGTGCTTGATGTGGTGACCTATATCCAGCGCGGCCTCGATACTACGCTATCGTACCGTTTTGCGTGCCGTGTCGGCGTGTGCGGCTCGTGCGCGATGACGGTGAATGGCAAAGCGCGCTGGACCTGCCGCACGCACGTTGCCAAGGTCACCGCGGACGACCGCCTTGAAATCGCGCCCTTGGCGAATCTTCCGGTGGTCAGGGACCTGGTCACCGACATGAGCCTGTTTTTCGATAAATGGGCGGCCGCGCACGGCCGCTTCCGGAGCGACAAAACGCGCAATGACGACTTTGCGCGCGTGTCGCCGGACTCGCCAAAGCGGAAAATCGTAGACGAAGCCATCGAGTGCATCGGCTGCGGCGTGTGTTACAGCTCGTGCGATGTGGTGTCGTGGAATCCGGATTATCTGGGACCCGCGGCGCTGAATCGCGCCTGGACGCTGGTTAACGACGTGCGCGACACCGACCAGAAAGCGCGGCTGGCGGCGGTGGCGGGCGACGCGGGCTGCCACGCCTGTCACACGCAGATGAGTTGTACCGAGCGCTGCCCCAAGCAGCTCTCGCCGACTGTGGGAATCGCCGGCCTGAAGCGAGCGGCGCTGGCGGCGGCGCTTAGGGGCGAGCTGTAACAGCAACGATGAATGCGGAACGCGGAACGATGAACAAGAACCGCAGATTTATGGCAGCGGCAGTGCTTGTCCTCCGTTCATCGTTCATCGTTCATCGTTCATCATATTTTCTACGCGAGGCGTATTGGTGAACACCCGCACCCAGGTCCTGCTTTGGGGTGCTCAGCGCATCAGTGCCGCCGTACTCGCGCTGTTCGTTGTCGTGCATTTCGTCACGATTATCTACGCGGTGCGCAACGGGCTTACCGCTGCAGAGATTCTCGGTCGCACTCGTGGCAATGCGCCGTGGGCCGGATTCTATGCGCTGTTCGTCGCTGCTCTCGCGATACATGCGCCGATCGGTTTGCGCGCGATTCTGTCCGAGACGCTCAACTGGCGCGGTCGCTCGCTCGAGGTGGTGATGCTGGTCTTCGGCATCCTGCTCGCGATGTGGGGGTGGCGTGCGGTTTACGCCGTGTTCGGCGCGTACTGAGCCAGCAATGAAGAACGATTTCCGCGCCCGCAGTCACCCGGCCTACTGGGCGTTCCTGGTTCATCGCGTATCGGGGTTTTTGCTCACGCTGTTCCTGCCGCTGCATTTCTGGGTGTTGGGGCAGGCGTTGCAGGGCGAAGCGCGCTTCGACGGCTTTTTGCGCTGGACCGAGCAGCCGCTCGTGAAAGTCGCCGAAACGGCGCTGGTGCTGCTGCTTGCGGCCCACGTGGCGGGCGGAGCACGTTTGTTGATGCTGGAGTTCCTGGCGTGGCGCAACTGGCAGCAAAGCCTGCTTGCGGCCGCAGCCGGCGTGAGCCTCGCGGCCGGGCTGGTGTTCCTGTTGAATGTGGTCTGAGTTCGTTTGCGATGTCAATCTCGCCAACGTAACGCCGCGGGGCACCCTGGAAACCGAAGCATTGCATGTGAAACCGCCGGTCGTCGGCTCGAACCGCGGAAGCAATAAGGGTCAGCCGCCAAGGACGTCAAGAAACGGATGGCGGACTGAGCGCAGTTTTCACGAGGAGGCAGCGTGGCACGGCGACCGAATTTCATCGTTATCCTGATCGACGACCTGCGGTTTGATGAATTCGGTGCGGGCGGTCATCCGTACATGAAGACGCCGCACATCGACCGCATCGCGCGCGAGGGCGCGCTGTTCGAGCGCGCATTTCACACGACGCCGATCTGCTCGCCGAACCGCGCGTCGATCCTCACCGGCCAGTATGCGAGCCGCCACGGCATCATCGACAACGTCGCGCGCGACGCGGCGAGCCACCGTCTGCCGAACTATCATCTGGAACTGCGGCGGCTGGGCTACCAGACCGCGCACATCGGCAAGTGGCACATGGGCAACGACGGCAAGCCGCGACCCGGCTACGATTTCTGGGTGGCCTATGACGGCCACGGCCGGCTCAACGATCCCATGCTCAACGAAAATGGGCGCTACGTGCAGCACACCGGATACATTACCGACGTCATGAACGCGATGGCGGTGGACTTTGTCGCCCGCAAGCACGACAAGCCGTGGTCGCTGTTTTTCGCGCACAAGGCGGTGCACCCCGATGCCGAACAGGCCGCGGACGGCACGTTCGCCATGGACGGCTATCGCGTCGCCGAACGCCACAAGGACCTCTACCGCGACTGCGTGTTTCCGAGGAAGCCCAACATGCTGAGCCCGCAGGACGTCGTCAAGATGAAGCCGGCCTGGGCGGAAGCGTTCGAGCTCAAGAAATCGGAGAAGTCGCGCGAGCTGCTCGATGCCATCCATGCGGGCACGCAGGAGGAGATCCGGCTGCGCGCGTGCATGATGGCGGCGGTGGACGAAGGCGTGGGCATGCTCTTTGAGGCGCTGGAGCGCACCGGCGAGCTTGACAAAACATTCATACTGTTCCTCGGCGACAACGGCTATTTTTTTGGAGAGCACGCGCTGGGGCCGGAGCGCCGCTTCGCGTACGAGGAGGGCATCCGCTCGCCGTTCATCGCGCGCTATCCGGGGAAAATCAAGGCAGGCTCCCGCTACCGGAACCTCGTGATCTGCCAGGACATCGCGCCGACGCTCATCGAGCTGGCGGGCGGCAGACCGGGGCCACAGATCCAGGGACGCTCGCTGCTGCCGCTTGTTGCCGGCAGGCGCGCCGCCTGGCGCAAGTCTTTTCTCGCCGAGTATTGGGCTGAGAACGCCTACCCGTGGCTCGTGGGGATGACTTACAAGGCCGTGCGCACCGATCGCCACAAGTACATCCGCTGGGTGAACCGCAGCCGCGACGGCGAACTCGATGAACTGTACGACCTCGAGAAGGATCCGTACGAGCTCGCCAACGTGATCAGGCGTCCGGCATATCGCGCCGTGCGCGACAAACTGCAACGCGAGCTGCGTCGCCTTGCGGTGGAGGCGATGGGATTATAGCGTGCGCGCCTTGCTGCCATGGACCGTAATGCGGTAAGGTGAGCGTTCGCAAAAAAGTCTGGATTACAACGAGGAACCAGGAGGAAATCATGCGAAGTGCAAGATGGATCGTTATTGCGGGCGCGTTGCTACTGCCTACCGCGGTCGGGGCACAAAACTATCCGACCAAGCCGGTGCGAATCATCGTCCCATTTTCGCCGGGCGGCGCGACCGATCTTGTGACGCGCATCCTGGCACAGAAGCTAACCGCGGCGTGGGGCCAGCAGGTGGTGGCGGACAACCGCGCGGGCGCATCCGGTAATATCGGCGCCGAGCTCGCGGCGAAGGCGCCGCCCGACGGTTACACGCTGTTCATGACCTCGGGCTCCATCGTCACCGCGAACCAGCACATGTTCAAGAAACTCAACTGGAACCCCGAAAAGGACCTCGTGGCGATCACCAATGTGGCGAGCGGGCCGCAGATTATCGCGCTGCATCCGAGCTTCCCGGCGAAGACGGTCAAGGATCTGATAGCGGTCGCCAAGGCCAGGCCGGGCACGATCACTTTCGGCTCTGCTGGTGTGGGCACGCAGACGCATCTCGCGGCGGAGAACTTCATCCACGCGGCGGGCATCGACGTGATCCACATCCCGTACAAGGGCGAGGGTCCGGCAATGGTGGACCTGGTGGCGGGGCAGATCATCTTCGTGACCCCTAATCTGCCAGCCGCGCTCGGCTTCGTGCAGCAGGGCAAGCTGCGAGCTCTGGGCGTGACCAGCCGCAAGCGCTCGCCCCAGCTTCCCAACGTTCCCGCGATCGCGGAAACGCTGCCGGGATTCGAGAACCTCGGCTGGTTCGGGCTTATGGCGCCAGCCGGGACGCCCGCGCCCGTGATCGAGAAGGTCTACCGCGACACGGCGAAGGCGCTGGAAGGCGCGGATCTGCGCAAGCGCTTCGACGATATCGGGATGGGTCCGGTCGGCAACCCGCCCGCGGATTTCGCGAGAGCGATTCGGGAGGAGTCAGTGCGGTGGGCTAGGATCATCCGCGAGCGCAAGCTCGAAGTAAACTAAGTGACCGCTGCAAAATGATGGGGATCGTTTCACATTCACGAGATTTGGGGTGACGTGTGAAGGTTGATTTGAAGCAAGTCGAGGACGCGTGCAAGGAACTCTACATCCGCGCCCTCAAGGTTCTGCCGCCCGATATCAAGCAGGGTTTCGAGCGGCTGGACCGCAACGAGACGAACCCGACTGGCAAGGCCATACTCGGCACCATGATCAGGAACATAAGAGTCGCCGAGGACACCGACAATCTGCTATGCCAGGACACCGGAATCCCTATCTACAACGTCACGATCGGCGCAAAGGTCGAGGTCGACGGCCATCAGCTCAAGCAGGCGATTGTTCGAGGTTGCGAGCGCGCGACCCGCGAGCATCCGCTGCGTTCCTCGGTGGTGCATCCGGTCACGCGGGTGAACCAGCATACGTCCTGTGGGCGCGCGGTGCCGGTGATCACCGTGGATTTCGTGCCGGAAGCGGAAACGCTGTCCATCGAAATGATCCCCAAGGGCTCGGGCTCGGAGAACAACTCCTGGCTCAAGATGGCGGTCCCCGCCGACGGCGTGGATGCCATCAAAACCTTCGTCATCGACTGCGTGCTCGATGCCGGCGGCAAGACTTGTCCGCCGACCATCGTCGGGGTCGGTGTGGGCGGCACGGCGGACCTGTGCGTGCATTTGTCAAAGGTCGCTGCAACGCGCCGGCTTGGCTCGAAATGCGATGACCCCGAAGGCGCGAAACTGGAGACGGAATTGACGCAGGCGGTGAACCAGCTCGGCGTCGGCCCGCAGGGGCTGGGTGGAGACGCGACTTCGTTCGCGGTGCATGTCGAGACTGCGGCAACTCACATTACGATGAATCCGGTGGCGGTGAACATGCAATGCCACTCCGCGCGCCGCGCGCGCGCGACCTTCACGCCTGCGGGCTTGACCTACGGTTTTTGATTGAACCGCCAAGACGCCAAGACCGCCAAGATTCACGATCAGGCAACAAAGCAAATGCGAGCGCCCGGAAATATCGCTGAATTGGGTTGTTCGTTTCGTGCAGGCTTTTATCTTTTTTCTTGGTTTTCTTGGCGGCCTTGGCGTCTTGGCGGTTAGATAGGGTTTGAAAAATGGCACATTACGATTTCAACATGCCGGTCACGGAACAGCAGGTCCGGCAGCTCAGGATTAACGACACGGTGAGTCTCAACGGTACGTTGTACGGCATCCGTGATGCGACGCAGATACACATGTTCGACCGCGGTCGCAGGACGCGCTTCGACATGAACGGGCACGCGGTGATACACACCGCGCCGAACGTGCGATGGACGGGCGAGACCGCCGCGACCCCCGCTGGCTACGAGCCAATTTGCATCGGCACCACCACCAGCGACCGGATGGAGCGGTTCACGCGCCCGCTGATGCAGGAGTACGGCGTGCGCATCATCATCGGCAAAGGCGGACTGCGCGAGGGCTCGGCTGCCGCGTTCAAGGATCTGGGCGGAGTGTATCTCGCCATCGTCGGCGGCGCCGCCGCGCTCGAGACCACCTGGGTCGAGCAAATTGAGGACGTGGATCTCGACGACCTCAATCCCGAGTCGCTGTGGAAGTTCCGGGTAAAAAAGTTTGGCCCCTTGCTGGTCTCGATGGACAGTCACGGCGGGAGTCTTTACACCGAAGTCAATCAGTCGGCGCGCGGCAAGCGCGCCGCGGCGCTCGCTTCACTCGGCGTAAAGAATAATTAACCGCCAAGACCGCCGAAAACAACAATAATGAAAATCAACAGCCAAAACGTACCACTTTTTCGTTTAAGCGTTCTTGACCTTTTGGGGGTAATTATTGTATTTCTCGCTTTTCTTGGCGGACTTGGCGTCTTGGCGGTTCAATGATTGTTTTTGACCTTTCTGGCGGTTCGATTTCATGCGCAGGTTGAAAACCGACATCCTAATCGTCGGCTCGGGTGGGGCGGGACTGTTTGCCGCGCTGCACGCGCACCAGGCGAATCCCAAGCTTTCAATCACCGTTGCGGTGAAGGGGCTGTTAGGCAAGTGCGGATGCACCCGCATGGTGCAGGGCGGCTACAACGTCGCGCTTGCTCCGGGCGACTCCGTCGAGCGCCATTTCATGGACACTATCGAAGGCGGCAAGTGGCTGCCCGACCAGGACCTG
>Ga0153915_10000685_pt1 | contig 31255 bp, 28 predicted proteins | sample Opewatmetagenome_2_FD_107003 | JGI IMG/M metagenome (GOLD analysis project Ga0153915, IMG submission 107003) | Freshwater wetland microbial communities from Ohio, USA - Open water 3 Core 3 Depth 3 metaG | ecosystem: Environmental > Aquatic > Freshwater > Wetlands | place: USA: Ohio, Lake Erie... | reverse complement strand
TTAAATTTTTCTTCGTCTTCCTTGTTCAGAAAGGTAAACCGAAATGTTTTGATATCGTTGGTATCAACTTCGTTGGTGATCTTCGCAATCTGAACCGGCATAGGTATGTATGGGTTGTTATCTGACATCTTTTTTCCTCAAAAATGTTTTTTCAATACACGCAGCTTATACTTTCAGCGCTTCTTCGACAATTGAATATATATCGATATTGACCGGACAGGAACGCGTGCAGCGTCCACAGCCGACACAAGAAATTACGCCGTACTTTTTCACATGATACGAATATTTATGATTTATCTTCTGCCTTAATCTCTGGGAAACCTGTGTTCTGGGATTATGACCGCTCGCTTCCAGTGTAAAATCAGTAAACATACAGGCATCCCATACTCTGCGCCTTGTTCCCTTGCCAAACAGCGTATCGTCACAAATGTCAAAGCAGTAGCAGTTCGGGCAGACAAATGTACAGGCGCCGCAGCTCAGGCATGCTGATGAAACTTTTGTCCAGAAATCATTGTTATTAAAAATGTCTTCCAGTTTCCTGGCAATGACATCCTGATCGATGCACAGGAAACGTGTTTTATACTCTTTACCCTTCTGAAGTGTATCTTCAAAATATTTTTCATCATCTTTTCCGGCATCAACAAGAGTATTGAGCTGGGCAAGAATTTCCTCACCTTTGGGGGTAATGCCTTTGAGCAGCAAATCTTTATCTGTCTTCACCATAAAGATGTCGCTGCCTTCGGTATCCGCAGCGTAAATTCCCAGTGAGTTATAAAAATCGGTTGCATCAACCGGCTGATTCAAATCATAGGCATAACCGAATATTGTCGTTGCCTTTCTTCTCTTACTCCAATAAGGATCAACTATTCCCGCGCCATTAAAGTGAATATCCATGATGGAAAAACTTTTGACATCGCAGGGACGCACTCCAAACAGGAACACAGGTTTCGAATCCACGTCCACCTCTTCGGCTGACGCGTCCTTGCCTGTTTTATATTTAATAAAATCTTCCTTGTGGGGGAAAAACGCTCCCTTCGGGCTAATGATGGTATTGTAGAAATTCAGATCAACCTTTTGCGGATCTTTAATCTCTGCGAAGTTATGACCGGAGGCTTCTTTAACTGGGGCAAGAAGCGATCCCTTATCCATCAACGCCGCTGCCAGTTCGGGTATTTTTTCTATTGCTGTTTTCTTCAACACAAACCGCTCCTTACTCCAAAATTTTGTCTGAATCTTCGACCCGGAAATTTACCAGCACAGGCTTGTCTTCTATGCTCATACCGGACGCCTGCTTAAACATTTCCTCGCATTCCTTGGCCACCTTTTTATGGAAAAGATATAAAGGAATATCCACCGGACAAGCGCGTGAGCACTCACCGCAGTCAATACAACGTCCGGCCAGATGATGAAAACGTGTCAGGTGATACATAATATTACCGGGAGACTGCGGCGCCTTATCCGCCCATTTTGGCTTGAGCTGATCAATAAAGCAGGGATCACAATAACACATCGGACAGGCTTTACGGCAGGCATAACAGCGAATACATTTATCCAACTGACTCTTCCAGAATTCCCAGCGAGCGTCTTTGTCCATCGCTTCATATTCGGCCAGTACATCGTAGGGCGAAGCCGCCTTCTGTCCGTGAATCTCCTCACCAAGCAAAATATCGTACAAAACAGGATTATACATGCCGTTTGTGGTCTTGCTGTCAATCACTTCACCTGTCTTGGAATTTTTCATACCGTCAACGGGAATTCCCAGCAGCACCAGATCTTCTCTCTTGACTTTTTCTTCCTGGATCAACTGAACAACCGCACGGCTGTCGGCCGGCTTCACGGCAATAGCAATTTTCGTTCCCTGCGGGTAACGAACAAGGTAACGGGCCATGTTATAAGTGCAATATTCGTTAAATACGATATTATCGACATCCGCGACGCTTTTCGCCGCATAGGGCATCGGATGTTTTTCATCGAAGCCTTTTCCATAAGCCAGCACCACGGTTACTTCGCCGGACTCCAACAATCTTTTTGCTTCCTTCTTTAAATTTTCTTCGATTTTTTTAAAATCAGTCATATTTTCTCCCAACCCTACTCCTGGATCTTCATCTTCGTCTGGGGGCCAAGATTCTTAATTTGAGTTGTAAATTCCTCAACCACTTCGGCAAATCTGTTGCCTTCGGAAGCGGAAATCCATTCCACCCGGAATCTCCCGGGTTCTATTCCTGCAAACTCCAGAATCTTTTTAGTCGTGGCAAGCCTTCTTCGCGCATACAGATTTCCGGTATTATAATGACAATCTCCGGGATGGCAACCGCCCACAAGAACTCCATCCGCACCCATCTGAAGAGCTCTGAATATAAAGGAAGGATTGATGCGGCTTGAGCACATGACCCGGACAACCCGCACATTCGGCGGATACTGCAATCTTGTTGTTCCGGCAAGATCCGCCCCTGTATATGTACACCAGTTGCAGGCTATACCCAATATTTTCGGTTCAAACGACATATATTTTCCCTTTCTCTCAAATCATTTATAGCGCGATAAAAAGCTCCAGAGGCAAGGCGCGCGATACTCGCAACGCAGCATGTGGACTTTTTATGATGCCATAACTAAAACTCCATTAAGCCTTCCATCTCAGCCAGTACCTGCTCGTTAGTAAAATGACGGGCAATAATGGCCGATGCCGGGCAGACCGATGCACAACAACCGCATCCTTTACACAGAGCCTCATTAATTTCCGAAACCCGTTTATCAGGATTATATGAAGGAGCGCCGTAAGGACAGACGCGCACACAGTTCTGACAACCGCAGCATGCCGCAGGATTGACCATTGCCGTGGTCGCATCAAGTTCCATTTTGTCATTGGAGACAATTGTCAAAGCTTCCGCCGCCGCGCCGTTGGCCTGCGCTACGGTATCGGGAATATCTTTCGGACTCTGACAAACGCCCGCGATGAAAACACCTTCGGTCATGGTGGCCAGCGGCGCCAGTTTGGGATGCCGCTCCATGAAAAAGCCCTGCTTGTCAGTGCTCAGATTGAAGAGTCTGGCGAGATCTTTGGAATCTGCCCGGGGCGCGATGGCTGGACAAAGCACAACCATATCAACCGGCACTCTCATAAACTTACTGGTAATCGTATCTTCCGCTTCCATAATGAGACGTCCGGGCTCCTCTTCGCTTTCTGTCACACGAGCCCCTTTACCACGGATAAACTTCACATTTTCTTCTATCAGGCGGTTGTAAAATTCCTCATAACCTTTACCTGCCGCTCTCATATCAATATAAAACTGATAAACATCCGCGGAGGTTTTTTCTTTGAATAGATGCGCAAACTTAAGCGCATACATACAGCAGACGCGGCTGCAATGCTCACAATAATTTTTATCACGACTGCCTATACAATGCAGGATTGCGATAGATTTCGGTTCAGACCCGTCTCTGAGGGTAACCTTTCCGCCGGTGGGACCCGCGGAATTAAACAGTCTTTCCACTTCCAATGAGTGATATACGCCGGGATATTGGCCGTAACCGTATTGAACCAGCGGTTTGGTATCCATCAGATCATAGCCGGTCGCCACAATTACCGCTCCGACTTTCACCGTGGTGAAGGTATCCTGCTGCTCGAAATCAATTGCTTTCTGTTCGCAGGTTTTTTCGCACAGGCGGCATTTGCCCTTTTTAAAAAAAGTGCAGGCCTCTCTGTCAATGACAGGTTTTTGCGGCACAGCCTGCGGGAAAGGAATGTAAATTGCTTTTCTTTTTACCAGACCCTCATCCCATTCGGAAACACCTTTGCCGGGACATTTCTCCGTACAGGCAAGACAGGCATTACACTTGCTGTGATCTACATAACGCGCCTTCTGTTTAATTGTAATATCAAAGTTGCCCACATAACCTTTGACTTCGGTAACTTCACAGGAGGTAAGCATCTGAATATTTTTGTGTTGTAAGACGGCATCCATTTTAGGCGTCAGAATACAGGCGGAGCAATCCAGCGTGGGGAATGTTTTATCAAACTGGGCCATATGGCCGCCGATAGTGGAATTCTTTTCAACCAGATAAACTTTTTTACCGGTATTGGCCAATTCCAGAGATGCCTGAATACCGGCGATACCGCCGCCGACAACCATTACATCCGGATTTACGTCGATGACGCGCGAACTCAGCGGCGCCAGATTCCGAGCCCGGTAAACCGCACCATTTAAGAGAGCTTTGGCTTTTGCTGTACCTTCTTCGATATCATGAGTTACCCAGGAAAGCTGCTCACGGATGTTGACGATGGTCAGCAGATATTGATTCAAACCGGCGTTTTCAATAACTTTGCGGAAGGTTTTCTCATGCATCAGTGGTGAACAGGCTGTTACAATTACGCGATCCAGTCTGTATTGTTTGATATCGTTGGCAATCATTTCCTGCCCGGGCGTAGAACACATGAACTTGTAGTCTCTTGCGATAACAACATCCGGAAGTGTGGCTGCGAATTCTGCCAGTTCACTTACACGAACCGTCTTGGCTATATTCAAACCGCAGTGGCAAACAAAAACACCAATTCTGCTCATAATTTCTCCCTACTTTTTTTCCTTCAGAATCATCATTCTAACTTTATTTATTTTCAACTGCATTAAACGCTGCAGGTATCTACAACCGGCTCGTCAATATTAATTTCCAGGCTCTCCAGAACAAGTTCCGTAACATCTTTAATTTTAATTTTATCATCAGCATTGAGTGTCCGGACACTGTCTTCAAACATGGTAATGCAATACGGACAGGACGTAGCCAGAATAGACGCTCCCGTAGACAGCGCCTCTTCGATTCTCAAATCGCTTAAACGTTCTCCCTTGAGTTTCTCCATCCACAATCCGCCGCCGCCGCCGCCGCAGCACATGCTTTGTTCGCGGCTGCGCTTCATCTCGACAAAATCAAGACCCGGCAGGGATTTAAGCACATCGCGCGGCGCATCATAAACACCGCTGTGCCGTCCCAGATAACAGGGATCATGATATGTTACCCTGGCGCCGCCAAAATCCTTCTTGGGGGTCAATTTGCCTTCTTTTATCATTTTGTCTATCAATTGGCTGAGATGGATGACCTCATAATCCTGACCGTAATCTTTCTTGAATGATGCCAGGCAGTGGGGTGATACGGTAATTATTTTGCTTACACCGGAAGAATTGAAGAAATTAAGATTATTCCCCTTCAACCTTTCGAACAACTCCAGGTCGCCGACCTTTTTTAAACTTTCGCCGCAGCAGTTGACATCAGTAGAAGGCAACCCCCAGCTTATTCCTGTCTGATTCAATATTTCAGCGGCGGACTTGGCCAGCAGGGCATTGCGGGGATCGTAACAAACAGTGCAACAACTAAAAAATAAATACTCCGTACCTTTTGTATAAAGAGGATATTTTCCTTTGGCCCAGTCATTTCGTTTGTCCTGATCGCCAGACCAGGGATTTCCTCTGGCCGACATGGAACCGACAAAAGAGCGCAAAGTCTGCGGCAACATACCGCCGCCGCTATAGACATTACGGATGGCCGTAACCACATCAATAAGTTCGACACCACGAGGGCATCTGTCCACACAGAACTTACATGTGGAACAGCCCCACATAAAATCTTCAATGCCGTCCAGGCCCAACTGGCCATAGCGGACAAGCTTGCGGATATTAAAATGGGTAATCGGTGTCCACGGACAGGTGCCTGAGCAGGTTCCGCACTGATAACATTTTTTCAGCGCCTCGCCGCCTGCATCAATTATCGCCTGGGACATTTCCAGATAAGGTGTAACTGCCTGTGACATTCAACATCTCCTGTTACTTTGAAGCCGTTAATTTAAACTACTATCGACATCATAAACTTTATAAAGAAGATCGTGAGCAAAGGTAGGATTCGAGAAGCCGGCGCAGGAAATAGCGATTTTCCTCGCCTTTTTTCCTTCTTTTACCGCACCATTTCTTTCACTATCTTTCAGCCCGTGATTAACACAAGCCAGTATAACAAGAACCTAAAAATGCTGTCTAAATACCACGTCAGACAAGCATGTTTCGGCTAACATAAATTGTTTATTCTGTCAAGTGAATAAGCTCAATTTATTTAATTTATATTTCTAAATAGTTGATATAACATAACTAAAAAAATGACCGGCGTCCAGTGACTGACGTTCACAAAACATCTCCACTATCGGTGTACCTGTTAAATAATTTTTTGATTTAAAAATTCGAACCTGTCAACCAGGAAGTGTATTTAGATGCTCTTCAATGAATTGCCAGATCTCGCTTTTGCCTCTTTGCGTCTTCGCCGAAAAAAGGATTAGTTTATTTCCGGTCGATACGCCAATGGCTTTTTCAATCGCGCGTTTTTGGGCAATCGCCTGATTGTTGGATAATTTGTCAGCCTTGGTTAAAATATATACATAAGGTATGCGGTAATGCTCCAGCCAATCGCGCAGAGACAAATCATCAGAGCTGGGATCGCGCCGGATATCTAAAATAAAAATCACAAGAGCCAGACTGAGTCTTTCCCTAAGATAGGCTTCAATCATATCGCCCCAATCTTTTTTTACAGACTGAGCAACCCTGGCAAAACCAAAGCCGGGAAGATCTACAAACGACACCTTTTCATTAATCGTAAAAAAATTGATCAACTGCGTCCGCCCGGGGGTATTGCTGGTTTTCGCCAGATTCTTGCGCCCGACAAGCGTGTTGATCAAAGATGATTTGCCTACGTTCGAACGACCGACAAAAGCTATTTCCGGCAGCGTTGCCGGTGGATATTGAGGCGGCCAGACCGCACTTTTTATAAATTCCGCACTTGTAATTTTCATAATTCAACCTTTAGGGGCTTTTCAAAAATGGTCAGATGCGAGGCCCCCGAGCCCTGAGGAGTGAGACGTATTTTTTGCATACGTCGCAACGACGAAGGGTGAGGGAAACGAAGCAGATGGCCGTTTTTTTAAAGCCACTCACTCGCGCTCGAAGGTGATCCCGTACTTTTCCAGTTTCCTCTCAAACGTCGGCCTGGAAATCCCCAGCACCTCGCAGATCTCCCCTTTGTTCTTATCCGTCTCTTTAATGATTTTTCTGATGTAGCGTTCTTCCACTTCATCAAGTGTAAGAAGTTTTCCCGGCTCAGATGATTTAAATAAATCGGCGGATGCGTCCTGCGGCAGTTTGGAAGCATCATCCTTGCCCAGTTCCGGGAAATCGTTGACTCCCAGAACCTGTCCTTTGGCCACGACGCAGGCGCGCACGAGCAGATTTTCCAGCTCCCGTACATTGCCCGGCCAGTTATAATTCATGAATATTTCCATCATTTCGTCGGAAACGCCGATTATTTTTTTGTGAAGATCCAGATTGATCTTCGCCAGCAGATAATCAATCAACTGCGGAATGTCCTGACGGCGGGCTCGCAGCGGAGGCAGATTAATAGACACTATATTGAGGCGGTAATACAGATCGTCACGGAATTTCCCCTCCTTGACCAGCGTTTTTAAATCTTTATTAGTAGCGGCCATAATGCGGGCGTTAACCTTGACCTTATCTTTTCCCCCCACCCTGTCGAATTCCATTTCCTGCAAAACCCGCAATAGCTTGGCCTGCAGGTTAACAGACATTTCGCTGATTTCGTCCAGGAAGACAGTACCGAAACGCGCAAGTTCGAATTTGCCGAGCTTACGGGCAATAGCGCCGGTAAAAGAACCTTTCTCATGCCCGAACAGTTCCGATTCCAGAAGGGTCTCGACAATTGCGGAACAATTGACCGCGATAAAAGGTTCATTAGGTGAAGTATTATGATGAATGACCTTGGCAATCAATTCTTTGCCTGTGCCGCTTTCACCCTGAATCAGGACTGTGGTGCGGCTCTGCGAAACAGTGCCGATGGTCTTGAATATTTCCCGCATTTCATTGCCGGTGCCGATGATATCCCCGACGCGGAAATTCCTTGACGGCTCCATTAAAAGTCCGTCAATCTTTTTTTCCATTTCCAGAGATTTCAGGGCTTTTTTAATCGCCAGATCAAGCTCATCAACGTTGACCGGTTTATGAATATAATCGAAAGCGCCGCTCTTCATCGCGTTAATGGTTGTTTCCATATCGTGAAAAGCTGTTATCATGATAACTTTAACGTTTTCATTTTCTTCTTTAAGATCTTCCAGAACGGCAAATCCGTCTACATCCGGCAAACGAATATCCAGAATAACAACATCACTCGGCTTCTCCACGTACTTGTTCAAGCCTTCCGTACCGGTCAGCGCGGTGCGAACTTTGTACCCTTCTTCCGTAAGATACAAATCAAGTGTTTCGGCAATCGAGGCATCATCATCAATAACAAGAATACTCGGCATCATACATTACCTTCCTCGTTCATAATGGATGAACGGGTTATTTCTGTTCCCACAGGTAAAACAATCGTCACTGTCGTTCCTTCATTCTTCTTACTGGAAATATCAATCATTCCCTGATGAATATCAATTATTTTCTTTACCAGAGAGAGGCCTAAACCAGTACCATAATTTTTACGCGTAAAGAAAGGATTAAATAAATGCGGCATGTCTTCCTCGTCAATGCCGCTGCCGTTATCTTTAATCTCCACAACAACCGACTGATGGGTTTCATCAAAAAAGCGCAGCGAAATTGTGATTTCTCCATGTTCCGCCACAGCTTCTGAAGCGTTGCGGATAACATTTAAAAAAGCGTCTGCCATCATCGCCGCGTCAACAGACACAGGAGGAATATCGTTGAAATTTGTATGAACTTCAATTTTCTTATCAGTGATTCCTTTTTCAGCCATGGCTATAGCCTGCTCCAGAACTTTGGACAACTTCACCGGGACTTTCTTTGCTTCCACAGGCTTGGCAAAAGCTAAAATATTATTGACCAGCATCTCCAGATGTTCAACTTCTTTTTCCGCGATCTTAAATCTCTTCAAGTCGTTCCCTTCAGGATTCATGCGTTTTGTCAATATTTGCAGACTCATTTTTATTGAAGAAAGAGGATTGCGTATTTCATGGGCTATCCCTGCCGACAACTGTCCGAGGGCCGCCAATTTCTGACTGTCGTAAAGTTTCTTCTCCAGATTTTTAAATTCGGTGATATCACTTTGAACCAGCAGATAATGATTGGTTCCTATAACGGGAGATGTGGCAATCAAAAGATTACGTTTGCGGCCTTCTTTATTCGTCGCTTCAATCTCATAAGGTTTATAAATACCTTTTTTTGCATCCTCCCATTTGGACAATACAAAATCTTCATATCCGGACGCGACAAATTCCAGAAAATGTCTGTTCTTAAATTCACGGGAAGACGATTCTCCTTTTTGCCTCCAACCGCGGCTTACGAAATTGATAATGCCGTTTTCATCGATTTCATAAATTTTATCCGGCAAACTGTTTACTATTGATCGTAAATAGTTGTACAGATCTTCTATCTGCCGTCGCAGTTCAATGTTCTCGATCAATTCATTTTGCAGGGTCTCGGCGTATTCACTTAAACTTCTGGTCATTTCCCTTTCGCGTGAAATATCCTGTAGTGTTTCAATAGCTGCTACAATTTCACCTTTTTCATCATAAATAGGAGCGGCCAGAAAATATAAAATCCGGCTGTGGCCGCCAAGATTATCAAAATAATCAGTAGCTTCATATGCGCCCAATAATTTTTCAGCTTTTTTTATCTTTTTAGTACCATAATACTTACTCAAGTTTTCTATATCGCTATCAACAATTAAATCGGCAATCATGGGCCGATTAACGGGATAAAAAGGGATATGATGCCGGTCGGTGCCAACCATATCTTCAGCGGAATAACCGGTGAGTTCCGTGCAGGCACGGTTCCATAATATTACTTTATGTTCATTATTGATAACAAAGCTGGGAATGGGTGAACCTTCAATAACTCCTTCTATGGTTTTCTTTTCTCTCAGCAGTTTTTCCTGCCAGTCCTTCCGCTCATTTAATCTTTTCTTCTCTTCCCTGATGCGCACCCTTTTACCCTCTTTATAGGCAAAAGACATACTGGCAATGATAACTACTATAATGAGGAGCAATGAACTGAATAGCGTGTAGAAAAAAGTTTTTCGAAGAGGAGAAATTACCTCACTGTAAGGAGCAACAACAAGAAGAGTCCATTTTTTATCTCCGGCCTGCAACGGATAATAAGCAACAACAACGTGCTGCTGTTTTTTATCATTCTGGCGGATAAATGCTTCAAAATAATTCCCCCTATCAGACAGGAAATCAATTTTCGTTTCATTGATATTTTTCAAAAGGTCTTTTATGTTTTTCCCGATAAATGTTGAATTGTGATGAATAATTATTTTTTGTTTTTCATCTATCAGACAGAGTTCATCCAAATCACCATTTATTGTTTGTTTTGTATATTTATCCACAAAATCAGAAAGAGAAAATGAAACTAACCACGCTCCGGAAAATATACCGTCCTGCCGCTTTATCGGATAGCCGATAACCAGATATCTGTCTGATTTCTGTTTTTCACTCATTGTTCCTGATGGTTCCGGTAAAGCCAGACCTACGTATTGTTTTTGTTTTTCACGGATAGTATTAAAGTGATAGGACAAATTTACAGCAGATTGTGTATTTTTCGGGTAAATGCTTTTTATCCTGCCTGCGGCATCAAAAAGGACAACCGCATCAATATTGTTTTCCCCTCCGGGGAACAATATTTTATAATAACTTTCAACTTCTCCCGGAGGCATTTTTAACTGCTGATCAAGATGAGAAAGCAAAGCAATATTTTTCCCTGCCTGCGAAAAAACATCTGTCATTCTTGTTGCGGCATTTTGAACGCCGGCAAGCTGTTGACGGCTGAATATCTCCACAATATCCTTTTCGCGGGCGCTGTTCACCGTCAAAGCTAAAAGCAGAAAAAGGATGATAACAATGATGCTGGCAAACAGAATGCGCAATCTGACAGCTTTATAGAAAAGGATTTTTATTTTATTAAAAGTCACCTAATCTTCTTCACCCTCTTTGTTTTTTTTATTGGATTGCTTAATGCCTATTAAGACAAAAACCAGAAGCGCCGCTGTCAGTGAAATAAGAAGTTTAGCCCAACCATTCTCAATTCCAAAGATATAAGAACAAACAAGCCATGCAACAAGGTAAGTTACAAACGTCAAAATTTCCTGCATATTAATCCTCAACAATAATGTAAGTCTTCTTATTTTCTTAATTGTATAACGGCCTTAACAGAAAATTTCAATAGAAATATAAAAAAGCATTTCCGGTGCTTCTCCAGGAAAACTATTGCAAGCACATCACAAACTGACGCAAAAAAATGCCTGCCCCAAATTTATTTTAATGTTTTATAGTAGAGCGTTTAACAAAACATTAAACGTAACCGCGAATTCTGATGATTTTAAGTTCAAAAAAAATTGCAGATAATTTTTTATATTAATTTTTTTACTTTTTTATTTTTACCGCTAAGTGAAACAATCTCAATAAATTAGGCAGATTTTTTTTCAACATTCGTATCATTAAATACCGGAAAATATTTTTCTCAGGCTTAAGCTATGGCACAAGTCGTGCAGAGAACTTGAGCAAAATAATTGAATTATTTCTCATTCCCATGGCTCTTGATTTATGTTATGGAAACGAAAATAATAAATTAAATAATTTGTTATGAAAGGAGACAAACAATGTTACACAAATTCGGGAAAATAGTTTTAACAGCATTTACATGCATGGTGGTTCTGCTGGTAGCAAGTCCGTTCGTATTTGCCGCAGAAGTCATTCCGGCAGGTGGTGAATCCTACATTAAAGTATACTTTGCCATGGGCGCGATGATCGCAGCCGGTCTGGCTATGGGACTGGGTGCAATCGGCGCGGGCGCAGGCATTGGTAACGCGGCAAACGGCGCATGTCAGGCAGTGGGAAGAAACCCGGGCGTTCAGGGCAAGATCATGATGGTTATGCTCGTTGGTATGGCCATGGCTGAATCCATCGCGATTTACGCGTTGGTTATTTCTCTGATTCTTCTCTATGCTAACCCTTACATGCGTTATTTTTTGGGTTAATGATTAAAACAAGTTAACTACAAAATTAACAAACGTTAGGGGGAAATAGTAATGTTAAAAACCAAAAATAATAAGCAGTCTTTTAATGTAGGAGGCGTGTTCTTTCTGCTTATTGTAATCCCCTTATCACTGATGGCGTTCCTAATTGCCAACGGCATGTTTAAGCTGGGGGTTACTGTAAAAGAGAGGACCGTTAACGTTCTCGATCAAAAATCCCAGGAAGATATTAAAGCAAGGGCCGTCAATACGGCTAATGAAATTGCCAAATTCCTGATGGAAACCAAGAAAGATTTACAAGTCGCAACAATCATTCCCTCAACAGAAACTGTGTACAAACAGTTTATTTCTGAAAACAAAAAACCTGTCTGGGTTAAACGAGACGGCAAAGTACAACAGGTATTAGTACCCTTGTACAGCGAAATGGCTCTGATTGATAAAAACGGCAACGAACAGATTAAAATCGTTGATGGTCAAGTTGTACCGGCGAATAAACGAGGAAATGTAAGCAATCCGGCAAATACGACATATAAAACTGAAGATTATTTTGCCAAGACAAAAAATCTAGACAAAGGTGGAGTTTATGTTTCCCCCTTGACAGGTTTTTATGTAGACAAGGCCGCATTTAACAAGGGACAGCGATTTTCCGGATTCATACGTTTTTCAACACCGGTATTCAATAAAGACGGCTTTGCTGGTATAATTACATTGGCTTTGGATTATCGACATCTGGCCGCTTTTACCGATCAACTTGTTCCCACTCAGGCGGAAAGGGTAGTTGAAACCGATGTTTCCTCAGGTAATTACGCTTACCTGGTAGACAATCGCGGTTATGTTATTTCTCATCCTGCTGATTATCATATTGTCGGTCTCAATCCCAATGGAACAACTGTCCCAACAATTACGGCTCAAAATGCTAATGAGTTGTCCAAGAAGGGCGCAGAAGCGTTGAATATGTTCCAGCTTGGTTTTATGGATCCCAGTATATTTAAAATCGCAAAAGAAGCAGCAGCGGGCAAATCAGGAATTTTAATGTACAAATTTGGCGGACTTACCAAATTTGTCGCGTATGCGCCAGTTAAGTTCAGCGCATCAAATCTTCCTGAACCGGCTGGTTTCGGATGGGTCGGACTGGGATTAGATGTTGAGAAATATAATCATGAAGCATTGAAAGTATCCAAGGAAATTGAAAAAGAGGCTAAAGCATGGACTGCAACAGTCATCTTTATTCTTATCGCTTCCATGATTATTCTTTTCTTCATCATGCTTCTTCTGGTACGCGGAATCACCCGTTCATTACAGGCGGAAATTCCTGCAGGTTCGGAAGGTGAAAGCTTTAATGATGAAGACGAAGACGATAAATAATTAAATTTAAAACAAATTAACAAAAAGGCCGGATTTCAATTCGGCCTTTTTTTATTTCCTTTTTAATGAAATCCAATACAATATCCGTTTAGCAATCCGAAACGAAAAATGGAATGGACTTTAATCAAATACAATATATAATATTACCATGCTTATTTGCATTTACTCTTTAAAATTCCATCCTGTTAATTATGTCTTTACTACAAGAAAAAGGAGAGCAAGATGAACTTTCTTCCACATTTGATCATACTTGTTGCAGGTTGCATTATTCTCTGGATTTTTAAAAAAAAATATAAAGAAATCAGCAACCTTGAAATTATCATCATATTCATTCTCATGGTTCTATTAGTTGCTCTTTTTACAGAGCCGGGAACTGACATGGTAAAAAGATTTATAAATTATATTCAATTAGAGTAACATTTACTCAACTATGGATAAGCTTAATAATATTCTAAGACTTTGATCTCACGCCATCTATACAGCTTCTTTTAAGGACAAAACATGCCGGGAAAAAAACCATCGGTAGATCGCGACCAGTTCACCAAATTGAGCGGAATTTTGATGTTATCGGCATGGGGTATCGCCATGGTGCTTTCTTCTTTCCTGTTTCTTTATTTCGGTTACCTTATAGATGAAATTCTGGGAACAACGCCGAACTTTATGCTGTGTTCTTTCTTTTTGGCAATCGGTCTTTGCATGTGGATGCTTTATCATGAGGCGAAGGAAAGAGGAAAGAAGATGTAACTGCGGTTCTATTCAAAAAGACTCATCTGTCCCGATAAATCTGGACCAACAAAGATAGCGCTTTTATTTATAAGCGGTATAAACAGGCGCAAGAGAAGATCATAAGCCGAGTCCTGTTTTGCGTTCCGGTTACCCTCGACGCAACGATGATCATTCATCTGGGACAGCAGTTGCCTGCTGCCTCTAGCGACACTACCCGAGAACATCAGGCGGGCAGCCCTTAAACGTTCTCCTATTTGGTCTTGCTCCGGATGGGGTTTACCATGCCTTTTCCGTCACCGGAAAAGCGGTGAGCTCTTACCTCGCCTTTTCACCCTTACCCAGGGCTTTCGCCCAGGGCGGTATGTTTTCTGTGGCACTTTCCTTAGGGTCGCCCCCAGTCGCCGTTAGCGACCATCCTGCCCTGTGGAGCTCGGACTTTCCTCCGGCAGATAAATTCTGACGGCGATCATCTGATCTTCTCCGGCCTGAATTTAATGTTTACACTTGATTTCTTTTTCTTTCAAGACTTGTTATTTATAAATAATTTAGCCCTGATGCGTATTTTTTCAACACCCAGCAATACCCAATTTAACCTTGACAAACAGATACTACTATGATTTACGAGTCATCTTATTACTTTTAGGGGTTTTACTTATGAAAAAGACTTTGACCAATAAAACAAACACAAAAAGAAAGAGAACCCACGGTTTTCTCGTTCGTATGGAAACAAAGAAAGGCAGGCAGGTTTTAAGCCGCAGAAGAGCCAAGGGCAGAAAAAGTTTAACCGTATAAATCCGGCGCCTTAGCAAACTAAGGATGGTCAGGTCAGTATGCATGAAGGAACAATCTTACCGGAAACTGGAAAGGGTAACAAATAGAAGCAGGTTTAAAGGAATTTATAACCAGGGAGTGTGGAGAAGTTCTCAACATTTTACTGCTGTGACATGCAGTAACACAAATGGGGTTAAAAGGCTCGGAATTACAGTAACAAAGAAAACGGGAATATCAGTAAAAAGAAACAGAATCAAACGATTGATCAGAGAATTTTTTCGTCTCAATAAGAACTTATTTCCCGCCGAGCATGATGTTGTTATAATGGCCAAAAGAAATATGCCGCCCCGCATTACTTATAAAGAAGCATGTAATGAATTGACGGAACTCTTCACGCGGAAAAATAATATATAAATTTATGCTCAGGAAAATTTTGACAAAACTTTTTGTTTTAATAATTCGTTTATACCAAACCTGTTTGTCTCCTTTCTTTTTTTCTCCATGTTGCCGTTTTTATCCTTCATGCTCTGAATACACCATCGAGGCGATTAAACTGCATGGACCGGCAAAAGGTTCTTTCCTGGGCATGAAAAGGATTCTCCGCTGTCACCCCCTGCATCCAGGCGGTTATGATCCCGTCAAGTAAAAATAGAGAGGTTTTCAAATGGATAAAAGGACCATTCTCGCTGTAGTCCTGTCACTTGCTGTGCTTCTTACATATCAGATATTTTTTGCCAAACCACCGGTACCCCAAAAGACCGCACCCGCACCAGTTCAGGAATCACGACAGGTGAGCAGCAATGCGGAGATAAAACAAACGGCACCTCAATTAACAGCGGCGGCAGCAAAACCAGCAGTAAAACAGACCATCACTAAAAAAGAAGAGCCGCCGAAAGATATCAGGGTGGAAACGGAAAACTACACGGCCGTATTTTCCACCAGAGGCGCCGCGCTAAAATCATTCCAGCTAAAAAAATACCAGAAAGAATGTATAAAATGCGCCAGCGATATTTATCCAGCAATAAAAAATTTTGTAACCGGCGTTAAACAACCAGCAAAAATAAAAAGCAATGATCTCATCGAACTGATCACAATTAACGAGAACATGCCTTATCCGCTCGCTCTTACTTTTCCTGAATCGGAAGCCGGAATTACAGCTGATTCCGTTTACGAAGCTGATGCAACAAAACTGGACATAACAAAAGACAAAAAAGAACATCGTCTGGTATTTTCCCGAATCTTTAACGGTAAAGTAAAGATAGAAAAGATTTTTACATTTAACTCCGATAATTATTCAATTGGTCTGGATGTAAAAGTCTCCAATCTTACAGATGCGCCTCTTGCCTCGACTCCTTATCTTAACTGGTACGAGTATGCTGATCCCGGAAAGAAAGTAGACAGTTACAGTAAAGAAGGACCTGTCGCCTACGTGTCCAATTCCATCAAGCGTAAAAAAGCTTCGGATATATCAACCGAGGTAAGTCTTGGTCCTGACGTTTCGTGGGGTGGATTAGAAAATAAATATTTTATGGCTGTAATTATTCCTCAGGACCCTTCTTTGACCACCATTAACATGTCCCGGGATAGCGGCAATATGATTTCCGTTTCTCTCAAGGAAACAAAAAGTACGATACCGCCGGGGCAGTCGGGTTCGATCAAATATAATCTATTCATCGGCCCCAAGGATTATTCTCTCCTTAAGAAACAGGGCATTTCACTTCAGGAAGCAATTGAATTTGACTCATTCATACCGGGATTGAAATGGCTTTCCATAGGCTTGCTGATTTTTATCAAATTTATGCATCAGTATATAAGTAATTATGGAGTGGCCATTATTATACTGACAATTCTGATTAAGATTATCTTCTGGCCTCTGGGAAATATAAGTTATAAATCCATGAAGGAAATGCAGAAGATTCAACCCAAAGTACTAGAGTTAAAAGAAAAATTCAAAAATGACCAGGCGAAGCTCGGGCAGGCAACCATGGCTCTTTACCGTGAGCATAAAGTTAACCCTCTGAGCGGCTGTCTGCCGATATTGATTCAGATTCCTGTATTTATCGGTCTGTACAATACACTTCTTTACGCCATTGAACTTCGACAATCGCCATTTTTCTGGTGGATTCAGGATCTGTCTGCCAAAGACCCCTATTACATTACGCCTATTATCATGGGCGCCACACAATTTATTCAACAGAAAATGACCCCGACTGTGGGCGATCCCATGCAGGCGAAGATAATGTTGATAATGCCTGTGGTGTTCACTTTCATCTTCCTGAATTTTCCCTCAGGGCTGGTTATTTACTGGTTATTAAATAATATTTTAAGTATCGGTCAGCAAACCTACATCAATAAGAAGTTAGCCTGATTGATATATTGGTACGAGGATTGGAAATGAGTTCGAAAACATTAGAAATAGAAGAAAAATCAATTGACGAAGCAATCGAAAAAGCCTGCCAGGAATTTGGCGTACCCAGAGAAAAATTAAATATAGAAATTATTTCCGGAGAATCGGGAGGTTTTTTAGGGCTGTTTTCCAAAAAAGCTAAGATAAAGGCGTCACTGCTTTCTCTGGATATTGATTTTAGCTTCGCGGATAATCCAAAACCTAAAACAGAAAATGCAAAACCTAAAAATGAATTAAAGATAAAAACCGATTCTAAAAAGAAGCAGGAAAAAGAGATTGTCACGGAGAAACCAAAAAAGCATCCGGAGCCTGTGGCAGAATCTGCAACAAAGCCTGTAATTACCGCTCCAGTTCCTGCTAAAGATGATATTTCTGTTCCTGTTTCCATTATAGCAACAAATGCCAAAAATCTGCTGGAAGGTATTTTACAGAGAATATCACCGGAATACCGGGTTAGCGCCAGCGAAACACAGGAAAAAATAATTCTTAGCATTGAAGGCGACGACAGCGGTTTACTTATCGGCAAACGCGGACAGAACCTTGACGCCCTTCAATACATATTGAACAAAGCAGTCCATAAAATTGACAGTGAGCATAAAAATATTCTGATTGATCTGGGAGAGTACAGGAAAAGAAGAGAAGAGTTTCTACTTGGATTAGCGGAAAAAATAAGAGAAAAAGTCAAAAAGTCAAAAAAACCGGTATCGCTTGCCCACATGAATGCCCATGATCGTCGTGTTATCCATATGGTACTACAGGAAGATGAATCGCTGATAACGCAAAGCCGCGGCGAAGGTAAATATAGAAAAATTGTCATCCTTCCCGCAAAAACAGGGAACAACCGGCGTATTCGAGGGAAAAGACAAGAATAATTTTCCTGTCAATTTGACAATCATATTTTAAAGTGGAAGTGCCACACTGTGCTTCGCCAAGACACCATAACAGCGCCAGCAACTCCTTTCGGCATGTCCGGAATTGGAGTAATTCGTATCAGCGGTCCCGAAGCTCTCGAAATCGCTCGCCGTATCTTTCAGCCTTCCCATAAAAATTGTTCATGGAAGAGTCACCATTTATATCACGGAGATATTACGTCAGCCGACGGCAAAACCATTCTCGATGAGGTTCTAATATCTTTCATGCGCAAACCTGGTTCTTTCACTGGAGAAGATGTTATTGAAATCAACTGCCACGGTAATCCTCTCATCATCGGATCAATTCTGACGCAACTGCAGGAATTGGGGTGCCGCCTGGCCCGTCCAGGAGAATTTTCTCAGCGCGCCTTTTTGAATAACCGGATTGATTTATCTCAGGCGGAAGCTCTCGCCGCAATGATTTCCGCCAAATCTCAGAAAGCTTACGCCATAGGTCTGTCTCAGCTAAAAGGATCTCTTAGCCAGGAGATGGAAAATCTGCACTCCTGCCTGATAGAAGCGCTTGCCCTACTGGAGGCGGCCATTGATTTTACCGAAGATACATCAGGAGAAAGAATCCCCCAAATGCCGCCGCAAATTGATCCGGCACTGGAGCAGATGCAATTACTTTTATCATCCTATCGCGCGGCAAGAGCATATACCGAGGGTGTTAATGTTGTCATCACTGGCAAACCCAACGTAGGGAAATCAAGCCTCCTTAATGCTTTAACGGGAAGAAAAAAAGCAATTGTAACTGATATCCCCGGGACAACACGTGATTTAATAACGGACACAATAAATATCGGCGGAGTTCCTGTTAATCTGACGGATACAGCAGGAATCAGAGAACCGCAAAACCTTATCGAAAAAGAAGGAATCAATCCGGTTTGGGAAAATCTTTCCAAAGCGGATATTATAATTATAATGCTTGATGTAAGCAAACCGTTAACGGATGAAGATAAAATTATTATTGATAAAAACAAGACAGGAAATATTATTGCCGCGATCAATAAAACCGATTTACCGCAGGCATGGGAAACAAAAACTGTTGAGCGACTTTTTTCACAGGAAGTAAGAATTCATAAAATATCGGCCAAGTCCGGCGCCGGACTGGAAGGACTGAAAAACACCGTTAAGGATTTGTCCGGAAGCGGTGAGAATATTAATGCAGGCAGTGTGATGGTTACTAACATGCGCCACAAACTGGCAATAGAAAAAGCTTATAAAAATATTCAAACAGCAAAAGAAAGTATCGAGCACGGAATGTCAGCCGAATTTGCAGCTTTCGATTTGCGGGAAGCTCTGGATAATCTGGACGCAATAACCGGGAAAAAAATCAATGATGAAGTGCTGGATAAGATTTTTTCCAGCTTTTGCATCGGGAAATAGACTTAATTCTGTCGTTTTCAACAATATATCATTCCCGATAAAGCACCAAAAATTCTCTGATGGACCGAATTAAATTATTCGGGTCAAGCCGTTTTCGTATGGTCTCGGAATCGGTGAGAGGTCCGTATTGTTCAAGCCACTTTGTCAGATTTTTCATGTCCCTGACTTCATTCCAATCTTCAACTATCACGACCGGAAGACCTTCAAACAGTCTATCAAGTGACGATTTTTTTGTAATAATAATGCTTCCCAGATAAAGAAGTTCCCATGTCCTGTGACAGTCTAATCCGTTTCCTTCCGCGCTGAGGACAAAGGGATACTGGGCATAGAGCCGCCATATCGCATTTTGTGATAAACGCTTTCTGAGAAAATCAACATGACCGCAATTGCGAAGTTTAGCGGAAGCAATACGTCTTTCTTCTGAAGCAGCACTTACTTCCAGATCGCAAAACACCCTGAGCGGCATTTGATTCAGAGAAAGACGATTGGCGCGAATATGCTCCAGCTGTGCGACTAAACTGCGCGGACTGGCACAGAAGCGCGGTGTGTGAAGATCAATTCCAACAGGAAAAGGAGCAAGCTTGGAATGCACATAGCCGTCATAGTTTTGTGTGTACCATGAAACAAGCCAGGGGCAATTAAGAAGAGCATCGACGGTGGCAAATCTAATGTCGGAAGGAACGGATGCGTCTCCATCAGTGGTAATCAGAATAAACGGATTTTTAATCGTCGGCAGGGCTCCGCGGACAAAATTGTCAAGATCACTCGGCAGCTTGTCTCTTGACCTGGTACTCAATCGTACCCATACAAGACCGTTGGCACCTGCATAATAACGGCGGAAAAAAGATTCCGGCTGGCATGATTCAGTCTCTTTGAGCCAGTAGGATTCCTCTCCTCTGAAATCGCAATACCGGCTGATTCCCTTTGACCATAAGTATGGCGGATTATATTTTTTTGAAGCTTTCCATGTAGATTGTATCATCAATCGCTTCAGTATCCCGTAACTCGCACGAAGAAAGTTCATAAATATATATTATTCCGTCTCTAACCCTTCAATAAACGCCAGAACATTTTTACCCAAAACTCTGTGATTGTATCCGCCTTCCAGAATACCGAAGCAACCACCTCTGTTGCGCCTTGCAGTTTCGCTTACCAGACTTCCCATATATTTGTAGTCTTCAGTTTTTAAAAGGCCGCCCCAGTCGTCTTCGTGATTGTCAAAACCGGCAGACACGGCAATCATATCAGCGTCAGTCTTTGCTAAATCATTCTGCACATTTTTCAAATATTCATTACGGTTGGATGAATTAGGATTGAGAATTGTTACATATCCCCTGTTTTCCAGGATATTGACATTGCCGTCTCCGTAATGAAGATCGAAATCCAGAATAAAAGCTTTTTTGATTTTTCCTTCGCTTTTAAGTTTTTCCAGAGCAATAGACATGTTGTTGAAATAACAGAACCCCCAGGCGCTGCCGGAAGAAGCGTGATGACCCGGCGGACGTATCAGGGCAAAACAAGGTTCCTTTATACCGATTTCCGCCGCCATAATCGCGCCGCCCGCCGCCAGTGCGGCAATATCATAGACCCCTTCGAGTTCAACTGATTTTACATGATCAGGAGTATGTACTTTGAGAATATCTTCTTTTTTTGCCGCAACCGGTGTGACAAACGTTACCTTGCCGCGCAGCGCCATTTTCACGGCCTGAATACGGCCTGATTCGGCGGCAGGATCAGATGTATAAACTTGATTATAGTCTTCATGATAAACGACTTTCATTTAATCCTCCTTACATCTGTGTTTTATTAATTTAACTACATCTTATTTTGTCTTCTCCGTAACGAAAGAAAAGCGGCTGGTAATCCAAGGTTCTTTTTTCCCGTCAAAAACTTTTTCCACGAACCTGACGCGCCTGTTTTTCCCGATAAATAAAACCGTGGAAGAGCGAGTCCCGTAAACCGGACTTTCTATAAAAATAGCGGATAAAAGCCTTTCCCATTCCAGACCGATTCCTGTTGAAGGCAATTTGCTGTCCGGCGGTACGCGGCGGTCTGCCAGTAGAACAAATAACTCTTCTTCCAAAGCATCTCCTTTTTTATCCAGTGCCGCTTTCAGCATCTTCTTGCTTCTTGTAACTTTGGGCCATGGGGAATTTAGAAGATGATTGCTCAATCCGTATATTCCGGCTTTGAGTTTTTGTTTTTCCCCGCGACTGGAAAAAACGAAAAGATCATTATCATCGCCTGTAAGTAAATTAAAGCCATTATATCTATCAGACTGCGAGGCAATTTTTTTCAGATAATTATCCGGGTTTTCATTGCCGGCCAGGTAGCGGCTGACAAGTTTGCCTCGCGATGGAGCATTTCTTCTAAACATGGAAGGATTGCGATAATTGGTAACAGCGGCATATTTTCCATCTCTGGTTATGCCCAGCCATGTGCCTCTGTTTTTCAAATCGCGTCCGGCAAGAACCCGATAATAATCTTCCCAAAAGTCCGCGGAAGATGACGGTCGATCGTAAAATTCATCGCGGTTGGCCGCCAGAACAAGCCTGTATAAAGGATGCACATTGTAAGCGAACGTTATCAGGCACATTTTTTATTTAATGATTTCTTTTAATCTGTTAATAATTCCGGTCATTGCATCGCCTGCCGGAGCGTTAATAAATACATCGGCAATATCATCATGCCCTGTATCTCCCATGTTAATTATAATGATATTCGCTCCGGAACGTTTGGCATAGAGCGGCATATAAGCAGCGGGATAAACCACAAGCGAAGAACCAATCACTATAAACAAATCGCATCCCTGCGATTCCTGCTCAGCCATCATCAAAGTATGCGGTGGAAGCATTTCACCGAAAAAAACAACATCCGGTTTCAGAATACCCCGGCATTTTTCACATGTGGGAAATTGATCAGGCGACGGGTGCTTTTTTCTCATTAGTTCCAAATCATAACGCTCGCCGCAATCGAGGCAAATCAGCCATTGCATATTGCCGTGCAATTCGTGAACTATTTTCGGATTATTGCCTGCCCTCTGGTGCAGGTTATCAATATTCTGCGTAATGACTGAACTTAATTTGTTCATTTTTTCCAATTCTGCTATCGCCAGATGAGCCCTGTTGGGTTCGGCATTGGTCATTAATCCGCCTTCCACAAGATAGTACCATACTTTTTTACGCGTCTCACCGGAACGCAGAAATCTATCAATCGTAAAATCTTCGGGATCAACTTTAGTCCAGAGTCCGTCAGGACCACGGAAATCAGGGATGCCTGATTCCGTGCTGATACCGGCGCCTGTAAAAACAACCAGACGTTTCGATGCCGCGATCATTCCCGCGACTTTATTTATTTTTGCTTCCATATAATTTCTTTGCAGCCTTTTCTACAGCCTTTTTGGATTGTACTCTCTTGCCTGATTTTATTTTCGTGCGGATGTCTTTCAGCGCTTTTTCGTAAATATCCAGCATTTTGCCTGTTTGAGGATTTTTCGTGATTATATCAACATAAAGTTCGGGGCTCTCTGTAAAAACTTTTCTTATGATATCAAGTTTTGTCCGGAAAATCGGCGTGGAAAATTTATCTATTTCCGCAAGAGTAATATTAGTACTGGCAAGCGCCATCCCCATGGTAATCGTATTGAGGTGATTGAGCGCCTGAACAACCGCCATCATTTTATCATGCTTCTCAGGAGTTGACTCCTGAATAACCAGTTTATTTCTTTTAAAGATACCTTTGAGCCAGCCAATCCATTTTCCATCTCGTGCCGGACACAGAATAACATTCTGCCCGGAAACGTCGTTTAACTGAGGTCCGAAAAGAGGATGACAGCCGATAACATCAGCTTTGGAACTGGCCAGCATCAGTTTTACCGGTTCATATTTAAGCGATGTCAGATCCATCAAAAGCTGATCTCTTGTCAAAAGCGGCCCTACTTCCCTGATTATAGCAGCAGTGGCGGAAATTGGAACGGCAACAACGATAACATTGCAGATTTCAGCCAATTCTTTTACTCCCAGCACCGTTTTTCTTCCCGTGACAAAAACCCGGCATCCTTCCTTTTTCAACAAGCCGGCAAACCAATGCCCCATGCCTTTAGTGCCGCCGATTATCCCCACTTTGATTTTTTTCATCCGCATATCGCCTTTTGTCTAAGTAAATGATCCGCAAGAACGATGTTCACCATTGCCTCGCAAACCGGCACTATCCGGGGCAGCACGCAGATGTCATGTCTTCCCTGAATTTCAATCATACGTTCTTTTCCGTTCGAATCTATGGTTTGCTGAGGTTTCGTAATAGAAGGAATGGGTTTGCAATAAGCCCTCAGTACAATTTTTTCGCCGCTTGTTATGCCCGCGAGTATTCCTCCGGCATGATTTGTTTTAAATCCTTTTTTATCCATTTGATCATTAGCCCAGGAACCATTAAGTCCTGCCATAGCAAAACCATCGCCCACTTCCACCGCTTTCACCGAACCGATGCTCATTAAAGCTTTAGCCAGATCAGCATCCATCTTGTCAAATACCGGTTCACCAAGGCCTGCGGGACAACCGCGTGCAATAATTTCCACCACACCTCCCAGAGAATCTCCTTTTTTACGAACCGCAGCAATCTTTTTTTCCATAGCCATTGCTGCCTGCGTATCGGGGCAGAAAAGAGGATTACCATAAACAATTTTTCTCAAACTCCTGTCCGATGGCATTTTGCCGCGGTTGATCGCGATTGAGCCGATAGCATGCGTATAGGCGACAACATCAATGCCTGAACGTGAGATCACCTTTGCGGCAATGGCTCCCGCGGCAACACGTGCGGCAGTTTCTCTGCCGGAGGCGCGCCCACCGCCGCGCCAATCGCGGATATCGTATTTTTGCAGATAAGTAAAATCTCCCTGACCGGGACGAAACACATCTTTTAATTTATCATAATCGGAAGACTCGGCGTCAATATTTTTTATAATCAACGAGACAGGAGTGCCGGTAGTTTTTCCTTCGAAAACACCGGAAAGAATCTCGACCTTATCATTTTCCCGCCTTGTCGTTGAAGAAACCGAATTTGAAGGTCTCCTCCTGTCCAGCGCCGTCTGAATATCCGATTCATTCAGAACCAGCCCGGGAGGACAACCATCCACAACTGCTCCCAGAGCCTTCCCGTGTGACTCTCCCCAGGTTGTAACGCGAAAAATACTGCCTATGGTATTTCCGGCCATAATGTCTCCCTTATATCATTCCTAAAGTAATTTTTCGTAATATTGGCGAATAATTCCTTTAAAAACGATATTACTTTTTATTAATTTTATCCAAATTTCCTGATTTAAGCAAATATTGATAAATCTCTTCCGCGACCTGTTCGGCATTTTTACCCGCAGTGTCCACAATATGATCCGCAGCGCTCTCATATAAAGGAAGACGTTTTCTCATTATATCTATCGTTTCCTGAACAATGTTTCCGGGAGTAAACTGCGGGCGCGTTGCTTCCTTACGTGCGTCCTCCTTAAGCCGCTCAATAATATCCTGCAGGGGAGCATTAAGCCAGATAATAACACTCGCCTGTTTTAAGAGGCCTACATTCTGCCTTAATAAATCCACATTCTCTCTGAACAAAACCACTCCGCCGCCGGTAGCAATAACGCAATCTTCCTTTTGTGTCAGAAATTTAATTATTTCTTTTTCCTTGGCGCGGAAAAAATCCCAGCCATGAAGCGCCACTATTTCCTTAATAGGCATCGCCATAATTTCTTCCACCATCGAATCGGTATCCCGGAAATCAATTTTCAGCCTTGCGGAAAGAATCCTGCCGACTGTCGATTTCCCTGTTGCCCTGTAGCCGATCAATGCAATGTTCATATTTTCATCAGTTCCTTCCAAAACGCGGGAAATGATTTATCAACACATTTTTTATCGGTGATTTCCATGCCGGACACAACCAGGGATGCAATGGCAAAGCTCATCGCCATACGGTGGTCATTATAAGTTTTTATTTTTGACGGAATCATTTTCCCGCCATTAATGACAATGCCTTCCGGCATTTCCCGGGCTTCAATGCCAACGCGGTTCAGTTCCGTAACCACTGCAGCCAGACGGTTGCTTTCCTTTATTCTTAAATGAGCCACATTGCTGATAATTGTTTGTCCTGTGCGAAAAGCCGACAACACGGCTAATGTAGGCACCATATCCGGCATATCGTTTAAGTCGAAAGCTAAATCGCCTTCCGCCAGATTATCTCCCGTAACCTCTACCCAATTTTCTCCCGACCTTACCTTGCAGCCCAGTGTTTCCATAATATCAAGCAGACGGATATCGCCCTGTTTGCTTTGACGGTTAATTCCGGCAACACGAATTGTTTTTTTTAAAAGCGCGGCAGCCAGGAAAAAATAGGACGCACTGGAAGCATCTCCTTCCACGCAATATTTACATCCGTGATAAATTTTTCCGGCGGCGACATTATATTCATATTTTCCCGTCCGGGTGATTTTCGCGCCGAAATCGCGCATCACATCAATCGTCAAGTCAATATAAGGCGCGGATACAACCTCGCCCTGCAAGTTTAAATCAATACCCTGCGTCGTGTACGGAGCGCATAAAAGCAGTGCCGACACGTATTGAGAGCTTTCTATATCCCTGAGAGTTACTTTGCCTCCGGTCAGTCCATTGGCCCTTATTTCCACCGGCGGGCAATTGTTGGTGCAGGAAATATCAACTCCCATTTTTTGCAGCGCTTCCACTAAAGGCCCTACCGGTCTTTCGCAGAGCCGCTTTTCTCCGGTTAAAATATATTTGCCACTGCCCAGACACGTAAGCGCCGTAAGAAAACGCAGCGCGGTGCCATTATTTCCCAAAAACAATTCTTCACCGCTGTTTATTATTTTACCTCCCGTACCGTAAACAAGAAAACCCTGTTCCGCTACAACAATTTTCGCGCCTAAATTACGCAAACCATCGATTAAATGAAGCGTGTCCTGGGAAACAAGCACATTGCTTATGACAGAATCATTTTGCGCCAGTGCGGCAGCCACCAGAGCGCGCTGGCTCAGGCTTTTAGAACCGGGAACATGAACTGTCGCGGATGATTCATTAATATGAACATTGCCGTTATTCATTTTTCAGTTAACCTTTCCAGTATTACTTTTTTCATCAGTGCGCGTGGAGGCTCTTTCCCCGTCCACAACCGAAGCTGCTCGGCTCCCTGATTCATAAACATATCCAACCCTGAAAAAATGTGACAGCCCTGTTTTTCCGCATCTTCCAGTAATTTTGTCTCCAGCGGATTGTAGATAACATCCATCACATATTTATATCCGGCAAGCGCCGCTGCTTTAACCGGCGATTTATCCTTATGCGGATACATGCCCACAGATGTTGTATTGATCAGGCAGTCAGCTTTAATTCGTCCGATTGCGGAAAGCGAATAAAATGGACAATTGAATTTAGCCGAAAGAATTCTCCCCTTTTCGACAGTGCGGTTTGCGATAACCGGAAATCCTCCTTCCCTGATTATTCCGTAAGCCGCCGCCCGCGCCGTTCCGCCCGCGCCAATGATTACAAAAATTTTGTTTTTAACCCGCATTGTTTTTTTAAGTGTATGAATCAGTCCCAGCCAATCGGTATTGCAACCTCTCAGACGGCCATTATTGTTGATAATAGTGTTTACCGCTCCGATTTCCAGCGCATCATCGTCAATATCATCCATATATTCCATAACCGCGACTTTAAAGGGTACGGTAACACTGGCTCCCCTGATATTCATTCCTTTCATCCCCTGTATTGCGCCCGCCAGATCATTTACGCAAAAAGCGCTGTAATTCTCTTCAATCCTCATTTTTTTCAGCGCCGCATTGTGCATCAAAGGAGACAGGCTGTGGCCAACCGGATTACCCAGCAAAACATAGTTACGCGGCGAATTCTCAGGTGATGACAAAACCGGTCGTGAAGGCGAGGTCCGTTTAGTTTTAAACAGTGCATCAATTTGTTTCATCTGGGCAACGGTAAATTGTCCCGGTGCGGATTGTCCCTTCTTCTCCATTACGGCAAAACTCAAATAATTGCCCATCGGGGAAGCAACAGCACGACTGATGATGCCCTTATCTCCCATGCACAGGGAAATTATTTTTTGAGAATGCTTTCTTGCATGGGAAATCAAACCCAAGGTCGCCAGATTATCCTCAAAAGTTTTTGCCATAGTAACTATTTTTACAACGGCAGGTTTATATTTTGCGCATTCATTAAATATTTCTTTTAATTTAGTGAACTCCGGAGTTTTTTTAATATCATGGCATGAAACTATCAGCCCTGTTTTTCCGCCTTTTTTCGCACAAAAGGATTTGAGTTCTTCAATTACCGCGCGTCCTTCCGCAAGTTCGATATCAACAAAATCCGCACCCAGTTCAATTGCTTCTTTGAGCAGTGCTGTTTTTTCTTTTATTGTATTTCCCATGGAGTTTTTGATGCGTTTTACAGCTCCGGCCACGGCTGCTTCTTCTTTTTTCCTGCACGTAACAATTATTTTAATCGAACCGGATTCTTTGCGCGCGGCACTAATCAATTCGGCAAGATTTCCCTTTGAGATTAAATCCATTCTCAATTCGATTAAATCAGCAAGCCGGCAGCTTCTTTCTATGGCAAGTAAAGCTTCTTTGTTCGTGCCGGATGTAATGGGGATACAAATCATAATGCGCCTTCGCTCTTGGGGTACGAACCCAATATTTTCAGAAAAGTAGTTTTTTTCTTCAATTCCAGCAAACAACTCCTTACTTGCTTATCTGTCACATGACCTATCATATCAACAAAAAAGCTGTATTCCCATAATTTATCTTTTACAGGATGCGATTCTATTTTCGCCAGATTAATTTTTCTGCGGGCAAAAGACGACAGCGCGCCGTGAAGAGATCCAGGGGAATGAGGTGTGGCAAAAATCAGGGAAGTTTTATCATTGCCCGTTGCTTCGCTTTCTCCTTTGCCGATAACCAGAAAACGTGTCATGTTTGAAGAATTATCTTCAATGCCTTCGGCAACCATGTTTAAACCATAAATTTCCGCTGCAAGGGAACTGCCTATCGCGGCTTCATGTTTTTTTCCCCGCACCATTTGCACTGCGGCGGCGGTGCTTTCCGTTTCGCCCAGTACGCAGTTGGGCAGGTTGGTTTTAAGCCAGACCTGACATTGCGCCAAAGCATGCGGAATAGAATAAACTTTTTTGATATCTTTTATATTTTTGGCAGAAGAAATAAGGCATTGGCTTATCCGCAAGAAAATCTCCGCCCTGATTTTCAGAGGTGTTGTAATCAGCCTGTCTAGCGTTGTATTTATTGAACCTTCCAATGAATTCTCCACCGGGACTACACCCCAATCGATGGAACCCTTTTCTACCTCATCAAAAACGCGGGAAATCCCTGTTTGAGGGAAATATCTGCTGGATTCGCCAAAATGCATGCGTGCCGCCAGATGAGAGAATGTGGCTTCCGGCCCCAGAAATGCTATTGTCATCGGTTTTTGTAAATCGCGAGAAGCGGAAATAATTTCCCGAAAAATAGTTGTTAACGCTTTGGGCGGCAACGGCCCTGAATTAAGCCCCTGCAAATAACCGTGAACCTTTGCTTCCTGGGATGGATCATAAACCTGTATTCCGCCCTCTCCTTTAACCTTGCCTATCTGAACGGATACCTGTGCCCGTTCATTTAAAAGACGGACAATTTCCTTGTCTTTCTCTTTCATTTTTCCCCTTAAAATTTCCAGTCTTCGCGGCTTCATTTTCTCATCTCCTCAATCACTGCGGCAATAATTTTGGGATCAATGTCTCCATCGATAAAAGGCATTCCTATTTTTTTCAGCAAAACAAAATGGACGATACCGTCTTTTTTCTTCTTATCCATTTTCAGCCGGGCGATAATTTTATCGCTGCCCAGAGACTTCGGTATTTTTACGGGAAGTCCCGCTTCCAGAATAAGAGCTTCAATGCGTCCGGTTTCACCGCTTTCCAGATATTTCTTCTTTTCGGAAATACGCGCCGCAGCTATCATACCAAGAGCAACTCCTTCGCCATGTGTTATAGTGTATTCAGAAATTGTTTCCAGCGAATGCCCCAGGGTATGGCCAAAATTAAGAATGCGCCTCAATCCCTGTTCTTTTTCATCGATTTCAACAATTGATTTCTTGATTTGGCAGCAACTCTCCACAAGACCGAGCATTAGTTTCGGATCTTTTGATTTTATCGCTTCCATGTTTGTTTCCAGAGTCCGAAACATTCTTTCATCATCGATAATTCCATATTTAATAATTTCCGCAAGCCCGTTGTTAAATTCTTTTTCCGGCAGAGTTTCCAGAAAATTCAGATTAGCAAACACGGCGCGCGGCTGATAAAATGTTCCCAGCAGATTTTTCCCGTGGGTAAGGTCAATGCCCGTTTTTCCGCCGATACTGCTATCCACCTGCGCAACCAGCGTTGTGGGAATCTGTATATAGGGAACTGAACGCATAAATATGGAAGCGACAAAACCGGTAATATCGCCGACAACACCGCCGCCTAAAGCAATCAGACAGGTCTCCCGGTCAGATCCCGATTCCATTAATTTTCCCGCTATATTAATCACAGTGTTAATATTTTTAGACGCCTCTCCAGCGGGAAACTCAATTAAAGACACATTCAACCCTATATCTTTCAAACCGGAGAGAAGCTTTTGCCCGTAAAGACCGTTGACGCAGTTATCCGTGATGACGACATAACGACCCGCTTTATGGTTTTTGGCTATAATCAGCATTATCCGGTCTAATATGTCTTTACCTATACGGATTTCATAAGATGAAATACTCTTTTTATCGAGATTAACTTTTACCGATCGCATATACTTATTTCCTTATCGCATTTTTATTCATCCTGGATTCCAACCTGCACGCGAAGGAGAGAATCCTGTCTAATGTTTCATTGCCGCGTTAATCACTCTTAATTCATCCATCAGTTGATAGAATTTTGCCGGCTTTAACGACTGCGCGCCGTCGGAAACAGCTTTTTCCGGTTCGGGATGCACTTCCACGATGATGCCGTCCGCGCCCACGGCAACCGCCGCGCGGGACAACGGTATCACATATCTCCAGTTACCGGCGGCATGGCTGGGATCAACAATGACCGGCAAATGTGTCAGACCCTTTAATACCGGAACAGCGCTTAAATCCAGAGTATTTCTTGTGGACGTTTCAAACGTTCTGATACCGCGTTCACAAAGTACCACATTGGGATTACCCTCGGAGAGAATGTATTCCGCCGACATCAGCAATTCTTCGATAGTTGTCATCATACCTCTTTTCAAAAGTATCGGTTTGCGTGAATGGCCGACTTTTTTCAACAGGGCGAAATTCTGCACATTGCGCGCGCCGATTTGCAGCATATCGGCGTAAGATTCCACAAGATCAACATCAGCCGGATTGACTACTTCGGTAACCGTCGGCAGACTGGTTTTCGAGCTGACATTACTCAATACTTTCAGACCTTCTTCTTCCATGCCCTGGAAACTGTATGGAGAAGTGCGAGGTTTATAGGCGCCGCCTCTAAGAATCTGCGCACCTCCCTTTTTGGCGACATAGGCGGATTCCAGTAATTGTTCTTCGCTTTCAATCGCACAGGGACCGGCTATAACCACGAATTCCGGTCCGCCTATTTTAACCGAACCTAT
>Ga0153915_10000684_pt1 | contig 31273 bp, 26 predicted proteins | sample Opewatmetagenome_2_FD_107003 | JGI IMG/M metagenome (GOLD analysis project Ga0153915, IMG submission 107003) | Freshwater wetland microbial communities from Ohio, USA - Open water 3 Core 3 Depth 3 metaG | ecosystem: Environmental > Aquatic > Freshwater > Wetlands | place: USA: Ohio, Lake Erie... | reverse complement strand
TTCTCACTTCTTACTTCTTACTTCTAGGAATAGCCCCGCTGCATGGCGGCCGCATCGAGCGGCAGCGTGGCGATGGTGTCGACGGCGACCATCACGGGACGCGCCGCCGTGCGCGCGTCGTACGCCTTCAGGTAGCGATGGCAGACGTCGCAGGCGTACACGCGGTAGCGGCCGTCGCGCGTGGCGAACGACGTGATCTGTGCGCGGTTGTCGTTCGCGCAGAACGGGCAGGTGAGCGCGGCGAACAGCCACTGCGCCGAGCAGCGTCCGCAGATCAGGTGCCGCTCGGCATTCGGCGTGATGACGGCGAACTCGGGCTCCCAGCCGCAGAAGGGACAGAGCGGATGCGAGGCGGTGAGCGGCGTCCGCTGGCGCAGCACCTCGGCGCAGCGCGCGAGAAACGGACGCAGCGCGAGCACGAGCACGTGGTCGAGGCTTGCCGGCAGCCCTTCGGGGCGCGGCTCGCCGGTGCCCGACGTCGCCGCGTACCATTGCTCGACGATCGGCTCGAGCGCGTTGCCTTCGCGCGCGAGCGCCACGATCGTCTGATGGTCGGCCGCCTCGAGCGCGTCGAACCGCCGCAGGATGTCGGCGGTCTGCCGGAAGGTCAGGCGGAAGTCGGTCCAGTCGAGCGGGATGTCGCCGAACCGCACGAGCGGGCGCCCGGCTTTCTCCTGCGCCTGCAGCCACGCGTCGTCCGCCGAAATCCAGGGGAGCGGCACGCGCGACTGGACGCGGCGCTGCATGTCGACGAGCGCGATCTGCATGTCGACGGCCGGGGCGAGATCGGGCTGCGCGGCTTTCAGTTGTCTGAGCTCGACGACTTCGCGTGTTTCGGCTCGCGGAGGACGAGGCGGACGGTCCACTTGTGCGATTGTATATCCCCATGCCGTCCGTCCTCATCATCGGCTCAGAGGCCGTGCCGTTCGCGAAAACCGGCGGGCTCGCCGACGTCCTCGGCGCGCTGCCGTCCGCGCTCGCGCGGCTGGGCTGGGACGCGACGCTCGTCATGCCGCGCTACCGCGATGTCGACGCCGGCGCGCTGGCCGCGCGATTTCCCGTCAGCGTCGGCGGCTACACGCGGGACGTCGGCTTCTATGAGGCGCCGCTCGGTGACGGCGCGCGCGCGATCCTCGTCGACTGTCCCGACCTGTACCACCGCGAGGCGATCTACGGAGTCGCGGGCGCCGACTATCCGGATAGCCCACGCCGATTCGCCGTCCTCGTGCGCGCGGCGCTCGAGTGGGCCGCGAGAGGCGGAGGGGCGCCGTCCGTGGTGCACGCCCACGACTGGCAGGCCGGCCTCGCGCCCGTGTATTTGAAGAAGCTGTACGCGTCGCATCCCACGCTCGCCGGCGTGCCGACGGTCTTCACCATCCACAACCTTGCGTACCAGGGGCTCTTCGAAACCGATTGGCTCCCGCGTCTCGATCTCGGATGGGACGAACTGGGGATCGATCGTCTCGAGTTCTGGAACCGCATCAGTCTTCTCAAAGGGGGCATCGTCGATTCGAGCGTGATCACGACGGTCAGCCGGACGTACGCGAAGGAGATTCAGACGCCCGAGTTCGGCTTCGGGTTCGACGGCATTCTCCGGCAGCGCAGCGCCGACATCGCCGGCATCCTGAACGGCATCGACACGCGTACGTGGAATCCGGCGGCCGATGCCTACCTGCCCGTGCCGTTCGACGTGCAGCATCTCGAAGGAAAGGCTGCCGCCAAGCGCGCGGTACTGGCGCAGTACGGTCTGCCGACCGATGCGGCGACGCTCGCGCGGCCGCTCGTCGGCATGATTTCGCGGATGGTCGTTCAGAAAGGGCTCGATCTGATTGAAGCCGTGTCGGATCAACTGCCGGCCCTTGATGCGACGTTCGTCATTCTCGGCACCGGCAACGCGCGCTATCAGGACATGTGGGTTGGTCTCGCCGCGCAGCATCCGGATCGAATCGGCGTGAACGTCGGATTCGACGAGGGACTCGCGCACCTGATCGAAGCGGGCGCGGACATGTTTCTCATGCCCTCGAAGTTCGAGCCGTGCGGCCTGAACCAGATGTACAGCCTTCGCTACGGCACGGTGCCCCTGGTGCGCGCCGTGGGCGGCCTCGCCGACACGGTGCGCGACTACTCGCCGGGCGACGCGGCGTCGACCGGCTTTGTGTTCACGGACTACACGGCGGACGCATTCCGGGCGACGTTGCGGCGTGCCCTCGACGTCTTCCGCGTGCCGGACCGCTGGCGCGCGCTTCAGGTCGAGGGGATGCGGCAGGACAACTCATGGGACCATTCGGCCCGGGAGTACGTCACAATATATGGACGTGCGATCGACCGGGCGTCGGGATTAGGGGCTCGGGGCTAGGGATTCGCGGGACTGGTGGACTGGGACTGGAGACTACGCTATGGCCGCTGAGAACGTGCAGACGTTTACGGATTCAAATTTCGAAGAGACGGTGATGAAGTCGGGGCAGCCCGTGCTCGTGGATTTCTGGGCGGAATGGTGCGGCCCGTGCAAGCGCCTCGCGCCGACAATCGACGCGCTCGCGAGCGAATACACCGGCAAGGTCACGGTCGGCAAGCTGAACGTGGACGAGAACCCGAATACCGCGTTCAAGTTCCAGATTCGCGGCATTCCCGCCATGCTGATCTTCAAGGGCGGCCAGATGGTCGATCAGGTGGTCGGCCTGATGCCGAAAGAAGAGATCAAGAAAGTTCTCGACCGGCACGTCTAATGGCCGACTCGTCGCGCAACGTCATCGACGTCATCATCATCGGGTCAGGCCCCGCAGGCCTGACTGCCGCGCTTTACACCGCCCGCGCCAACCTGCAGCCGCTGCTCATCGAAGGCCTCGAAGCCGGCGGTCAGCTGATGCTGACCACGCTGGTCGAGAATTTCCCCGGCTATCGTGACGGCATCATGGGCCCAGAGCTCATGGGCGAGATGCGCGCGCAGGCCGAACGGTTCGGCTCGGAGATTATCCAGGGGCACGTCGCAAGCGTCGATCTCGGCAGCCGTCCCTTCGTCGTCAGGACCGACGACAAGGAGTTCACGGCGAAGACGCTGATCATCGCGACCGGCGCGTCGGCGCGCCTGCTCGGGCTGCCGTCCGAGCGCACGCTCATGGGCCACGGCGTGTCCACATGCGCGACGTGCGACGGCTTCTTCTTCCGCGGCCACGAAATCGCCGTCGTCGGCGGCGGCGACTCGGCGATGGAGGAAGCGGTATTCCTCACGAAGTTCGCGACAAAGGTGACCGTCGTGCATCGCCGCGAGGAGCTGCGCGCCTCGAAGATCATGCAGGACAAGGCGCGCGCCAATCCGAAGATCGAGTGGCTGCTCGGCTACGAGATCGACGAGATCAAAGACACGGGCAAGGGCGAGGTCACGAGCATGGTCGTGCGCGACAAGAAGGGCGCGACGAAGGAGGTCCCGGTGACGGGCGTCTTCGTGGCCATCGGCCACAACCCCAACACGTCGCTCTTCCGCGGCCAGCTCGACATGGACAAGAATGGCTACCTCGTGACGCACGACGGGGCAAAGACGAGCGTTCCCGGCGTGTTTGCGTGCGGCGACGTTCAGGATCACGTGTATCGTCAGGCGATCACGGCGGCCGGGTCGGGCTGCATGGCCGCGCTCGACGCCGAGCGGTATCTCGAGGGCGTTCCCGAACACGCCGCCGCCAGTGCAGGAGCCGGGCAGGCGAAGGAGATCCACTCATGAAGGTTCGTCTCACCGCGATCGCATCGGCCGTAGCGGTTGCCGCCGCCCTGGGAGTGACGTCGCTGGCGCCCGCGCTTGCGGCGCAGCGTGGACGCGGCGCCGCACCTGCCGCGCCCGCGGGCCCGACGCCGCGGATGGCGAACGGCAAACCCGATCTGAGCGGACTCTGGGCCGATCCCTACACGCCGAACATGGCGATACGCGCCGTCGATCCCGAGACGAAGCAGCCGCTCAAGTTCGCGCGCCAGGGCGAGATGCTGGCGGATGCGATCGATCCGAAACGGACATTCGACCTGCCGTACACCGCGTGGGGCCTGAAGAAGTGGAAGGAATACGATCCGGTCGGCAAAGGCGACTACGCGGGCAACTGCCTGCCGTTCGGCATGTCGCGCAATATCAACGCGCCGCACGGCCTGCAGATCATTCAGAACCCCGACGCGCTCGCATTCCTCTTCGAGCAGAACACCTGGTTCCACTGGGTGCCGACCAACAGCACGTTCAAGTGGCCCGCGGATCTGCCCGAAGCGTGGAACGGCCTGTCCGTGGGGCACTGGGACGGCGACACGCTGGTGATCGAGACGAAAGGATTCAACGGCTACACGCGCCTCGATACGAACGGCCATCCGCACAGCCACGAAATGGTGATGACGAACACCTTCCTGCGGACCGATTCGAATACGATGCAGCACACCGTGCGCGTGCACGACCCCAAGACCTATACGCAGGACTGGATGAACGTGCGCACCTGGCGCATCAAGCCGTATCCCGACGTGATCATGGAATACTCGTGCGAGGAAAATAATCTCCAGAACCTGTTCGACGGCGCCATCAAGGTGTGGAAGGCGCCGGAAGACGACGATCGCTAGGAGGTCGAATGAGAGCGAAGGTATTGATCACGGCGGCGCTTCTGGTCACCCTGGCGGCAACGTCGCCCGCGTTTGCGCACCACTCGATCGTGGCGGAGTTCGATCCGAATCAGCCCATCACGTTCAAGGGCGCCGTCAAGAAGGTGGAGTGGACCAACCCGCACATCTACACCAGCGTGGAAGTCACCGGCGCCGACGGCAAGACGCTCGTCTACCGCGTCGAAGGCGGCCCGCCGAACGCGCTGTTCCGCCAGGGCTGGAGAAAAGACACGCTGAAGGTCGGCGACATCGTGTCGGTCAGCGGCATTCGCGCGAAGAGCGCGACGTCGATGAACGTCGGTCAGGCGACGATTACCATGGCCGACGGCCGGAAGATTTTCGGCACGGGCGGCAACCGCGCGGCGTCGGCCGAGTATAAGGAATAACGTCGGGGTTTGGGATTCGGGATTAGGGATTTGAAGGGGTTCTTCGAATCCCTAATCCCGAATCCCTAATCCCGACTCAATCCAACCCCCGCCAAGCACTCTGTCACCGTCGTAAAACACCGCGGCCTGTCCGGGCGTGATCGCAATCTGAGGCGCGTCGAAGACCACTTCGGCGCGCCCGTCTCCCACCGAACGAACCGTTGCAGGCGCCGCCGGATGACGATGGCGGATCTGGACGTGTGCACGGGCGGGCCCCTCCGGCACCCTCTGAATCCAATTCACGCCTGACGCCGTGAGCGTCGTCCGCTCGAGCGACGCCTTCGGGCCGACGACAACCTGCCGATCGTCGGGCTTGAGCGCGAGCACGTACATCGGCGCGCCGGTTGGAGACGTCGGCAGGCCAAGGCCCTTGCGCTGGCCGACCGTGAACCGGTGGATGCCGCCGTGCTGTGCCAGCACGTGTCCCGATTCATCGACGACGTCGCCGGTGCGGGCGAGGCCGGGTGAATGCTCGGTGAGGAAGCTCGCGTAGTCGTGATCCGGGATGAAGCAGATCTCCTGGCTGTCGGGCTTGGCCGCGACCGGAAGCCGGCGCTGGTGCGCGTACTCGCGGACGGCGTCCTTCGGCCGATCGCCGACGGGGAAGATCGCGCGCGCGAGCTGGTCCTGTGTCAGCGAGAAGAGGAAGTAGGACTGATCCTTCGACGCGTCGACGCCGCGCTTCAGTTGAAACGTGCCGCTCGGCGTCCGCTCGACGCGCGCGTAGTGGCCTGTCGCGACCGCGTCGGCGCCGAAGCCGTTCGCCCGCTCGAGCAGCGTGGTGAACTTCAGATCGCTGTTGCAGTGCGCGCAGGGGAGCGGCGTGCGTCCGGCGGCATACTCGCCGACGAAATTCGACACGACGTGCTCGTTGAACTGCTTTTCGAAATTCAGGATGTAGTGCGGGATGTTGATGGCCGTGGCCACCCGGCGCGCGTCGTACAGATCCTCGATCGAGCAGCAGCTTCCGAACGACGTGTCGCCGCTCTGATCATAGAGTTGCATCGACAGGCCGACGACGTCATGGCCCTGCTCGGCAAGCAGCGCCGCGGCCACTGACGAATCGACTCCACCGGACATCGCAACTACGATCCGCACAATCGTGCTTTCTCGCGCGCCTGCATGTCACGAAGACACGAAGGCCACTTCGTGTCTTCGTCGTGCCTTCGTGATGAACAGGCGCATGTACTAGCTTGTTGCTCCTAAAGCCTGAGGTTTCCGCGTCAAGCCACGCAGTTTCTCGACCAGGCGCGGCAGGATCTCGACGACGCGATCGACTTCTTCCTGCGTCGAGAACACGCCGAGGCTGAAGCGCAGCGAGTTCTGAGTGCGGTGCGGCGGAAAGCCCATCGCCTTCAGCACGTGCGACGGCTCGAGCGTCCCCGACGAGCACGCCGAGCCGGTCGACACCGCGACGCCTTCGAGGTCGAGCGCGATCAGCAGGCTCTCCGCCTCGATGCGATCGAAGCTGATGTTCGTCGTGTTGGGCACGCGGCTCATCCGCGCGCCGTTGATGGCCGTGCCGGTGACGGTGCGCAGAATCCCTTCCTCGAGACGATCGCGAAGCGCGCCCACGCGCACGGCCTCCGATGAAAGTTTGTCTGCGGCCAGCTTCGCGGCGACGCCCATGCCGACAATCGCCGGGACGTTTTCGGTGCCGGCGCGGCGTCCGCGCTCGTGCTTGCCGCCGGTCTGCATCGCCTGAAGGCGCGTGCCCCGCTTGATCCAGAGCACGCCCACGCCCTTGGGGCCGTTGAACTTGTGCGCCGACAGCGAGAGCAGATCGATGCCGAGCGTCCGGACATCGACCGGGATTTTTCCGACGGACTGCACGGCGTCGGTGTGCATCAGCGCGCCGTGCTCGTGCGCGATGGCGGAAAGCTCGGCGACTGGCTGAATCGTGCCGATTTCGTTGTTGGCGTGCATCACGGAGACGATGGCCGTGTCGTCCGTGATCACCTCACGCAGCCGCTCCGCCGAGACCACGCCCGACTGATCGACAGGGAGCAGCGTCGTCTTCCATCCTCGGCGCGCCAGCGCCTTCAACGTGTTGAGTACGGCTTCGTGCTCGATCGCGCTCGCGATGAGATGACGACGCTTCGCCGGCTCGAGCGCTTCGGCGGCGCCGCGAATCGCGAAGTTGTCCGACTCGGTGCCGCCGCCGGTGAAGACGACTTCTGAAGGATCAGCGCCGATGAGCGAGGCCACGGATGAGCGCGCGGTGTCGATCGCCGCTTTGGCCTGTTGCCCGAAATAGTGAACGCTCGATGCGTTGCCGAAGAGGTCGCGAGACGCGGCCGCCATGGCATCGGCGACGGCCGGCAGAAGCGGCGTCGTCGCGTTGTAGTCAAAATAGATACGCATCGAGATCCTGCAATTCTAGCACTCCGGCTAAACCTCAGCATTAAAAGGACTAGACAACAGATCGAGCGTGCCCCTATACTGGCCGTCCGAAGTACCGATACACGAAATCAAGGACACGTGATGTGGAAACGTGATGAAGCAGTCCGCCCCACGAGCGGACAACCGGTAGCCCCCCCGCCCCCAGCCTCGCCGAACGTGGCGGCGTCACCCAGTCATCGCCCCGAAGCGGGGGCCTCCATGGAGAAGGACATCGTGAACATCGGCAAGTCCGTCGTCATCAAGGGCGAGCTGAATGGCAGCGAAGACCTGACGATCGAAGGTCACGTCGAAGGCACTATTCAGTTGCGCGAGCATGTGCTGACGATCGGACCCAACGGGAAGATCAAAGCGCAGGTCTTCGCCAAGTCGGTCATCGTGCTCGGCGAAGTGCAGGGCAACGTCACGGCTTCCGACAAAGTCGACATCCGCGACAACGGGTCCGTCGAAGGCGATCTGATTGCGCCGCGCATCGCGATTGCGGAGGGCGCGCACTTCAAGGGCAGCATCGACATGCAGCGCAAGGGCGCCGCGCCGCAGGCGCAGGCCAAGCCGGCTCCGGCCGCCGCGCCGCAGCCGCAGCAGGCTCCGGCGCAGCCCGGCGGCCCGGCGCAGCGCGTCGGCGTCTAGACGTTGGGTCTGCTCGATAGAATCGCGACTCGCAAAAATGAATCCGAGCCGGCGGCGTTTCAGCCGCCGGCGCCGGAGCTCGATCCTCTTTTCTCGACCAAAGCCCTTCGAAAATTTCTCGCCAGCCTGACGTCGCGCGAAGCGCCCGTGCTCATCGATCTGGGTCCGGTCGTCGGCAGCAACATCGCGTATTTCGGCGAGCAGCTCGGCTGCAAGATTTTTATCACCGACCTCTTCGCCGATCTCGATCGGCACGTCCGGGAAGGACGGCTGGACGCGTTCGGCGATTTCCTCGAGAAGAAGTTCACGCAGGACTCGGCGTCGGTCGACGGGATCCTCTGCTGGGATTTCATCGACTATCTCGATCGGCCCGCCGCGCAGAAGCTGGCCGATCAGCTGACGCGCGTGCTGCGGCCCGAAGGCGCGCTGCTCGGCTTCTTCGGCACCGCGCCGCAGAACGGCGACACCCACTACAACAAGTTCATCGTCACCGACGAAGGCGTCAACCTCCGCTCGCGCGCGTATCCAGCGCTTCGCGGCCGGCAGTCGAGCCTCCTGAACCGCGACATCATCAAGCTGTTTGCGGGGCTGCGCGTGTCCGACTCGTTTCTCCTCAAGAGCAACCAGCGGGAGATTCTGTTCCGCAAGCCCGCATGATCGACTTCGACCTCACCGACGAACACCGCCTGGTCGAGCAGACGGTGCGGGAGTGGGCCGCCCGGGAAGTCGCACCGCACATCAGAGAACACGACAGAAAACACTACTTCGACCGCGAGCGCATCGTCTCCGGCCTGAAGGCGCTGGGCCTGCTCGGCGTCTGCGTGCCCCAGGAGCACGGCGGCGCCGGCATGGACTACATCTCGCTCGGCATCGCCAGCGAGGAGCTCGAATACGTCGACACGTCGCTGCGCGTGCTCATGTCGGTGCACGTCGGGTTGAACTGCCTGACGCTGCTCGCCTGGGGCACCGACGATCAGAAGCGGCGGTATCTCCTGCCGCAGGCCAAGGGCGACAAGCTGGCCGGTTACGGGCTGACCGAGCCCGGCGCGGGCAGCGACGCGCGCGCCATCCAGACGACGGCGGTGAAGAAGGGCGACCGGTACGTCATCAGCGGCGAGAAGACGTGGATTTCGCTCGCGGATGTCGCCGACAACTTCCTCGTCTTCGCGTGGACCGATCTCGAGAAGAAGCAGCAGCGCGACCCCGCAGGCATCAGCGCCTTCATCGTCGAGCGGACGTTCAAGGGGTTTTCGAGCGGCCCGCTGAAAGAGAAGTGGGGCATCCTCGCCGGCAACACCGGCTATTTCGTCATGGACGGAATGGAGGTTCCGGAAGAAAATATGGTCGGCCGTCCTGGCGAGGGGTTCAAGATCGCGATGTTCGCGCTCGACCAGGGACGCTTCACGGTGGCGGCGGGCGCGACGGGGCTGATTCGCGCGTGCCGCGATGCGAGCGTGCGCTATGCCAAAGAGCGGCAGGCGTTCGGCGTGGAGATCGCGCAGCATCAGCTGGTGAAGCAGATGATCGCGCAGATGGAATCGGACTATCAGGCGTCGCGGCTGCTGTGGCTGCGATCGGGCTGGCTGAAGAACGAAGGGCGGCGCAACACGAAGGAGACCGGCCTCGCGAAATGGTTTGCGACTGTCGCCTCGGAGCGCGCCGCGGGCGACGCCGTCCAGATCCACGGCGCGAACGGGTATTCCGACGAATATCCGGTGGGACGGTTCTATCGCAACTGCAAAGGCGCGGTCATCTACGAAGGCACCCGCGAAATTCATACGTTGATGCAGGCCGATTACTTGCTGGGTTACCGAGCCGATCGCGCGCCACGGTGCGAGTTGCCCCGGTGGCGCCCGTGACTTCTCACCTCCTACTTCTAACCTCTAACTTCTAACTTCTAACTTCCAACTTCACCCCCATGGACTCAGATCTCTCACTCGATTTCCTACGCGTTGTCGAACAGGCGGCGATCGCCTGCGCTCATACCATGGGCCAGGGCGATCGTCACAACTCGGATCGGGTCGCCGTCGAGGCGATGCGCAAGGTGATGGACACCGTGCCGATCGACGGCACCATCGTCATCGGCGAGGGCGAGCGCGACGAGGCGCCGATGCTCTACATCGGCGAGAAAGTCGGGATGATCAACGCGCCGAACGGCAAGTCGACGAAGTACGACGAAGTCGACATCGCGGTCGATCCGCTCGAGGGCACGAACCTCTGCGCGCTGGGCACTCCGGGCGCGATCGCGGTGATGGCGGCGTCGGAGAAGGGCGGCCTGCTGCACGCGCCCGACCTCTACATGGAGAAGCTCGTCGTCGGCCCGAGCTCGAAGCATGCGGTCCATCTCGACGCGAGCGTCGAGGACAACCTGAACGCGATTGCGAAGTGCCTCGACCGCGATATCGACGACCTCGTCATCATCGTGCTCGATCGCCCCCGCCACGAGAAGCTGATCGAGGATATCCGCGCGACCGGCGCCCGCATCCGCCTCATCGGCGACGGCGATCTTTCCGCGGGGATCACGGCCGCCGCGCGCGGCACCGGCGTGCACGCGCTCATGGGAACGGGCGGCGCGCCCGAAGGCGTCCTGACGGCCGCCGCGATGCGCTGCCTGAACGGCGAGATCTTCGCGCGCCTGGTCATCAACAAGCCGGAGCACGAAGAGCGCTGCCGCGCCATGGGCATCACGGACTTCAAGAAGATCTACCGCTCGAGGGATCTCGCGCCAGGCAACGACATCATCTTCGCCGCGACCGGCGTCACCGAAGGCTCGCTGATGAAGGGCGTGCGCTTCTTCGGCGACGGCATCCGTACGAGCTCGGTGCTGATGCAGAACAACCCGCACCGCATCCGCTTCATCGACAGCATTCACGTGACGGCGAAGAAAGACGTCAAGATCCGCTTCTGAAAGACGTCCGCGCATGCGACGCGTAGCGATCGATGCCGGGCAGCCGGCCGCGGATGTGCTCGCGGACGCCGCGCGCGTCATCCGCGCGGGCGGTGTCGTCGCGATGCCGACCGACACGCTGTACGGCCTGGCCGCCGATCCGTTTTCTCCTGCCGCCGTCTCTCGACTGTTCGCCGTCAAAGGACGCGCGGCCGGGCGCGCCGTGGCGCTGGTTGCCGCGGACGTCGCCCAGGTGGTCGCGCAGCTTGGCCCGCTGCCGCCGGTTGCGCGCCGGCTGGCGCTCGACTGCTGGCCGGGGCCGTTGACGCTGCTCGTCGACCGTCCCTCGTCGATCCCGGAGGAGCTGACCGGCGGGAGCGATCGTGTCGGCGTTCGAGTGCCGGCGCACGAGGTGACGCGAGCACTCTGCCGCGCGTGCGGACATCTTCTGACCGCGACCAGCGCGAACATCAGCGGCGAGCCCGCGTCGGACGATCCCGAGGTCGTCGCGCGCCTGTTTGCCGGGAGCGACATCGATCTGCTGCTCGATGCCGGAAGAACGCCGGGCGGGCCTCCCTCGACGATCGTCGAGGTTCTGCATGACGGCGTCCGTTTGATCCGTCCGGGCGCCATTCCCTGGGACGAGGTGCAGGCATGCGCGCGGGAAAAATAGTCGCGCGGGAGCGGGCGGCGCTCGTCGGCCTCGTGACCGGCGCGATGCGCCGTCATGGCGCCGAGCGATCGATGGACGAGCTCGGCGGCCTGGCCGAAGCCGCCGGCGCCGAAGTCGTCCTGCGGGTGTTGCAGGAACGCCCGAAGCCGGACCCGTCCACCTTCCTCGGCGCCGGAAAGATCAGGATTCTCGCGGCCTCCTGCGCCGAGATGCGTGTCGATGTCGTGATCTTCGACAACGAGCTGACGCCGGCGCAACTGAGGCAGATCGAAGAAGCCGTCGGCCGGAAGATCATCGACCGCACGCAGCTCATCCTCGACATCTTCGCCAGGCGCGCGAAGACGCGCGAAGGCAAGCTGCAGGTCGAGCTCGCGCAGTTGAAATACCTGCTGCCGCGGCTCGTCGGCGCGGGCGCCGCCTTATCGCGTCTCGGCGGCGGCATCGGCACCAGAGGCCCCGGCGAGACCAAGCTCGAAACCGACCGCCGGCGCATCCGCACGCGCATTCATGCGCTCAACGAAGACATCGAGCAGGTCCGGCGCCGTCGGTCGCAGCTTCGCGAGCGGCGGCAGAAGGCCTCGGTGCCGACCGTGGCCCTCGTCGGGTACACGAATGCCGGCAAGACGACGCTGTTCAACGTCCTGACGCGGGCGGGAGCCGAGGCGTCGAACGCGCTGTTTGTGACGCTCGATCCGCTCGTCCGTCAGGTCCGGCTTCCGGACAACCGCGAGCTCCTCGTGTCCGACACCGTCGGCTTCATCGACCGTCTGCCGCACGCGCTCGTCGCGGCTTTCCGCGCGACGCTCGAAGAAGTGGCGGACGCCGATCTCATCCTGCACGTCATCGACGCGTCGGCGCCGGACCGCGAGCGCCGGATGGACGCGGTGCGCCGCGTGCTCGAAGAGGTCGGGGCGCTCGAAGTGCCGCTGATCGAGGTCTACAACAAGTGCGACGCCGTGACGCCCGACGAGCGCCGGCGTCTCGCGGAGCAGGATCCGTCGGCCCTGCTCATCTCGGCGCTCACGAAAGACGGCGTGGACGACCTGGTCGAAACCGTCGCGTCCCGCCTGGCGCTCGACGTCGTGCGGATGACGCTGACCTTCGATCCGAACGACGCCGGCGATCGCGACCGCATCGCCCGTGTCTACCGCCACGCCCGCGTCGTCGTGCACGAATCGCGCGACGATCGGATCGTGATTGTGGCCGACGTGCCCCGGCGTCTCATCGACCGGGTCCAGCCTCCCCGGAGGTAGAATTCAGGCTGTGAAACGAATGGTCATCGCGCTCGCGATCGTCGCAGGCGCCTGCGCGCAGAAGACCGTTCCGCTGCCCAACGAGTCGGCGACCGGATTCCAGGACTTCGTCGAGCCGACGATTCCCGAAGTGTTCGGCAATTATCCCGCCGCCGTCTCCAGTCAGAAGCGCGGCTGGCGGTTTCTCCAGGCCGGCGACTTTCGCGAGGCCCAGCGTGAATTTCAGCTCGCGCTGAAGAGCGCGCCTGACTTCTTTCCGGCGGAGACCTCGCTCGGTTACCTCGAGCTGGCGCGCAAGGACGCGAAGGCCGCGCTGGCGCATTTTGAAAAAGCGCTGTTGCAGAACGGACGCTATCCGCCCGCGCTCGTCGGCGGCGGCCAGGCGTTTCTGGCGCTCGGCCGCGACAAGGACGCGCTGTTTGCGTTTCAGTCGGCCCTCGCCGTCGATCCCTCGCTCGCGGACATCCGCCGTCGCGTGGACGTGCTGCAGTTTCGCGGCGTCGAGCAGCAGCTCACCGCCGCGCGGCAGGCCGTCAAGGACGGCAGGCTGGACGAAGCCGCGCGCGCCTATGCGGGCGCGATTGCGACATCGCCGGACAGCGCGTTTCTCTATCGCGAGCTGGCCGACGTGGAGGTCAGACGCGGAGAGAGCGACGCGGCGTTGACGGACCTTCAGAAGGCCGTCTCGCTCGACGCTGGCGACACGGCGGCGATGGTGCAGATTGGCGACGTGCTCTTCGCCCGCGGCGATTTCGACGGCGCGGCGCGCTGGTATGGCGAGGCCGCCGTCATCGAGCCGAGCGACGCCGTGGAAGCGAAGCTCGACGCCATCAAGGCTCAGGCGGAGGCGTCGCATCTGCCGGCGGAATACACCGCCGTGGAGAACTCGGCGCAGCTCACGCGCGGTGAACTGGCCGCGCTCATCGGCATCAGGCTGCCTGCGCTCGTGCAGTCCGCGCGAAAGAAAGACGCGGTCGTCGTCACCGACGTCCGCACCCATTGGGCCTCGACGTGGATTGTCGCCGTCGCCCGCGCGGGCATCATCGACCCGTTCGACAACCATACGTTCCAGCCGCGCGGAGTCGTCCGTCGCACGGATCTCGCGGTGGCGATGAGCCGGCTGCTCGCGCGCCTGGCCATTGACGACCCCATCCGCGCGCGAAGCTGGCAGGCGGCGCGCATGCGGTTCAGCGATCTCGCGCCCACGCACCTCGCGTATCGGTCGGCGTCGATGGTGGTCGCGGCCGGCGTGATGGAAACGGCCGACAATAACGCGTTTCAGCCGTCCAAAGTGGTCACCGGCGCCGAAGCCGCGGCGGCCGTTGCCCGCATCGAGGCGCTTGCAGGCGATGCTCGAAAATAAAGACACCACGGACGACGTGCTGACGATCGCGAATCAGCTGACGCTGCTTCGCATGCTCCTCATTCCCGCATTCATCGTCCTGCTTGTCGAAGGGGAGCGGGGCTGGGCGCTGGCCGTGTTTGCCATCGCCGGCATCACGGACGGGCTCGACGGCATCATCGCGCGGCGGTCGGGTCAGAAGACCACGCTGGGCGCCTGGCTCGATCCCATGGCGGACAAGCTGATGCTCGTGAGCGCATTCGTCGTGCTCACGCTGCCGAATCTGGGGCTTGCGAACAAGCTGCCGCTCTGGCTCACGGCCCTCGTGATCAGCCGCGACGTCTGCATCGTCGTCACCGTGGCCATCATCAACCTCGCGGTCGGGCGGCGGACGTTCACGCCGTCGATCTTCGGAAAAATCGCGACAGGTGTGTATATTGTCACGGTCTCGCTCGCGATGCTCTACAACTACCTCGGATACCACGCCTTGATCGTGGACGTCGGCATCTACACGTCGCTCGCGATTACGCTGATCTCGGGGTTCCACTACATCTGGCACGCGTCGAGGCTTCTGAGCCAGCCCGCATGATTGCGATTCTTCTCGCGTGGCTCGTCGGCATCCTTCAGGCGGCGGCGCCCGTGCCGAAGCAGGCGGTTGTGGAGACGACGGCGGGGACGTTTGTCATCGATCTCGATGCGGCGGCGGCGCCGCTGACGACGGCGTACTTCATGAAGACAGCCTCGTCCGGCGGATTCGCCGGGACGATCTTTCACAAGATGATCAAGTACGGGATCGTGCAGGGTGGCGATCCGCTGACGAGAGATCCGGCGAAGCGCGCGCAGTGGGGGACCGGCGGACTGAACGCCGTGAAAGACGAGGCGAAGGCCGCGAAGATGACGCGCGGATCCGTCGCCGCCGTCACCATTCCCGGCAAGGCCGACAGCGCCGGCCAGCAGTTCTTCATTGCCATCGTCGATCAGCCTGGGCTCGACGGGAAGTACACCGTCCTCGGCCACGTGTCTGACGGCATCGAGGTCGTGCAGAAGATTTCAGAGACGCCTGTCGATGACAAAGGCGTCGCGACCGAGCGCGTCGAGATCAAGAGCGTCACGATTCGCGACACCCCGCCGGTGCTCTACGTCAACGACAGCGTGCAGGATCTGGGGACGTACCGCGCGATTCTCGACACGAGCGCCGGTCCGATCGCGATTGAGTTCTTTCCCGACAAGGCGCGCGAGACCGTCCGTCAGTTTCTGCGGCTCGTTGACGCCGGTGTCTACAACGGCGTCGCCTTCCACCGCGTCGCGCCCGGGTTCGTGATTCAGACCGGTGCGATGAATACGCGGTCGGCCCCGCTCACCGAGAAGCAGCAGAAGCTGATTCATCCGCTCGCGCCGGAAATCAACGACACGAAACACGTGAAGGGCATCGTGTCCATGGCGCGTGGCGAAGGCGCCGAGGCGACGACGTCGTTCTTCATCGTCACCGGCACTCCGCCGGCGCTTGACGGCAACTACACCGCCTTCGGCCGCGTCGTCGACGGCATGAACGTGGTTGAGGCGATCGAACAGACCCCCCGAACAGGCGAGACCCCGAACACCCGCGTCGAACTCAAGTCCATAACGATCCAGCGCCCGTAGCGTCCGCCCGTAGCGTCCGCCCGTAGCGTCCGGCTTAAGCCGGACGTTCACCTGCTGCGTACACGTCGTCACGACGATCAACGCAGAGCACGCGGAGCACGCAGAGATTGTTCTTGTCTTTGTAGGGCGGCCCTTTCAGGGAAGCCATCGGCTGTAGTGTCCGCCTTCAGGCGGACCGTGTGGAGGGATGTCGTAGTGCAGGCCTTCAGGCCTGCCGTGTCACGACGCACAACGCAGAGCCGCAGAGTCCGGAGCGCATAGACAGGCATGGTGCGGCACTTTAGGTCTGCGAGGGGCGTCGCTTCTTTCTGCTGGACCTCTCGGGGTCTAGGTTGTCGAGAATCGTATCAGTCATGCAGATGCAATGTTGGTGGATTGTGCGATGTGGAGGAGTGATGGGTCGTAGTACTCGTTTAAGCCCTGTGTAAGTGCGGCATGGATCCGTAGGTTAAGCACTTCTTCATAGACCCTGCAATCGCATTCTTAACGCCAATTGCGTCGACTAATGCAAAGGCGGAATACGGCCGCAAGGACAGATTGGAATGTAGCACGTCCGCCTGAAGGCGGACGCTACGGAAGTCAGACGCCGTCGAGAAATGACACGACGCTGGTGGCGAGGGAGTACTTGGCGCCGACGATCATCAGGCCCTCGTTCTGAATCAGCTTTTCCAGCAGCGCGGATCCGTGACGGAGATGATCGACTGACGTGCGGACGTTCGCGAGGACGGCTTCGCGCACGAGCATTGTCCGGTCGAGATCGCGGCGTCCGGCGATGACGGTCTCGACGGCCGGGCGCACGCGGTCGACGATGGAGCGGAGGTTGCGCGATTCGTTGGTCGCGCCGTCCAGCAGTTCCTCGACGGCCGCGGTGATGGCGCCGCACTGCGAGTGGCCCATGACGACGACCAGCTTCGTGCCGAATTTGGACGCGGCGAACTCGACGCTGCCGACCTGCGAGGGCGCGACGATGTTGCCGGCGACGCGGATGACGAAGAGATCGCCGAAGCCCTGATCGAAGACGAGTTCGGCGGGGACGCGCGAGTCCGAGCAGCCGAGGATGATCGCGAACGGCGCCTGATCGGCGGCCAGGGCGCGGCGTTTTTTGGCCGAGAGCGCCTGATCGGTCAGCTCGCCGGCCACAAACCGGCGATTCCCGTCGCGCAGACGGGCGAGGGCTTCGGCCGCGGGAATCACGCGCGAAGAGTTTTAGACGGGGACAACCCGTGAGACTTTGACGACCTGTCCCACGAGATATTCGAGCTTGACGGCATCGCCGGGCTCGATGGTGTTGTCGACGGCTTCATTGCCGACTCGGGCGACGTTGACCTGGCCGTCCGGTTCGCTGGCGTCGGTGAAGTAGACATCCACGGACATCTGTCCATGAATGCTCACGGGCTGCAGTTTCTTGACGATACCGTCGCGGGTTCCCTTCAGCACCTGGCGATCATAGCACTGAGTCGAAAAGGGGAAGATCGTGCAGGCTGTCGCTGTCCGAGAAGTTGTGGACGGACACACCGAGTAACCGGACAGAACGCCGTCCCGCCTCCGTCTTGTCCAGCAACGTGACGGCGCGAGAGGTGATGGCCGGCTCGTCTCGTGTCGGCGCCGCGGTGTGGCTCCGCGTGATGGTTGTGAAGTCCGAATAACGCACCTTGATGGTGACGGTGCGCGCGAACAGATCCTTGCGCGCCAGCCAGCGGACGGCATGACCCGCCATCTCGACAATTTCCTGGCGGATGACGGCGAGGTCGGTCAGGTCTTCGGGATAGGTGTTCTCGCTGCCGGACGACTTCGCCTCGCGATGGGGCGTGACCGGCCGGTCGTCGATGCCGTTGGCGAGCTGACGCAGCCAGTCGGCCATGCTGCCCACCGCCTCGCGCAGCAGGCGCTCATCGGTCGTTCGCACATCCACGAGGCGTTCGATGCCGCGGGCGCGCAGTTTTTTTGCCGTCACGGGGCCGACGCCCCAGAGCGCGTCGACGGGCAACTGCTGCAGGAACGGTTCAACGCGCTCGGGGCTGATCACGGTCAGGCCGTCGGGCTTCTTCCACCCTGACGCGACCTTTGCGAGGAACTTGTTCGGCGCGACGCCGGCCGACGCGGTGAGCCGCGTCTCCTCGAGGATCCGCGCCTTGACGCGTTTGGCGACATTGGTCGCGAGCGTCTCGCCCCAGGCGTTTTCCGTGACGTCCAGATACGCCTCGTCGAGCGACAGCCCCTCGACGAGCGGTGTGACCTCGCGAAAGATCGAAAACACCGCGCTCGATGCGGCGCGATATTTCTGAAAGTCGGGCCGGACGATGACGAGCGACGGGCAGAGCCGGACCGCGCGGGCCATCGGCATTGCCGAGTGCACGCCGAACGCCCGCGCTTCGTAGCTCGCGGCGGCGACGACGCCGCGGCCCGTCGGAGAGCCGCCGACGGCGACGGGCTTCCCCTTGAGCGAGGGATCGTCGCGCTGCTCAACCGACGCGTAGAACGCGTCCATATCGATGTGAAGAATCCGCCGCATTGCTTCCGCTACAATATAAGGATCCTATGCCCCAGTTTATCTACACGATGAAGGGCCTCGGGAAGGTGCATCCTCCCGACGCCAAAGTACTTGAAGACATCTGGCTGTCCTTTCTCCCCGGCGCGAAGATTGGCGTCCTCGGCCTGAACGGGGCGGGGAAGAGCTCGCTCCTGAAGATCATGGCCGGCGAAGACACGACCTTCATCGGCGAAGCCTTTCCGGCCGACGGCATCTCCGTCGGGTTTCTGCATCAGGAGCCGCGGCTCGATCCGAAGAAGACCGTGCTCGGCAACGTCGAAGAGGGCGTCGCCGAAACGAAGGCGCTGCTGGCGCGCTACGATGACGTCAACGCGAAGCTCGGTGAGGATCTCTCGCCCGAGGAGATGGAGAAAGTCCTCGACGAGCAGTCGCGCATTCAGGACAAGATCGACGCGAGCAACGCCTGGGATCTCGACTCGCAGCTCGAGCTGGCGATGGACGCGCTGCGCCTGCCGCCGCCCGACGCCGACGTCACGAAGCTCTCCGGCGGCGAGCGCCGCCGCGTCGCGTTGTGCCGGCTGCTGCTCCAGTCGCCTGACCTGCTGCTCCTCGACGAGCCGACGAACCATCTCGACGCCGAGTCGGTCGCCTGGCTCGAGCGCTTCCTCAAGGAATATCGCGGCACCGTCGTCGCCGTCACGCACGACCGGTACTTCCTCGACAACGTCGCCGGCTGGATTCTCGAGCTCGACCGCGGCAAGGGGATCCCGTGGGAAGGCAACTACTCGTCGTGGCTCGAGCAGAAGCAGAACCGGCTCGCGCAGGAGGAGAAGGCTGAGACCAAGCGTCAGCAGACGCTGGCGCGCGAGCTCGAGTGGGTCCGGATGTCGCCGCGCGCGCGCCAGGCCAAGGGCAAGGCGCGGTTGAACCACTACGAAGATCTGTTGAAGGAAGATCAGGCCAAGCGGATCGAAACCGCTGAAATCTACATCGCGCCCGGGCCCCGCCTCGGCGACGTCGTCGTCGAAGCGCGTGGACTGAAGAAGGGCTACGGCGAGAACCTGCTCATCGACGGCCTCGACTTCACTTTGCCGCCCGGCGGCATTGTCGGCGTCATCGGCCCGAACGGCGCCGGCAAGACGACGCTGTTCCGGATGATTACGGGCGCGGAGAAGCCGGATGCCGGGACGCTGAAGATCGGCGAGACGGTCACCATCGGCTACGTCGATCAGAGCCGCGATGCGCTCGATGGCAACAAGAGCGTCTTCGAGGAGATCTCGGACGGCAGCGAGGAGATCGAGCTCGGGAAAAAGAAAGTCGCGTCGCGCGCCTATGTCTCGTGGTTCAACTTCAAGGGCGCGGGACAGCAGCGCAAAGTGGGATCGCTCTCGGGCGGCGAGCGCAATCGCGTCCACCTTGCGAAGCTCCTGAAGAAGGGCAGCAACCTGCTGCTGCTCGACGAGCCGACCAACGATCTCGACGTCGACACGCTGCGCGCGCTCGAAGAGGCGCTCCTCAGCTACGCCGGCTGCGCGGTCGTCATCAGCCACGATCGCTGGTTCCTCGACCGCATCGCCACGCACATGCTGGCGTTCGAGGGCGACAGCGACGTGGTGTGGTTTGAAGGGAACTACCAGGATTACGAGGCCGACCGGAAGCGCCGGCTCGGCGCCGAGGCCGACCAGCCGCACAGGATCAAATACCGTAAACTGACCCGCACGTAACACCACCTATGGACCGATCCGATTCCGCGTCGATCGATCGGACCGTCTCGCACTATCGCATTCTCCGCCCGCTCGGCGCCGGCGGCTCGGCCGTGCCCGGGCGGTAGACCGCGTCTGTTGTATATATAGATATATCTATATATACTCAAAAAATGGATTCACCGCGCCTCATCCCGCGGCTCGTCACCACCCTGCGCTCCTACGACCGCCGCCTGGCCACGGCCGACGTCATGGCCGGCATCACCGTCGGCCTCGTCGCCCTGCCGCTGGCGATGGCGTTTGCCATCGCCTCGGGCCTCTCGCCGCAGGCCGGCATTTACTGCGCCGTGGCCACGGGATTCATCGTGTCGGCCCTCGGTGGATCGCGCGTGCAGATCGCCGGACCGACCGGCGCGTTTGTCGTCGTCGTGGCCGGCATCGTCACGAAATACGGCGTCGACGGCCTGTTCATGTGCACCATGATGGCCGGCGTGATGCTCGTCGTCATGGGACTGACGGGCATGGGCTCCGCCGTGAAGTTCATTCCGCGGCCCGTGGTGGTCGGCTTCACCAACGGCATCGCGGTGCTCATCGCCAGCACGCAGCTCCGCGATTTCTTCGGCGTGAATCTGAAGGACGTCCCCGGCGAGTTCTGGCCGCGCATCGTCGCGCTGGCGTCGCACGCGGGGACGTTCTCGCCGCAGGCGACGCTCGTGGCCGTCGTCACGCTGGCGATTATCGTCGCCGTCATCCGCTTCGTGCCGCGGCTGCCCGGATCGATCTTCGCGCTGGTCGTCGTCACCATCGGCGCCCGCGTCATGGGGCTCAACGTCGAGACGATCGGGTCGCGATTCGGCGGCATTCCGAGCGGGTTGCCGCACTTCGCTGTTCCGACATTTCACATTTTGCTCGTGCCGACACTGCTGATGCCGGCCATCACGGTCGGATTGCTCGGCGCGATTGAGTCACTGATGTCGGCCATGGTCGCCGACAAGATGTGCGGCGATCGTCACGACTCGAACATGGAGCTCGTGGCGCAGGGCGTGGCCAACATCGTGTCGCCGATGGTCGGCGGGCTGCCGGCGACCGGCGCCATCGCGCGGACGGCGACGAACATCCGCTCGGGCGCCAGGACGCCGGTCGCGGGCATCGTGCACTCGCTGACGCTGCTGACGATTCTCCTGGTGGCCGCGCCGCTCGCCAGCGCGGTTCCGATGGCGGTGCTCGCCGCGATCCTGATGGTCGTGTCGTACAACATGGGGGAGTGGAGCGAAATCCCCGAGCTGCTCCGGCTGAGCAAAGCGGATATCGCCGTGTGGCTCTCGACGTTCTCGCTCACGGTCTTCGCCGACCTCACCGTCGCCGTCGAAGTGGGCATGGTCCTCGCGGCGCTGCTCTTCATCCGCCGCGTCGCCGAGACGACGACGATCGAGCCGGTGACCGATGACTACATCCGCGACAGCTACGACCACAGCCTCCATCGGCTGACGCTTCCGCCGTACATCCGCGTCTTCCGCATCCACGGACCGTTTCTCTTCGGCGCCACCGACAAGCTGCGGATGGTCACGCACCATCTCGACTCGCTGCCGGAGATCGTCGTGCTGCGCCTGCGCAACATGAACGCGCTCGACGGCACGGGCCTGCGCGCGTTCGAGGATCTCGCCGACGTCCTTCACGAGTCGGGCCGCACGCTGCTGCTCTGCGGCGCCCGCAAGCAGCCCGCGCACCTCATGGAGCGCGCCGACTTCCATCGTCACGTCGGCGACGAGAACATCTGCAAGAACATCGGCGACGCGATCGAGCGCGCCGAGCGGCTGCATGCCGAAAAGGCGCGCCGGTCGAGCCGCGATCACGTGGAGCGCAGCGCATGATCGGGCCGTCGAAGGAACTGCAGACGATGAAAGCGGAGTTCTTCCGCGCGTTGGCGCATCCGGCGCGCATCCGGATTCTCGAAGTCCTCTCCGAAAGGGGCGAGCTGAGCGTCCAGGCGCTGCAGGCACGGCTCGCCGTCGATCAGCCGATCGTCTCGCAGCAGCTCGCCAAGCTTCGCGCGCACGGCGTGGTCACGAGCCGCAAGGAAGGCACGACGGTGATTTACGCGCTGGCGGATCCGCGGATTGCGGAGTTACTGAAAGTCGCCCGGGACATCCTCAACCGGCGCCTCTCCGGAACGAGAACGCTCCTGCACGAACTCCGGCGGCACGGGTAGTCACGGCAGGCCTGAAGGCCTGCACTACATCAGACACAGGTCACGGCAGGCCTGAAGGCCTGCACTACATCAGACACAAGTCACGGCAGGCCTGAAGGCCTGCACCACATCAGACACACGTAGTGCAGACCTTCAGGTCTGCCCGGGCTGCGAGAGCCGGTCTGCGACTCAGAATCCCAGAATGCTCGTGGCCGCCGCCGGACGGGCGGTTGTGGCCGCCGGCGGCGCGGCCGGCGCGGCCGTTGGCGCCTGCTGGGGCGACGCGCCCGGCGCCGCGCTCCCAGCCGGTCCGGCTTCCTGCAGCGCTTCGAAATCCACCAGCGCGAGATCATAGGCGAGGATCGCGCCGAGCTCGTTCGCCTTGGCCTGCGCGAGATCGCGCTGCGCCTGGATGACGAAGAAGCTCGTCGACAAGCCGACGTCGAAGCGCTTGCGCTCCGCGTCGAGGCGCTGATCGGCCAGCTCCCTGGCCGCGCGTGTCGTCGCGATCCGCTTGGCGTTCATGTCGATCTTCCATCCCGCGTCGCGCACCTGCTGAATCGCGCGTGATTCGCTGCTCTTCAACCGGTCCTCGGCCTGCTGACGTTCGAGCTTCGCGCGCGCGTACGCGGCCTCTTCGCTGCTCTGGCCGAGCGGATACGTCACGCTGACGCCGACCGTCCACGTCGGATAGTCGTGCGCGAAGAGCTGGTTGAGAACGGATCCGAAGTCCGTGATGGTGCCCGGACCCACCACGGTCCCAGGAAATCCTGCGCTCGTGTTGCGCAGCACCTGCGTGCCGCCGAGTCCGCTCGCCGCGTAGTTCAGGTTGACGCGCACGTCAGGCAGCTTCTGGTTGTCGGCGAACTTCACGGCGACCTTCGCATTGTCGATGTCCTTCTTCGCGCGCGTGAGATCGGCGCGGCTGTCGAGCGCGCGCGCCACGGCGGCGCTGAGATCCGGCGTAATCGTCGCAATCGGCGGCGAGTCGATGGGCTCGATCGGCACGTCCCACATCGCGCGGTCCGAGGGATCGGCAATGAGGACGCGCAGCCGGTCCTCGGCCTGACGCACGGCCGTCTGCGCGATGATCAGTTGTTCCTCGTCGGCGGCGACTTCCGCCTGCGCCGAAAGGAGGTCGAGCGGCGGCGACTGCCCGACGTCCACTTTCGCCTTGTTCACCCGCGCGAGCTCCTGCGCGAGGCTCAGCGCCGACGCGCGCGCGTCCACATTCGCAATCGCGGACACCAGGTTCCAGTAGGCGCTCTTCACGTTCGCCGTCGTGTGGACGAGGCTCTCGCGCAAACGCGTGCCGGCGATGTCGCGGTTGATCTGGGTCGTCTGAAGCTGCTGCCGCGCGGCGTCGATGGTCAGGTCGCGCACGAGCGGCTGCGAGACGCCGAGCGAGAGGCCGGACGTCAACAACGGGTTGTAGCTGGTGAGAAAGCTGTTCGTGTCCGTGTGCACCGCGTTGAAGGACACGCTGTACGACGTGCCGTACCACGGCAGCCGCTGGCTCACGCCCGCAGACGACGTCATGGCGTCGGTCCGCGTCGGCGTCGGGATCAGAAAGCTCGCCGGCGGCTGAAGCTGGTTGTTCCGGTTGACGCTCGAATTGATCGACGGCCTGAACGCGCCGGCCGCCGCGGCGACGCGCGTGTCGCTGATCTGCGGATCGAGCCGGTCGGCGCTCAAATCCGGGTTGTGGTCGAGCGCCATCTTCACGGCCTCGTCCACGGTCAGCCTGAGCGGAGCAGGGGTCTGAGCCGATGCCACTGTCGCCATTGCCGCGACAAGAAGCAGCGCGGTCGTCACGGTCTTCGCCATCGCAGCCACCTGAACTGTCTTTCGTTTGAACACGCGCTGCTGCAGGTCGTCGAACAGCGAGTAGGCGACCGGTGTCACGAGCAGCGTCAGCAGCAGCGCCAGCGACTGCCCCCCGAAGACGACGAAGCCGATCGCGTGGTTCGTGCCCGAGCCGACGCCGCGCGACACGATCAGCGGAATCATGCCGGCGACAAACGCGAAGGTCGTCATCAGGATCGGGCGCAGCCGGTCGCGGCTGGCCTGGACGATCGCGTCCCGCGTCGAGAGACCGGTGTCCTTGAGCTGGTTCGCGTGGTCGATCTGCAGGATCGAGTTCTTCTTGACGACGCCGAACAGCACGAGCAGGCCGAGCGCCGACAGGATGTTCAGCGACTGCCGGAAGATGATGATCGAGAGCAGCGCGAAGGGCAGCGTCAGCGGCAGCGACAGGAGAATCGTGATCGGGTGCAGCCACGACTCGAACTGCGCCGCCAGAATCAGATACATGAAGATGAGCGACAGCAGGAACGCCAGGACGAAGTTCTGCGCCGCGCGTCCCAGCTCCTTCGATCGACCGGTCATGGCGCCGCGGTACTCCGGCCCGGCCTTCATGCCCTGGAATTCCGCGACCATCGCGTTCTGCACCTCCGCCTGCGACGCATTCGGCAGCAGGTTGGCGAACACCGTCACCTGACGCTGGCGGTTGAGGCGGTTGATGTCGCTCGGCGCCGAGCCGGGGGAGAAGTTCGCGACGTTGTCGAGCGACACCGTGCCGAGCCGCGATGAAGGCACCGTCAGCGCCGCGATGGCCTGCTGCGTGCTGCGGTTGGCCTGCTGCGCGCGCAGATGCACTTCGTACTGCTCGCCCCCCTCGTTGTACGTCGTCACCTGGTCGCCGCCGACGAGCAGCCGCAGCGCTTCGGCGGCGTCGGAGATCTGGACGCCCATGTCGGCCGCCTTCGGCCGATCGACGCGCACCGACATCTCGGGCTTGCCGGCGTTCATCGACGTATCGACGTCCACGACGCCCGGCAGCGTCTTCACGCGCGCCACGAGCTGTTTGCTGTAGGTGTCGAGCTTCGCGAGGTCGGTGCCGTTGATGATGAACTGAATGTCCGCGTTCTGGCTTCCGCCGCCGCCGATGTTCGCGATCGGCTGCACCGACGTCCGGAGGTTCGCCGAGAGCGGCGGCAGTACCTGACTCCGGATCTCGCCCATCACCGCGAACTGATCGCGGCGCCGCTCGTCGATCGGCTTGAGGCGCACGTAGATGTTGCCGAGGTTGCGTGTCTTGGCCGCGTCGCCGGCAATCTGCACGAGCGTGTAGGCCACTTCAGGCACGTGCGATCGAATCGCCGCAGCGACGCGGTTGGTGATGATTTCCGTGGACTCGAGGCTCGTGCCCTCGGGCGCCCGCATGTTGATCTCGAACTCCGACTGGTCGTCGTTGTTGAGGAAGTTCTTGTCCACCACCATGAACAGCGGAAGCGTCGAGAGCAGCACGGCAACGGCGATCGCCGCGACCGCGAAACGGTGCGCCATCGCCCATTCGAGCATCCGCGTGTACACCCGGTCGACCGCGTGGAACACCTTCGAGTCTTTCGAGGCGTGGCCGCCCTCGCCGGGTTTCTTCACCTTCAGCCACCGCGCCGACAGCATCGGCGTCAGCGTGAAGCTGACGAGCAGCGACACCATGATCGCGAACGCCATGGTCAGCCCGAAGCTCTTCATGAAGCGGCCGACGATGCCGCCCATGAATCCGACCGGGACGAAGATGGCGACGAGCGACAGCGTCGTCGCCAGCACGGCGAGGCCGATTTCCTTCGTGCCGTCGATGGCCGCCTGGTACTGGTCGTCGTGCTTCTCCTCGATGAACCGGTAGATGTTCTCGAGCACGACGATCGCGTCGTCAATCACGATGCCCACCGACAGCGTCAGCGCGAGCATCGTCATCATGTTGAGCGTGAAGCCCATGTACCAGATGAGCCCGAACGTCGCGATGATCGACGTGGGGATGGCGATGGCCGAGATGATCGTCGATCGCAGGTTGGTCAGGAACAGCATCACGACGAACGCCGCGAGCAGCGATCCGACGATCAGGTGCTCTTCGACGTTGTGGATCGAGGCTTCGATGAATTCCGCGCCGTCGCGCACGATGCGCAGCTTGTAGCCGGCGGGCAGGACCTTGTCGGTCGCTTTCAGCTGTTCCTTGATGCCGTTGACGACCTCGACGGTGTTCGTGCCCGATTGCCGGCGGATGTTCAGCAGTACCGTGCTGGTGCCGTTGATGTTGGCGACGGTGTCGGCGTCGGCCATGCCGTCTTCGACCTGCGCGACGTCGGCGATCTTCACCGCGTGCGCCTGGTTCGCCTTGACGACGATGTCGCCGAATTCCTCGACCGACTGGACGCGGCCCCGCGTGCGCAGGGTGACCGAACTGGCGCCCTGGTCCATGCGGCCGCCGGGAATCTCGGCGTTCTGCGCGTTCAACGCGCGAGCGACGTCGGTGACCGTGACGTTGTAGGCGCGCAGGCGATCGGCGTCGAGCCGGATGTTGACCTGGCGCTCGCGGCCGCCGTTCACGACCACCTGGCCGACGCCGTTGAGGCTTTCGAGCTGGCGGCGGAGCACCTTGTCGGCGTACTCGGTGATGTCGCGGACCGGCTTGTCGGCCGTGAGCGCGAGGCTCATGACCGGCGAGGCGTCGGGGTCCATGCGATCGACGCGCGGCTGCTGAATCGTCTTCGGCAGTTGCGGCAGCACGCCGTTGATCTTGTCGCGGACTTCCTGCGCGGCGACGTCGATGTCCTTGTCGAGGAGGAAGCTGATGATCACCTGCGACACGCCCTCGGACGAGGACGACCGCAACTCGTCGATGCCGCTGATGGTGTTGACGGCTTCTTCGATCTTGTCCGTGATCTCCGTCTCGATCTGCTCGGGCGCCGCGCCCGGCTGCACCGTCGTGATGAGCACGGTCGGCAGGTCGATCTTCGGGTAGCGGTCGACGCCCAGGCGCGTGAACGCGAAGACGCCGACGACGGTGAGCGAGAGAATGAGGACGGTCGCGAAGACCGGACGCTTGACGCAGAGTTCAGCGAGCCATTGCATGGAGACACCGTAGTGCGGACCTTCAGGTCCGCCGAGAAGCAGGCCTGAAGGCCTGCACTACCTGACTTTGACCCCGTCCACGAGTTGAGGGACGTTCTCGGTCGCGACGCGTTCGCCGCTCTTGAGACCCGTGACGACTTCCACCAGCGCGTCGACCGTCTGCCCGGTCGTCACGATCCGCTCCTCGGCGTGATCGCCGGAGACGACGAAGACGCGTCCCGTGCCCGAGACGACGCGCACGGCGGCGGCGGGCACGAGCACGGCGGGTTCCTTCCTGTTCTGTTCGATCTTCGCCGTCGCGAACATGCCGGGCTTGAGCTCGGCGTCGCTGTTCGGCACGACGGCTTCGATCGTCAGCGCCCGCTGGTCCGCGCGGAGCGCGGGCGAGACGTACCGGACCTTGCCTTCGAACATGCGGCCGGGGAAGGCGTCCACGGAGAACGACACCGGCTGGCCGACGTTGACGCTCGCGACGAACTGCTCGGGCACGGTGAGCTCGATGCGAAGCGGCGTGATGCGGACAACCTGGGCGACCTTCATGCCCCGCGTGACGTAGTCGCCCGTCGACACCATGCGCTCGGCGACCAGGCCGGCGAACGGCGCTCGGACGGTCGTGTCGGCGAGGGCCTTGCGCGCGAGCGTCACGCGCGCGCGTGACGCCTGCAGCGCCTGATACTGCTGTTCGGCGGCGTTTTTCGCGGACTCGAACTGCTGGCGCGAGGCCTCGACCTGCGTCTTCCGCTGGTCGTACTCCGACTGCGAGACGACGCGCTGGGCGAGCAGCGTTTCGATGCGCGCGAATTCAGAGGTCGCGAGGGCGAAGTTGGCGCGCGCGTTGGCGACTTCAGGCACCTTGTTCACGTCGTAGCCGCCGGCTGCCGTGACCGCGAGCCGCGCCTCGATCTGCGCGGCGTTCGCTTCGGCTTCCTTCAGGCTGGCTTCCGTCTCGACCGGCGACAGCTTCACGAGCTCGGCGCCCTGGGCGACCGCCGTGCCGCGCTCGACCGGCGTCGCGACCACGCGTCCGCTGGTTTCGGCGGCGACGTCCGCCTGCTCTTCGGCCGTGAGCGTGCCGGTCACGTGGATGAACCGCGCGATCGGCTGTTCGGTCGCGGCGACGGGGGATACCGCAATCGTGAGAGGCGCGGCGTCGCGTCCCGCGGTTTGCGCGTCGCCGGCGCTGCATGCGCTCCAGACGAGCGTGCCGGTGGCGAGGAGAGTGACGACGGAGAGATGAATCAATGCGCGAGACATAAACGAACGCTCCTAGGAGGCTTTCTCGGCCGCCGGCGCGGCGTCCGGCAGACAGTCGACATCGACGAACGTGGATTCGAGCGCAATGCCCGACTGCAGGCCGCGAAGGGTGACGGCAAGCACGTCGCGTGCGAGCGTGTCGGCGTTCTCGCCGCGGCCGAGGCGATCGGAGAGCCGCATCATCGCCGCGCCGAGCAGCCCCATCGTCAGCAGCCGGAACACGACGTTGGCGTCGAGGTGCGAGGGCAGCGCGCCGGAGTCGATGCACGCTTGAATCTGCGTGACGAGCCGGCCCTTCATCTCGCGCGCGAACGCAAAGCGCTCGTACGCCTGGCTGATGCGCGGCACCGATCGGTCGACGAACATCAGCTCGAAGTACTGTGGCTGCTGCCGGCTGAAGTCGTAGAGGCGCCAGAAAATAGCCCGGATTCTGTCGAGCGGATCGAGGTTCGCGAGCGCGGCGTCGGGCTTTGCCGGGTCATCGGCCGCATGGAGCAGGCGAAAACCTTCTTCCGCGAGCGCATAGAAGATGTCGTCCTTGCTGGGGAAGTAGCCGTACAGCGCCGCGGGGCTGTATTCGATCTTCTCGGCGATCTTCCTGATCGAGACGTTGCGATAGCCCTCGCTGACGAACAGCTCTCGCGCGGCGTCGAGGATGGCGCGGCGCACGGCTTCCCGATCTCTTACCTGACGCTCTTTAATGCCCATGAAATCGATAATACACTGAACAGTGTTCAGTGAATCAACGATGTTAGACGCCAGAACGATGTTCGTCGTCCCCGTAGTGGCCGGCTTCAGCCGGCCTGTCCGCCTAAAGACGGACACTACAGGGTTTAGATTGCTGCAAGTAAAGCGACTAAACCGATCAGGTAAATGCCAGAAGCCGTGATGAGGGTCGTGCCGAAGCCCCAGTTCATCGCGATGAAGATTGCCAGCGTCGCGCCGACGACGGACAACGCGCCGTTGATGCCCCAGGCCCACGACACCATCTGCGGCGCCCGCGCGGCGAGCAACCGGATGCCCGCGGGCATCGGGATGCCGAGGGCCACGCCGATCGGCACGAGCGTCGCGACCGCAACCAGGATGCGGACGCTGCGCGAGAACGGAATCGCCCACGTGATGAGCGGCGTGACGACGGCGATGACGACGACGGCGAGCAGGGCGATCGCGACGAGCATGAGCGCCGTCGAGCGCGCGAGCGTCTGTTCGCGCAGCCGCCGGCTCCACGCCGCGCCGATTCCGGTGCCGAGCAGCAGCGAGAACAGCGTGACGGTCAGCGAGTACACCGGATGGCCGAGCAGGAGCACGAAGCGCTGCAGCACCGAGACTTCAATCAACATGAAGCCGGCGCCGAGCGCGCCGAAGTAGAGCAGCCACAGAAACCAGCCGCGCGTGCCGGTGCCGCCCGCAAGTACCAGTGGACCGAGCACGAAGAGCGCCACCAGCGCGGCGGAAATGCCCATCAGCGTCATCAGCGCGCTGAGGCCGTTACCGAAGAGCATCGCCTTGCCGAAGGCGACCTGGAATTGATCTTCAAGCTTCGTGGTGTGAAAGAAGAACGGGCGATCGTCGGTCGTCGGCCGGATGTCCTGCTTGTAGGCGGCGTAGAACTCATGACGATCCGCGGCGCGAATCAGCTGGGGATAGTCGGCGGTCGCCATGCCGTCCACCCAGTCGGTCGGCAGCGGCGCCGGCGCTTCGCCCGCGAAGGTCGGCGCGTAGATGACGTTGAACGCGAGGTCGTTGGCGGCCGCGCGAAGCGTTGCGATTTCCTGCGGCGTGAACTCGCTCTTCTTGAGGAGGAACGTCTGCACGCGGTCGAACTGCACGACGGCGAGATGCTTCGAGACGTCCCACCCGCGCGCCTGGCCGGCCTCCTGCGCGAGCGATACGAGGCGCAGCCCGTCGATCACCCACCGCGTCATCGTCAGCACGCCGTTGTCGCTGAGGTGATCGATGTAGTCGTCGAACGCCTCGACGGTGTAGAGCGTGTTTTCGGTCAGCGTGTACGCGCCGGCCGCGGTGGCCGCCCACGTGTCGACGAGCGAGGCCTGGATGATGTCGTAGCGATCGGGCGAGCCGCGCACGAAGCTCCGGCCGTCGTCCACGGCGATCCGCACGCGCGGATGCGTGTAGATGCCGCCGGAAAACTCGCGGAAGCGATCGCGCATGACGTCGTTGGCGATGATCGGATTGATTTCGACGCCGTCGACCCGGCCCGCGCCGAAGACGAGGGCCGAGACGAGATCGCGTCCGCCGCCGGGGCCGATGACGAGCGCCGAGAATCCCGGCTGCGTCAACCGGTAGGCAACGGCCGTCAGTTCGTACCGGAGGAACTGGACGTTCGACAGATCGGGTGAGACCTCGAGAATCGGCGTCGACGCCGCGGCGTCGATGTCCATGTAGCGCGTGCGCGGGACCGGGCCGGTGTAGGTCTGGCTCAGCGACCAGTTGTCGTGCGTCCGCTCGTAGACGCCGATGCGCGAGAACGAATTCCACTTCGTGAAGAGCGCCGTGTCGCCGACGTGGCCTTTCGCGTCGCCGATGTCGAAGCCGGCGATGCCCGAGATCTGCCCGCCGAGCGCCACGGCCATGACGAGGCCCGCGACGGCGGCGACACGCGCCCGGCGCGCCGGCGGCGAAAAGAGCACGGCGGCCGTCAGCGCCAGCGCGGCAGCCGTCAGGACGACGCCCGGAGCGCCGACGCGATCCAGCAGCGGAATCAGCACCAGGCAGCCTGCCGCCGCGCCGAGCAGATCCGACGCATAGACGGCGTTGACGCGCGACGACATGCGCGTAATCGCAAGCGTGACGACGAGGCCGCCGGTAAAGAAGGGCAGCGCGGCCAGCGC
>Ga0153915_10000683_pt1 | contig 31275 bp, 21 predicted proteins | sample Opewatmetagenome_2_FD_107003 | JGI IMG/M metagenome (GOLD analysis project Ga0153915, IMG submission 107003) | Freshwater wetland microbial communities from Ohio, USA - Open water 3 Core 3 Depth 3 metaG | ecosystem: Environmental > Aquatic > Freshwater > Wetlands | place: USA: Ohio, Lake Erie... | reverse complement strand
GTTCTCCGTGAGCAGGATGATGGAGACGTCCCCTTGCGTGAACAGGGGATCATTGGCCCAGCGGTTCAGCGTCACCAGGCAGTAGCGGTCCTCGTCGGTGTATCGGGAGATGTCCGTGTTGGGCACGACGGTCTCCGAGTAGTCGATGATGAGCACGATCCGGCGGTTCTGCGGGATGTTGGCGCAGAAATAGCGTTCCAGGTAGTGGAACGCCCGCTGGGGGTTGCGGGAGAGGAAATCCCCCGGCTGATGCTTCGGGGAGATCTCCTTCATCTTGGCCAGGTAATCGCGCTTCATCTCCGGCCTGCAGAAACTGATTCCGGAGGAACGGTCGTAGAAGACGATGATGTCGCGGTTGCCGAACAGGACCTCGGATACGTAGTCCTGGATCTTCACGAAGTTGAACTCGCCCTCGCGCATCTTGTGCGGAAGGAAGTCGCGGATGTTGCCGGAGAGGATATAGAGGTTCGCGGTTTTCGAGCAGTACTTGAAGGACAATTCCTGCGCCCAATTCGGCAGGATCTTGATGAACGGCAGATTCTTGAGAATGAGCTGTTCCGCCATGTCCCCTCCCAGAGTAGGACAAAATGTTGAACTTTCCCGATTTTATCCCGAAAATTGGAAGAAAAACAAGGGGATTGCGGGTTTTATGACGCCGGAGGGGGTCCGCGGATCCTGGCCGCCGACGTCATCGCTGCGCCGGGCGATGCGAATCGGTTGGAAGCGGCAACAGTCCGTACCAGTCACCGCGGCGTGCCCGCGGGGAATCCCGCGCGGCTTCAATCGCCGAACGGGTGTTGAAACCCACGGCGGACCGCCCCTATTCGCGGGAAGTGACCTTTTGCCCATAGCGGAACATGCCAGCCTCCGTACCGCGCGCGGCGGCCACCTGATGGAGCAGCAGGTTCTGGACGCGGCAGGCCAGGAGGGGAAACAGCTCCTCCGCGCTCCCTGTGCCTTTCCGGCCGGGCACGGCAACGATCCGAGCTCCAGGGACTGCAACGTGGGGATCGTCTGTCAGCAGCACGACGGCGGCTCCGCGGTCCACGGCGGTGCGGGCAAGCGACTCGGCCAGGTGGTGCGTCGCTCCCCTCGGCTGGAAGACCACCAGAGAGAACCCCTCTTGCACGCTTTCCATGGGGCCGTGGTTGAAGGCCCCGCCGGTGAACGCCGCGGCAAGGCCGCGCGTCCCTTCCATGAAAGTGAGGGCGCATTGCCTCGCCGTGACATAGGCCGGTCCGCGACCCACGAACGCAATGCCCGAACCCCGGGCAAGGACCGCCGCAGCCGAGGCGATGTCGTCCATCGGCCCGTCCTGGAGCAACCGTGCGGCCTCACGCAGGTCCTTCAGGCCGCTTTCCACCGCCGCCTCGCCCTCGAGCGCCGCGGCAAGGAGATGGAGGACGGCGAGCGTAGCGGCGTAGGTCTTCGTCGATATCGAGGCCTCCTCTCCGGCGAGCAGGGGAAAGGTGATGCCGGCGGATCGCGCAAGGGTGCTCGACTCGTTGTTCGTGATGGAAACGTATCCTGCCGGCGCGAGACCTTCCTCAACGAGCCGCTTGACCTCGATGCTCTCGCCGGATTGGCTGGTGAGGATGACCATGCGCGAGTCCGCTGGCACGCTCGAACCGTAGTGGAGCCACTCCCCCGCATCCATTGTCCTGCAGGAAACGCCCGTGCGCTCGACCCGGGGAAAGATCGCCTCGGGGGCGAACCGGGAGGTGCCCATGCCGCTGCAGACGATTTCACGGATCCCCGTGGCGCGTTGGCGGAAGGCACGAAGCCGTTCCCGGCCCCCGTGTTCGTAGAAGGAAACCAGGCGATCGAGGGCGGCAGGCATCTGCGCCAATTCATCTAGAAAACGTGTGGACATACGCGGTTCTCCATTCGAGTGCGTCGGGGACGAAGCGGCGGCACGCGGTCTCAGGCATCCTCGCGCAGCTCCTTCGCGACCCGTTCGATGCTTGGGCTCTGCCCTTCGAGGACATAGAGCCGGGAAACGGCCATGGCCAGGTCGAGACAGAGCGGTTCCCGCAATCCGAGCGACCTGCCGAAGCAATAGCCCGCATTGAAATTGTCTCCCCCTCCGGTGCTCACGCGGGGAGCGGCCACGCGTCTGCCCGGCCGCCGCGTCACGCCTGCGGCAGTGGCGACGCAGCTGCAGTCCAGCGGATGCACGACCACGGCGCCAAGCCCGAGGGCGGCATGCAGCGCGGCGCAGAGGTCTTCCAAGCGGTCTCCGTGCGTGTCGGAAGCACGCATGCAGCCTGCCGCGACGAGCTTCCCATGGAGGATTCCCGCCTCGTGCTCGTTCAATCCGATGGTGATGGCGTTCCGGCCGTGGAAGCCCTGAAGGAGGCCCACGAGGCGGACGAGATCCTCCGTCGTCCTCTTTGAGAAATCGGCGAGATCGATGAACACGTGGCGGGGAGACGGCGCGGAGGGCGACGCTGACGGGGGAGGTGGAAGCTCGCGGAATACTTCCGACCAGAGCTCATGCGCCTTGACCAGCCCGCCCCAATTGACGAGGGCCACGAGCGTGCTCTCGGCGAGGAGGGAAGAGAGGGCGCCCCAACCGATTCGCGCCTTCACGTGCTCGCCATCCAGATCGTCCAGCGAGGCGAGATCGGCGAACATCAGCTTTCCGTCGGAGAACTCCAGCGCTTGCGTGTCGGCGGGATTGCAGACGCTCATGGTTCGGCAATGGGGGTGGAGGGGCCTGAAGGCGGGGTGCATCTCGGGGTATCCCATGGCGCCGACGCAGGTGCTCCTCATCCCGAGGTGGGCGAGCGCGTTGGCCATGAGGGGTGCATTCCCGCCGAAGCGCCTCTCCTGACAGACAAGCTCGATGTCCGCGCTTTGTCCGGCGGCATTCGCTATGTGACGGGCGAACTCCCCGATTGTATCGAAGTAGGTGGGGCTGCCCGGTCCGCGCCGCTGCACGACATGAAACAGGGAATCCACGTATCCGTCGAAACCGACGAATGCCCGCGCTTCCGTGCCGGTGTGGATCATCGACAGCAGCTCCTCCCGATCCGACGGCCTCGAGGAGGGAGGCCCCTGTGGAGGCGCTCGATGAGGTGCTTGTGAAATGCCTTTTCGCGATTCCATCGTCGAGGCGATCAGCCACGGAGGCATGAGAAAACCATGTCGGCGTACAGTGTCGCCGTCCATCCGTAATCATGGATGACCTGATGGTAGGGGCTCTTCTCCGGTGCGCAGCTTCCCTTTCGATGCATTTCAGGAGGATCGACCTCGCGCCGGTCGTCGTAGTATTCGAAAAACACGCCATGTGATTCATTGAACCGTTCAATCTCCTCCATCGTCCGACGGCGGAGGTCGGCGGCCTCTTGCGCCATTCCATAGCGGTCGAGTCCGAGTGCGACATACCAGTTGATGTTGATCCATACGGGGCCGCGCCACATGTCCTTGCGATAGTGCTGCGTGTCGCTCTTCGCAATGCACGATACGGGGAATCGGGTCTGGAACATCTCGGGGTCCCTCAGCAGGGAGGCAAGCCGCCCTGCCTGCGCTTCGGTGGCGGCCCCGCAGATCAGAGGCAGGAATCCAGAACTCGCCAGGACCGGTGAATGCGTCCGCCTCTCATTGTCGTAGTCCAGGAAGAACCCGGACCTCTCCGACCAAAAACGTTCGCGGATGAGAGCGCAGAGACGAGAGTGCATCCCTTTCCATTTTTCGCTGTCGGCACCTCGCCCGAGGGCCGCCGCGAAACCCGACATCACCTCGAACTCCAGCGCGAGGAACGAGTTGAAATCCACGGCATCCAGGCTCGTCGTTGCATCGAAACGCGGCGAATTGTCCATTCCGCTCTCATCGCAACGGCAGTGCGGATCTCCCGACGTCGCCCATTCCACCAATCCGGCACCGTCCGTGTCCCGGTTGCGCACGTCCCACTCCAGGTAGGCTGCCAGCTTGGGATAGAGCGCTTCGATCCACTCCGGGCGGGGATCGACGTCATTGACGAGCTTGACGCCGAATGCAAGGACGGGCGGCTGCGTGATGGACGATATCTCCCGCGGGCTCCCCATATGGGGCATGAAGCCGTCATCCCTCTGGACGTCGAAGACCGCGGTGATGGCGTCCCGAGCCACGGAAACGTCGAGGTGTCTCCACCCGATCGCATGGAATACCGAGTCCCAGAGCCACATGCGCGCATGCGGCCATCGATCCGGCGTTGTCCAGCGGTGTCGAATCCTGCCTTCGGGGGTGGAGACCTGAGTCTTCATCAGGTTTACGGCCCTGAGAAGGGCGTGACGCGAGGATGCCGGGATTGTGGACGGGAGGGGAAGCGTTTCGAGCCATCGGCGACGATCACGGATTGCCCCCTCGACGTCGGCATCCACCTTGGCCTCCTCGCAGCGGGAAGCCGATGCAATCAGTGTCCGGTTCCGTTTCGTGGTTACCGTGATTGCGCGGTCCGGTGATCTCGCTTCACACGGCCCCTCGATCAGAAGATGGCACGCATCGAGAAAGGCGCCGCGGAGCTCCGCGTTCGCGCCACGCACGATGAAACAGTCCCCCGTCACGATGCACTCCATCGCTCCGAGGTCGGGAAACAGGATGCGGCACTCACCTGGCAGCTTGACATCGAGGCCGGGCTTTCCGAAAGCCGTCCGTACGACAAGCCCTTTCTCAAAGTCGGTGGAGCCATCGAGCCCCGAGAACGCGAGAAGCCTCCCGCCGTCCCATTGGGCGCGAAGCAGTCCTGCCGTGACGTCGGGGTTGGATTCATCCCGACCCTGCCAGAGTGAAGAAGCCTTCCGGATGCGCACTGTGTCTCCTTTCCAGATTCCATGGCTGCCCGACCAAGGCATTCTCATGTACTTCCACCGGCGGCGCAATTTCATTCTTTTGTTTTTATGTGCCTTTTCCCTACATCCATGGCGGATGGAGGCGGCGCGTCTTCCCGATGGTTGCAGGATGCACGGGCAGGGGCACCTGCAAGTCGCCGAGGGATTCGAGCGGGGGCGGTCGTCCGCCAGCCCAACGACTGGATCGAAAAGGGACATAATGACAAAAGCCTGGAGTTGCGCGGACTGAAAAACCGCCGGATGATCGATCCTTGAGCGCAAGCAACCGAGTACAGATACCCCAGAAAGGGTGGAGAATGCAGAGGACTCTACGCCAGGATGCGATCCGCGATAGACAGCTTTACTTCATGCTCGCAGTACCCATCGTCGTGATCTTCGTGTTCTGTTACGTGCCGATGTGGGGAATCCTCATGGCCTTCCAGGACTACAACCTCTTCAAAGGAGTCCGAGGAAGCAAATGGGTGGGGTTTGAGGTCTTCACATCCGTCTTCCATGATAAGCAGTTCTGGTCCGTCCTGCTCAATACGATTCGGATCAACCTGCTCCTCCTTCTCCAGTTCCCCTTTCCACTCGTCTTCGCGCTGCTGCTGAACGAGATGGTGTCCGCAAGGTTCAAACGGGTCGTACAATCCGTTTCCTACCTCCCCCATTTCATGTCCTGGGTCATTGTCTACGGACTTGCCCTTGCCTTCCTTGCTCCGAGGACAGGCTGGGCAAACGCGCTCTTGAGATGGATCGGCGCATCGGAGATACCCTTCCTCACGAACAAGGGCTGGTGGTTGGGCACATTCTTCGGGGTGAACCTGTGGAAGGAAGTCGGCTGGGGAAGCATCATCTATATCGCGGCCATCACGTCGATCGACCCCGCGCTCTATGAGGCGGCGTCAATCGACGGCGCGGGTCGCCTCCAGAGGTTGCTGAAAATAACCATCCCCTCGATAAGAGGCACCATCGTGATCATGTTCCTCATGGCGATCGCCTATATGGTGGACATAGGATTCGAAGCGCCCTACCTGTTCGGAAACGTGTTCGTCCGGGACGTTGCCGACGTTCTCAGCACCTACATCTATGACGTCGGGGTTGTGCAGGCTAGATTCAGCTATACGACGGCCGTGGGGCTCTTCCAGTCCATGGTGAATATCGCGATTCTCCTGTCCGCCGATTTCATCGCCCGGTCTCTTGGGCAAGATGGAATCCTCTACAGGACAAAGGATCCCAGATGAGGCGCCGCTTCCATCCCTACGATATCTGCAACAACCTGTTCATGTTCCTCCTTTGCGTCGCGTTCCTCTATCCCTTTGTCTATACGCTGGGCCTTTCGCTGAGCTCCTCGCAGGAGATCCTGAAGGGCCACGTGTGGCTCCTCCCGCGCGGCCTGACCTTCTCGGCGTACTCCCTTCTCTTCAAGGACAAGTATCTCCTCTATTCCTTCTACCACACGACCGTTCTCACCCTCGGCGGGCTTCTCTGGTCCCTCGCCATGACGACCCTCCTGGCCTATCCACTGTCGCGACCGAGGCTGCGCGGGAAATCCGTCGTTACGGTCTACCTCGTCATCACCATGTACTTCTCGGGAGGGCTGATCCCGTTCTTCATCCTCATTCGAAACCTCGGGCTCATGGACAGGCTCGCCGCGCTTGTCGTTCCAGGAATCAGCATTTACTTCGTAATCATCATGAGGACCTTCTTTGCCGGAATTCCCGAAGAGCTCCATGAATCGGCGCAGATGGAAGGCGCGGATCAATGCACCGTTCTCCTGCGCATCGTCCTGCCGCTCTCGGTTCCGGTCGTTGCGACGTTGACGGTATTCTATTCCGTGGGGCTGTGGAACACGTTTTATCGATCGCTCATGTTCATCAGCTCCCCGCAAAAGTACACACTGCAGCACAGGCTGTATCTGATCCTCGATTTTCTCGCAGACACCATGTCGTCCAATCCCGCGTATCAGAACATGTCGGCCGACATCGCGCTGCGGAATGTGGCGCCTGAAAACCTCAAGGCCGCTACCATCCTCGTGACGACATTGCCCATAGTCATCGTATACCCGTTCGTTCAGAAGTACTTCACCAAGGGTGCGATTGTCGGTGCGCTCAAGGGGTGAGAGAGGGAGGAGAAAGATGAACAGCTCATGAGTGGGAACAGGGAAGGAGACCGGACGTATTGAGGCCTGAAAACCATGATAGGAGGGACACTGTGAGAATACGAGCTTTCTCCATGATTGCACTGATGCTTGGCGTCGCGGCGGCACTCTGCGCCACGGGATCCCAGGAAACGGCGGTTCCGCTCAAAGAGGTCTCCATGATCGCCTGGGACCGTGGGATCATTGAATCCGCATATGGCGACATCACCAAGAACTGGTTCGTGACGTGGCTCAATGGGAAGGTAGCCCCCATGGGCATCAAGGTGAAGGTCATGTCGATCCCGAACACCGACCGTGAGGTAAAAACCGCGACGCTCTTGGCGGCGGGTTCCGCGCCGGATGTGATCATGTCGTACAACTTGGATACCATCTCGCGCTACGTCGAACAGGGAGGGGTCTACGACTACACGGATCTCCTGAAAACCGATGGAAAGTACGTCCCGAAGGCCTGCAGCGACAACGACTTGAGGGCAGGGCAGATCAAGGGCCGCCAGGTGACCTTCAGGCGTTTGTCGAACAATTTCGCTCACGCGACCTTCATCCGCAAGGATTGGCTCTCCGCCCTTGGAATGAAGGAACCGCGGACCGTTGACGAGCTGTACGCCCTTCTCAAGGCAATCAAGGGAAAGGACCCGGGCAAGGTAGGTACGAATCTCATCCCATTGGCCCTTGAAAGCGGATACAACCGGTGGTCCAGCGTAATGATGGCGGGTTTCCTCAACCGCGAACTGAAGCCTGTGGATATGCTCCTTGAGCCGAAAACCTTCCCCGAGGCGAAGGAAACGCACGCATTCCTCAACAAGCTGTGGAATGAGGGGCTGCTCGGCAACCTCTGGCTTGACAAGGGCGAGCAGCAGCTCAGGCAGGCGCTTACCCGCGGCGAGGTCGGGGTGGTCGTCGAGATGGCCCACTACCTCTACATGTCTGCCTACGGCGATACGCTGGCGAAACTCCAGGAGCAGAACCCATCGGCCGACTACGTCCTCGCCTATCCGTGGAGGAAGACCGCCGATTCGAAGCAGTACTACGAGCTCTTCAAAAACGGTCCGTATGGCTTCTATCTCTATTCTCCCACGTCGATCAAGAATCCCAAGGAGACCTTCAGGCTCATCGACTACATGTACAGCGACGAATTCCTGTTGGCCAATGAGTTCGGCGACAAGGAAGGCGTGACCTACAGCATGGTGAACGGGACGCCGACCCGCCTGCCGGGATACAACAAAGCGGCTGATTGGGTGGAGGCGTGCTATCCGAGCGGACGGGAGGCGTGGAACGACAACGGGAAGAAGTATCTCGATTTCACCGCCGCCTCCTTCACGAAAGACGCCTTCAAACTGGAGTTCGTCTCGAAAGGGGTCGCGACCACCGACCTGCCGCTCACCGCGCCGGCGGTGACGTGGCCAACGCCTTCCAAGAACAAGTACGGGCCCACGATCGACCGCGTTTTCGATCAGAAGGCGCGCGAGGCTGTCGTGGCGGGTCCGGCGGATTTCAACGCGCTCTGGGATGCCGCGTACAAGGAATACATGGACAATGGCGGCGCCGCGATCCGCGACGAGGCTCTTCAGGGATACGCCAAGGCCTACGGCAGGTAGGGCTTCGGCCAGACCCGGTTCTCTGCAACGAGGGAGCCTTTCGCCTTTTGCGGGCGGGAGGCTCCGTTTTTTTAGTTGGCGTGGCGGCCGGGCTTCGAATCAACAGGCTCGCAGCAAGCTGCGGGGCATGAATCCCGCCTGCGAATCATGCGCGGTCCGTAAAAACGACCATTTCCCTGTATTCGGAGGGAGTCTGGCTCGTCGCGCTCTTGAATAGCTTGATGAATGCATGGACCTTTTCGTAGCCCACGGCTTTGGCCACGTCGAGCACCTTCTTGTCCGGATTCCGGAGGAGCTCTTTGGCGCGGGCAACGCGACAGTCGTTGATATAGCTCTTGAGCGGAACGCCCGCCACTTCCCTGAAGGTCCTGCTCAGGTAGGGGACGCTCATATAGACCTTGTCCGACAAGGCCTTGAGCGAGAGGTCGGCATCCGGGTGCTCGCGGATGTAGAGCTTGAGTTTCTCCATCTTTTCCATGTTGCGGCCGTGCTCGATGCGGTTGCGGAGGAACGCGATCGTTTCGTCGAGGATCGAGGTCAAGAAGGCCGAAAACTGCCCGGGCTCCGTGAGCTCCGCCCCTTCCGCGAAGAGATCCCGCGCGCCGAACGCGCGTGAAGGCTCCACTCCCATGCGATGCAGCACCCGCATGAACACCGCGAGGAACTGGGCCGTGAACGGAAAGAGCGGACGCACGCCGTCGCCCCGCGACGCCGGCAGGGCGGCGAGGATCGTATCCAGGACGCCCAGGACCATATCCCGGTCCATTTCGCGCAGGGCGGATACGAGCGACTCCTCGACGTCGAGCATCATGGGGAACCACGAAGGCTCGAGGGTGTCCGTCGTCGCGTAGATCGCGATGTCGTGGGTGGCGTGGAAGGACGCGCGCGCGAGGGCGATCTTTGCCTGCCGGAAAGCTTCAGGCAGCTCGAAGAACGACCGGTGCACCGCGCCGGCTGAGGCCGACAGCGAGATCCCGTCCGAATGGAGAACCTTCACGATTTCCCCGATCACGGGCCGCAGGGCATCGGGCCCCGATTCCGGGCACGGCATTGCAAGCGCGAAATCCGCGTCGCCGTCCACCAGAGTGATTCCAACGCCGCCGGAGAGTCCGGGCAGGGAGGCGGATAGGGCGTCCATCCTGGCGCAGAGAAGCACCTTTCCGTCTTCCGGCATGGTGGAGCGCGGGGTGTAGGCAAAGAGGACCACCACGAAGGAGTCGAAGAGCCCCGTGGGGATCCCGTAATAGCTCATTCTCCCGGCAAGAGTGCGGCGGAACTGCCAGGGGCTGTGGAGCGCCTGATTGAGGAATGAATTGCGCACAATGGGGAGTTGCTCCTCCAACCTTGCCTGGAGGGCCGTATTCTCCTCCATGACCGAGTTCATGGCGCGACGAATGGTCGTCAGGATGTCGTCCTGTCCCGTGCCTTCCGCAAGTTCCACGCGGGCCGCCTTCGCGATTTCCTCGATGGGACGGTTCATTCGCCGAGCCAGCAGATATGCCATGACGGCGCAGATCAACAGGGAGACGATGATGTTCTCCAGGAAGAAGAAGCGTACAACGGAGATGCCCGCGAGCGTCTCGCTGAGCGGGGTGAACATCCAGATGTTCCACCCGAGATCCCCCATCGCAGAGGAGGCGACCAGCGCCTCGGATCCGCGCAGCTTTGTCCGGCTCGCCGTGGAAGTGACGGGCTGCGCGGGCTGTCGAGCGATGGAAGGCACCCCAGCCTCGGGCACGATGTTCCCGTCCCGCGATGCAAAGAGGATTTTCCCCGATCCGTCGGATATTGCGATCAATCGTGAAGCCGGGGGGTTCATGGCGTTCACGAGCTCCAGCAGGTAGCTCGTGTGCACGTCGGTGACGATATAGCCCAGAGGATCCGTCGTCGTCATCGGGATCGTGCGCACCATCGTGAGCAGGCAGGAGTCCGACCATTGCGGCCAGCGGGCGATCCAGGACGCGGACGACCCGGCCGGCGAGAGGCTGGCAAGGAATGTGCGATCCGCGTGGCGGGCTACGGCGACGTATCCGGAATCAGTCGACAATACGGCCTGGAGACCGGGATAGAATACGTCCACCGAAAGGCGGAACCCCCTGAGGATGGCGATGTCCTGGAGATGATCCGACGTCTTCCGCATGCCGGTGATATCCATGCGATTCATTTGCGCCGGGAACTCCTCCAAGTCGACGTTCAAGGAGAGTTGATCCGTGATGGAGGCGACCTCGCCCAGGACCGCCATGACGCCTTTGCTCACTTTTTCGAGCATGACCGCGTCGTTTTGCCGTGCATCATCGAGGAGCCGCCGGCGGAATTGGATATAGAGAACCGGCCCGGAGACGAGCCACACGAGAGTAGAGACGAACAGGAAGTACATGAAGTAGTGCCTCAGATTCCTCTGGAGCGCGGGGGGGAGCGACTGCGTCCGCATCCGCGCATGGTAATCCGGGGAACGAGCGTGAACAAGACGCCCTCGTGCGTAGGGACGCACGTTTGGGAGTGCTTCCCGGGCTGCCATTCTTTGGTGTCCCCCTCGGCCTTCTCGCCGATCTTCCCGCCGGACTCGTAGTGGGGGCCCTACATTCCGGACCAGTAGTTCAGCGCGCGGGTGGGCACCGGCTCATCCGTCCGCCCCACGAGCCCGCCTGAAAATCGTTTGAGTTCCGCAGCTGCTCCAGGCAGATGCGTTCCATTGACTTACAACTGACTTGCAACACGGCCTCCGGGGAACGCCAAGGGGCCCGTTGTCCCGAACGTTGTCCCGCGCGTCTTGACTCCGGTCCACGCTTCGGTTAGCGTCGCGGATCGTACCATGGAACAGGGTAGAATCCGGGCATGGCTGTCCGGCCGTCAGAAGATCGCGGTTTCCGTCCTCTTCCTCTCGCTCTTGAGCAATGCCGTGGTCTTCGCGCTGTCCCTGGATCCGCGTGGCGTCGGGGCCACCCCCTACCTGACGGAGCTCCGGTTCTTCCTCGCCGCGTCGGCGGCCTGTTCCGCCGCCGAGTTCTGCTTCGATTCCTACTGGGTCTTCCTGCCGGTCCATACGGTGCGCCTCGCCTGCATTTTCGTCGTGTCCCGCCTCCTCGCCGGGCGGGAAGCGGGCGCGGAGACGCTCCTTCTCGTCCCCTTCCTCGTCGAATCCCCGCTCTACATGGGGCTGCGGCCCGGCCTGGCCGCGGACGGGCTGATCTCCCTCCTCCTGATCGCAGGGGACCTCTTCGCGCTCCGGGGGCTTCCCCTTCTCGGCGTCCTCGCCCACCTCGCCCCGCTCACCATCCTGGCCCTTTCCTCGTCCGCCTTCTTCGCCCTCCTGGTCCTCTACAGGGAGCGGACGGTGGTGGACGGGAAACGCCTCGAGGCCATGAGCGCCGCCATGGCCAACCTTTCCGACGCGAACAAGGCGTTCCAGCTGTACGCCGACGGCGCGGAATCCAAATCCGCCATGAGGGAACGCCGGCGCATCACGCGGGAGCTGCACGATTCCGTCGGCTATGCGCTGACCAACGTGATCATGTCGATGAACGCCGGGAAGGTCCTCCTGAGGGAGGACCCCGCGCGGGCCGAGCAGGTCCTGGAAGGCGCGCGCCGCCAGTCCGAGGCGGCCCTGGAGGAGACGCGCCGGATCCTGCGGGAGCTGCGCGCCATCCAGGACGCGCCGGCCGAGGGCCTGCGCGCCCTGGCCCACCTGACGCGGATCTTCCAGTTCTCCACGGGCGTGAAGGTCTCCCTGAACTACGGCAATGTCCCCTTCTCCTTCGGCCAGAACATCGACGCGGCCATCTACCGCCTCGTCCAGGAAGGCCTCACCAATGCGTTCCGCCACGGCAAGGCCACGCAGATCCGCGTCAACCTCTGGCAGGCGGAGACGGAGATCCGCACGACGATCTGGAACAACGGGCAGCCGGCCGCCTCCCTGGCTGAGGGCATCGGCATTTCCGGCATGAAGGAGCGCTTCCATGAGCTGGGCGGCAGCGTGGCGCCCCGCAATGTCGTCGACGGATTCGAGCTGTCGGCGGCCATTCCCTACAGGAACTACCTCATCGATGGGTGATGCCAGGAAGATCCGCACGGTGATCGTGGACGACCAGAAGCTGTTCGCCGAAGGCCTGCGCGTCGTCCTGGAGTCCTTCGGCCGTGAGGACATCGAGGTGTCCGGGATCGCCTCCAACGGCCGGGAGGCCCTGGCCCTGATCGAGAAAGTGCGCCCCGAGGTGGTCCTGATGGACGTGCGGATGCCCGTCATGGACGGCGTGGAGGCGACGCGCGCCGTCAAAAGGCGCTGGCCGGACGTGAAGGTGATGATCCTCACGACGTTCGAGGACGACGAGTACGTCCATGACGCGCTGCGGAGCGGCGCCATCGGCTACATCCTCAAGAACATCGATCCCAAGGATCTTGTCGTCTCCGTCAAGGCCGTGCACTCCGGAAAGTACCTCATCGCCCCCTCCGTGGGCCTGAAGCTCTTCAGCCACGTGGGCGCCGACGCGGAGGAAGGCAGGGCCTCCTCGGAAAGCGCGGCGGAGGTCAACTGGCTCCTTTCCCGCTTCCCCGGCCTCGGCCGGCGGGAGGCGGAGGTGCTCTTCATGGTGACGCGCAACCTGGACAACCACGAGATCGCCTCCCGGATGCACATCGCCGAACAGACCGTGCGGAACTACACGAGCAGGATCTACGCGAAGCTCGGCGTCGCGGACCGCCTGCACGCCATCCAGCTCGTGATGGGCACGACGGACGTCCGCCGCACGGACTGACCCGGGGCCGTCACCGCAAAGGGCCCGCGCGGGCTCACAGGTATCGCCTGAAGTCCTCCACCTTGGTGAAGATCGAGAAGTTGCCGTTGTGGAAGGTATCCGCCTGGTTGAAGGCCACGCGGACCTGCACGCAGAGGTCGTCGCCGGAGAAGATCCAGTCGGGATACTGGAAGCCCACCTTCGCGGGATCCGCGTCGTGATAGTCGAACAGCCTGTAAACGACTTTCCAGCCGTACAGGTCGTCCGACGCCGCCATGGACAGCACCGTGCGTCCGTGGAACGCCCCGGTCTGCTCGGTTCCGACCGCGATGTACTTGCCGGTCACGGGATCCCGCGCCATCTGGAACTTGGAGTTGCTGCCGACCGGGCATGGCACGACGCCCTCGAAGGTCTGCTGCGCCTCAGGGTCCGCGGAGTTTCCGCGCAGCAGCACCGCCCGTCCGGACGAAGGATGGTCGATCCGCAGCAGGTTGCGCAGTTCTCCGTCGGGGCCGACCACGACGTTGCCCTCGATGTAGCCCGCGCGGATGCCCTCCGGCATGCCCTTCCAGCTCCTGTCGAGGGGGAGGAACGCGCCGTAGCGCCAGTTGGCGGGCTCCATCAGATCGGCATCGACGTCGATGGACAGGATCGTGCTCTGGTGGTCCCGGATCCTCCAGGCGCCGAACTCGATCGCGGTGTGCAGCCGGCCCTCGTGCTCGACGACCGGCACCGGCGCCTTGTGCGGACCGATCTCGGTATGGCCGCCGCCCGTCATGATGTGGGCGGGCGCGCGCCAGGTGGCCCCCTCGTCGTCGGAGCGGCTGACGACGAGGTCCCCGTACTCCTCGGTACAGGCGAGGATGTACAGGGCGCCCCGGTGCACGAACAGCTCGGGCCACAGGCAGGGGCAGAGGTCCGTCACGTACCGCCAGGTCCCGCCCTCGTCGGCGGACCGGAAGAGCTGCGTGACGTTGGACGGTTTCGCGGGCGCCCAAACGTCATGGCCGCACAGCAGCGCGCCGGAGGGAAGCCTGACGATCGTCGGGCTGCTCGGGCAGTAGCCCAGCGGATTGATCTCCCTTTCCATCGGGTGGATGTAGTTGATGACCGTACCGGGCACGAAGCCGGTGCGGGCCAGCTTCAGCCTGCTCTCGCCTTCAGCGCCGAGGCGATAGACGATGAACTCATAGTCGGTCTCGTCCTCGAGGTCCTCCAACGGCACGGTGTCGCCGGCAAGCGGCAGGCTGGTCCATTTCCCGGCGCCACGGACCCGGTAGCGGACGGCGTGCTCCCCGTCGAAGCCGTCGTCGTACCACTGGAATTCGAATCGACGGACGCCCGGGGCCACCCTGCAGACGACGGGCAGCCGCCGCTGCCCAAGCTGCGTCACGTGCGTGAACGGCCTGTAATTCCAATGGGAAAGCCCCTTCATGAATCGTTCCTCCTTCGGTGCGCGGCCCTTCAGGAAACCGTGGCGACCCGGAAGCGCCGCACGGCGTGGAAGGTGATGTAGTTGGCGTCGTGATAGTTGTGCGCGCCGCCCGCCCCGTCGTCGTAGGCGGTCCGGGAGACGTAGAGGATGTCCTCCCCGTCGAAGATCCAGTCCACGTACTGGAACGCGTGGAAGTCCGTCTCCGGATGCGCGAGAAGGAGCCGTTCCGTGTTCCAGTGGCGCAGGTCGGGGGAACTGGCGAGGTACAGCCGGTTCCGGTTGGCTGGCGGATCGAGCTGCTTGTTCCCGAGGGACCAGTAGCGCTGCGACACGGGATCGAAACGGACGGTGAACTTCACGCCTCCGCCCGGCATCGCGAACAGGTCGCGGTCGGCGTCGAGCACCATGCGGCATCCGTCCTCGGATACGCGGACCAGGGCCGCGCGGTCCACGTAGCCAACGGCCGTCTGCGGCGAGGCGCCCAGCCAGTTGGTCCGCAGGAGGTCGACCAGGTTGCCCTCGGGATCGACGGCCACGTTGCCCTCGATCCACTGGGTCTTCGACCAGGCATGCTCGATCATCTCGCTCTGGATCCAGTTCCCGCGCACCAGGAGGTCGGCGTCCTCCGGGATCGAGAGGACGAACGCCCTCCAGTGCAGCCGCTCCGGCACGGGAGCGTACTCCATGGCCCTCCACAGGCGGCCCCGATGGACCACCACGGGCACCGGCGCCGTGTGGTACCCGTCATGGTCCGACAGCAGCCCCGAAAGGGCGTCCTTCGGTTCCGTCCAGGTCCGCCCGCCGTCCGTGCTGCGTCGGATCACCATCCTCCCGTTGAGGCGGCCGCCGTAGCGGTCGCAGTGGTCCGTGCCCATGATGTAGAGCGCATCACGGTGCAGAAACAGGTTGGACCAGATCTGTCCGCCCAATGCGGCGATCCGTTCCCAGCTGGCTCCATTGTCGCGGGAACGGTAGATGAAGCTGTCCGCGTTGGCCGCCTTGGGGCCGAACTGGGAATGGGAAGCGATCAAGGATCCGTCGGCGAGGCGCCCCAGGGACGGGCAGCCGAGATACAGCCCGCTCGCCGCGGGGGAATGGGAAATCACGACACCGGGAACGCGCTCGCCCGCCATGGGACCTCCTCGGATCGGAAACAAGGAGGGCGGCGCCACGGCCGCCCTCGCAATGGTTTGCCTGTCGGCCGCTCAACCCTTGGTGGAGAACCGGTCGTATGCGGTCTGGTAGATCTTCATGGCCTTGGAGAGGCCCAGCTTCTCCAGCTGCTTCAGGTACTCGTCCCAGCCGGCTTCCGCGCCGCCCTTGACGATCCAGCCCGCGATCGAGGTTTTCACGTAATCGCCGATGTCCTTGCTCAGGATGGCCAGTTCGGACTGTTCGTCGCTGTTGTAGGTGATGTAGGCGAAATGCCTGTCCTGGGGCCAGATGAAGGGCAAAAACACGTCACGGACGTTCTTCTCGCGCTCCCCCTGCTCCCCTGTCCAGGCGATCTTGTCCGCCGTCGCCTTGGAGATATAGGTCGGGAACTGGTTGTGGGGCCCGTACTTGTACCAGTCCTCCCCGGTTCCCTGCGTGGTGTAGGTCCCGTCCTTGTTCGCGATGAGCGTGGAGCCGCCGTAGGAGGCCCGCGCCGCGAAGTCCTGCTCGGCCCAATTGTCGATGAACCGGACCATCACCTCCGGGTTGGCCAGCTTCTTGTAGATCACGAACTTGTTGGTTTCCATGCGGATGGGCATGGAGCGGAACCTGCGGGTCCCGTCCGGTCCGGCCAGGGGCGGCATGGGATCGAAGAAGTCCTCCAGGGCCGCCTGGATGAAATACTCGCTTCCGGCCCCGATGATGGGCGGATTGGTGCGGATGCGGATGGTATGGTCATTGCCGCTGATGGTGAACATGTCCTCGGAGACCAGCTTCTCCGCGTACAGCCTGTGCAGGTAGTCCGCGGCCGCGATCAGCTTGCGGTCGGTGGCGCCGAACTCCACCTTTCCGGAGTTCACCGACAGGTATTTTTCGGCGCCGGAGCCGCTGCCGGCCATCCAGAGGCCGAAGGCGTTGTAGAGCTCGAACTCCCCGCCATTGGAATACGCGTGGTACCAGAGGGCCCAGGGGATCCCGTTTTTGGGAAGGACGCCGTCGTTGATGCCCTTGCGGAAGGCCTTGAGCACCTGGTAGAACTCCTCGGTCGTGCCGGGCATCTTCAGGCCCAGGTCCTTGAGCCACTTCGCGTTGATGAACTGGGTGTCGCGGATTCCGTAGTCGTTCAGGATCTCCCTGTAGTACGGGAGGCTGTAGATCTTCCCGTCGGGGAAGGTGATGGCCTTCCTGATGATGGGCCGCTCCTGGAATGCCTTCTGCCAGTTGGGCGCGTACTTCGCGATCATGTCGTTCAGGGCCCACACGTCATTGCCCTGGGCCGCGTCCCAGAGGTTCTTGTCGCTGACCCCGACCGAGAAGGTCACGTCCGGGAAATCCCGGCTTGCGAACATCAGGTTGATCTTCTCCGTGCTTCCCGGGGGGAGCTCCTCGAACTCGACGTTCACGTTCGACTTGGCCATGAGGTTCTTGATCACCTCCATGTCCTTGTACGCGGGCCTCGTGGCCAGGGAGTGGATGGCGATGGCGCGGATCGCGATCGGCTTGCTCACGATCGGCATGCCGACGGGGCTGAAGCCGATCGCCTTGAGCCGTCCCGACTCGTCGCCCGCCTTGGCGGCGCCCTCCTTCGATCCGGCGGCCTGGAGCGTGAACGCCGCGGCGCAGATCATGAGCAGGGCGAGGGAAGCGACCTTGATGGTCCTCTTCATGATTCTTCCTCCTTGATTCGTTTTCTATCCCCAAGGGTTTCCGCTCACCCCTTGATGGCGCACACCATGACTCCCTTCACGAAATACTTCTGGGCGAAGGGATACAGGATCAGCACGGGAACGCTCGCCACGATGATCACCCCATACTTGATCGACTCGGCCAGCATCTGCGCCTTGGCGGCGTAGACGTCCTCGGTCTGCAGCTCCGTCTGGAACTGGTTCTGCAGGAGGATGCCGCGCAGGATGAGCTGGAGGGGGAAGCGTTCCTTGCTGCGAAGATAGATCAGGCCGTTGAAGTACGAGTTCCAGTGCCCCACCGCGTAGAAGACGGTCAGCACCGCCGTGAGGGCCGTGGAAAGCGGGATGGCGATGGCGAGGAAGAAGCGGAAGTCGTTGCAGCCGTCGATGACCGCCGCGTCGTGCAGCTCGTCCGGGATGTTGCTCTGGAAGAACGTGCGCGCGATGACGATGTTCCAGACGGACACCGCATTGGGCAGGATCATGACCAGGAACGTGTTGTACAGGCCCATGTTGTTCACGAGGAGGTACAACGGGATGAGGCCGCCGCTGAAGAACATCGTGAAGGCCAGGAGGCCCATGATCACGTTGCGTCCGGCCAGGTCCTTCCTGGAAAGCGCGTAGGCGCTGCTCAGGGTGAGCGCCAGGTTGAGCAGCGTGCCCGCGACCGTGTAGAGGACCGTGTTGCGGTAGCCGGCCAGGAGATCCCTGTCGGCGAAGATCCTGCTATAGCCCTCCAGGTTGATGCCTCGGGGCCAAAGCCACACGGTCCCGGTGTTCACGGCGGCGGGATCGCTCACCGAGGCGATGACGATGAAGTAAAGCGGATAGGCCACGACCAGCAGGGCGATGCCCAGCACCGCGTAGATGAAGGCATTGAGGATCCGGTCCTCCCTGGACAATCGAATCATAGGAGGGTCTCCGACGCGGTCCCTGACGGGTTCACCAGACGCCTCCCTGCCCCAGGGCCTTGGAGATGCGGTTCACAGTGAGCAGCAGGATGAAGTTGATGCCCGAGTTGAACAGGCCGACGGCCGCGGAGAAGCTGTACTGGGCGTCGAGAAGCCCGATCTTGTAGACGTAGGTGGCGATGATCTCGGATTTTCCCAGGTTCAGGGCATTCTGCATCAGATAGGCCTTCTCGAAGCCCACGCTCATCACCCGTCCCAGGTTGAGGATCAGGAGCACGACAATGGTGGGAAGGATGCCGGGTACGTCGATGTGCCGGACCCGTTGGAACAGCGTGGCGCCGTCCACCGTGGCCGCCTCGTGAAGGCTCGGATCGATGCCGCTCAGGGCGGCCAGATAGATGATCGTGCCCCACCCCGCGTCCTGCCAGACCCCGGACCAGACGTAGAGGGACTGGAACATCTCGGGCTTGCCCAGGAAGAAGACCCGCTCCAGGCCGAAGAAGGCGAGCATGTGGTTGACCATGCCGTAGCTTGGGGACAGGAACACGGACAGCATCCCGACCATCACCACCGTGGAGATGAAGTGCGGCGCGTAGGTGACCATCTGCACGGTATTCTTGAAGTACCTGCCGCTCACGATGTTGAGGGCCATGGCCAGGAAGATGGGGATGGGGAACCCGGCGGCCAGCTGGTACAGGCTCAATCCCAGGGTGTTCCAGACGATGATCCAGCAGTTGGGCGAATTGAAGAAACGGATGAAATGGCGGAATCCCACCCAGGGGCTTCCGAGGATCCCGAGATGGGGCTTGAAGTCCTTGAAGGCGATCAGCACGCCATACATGGGCCCGTAATGGAAGACCAGGATGTAGATGAGCGTCGGCAGGAGCAGGAGGTAGAGCTGGTAGCTGCGGAGGAAGGCGTGCAGCCCCGGATGTACGTTCCTGCCCCTTGGGACGGCCCGCCTTCCGTCCGGACGGATCGCGCGGCCCGTGAGGCCGACCCCGTCACGGTTCTTCATGGTGGATTCGAGGCTCATATGGTTTTCACACAGTAAGCTCGGCCCTGGCCCGCCGCAAGGGGACTGGAGTCACGATCCGCTCCCGTTTGGTACCGGAATACCATTCATGGTATCCGGCGACGGCACCGCAGGCTCACCCGACTTTGCCGAAAGCGACCGGTTCCAGCTCCTTGGCGATCTCCAGCGCCTCGCGCACGCGGGCGCTTGGCGTGGTCGACTCGATGTCCGCCAGCACGATGTCGCAGGGGGCGTATTCGCGCGCGATTCTCCGGAAATCCCGTTCCACCGCGGCCGGGGAACCCTTCTCCAGGGCCACCGGGGAATACAGGACGGCGCGGCGCGCGTCGGGGAAACACCGCTTGAGCGCCGCCAGGTCGGAGGACATGCCCGTATCGATGTAGCCCATCTTCGCGATCCGGCGCAGGGAATCCCGGTACGGATCGATGTTCCAGTTGCAGGTATGGACGCCGAAACGCGGGTACAGGTCGGACAGGGCGCGGTCCAAAGGCAGGATGAACTCCTCGTACTGCACCGGGGAGACCATGCTCATGACGCAGTTGGACATGGAAAGCAGGTCCACGGGAAAGCCGGAGGCGCGCTGGCGGGCCTGAACGCGACGCGACAGGTCCCGGATGGTCGCCGCGACATGGTTGAAGAGTCGACGGGAGAAATCGGGATCGTCGTAAAGATCCATGAACAGGTCGTTGCCGCGCACCTTGAGCGCCACGTTGAGGATCCCCTGGTAGTTCAGGTAGCCGTGCACCGTCCCCCACCGTCCGGCGATCGTCTCGATCTGGCGGAAAAGGGCCGCGGAGGTCGGGCAGGAGTCCAGGTCCAGGGGGGAAGCGATGATCCGCCGGATCTCCTCCTTCGGCAGGTGGGCGCCGTCCAAGGCATCCGGCCAGTTGTCCTGCCGGTATTCGATCGGAAGGCCGTAGAGGGAGGAGACGACCATGATGCCGTACACGCCGGAGACCGTGGCGCAGGCGGGCTCCACGCCGTCCCGAAGGCGCGGCGTGAAATAGTCCACGCCGGGGAACTCGTCATGAAGGAGGCCCTTCATGCGCAGCAGCGATTCGTAGCGGTAGCCGGGATCCAGGTGCCATGCCTCGGAAAAGTCGATCCCGAGCCGCTGCCGGTACCATCGCGGCGTGAAACCGAGCGACACCCTCATGGGGCTTTCCGTCCCGTCGCAGGGCTCCCGGGTCGCCGGGGCCCCGAGGGGGATGTGGTTGCGCAGTCCGTGGTCCATGGCGGGGATCCTACAATCAGGCGGCCGGATGGGCAATCCGCTCGGAAGCCGAATGGAACAAACCGCCGATCCCTGGTATCCTCCGTTTCATGGCCGGAAAACCCCGAATCCTCGATCTCCTCGCGCCCGTCGTCGCGGTCGCCGTCTTCTCCCTCCTGCTGCTTTCCGGCGCGGCGGGCCGCATCCGCGACGCCTCCTACGACCTGTTCTCCCGCATCCGCCCCTCGCCCGCCGCGGCCCGGGAGATCCTCCTGGTGGACGTGGACGACGCGGCGGTGGCTTCCGGCGGGGCCTGGCCATGGGGCCGCGGCGTGCTGGCCGACGGCCTGGCCGTCATGAAGGAGATGGAGGCCGAGACGGCCGTCTTCACGTTCCCCTTCCCGCGCCAGAGCGCCCCCGGCATCGACGCCTCGGCGCTGCAGAGCGGGATCCCCGAGGCCTTCGACAGGGAGTTCTCCCGCATCGAGGAGAACATCCAATCCCTGTTCGACGCCATCCGCCGCGGATCGGTGCCGTCCAGGGACTCCCCGCGCTACGTGTCGGAGCTCATCGGCCTCGTGGCGGGCGGCAAGGTCCGCCTCCTGGAGGAGGTGACCGGAATCGAGCGGGACGACGACGTCCACCTGGGCCAGGCCTCCCAGTTCTTCGGCAGGACCTACATGCCCCTGGAGCTGATCCCCGCCCCGGACCCCGCCGTGGCCCGGGACCTCGCGGAGCGCGCCGTCTCCCTCATGGCACTCGCCGACGTGGAGGTGACGCACGACAGTTCCCTGCGCACGCCGGCCATCCGGCCTCCCGTGCTCCCGATCCTTCGGGGCGCCCGGGGCGGCGGATTCACGGACCTGCCCCCGGACGCCGACGGCGTCTACAGGCGCGCCGCGCCCACGGCGGAGTACCGGGGCAGCCACTTCGCCCAGATCGCCTTCGCGGCGGCCCTCTCCCGCCAGGGTGATCCCCGGGTCGTGCTGGAGGAGAACAGCCTCACCCTGCACTACCCCGCGGCCAAGGGGCAGCCGGCCCGGACCCTGGCGATTCCCCTGGGACGGGACGGCCGCCTTCTGCTCGACTGGCCCCGCGTCGCGGAGGGGGACGGGTTCCGCCATCTGTCATGGGCCGCCCTCCTGCGCCAGTCCAAGCTGGAGACGGAACTGCTTTCCTCCCTGCGCGACATGGAACGCTCCGGATACCTTTCCTATCACCGCAGCGAAGCCTCCCTGCTGGACCTCTACCAGTACGCGGAGGGCCTGTTTGGGGACATGCTCGCGGGCGGCAGCACGGAAAGGGTCTCGGAGTGGAGAGCGGCGCGGGAACGGTTCTTCGACGCCGTCCGGGGATTCCTGGAGGGGGATGCGGAGAGCCGGATCCTCTCAGATGCCGAGAAGGCTCTCTCCTCGGAAAAGCTTTCCGATGAGGAAAAACGGGGCATCCGGGAGGTGCGCGACCGGGTCCCCATGGCCTTCACGTACGCTCGGGGCACGTTCTCCGATCTCGATCGGGTCCGCTCGTCGCTGCGGGAGAGCCTACGCGGTTCCCTCTGCATCGTCTCCCTGGCCGCCTCCCCCCAGGCCGTCTCGGGGCGCACGCCGGCCGGCCGCCCCGCCACGGAGGGCCTCGCTTCGGCGGCATTGGCCAACCAGGTGCTTTCCGGCCGCGTCCTGCGCGAACTGCCGGCGTGGGCCCTCGTCGTCCTGGCGGCCGCCTTTTCCCTGCTGGCCGCTGCGGCGGCCTTCCGCCTGGGTCCCCTGGGATGCACGTTCGTCGCGGCGGCCTTCGCGGCGGCGGTTCCCGCGCTCCTATGCGCCTGCTTCCTCCTCGCCGGAATCTATGCGGATCCATTGGCGCCCACGGGGAGTCCGGTCTGCACCGCCGCCGTCCTGGCCTTGATCCGCTCGCGCAGGAACCGCGTCGGCACGCGCCAGGGACGTGCGGACCGGAAGCCGACCCTCCGGGTCACGGCGCCGGAGCCTTCCATGCAGCGGGTCGCGGTCCTGGAGGCGGGATGGAAACCCCCCGCCTTCGTTCCCGGGACCGCCGACCCGCGCACGCTCCTGGAAAACAGCCGGTCCCGGCTCGCTTCGCTTGAGGAATCCGTCGGGAAACGGAACGGGACGGTCGCACATGCCGGAGCCGACGTCCTGGTCGCGCTCTTCGCCGCGTCTTCCGACCGCCGGGATCTGGCGGAACGCGCCTGCCGCACGGCCCTTGCGTTGCAGGAGGCGGAAGGCGGCCTTCTGCCGGGCCTCCGCATCGGCATCGACGCGGGCGACTGCGCGGTGGGCTGCCTGGAGGGTCCCGGCACGCGGGGCCTGGCCGTCCTCGGGGAGCCGTCCGAGCTGGCCTCGCGCCTGGCTTCGCTCAACGGGCGCTGCGGCACGTCCATCCTGGTCACCTCCACGGTCCGTGAGGCGGCGGGGGAAGACCTCGTGTTCCGCATGATGCACCGCGTGCGGATCGCGGGAAGCGGACGGGACGTGCGGCTCTACCAACCCTTGGGCGAGAAGGGCCGCATGGACGGGAAGATCCTGGACGCGATGGAAATTTTCCGGGAGGGAGTGCGGCGTTTCGAGGAGAACGACTGGAAGAAGGCCGAGGGGATCTTCCGCGAGGTGCTGTCGCTGAAAGCCGGCGACGGCCCGGCGGCATTCTTCATCGAGCGCTGCAGGGAACTGGCCGCCCGGCCCGAAGGATCCCGCTGGGACGGCGTGTTCACCCTGCCCGCCCGCTAACGGCCGCCCGTCGCCGGGAGCCTGGCGGCGATCCCTTCCAGCGCCTTCAGGCGCACGACGGTCCCGCCGCCGAGTTCGGGGTGGGCCCTGTAGCGCTCCCCGTCGTCCCGGTAGGGGACCCCCTTTTCCCCCGTGAACGGCGGAAACAGCCTCTGATGCCAGATCACCGACGGGTCCCGCAGGGACGTCTGCGGCCTGGCCGGATCGAAGTGGATGAAGGACTCGTGCACGCCCCGTTCCCCCTGCGGCGCCTCGTCGGTGCACTGAAGGTAGCGGACGGTTCCCGTGGACCCGTCGATCGACTGGATGACGGCGGAATGGACCGGGGTGCCGTCCTCCCCCCGGAACAGGATCACGTCGGCGGGCCGCAGGTTGCCCGCCGCGTCCTTCACCTCCATCCACAAGGGACTGCGCGGATCGAAGAACCAGGTGCCTACGAACAGGGACGCATCCGCGACGGAGGTTCCCATATAGCGGCCCGCCGTACGGTCCAGGTCGATCCCGCCCCGGGCGGCGAGGGTCTTCAAGGCGAACCAGACGAAACCGGAGCAGTCCATGCCCAGACGGCCCATGCAATACACGTAGTCGTAGATGTCCGTGGCCTCGAGGCGGCCGCGGGAAAGCACGGCGGGCTTGTGCGGGAGCCCGACGTAGACGCCCGACTTCATCTGATCGATAGGGAACCACTCCCGGGAGGCGGACCAGGAGCGCGCTTCCATGTCGAAATGGACCACCTTCTCCCTCCCGTCTGACAGGACGGCCACGTACTCGCGGAAGGCCGGTGAATCGATCAGGGCGTCGATGGCGGCCCATTGGAGGGCCGGATCCGCCTTCCCCCCGCCCTCGACGGCCAGTTCGGAACCCGCCAGCTCCGAGCGTTCATTGTTCTCCCCGAAGGGCATGCGGATGGTGACGACCTTCCCGTCCACGATGTAGGTGCGGAAGCATTTCCGGAAGGCCTCTTCGAGGACGGCCTCCGCGCCGTAGCCCCAGTCCCCGGATGGGAGGGAGAAAGCCGCCAGGGGATCCCCTGCGCTGCCGGGCTCATGTCCGTCCGCACCGGTCCCCCCGTCGGCGGGGAAACAGGCCGGTGGAAGCAGGAGGAGGAAAACCGCGCAGGCCGCACGGTGGAATGCGGTGGCCAATCCCTTCATCATCACAATCTATATCATGAGACGGCAAAGAAACGAAGCCTGACGGCGCGGCATGGCGCGCACGCGGGATTCATGCGCCGCAGCCTGCCCGCGAGGATGTTGATTCGCTCCGATTCCTCCCCTATAGTCCCGCCATGGCTGCAATCGCGGAAAACACCCTTTTCAAGGCCGGGACTGGCGGATACCACACGTATCGCATCCCCTCGCTCCTGGCCGCCCCCGGCGGCGCTCTCCTCGCCTTCTGTGAAGGCAGGCGGTACGGCGAGGACGACGCGGGGGAGATCGATCTCCTCCAGCGGCGAAGCCTCGACGGCGGCAGGACCTGGTCCGCCCCCTCGGTGACCGCCGATGACGGAGGCAATACCTGCGGCAATCCCTGCCCCGTCGTGGACCGCGACACGGGTACGATCTTCATGCTCATGACATGGAACCTCGGGGATGACTCGGAGAAGGCGATCATAGGAGGCTCCAGCAGGGGATCCCGCACCGTCCACGTGTGCCGCAGCCAGGACGGCGGGGCCTCCTGGTCGCGTCCCGTGGACATCACACGGGCCGTCAAGCGGAAGGACTGGACCTGGTACGCCACGGGCCCCGGCACGGGGATCCAGACAGCCTCCGGCCGTCTGGTGATCCCCTGCGACCACGTCGAGGCGGGCACGGAGCGCCATGGCTCCCACGTGATCCTGTCCGACGACCACGGCGCCACGTGGCGACTGGGCGGCGTGGTCCCGCAGGGGAATGTCAACGAGTGCGCCGTCGTGGAGACGGCCGACGGGAGGCTGGTGCTCAACATGCGCAACAGGCGCTCCAACCTCCAGCACCGCGCCGTGAGTACCAGCCTGGACGGCGGAGAGACTTGGTCCGCCGTGTCCCACGACCCCGCCCTCCCGGAACCGAGATGCCAGGCGGGGCTCCGCGCCGCGGCGGCCTTCGGTGCGGCCGGCGACTCGGTGCTGTTCTCCAACCCCGCCGACACGGCGGAGCGCCAGGCCCTGACGGTAAGGCTCTCCCGGGACGGGACGCGCACATGGCCCGTGGGCCGTCTCCTTCATGCGGGCCCTTCGGCATATTCCTGCCTGGAGTTCCTTCAAGACGGAACGATCGGATGCCTGTACGAACGGGGGGAACCGGACGCCTCGCCATACGGAGAGATCCGCCTGGCGCTGTTCGACATGGATTGGCTTGCGGGGAGCGGCGCGTAGAAGCGGCCGACAGCGGCGCCCCCGGGTCGATCAGACCGGCCGGGGCCTTCCGCGTCATCCCCGGGCAAACCACCCAGCGGCGGGCTCTTGCGTCCGGCCGCGATCCCGGGTATCGTATGTTCAACCACCGATCAGGCGAATAGGGTTCCGCCGGCAGGGATTGCCGGGTCCCGACCGGGCGTCGCGGAAGCCGGGGTGACCGGCGAATGAGGTGTTCCATGTCCCATTCAACCGGCCGGCGCCTGCGCGCCATCCTCATCGCGCTCCTCGTCACGGTTCTATGGTCCACATCGTGGGTCCTCATCAAGATCGGGCTGCGCGACATCCCCGCCTTAAGCTTCGCGGGCATCCGATACGCCATCGCGTTCCTGACCCTCCTGCCGTTCCTCTTCCGCCGGGGAAGGCTGAAGGCACTTCGCGGTTTGCCAGCCGTCGGTTGGGTCCGCCTGGCCGTCCTCGGGATCGTCTTCTACACCATGACCCAGGGCGCGCAATTCGTCAGCCTCTCCATGATCCCCGCCATGACGGTGAGCCTCCTGCTCAGCTTCTCCGCCGCCCTGGTGGCCGTCCTTGGCGCGCTGTTCCTCGGGGAATCCCCCACCCCGGCCCAGTGGGCGGGCATCGTCGTCTACCTGGCGGGCGTGGCCGTCTATTTCCTGCCGTTTTCCCTTCCCTCGGGATCCGGTCCCGGCATCCTCGTGGCCCTCCTGTGCGTGGCCTCCAATGTCGGCTCTTCCCTTCTGGGCCGCGCCGTCAACAGGGACCCGGCGCTCGACCCGCTCACCGTGACGACAGTCAGCATGGGCATCGGCGGCGTTCTCCTCCTGGCCATGGGAGCGGGCCTGCAGGGAATCCCGCATCTGTCGCTCCAGGCCTGGGGCATCCTTCTCTGGCTGGCGGTGGTCAACAGCGCGCTCGCCTACACGCTCTGGAACCTGAGCCTCAAGGACCTGACGGCCACGGAATCCAGCATGATCAACAACACCATGCTGTTCCAGATCGCCATCCTCGCATGGCTTTTCCTTGACGAAGGGCTCACGTGGAAATCCATCGCGGGAATCCTCGTCGCGGCGGCGGGTACGGCCCTGGTCCAGCTATGCGGTCGCGCGGAGAGGAAACCGGCCGGGAGCGCCGTCAGGTAGACGGCGTACATATCGGATCCGGGGCGGCCGCATCGGACTTCAGGTCAGCCTGCGGGCCTTCGCCTCCTCCATGATGCGTGCATTCCAGCGGTTGCGGGAGAGGAAGGACGCCCTGTCCGCGGGCGATTCGATCCTGCCGGCCCTCTCCTGCAGCATCCTGAGGCATCGGCTGAGGACCGTCCACTTGTCGTCCCCCTCCTCCGTGGCATCCGCAGGAAGGGAGAGGAAATACAGGTACTGGCGCAGATACGACTCGGGATCCGTATCTCCGCTCTTCTCGCCGCGGACGATCTCCCGCAGTTCCGCCACCCCCCGGGAGGAGGCGCCGCGGACGCACGACAGATGGGCGCGCAGCGCGGAAAGCTCCTTGCGCCGCAGCGCTCCGCCGCGCAGGTAGGCAAAACAACGGCCCTCCACCCCGTAGGCGCCGTCGATCCAGCTGGGCGACTCGACGGAAGGGAATCCCGATTCCGCCGGCATGGCCATGGCCTTCTCCGCGCAGGAAGCGGCCTCTTCCGTCCTGCCGCAGAGAAGCTGGGCTTCCACGAGGAACTCGAGGGTCTCTGAGTTCTGCGGAAGCGTCGAAAGCAGCTCGATCCCCTCCCGTACGCTGCCGTCCAGGACCAGGCAGCGCGCCCTGTAGGTCTCAAGCACCCGCTTCGCCTCCCGGAAACCGTAGACGGCCGCGAGTGCCAGGCCGCGCTGGATGGCGTCCATGCACGACGCGTGGTCCCCGAGCCGCATCAGGACCCTCGCCTCCAGGAAGACGAAGAACAGCTCCCGTTCCCGCTGGAACAGCAGGCGGGCGTCATCCGCCGCCACGCGCGTGAGGGCGAGGCAACGGGTCAGGCGGCCGTCCAGGAAGCGCGAGACCGCGAGCGTCTCCCGCACATGCAGGGATCCCCAGAGGTCCCCGGCCGCGCGGAACAGGGGGTCCGCCATCTCCAGGTAATCGAGGGACTCGCCGATCCGCCCTTCCCCCAGCATGGCCTGCCCGAAGCCGAGGTATGCGGCCCGCTCCCCTTCCTGGCTCCCGATCTCCTGGAAGAACATCAGGGCCGCCTTCAGTTCCTCCAGGGCCGCACCCGACTGCCCCAGCGCCAGTCGGGTGCGCGCCATGCCGAGCATGAGCTGCCCGCGCAGGGGATCCCGGGCCGTTTCCTTGACGGCCGAAACCGGTCCCGCGGAGGCCTCCGCGGCCTCCATGCCGGCCGCGAGGATCGCGGCCTCCCCGTCTTCGCCCCTCAGGGCGGAAAGCCGCAGGCGGCCACAGGCCAGGATCAGCCTCATGCGTTCCTTTTCCGCTCCGAACGGCGCGTTCTTGAACTCCAGCCTGTCTGGATCCAGGAAGGCGCGGGCACCCACCTCGTCGCTTTCATCCAGCTTGCGGCCGATGATCCCGGGAAGCACGGCAAGGGCTTCCGCCGTCCGGCCGTTGCGCGCGAGGAAGGAGAAAAGCAGCACCGGGTTGTCGAACCGTTTTTCAGTCCAGAGCGCGATCAGGCGCCGCAGGAAATCCTCCTTGATCCTGCGGCCGTCCTCCCCGAGCAGATCCTCGAGGCTCCGGCGCAGCTCGGGGAAACGAGGGGAGAGGGGATCCTCCCCGTCGGTGAGGCCGTCCGCCGCCAGCCGACCCGCGGACTGCGCGGAAGCCTCGGCATCGAAGCCGCACGCGCTCAGGATGGACGGGACGGTCTCCCGGGGCACCAGCCCCGCGGCGAGGGTCAGCACGTAGCAGTACGAAAGGGACGGGGCGTCCAGCAACCGTACCATGGACCATGCGGCGGACAGGGGAGTCGGCGGGAGCCTTTCGTCCTCCGGGCCCGTGAGCCATGCGAAGCCGTCGCCGACCTGCGTGATCCGGCCCGTCCTCCTGAGAAACCGCAGATACGTGTCCAGGGGACCGCAGGCCCCCTGCGAATGGCGCCGCAGGTCCCGGACCGCGCTTTCCGGGATTTCGATGCCGGGATACACCGATTGGGCGTAGGACCGTATCTCCCGCCGTCCCAGGGGGTGGACCCGGATCGATCGGACGTCGAAGGGGGAGAACTCCGGAGGCAAGGCCTCCTCCTCTGTCGTCAGGAAGACCATGAAGTCCGGGAGGGCGTCGAACTCGGCGCAGAACGCCGCCGCCTGGGCCCGCGCGGCGGAGTGATACGCCGCGGGCTCGTCCAGGATCAGGGGGGCGGGAAGAAGCGACGCGGCCCGCATGCGCACATAGGCCAGGAGGTACAGTCGGTAGGCGAGGAAGAAATCGATCATGAGGCGGTCGGGAATGACCTCCTGGGCGCCCGGTTCCTGGAGGGCCTGCAGGAGGCGGCCCGTGTCGTTCCAGACGGAGAGTTCCGGTTCCTGGAGCCAGCGGGAGACCTGCAGAAGGACCTGGGGAATCAGGCCGTTCAGGAACGGATGGAGGGGGGAACGCCGCTTGTAGAGTGTCGAGAGGCGGACGGCGGGAAGGGCGCTCCCGCCCTGGAGCGTCTTCAGCGTTTCCCGCAGCAGCGCTCCCTTGCCGGAGCCTGCGGGGCCATGCAAATGGACAAGATGCCGGCTCGATCCTTCGTTCAAGCGGGGCTCCAGGGCCTCCAGGATCTCCCCGACAAGCGGGGTCCGGGACCAACCGGGGGCGCTCCCCGCCCTGTCGCGTACGGGGGCCTTCGCCGCGGCGGCCACGATCCGGTGGAAATCCCGCTCCTCCACGCACGAATAGGATTCGCCGAGCAGCGCGCGCGCTTCCGCGGTCAGCCACAACTCCTCTTCGCGCGGCGCGCGGACGAGAAGGGCGCGAAGGCGGGCCACGACCCTGTCGGGCTCCAAGTCCTCCTGGACGCCGACCAGCAGGTTGAATCCGAAAAGGGAGACGCGGTTCTCCTTCAGGAAATCCCGGATCCGCAGGCCGACGGCGGCGGCGGATGCCGCCCCTTCCCCCGCTCCATCCGCCCAGCTGCACAGGAACAACCCATCCTCGCGGACGGGAAGGCGGCCCCGTTGCACCTTGACCGCGGAGGACACCGCCGTCTCGATGCCGCCGACGAGATTGCCGCGCAGCCGGGCCAGGTGTCTGTAATTGAAAACTTCCGCGAGGCAATATATCATCCTAACGGTATTAAACAGCATTCCCTTGCGATAATCAAAGGGAGAAAGGACGGTCGGTTTCGTGCAGGTGGAAGGAAGGAATAGCCGGTCTCTCCGATTGACTATCGACCCGGGCGCCGAATACAGGGACATCCTTTCGGCATTCGATTCCATCGCCCTGCCGACGACCAACCTGGGCGCCGATAATCTGCGTTTCGCGATCCTGGAGCTGGTCAATAATTCGCTGCGCGCGCACCGGGAACGGGGCGTCCAGAAGGAGATCCTCGTCGACATCTACTGCGCGGATGATCTGCTGATCATCCAGATCCGCGACTTCGGGGGCGGATTCGACCCCGGAAAACTGCCCTACTCCCTCGATGCCGACGTGCGGTCAGTGAACATCATGAGCGAATCCTTCCAGGAATACCAGAAGAAGAACAACTTCAAGCGATTCGGAATGGGCCTGTACATCGCGAAGAAGACTTTCGACCAGTTCCTCCTGCTGTTCCTGGACGGGAAGGGAGCGCCCGCTCCATGGACTCCGGGAACCACCGCGGGGACCCTGATCCGGCTGGCGATCGCGACCAGGGACGGTCCCCAAGAAGGGAAAGGAGGGGACCGTGGGATCCGAACAGCGAAGGCATAGACGCACCCATGGCTACGCCAAGGTGGTGTTCCGCAAGGACGCGGTGCCGGGATACATCCGTGACCTGAGCGAATCGGGCTGCAAGGTGGATCTCCTCCGTCCGATCGCGGTCTCCCGCGGCGACCTGATCGATCTGGAGGTGATTCCGGAACCGGAGATGGGAATCGCCCAGTTCAAGCTCTGCATCAAGGTCCAGTGGGTTTCCGTGGGTCCGGTGTTCTTTTCCATCGGGGGGCGAAGGGAGCATTCGCTCAACATGGAGACGGAAGGCCTCTTCCAGAAGCTCTCCGACTACTACACGGATCTCGACGCGGGACGGCTGCCGATCGAACGCGGCTACGCGATGAGCGCGGACGACCGGCTGCGGGCCGACGTGATCCAGTCGCTCATGTGCACGTTCGGGGTGGACACGACGGCGATCGAGCGGCGCCACGGCATCGCGTTCTCGCGGTACTTCGGCGCCGAGCTCCAGGAGCTGTCCGCACTGGCGGCCGAGGGGATGGCCGAGATCCTGCCGGGCCGCATTCGCGTCACGCCGCTGGGTGAGCTGTTCGTCCGCAATCTGGCGATGTGCTTC
>Ga0153915_10000681_pt1 | contig 31289 bp, 33 predicted proteins | sample Opewatmetagenome_2_FD_107003 | JGI IMG/M metagenome (GOLD analysis project Ga0153915, IMG submission 107003) | Freshwater wetland microbial communities from Ohio, USA - Open water 3 Core 3 Depth 3 metaG | ecosystem: Environmental > Aquatic > Freshwater > Wetlands | place: USA: Ohio, Lake Erie... | reverse complement strand
GGTGTTGAAGCAGAAGTTCCGCTCGCATATGTAAAATTATCTGTACCACTTGTTGAAGCACCATATACGTCCACTCCCATAGCAACGACATCAGGTTTAATCCTGCCGTCATATGTTGGTCCTCTGCTGCTGAAAGATGCTAACAACCCGTCCTGGTATACAGCCCCTACCGCGATGACATTAAATCCATCGGCAGGCGCGATAATGTAGTGCCATTTGGTATTTCCTTCATTTCCTGCTGCAGTTATTACAACCACACCACGTTGAAAAGCAAGGTTAGCGGCTTTTGTAACAATTGCGGTGTTTCCATTCATATCTTCATATGTATATGAAGTATCCGGAGGATCAAATTCATTGTAACCAAGAGAGCTGCTGGTAACATCAACACCCAATCCTTCCATCCATTCGAGTGCTGCTGCATAATTATCTTCTTCAACGTGAGTCTCGCTCCTGATATCTTCCGTTTTTGAGAGTATGAAGGAAGATCCGTAAGAAGCCCCGATAATAGTGCTGTCTTTAAAGCCTCCAATTACTGATAAAACATAAGTTCCATGAGAATCCTGTTCCGGATCATCCTCCGGTTCATTTGACACTATTCCATCGTGGAATACAAAATCGGAATCGGCAATAACATTTATCCCGGTTAAACCAGAATGAGATGTTCTGAATCCTGAATCCAATAATCCTACGATAATCCCGCTGCCGGTTATTCCTTTGGAATGAACGGCCGGGATATCAGATAAAGCAAGCTGATCATAGGAATTTCCATAAATCAGATTATCCGGAGTAACAGTCTTAAATAAATTCCCTTCCCTGAACTTATCATTAAAACTTAAGATCTTAACAGGGATAACACTTCTAACAAAAGGAAGGGATAGTACCGCTTGTTTCTGATCCTCATTGAGCCAGGCGGTTATTGCATTAAACCATTTCAATTTATTTTCTACTTTAATACCAAGTATTATGAGTCTTTCAATATAATCTGAATATAGGGGTAAATCCTCAAAAGTAATTATTGAATCTGGGCTCATCGCTTTTTCCCTTCTTTCAATAGCGCGGGAAGAAAGAAGGTGCAAGGCCTCTTGATAACAAGGGCTATCTTTCCGGAGTGATGCAGCCGGTCCCTTATCTTTAAAATAGATAAAATATTTTTGATTTGAATAAATCGCTGAAGCCGAAATTAAAAGACAGAGAATTAATAATTTTTTCATCTTACAACTTTAAATAATCTGTCAAATCTGATTGGTTCAACGAGATTGTAAAATTTTCTGTTGGGGATGAAAGGATCCCATGACCAGTATATCATAAAAGCTTTACCTATAATCATATCATCGGGAACGAAACCCCAGTATCTGCTGTCCATACTATTTTCACGGTTGTCACCTAAGGCAAAATAATAATCTTTAGTCAGCGTATATCCATGAACCGGTTTTCCTTCAAGAGTAATTACAGTACCTTCTTCACTTAATGTATTTTTCCCTAATTCTCTGTCAATTATAGTTTTCCAGAGGAGAGCATTTTTAGGATTAAGCTCTACCAGCTCTCCCTTCCATGGAACTACGACAGGTCCAAAATTATCTTTATTCCAGTTACTGTCGGGTGGGAAAATACCTTCTTCAGAAACGCCGCCCGGTATTTTATTTACTTTATCCAACCTGGCGCTTACAGGATCATTAATTTCCACACCATTTACATATACTTGCTGGTTAATTATCTGTACTGTATCCCCGGGTAATCCAACGATCCTTTTCACAAGATTTATATCATCTGCATTTGCGGGCTCCGGACCATAAGGAAATTTAAAGACCATTACATCCCCCCTTTCCGGACTGGAGGTTGAAAAGAAATCTATTGAAGGAATGGATACCGAAGTAAAAGGAATATACCGGGGGGAATGAAAACTGTACGCGATTTTATTAACCAGGATATTATCCCCGACAAGCAATGTATTTTCCATAGAAGATGTAGGAATTCTGAAAGCTTCAAGGAAAAATGCTTTAATAAACAGGGCAAGCACAAAGATTATTAAAATAATTCTGATAAACTTACCGAACCCGGATCTTTTTTTCTTTTGGTAAGGAATCACAGAAGGAGTTTCAGTATAGACTGTTTTTTGATCGGGATTATACATATCTCTTCCCCCTTATTCGTTAATCTGGAGAAGCGCAAGAAACGCTTCCTGCGGAATTTCTACATTGCCAATCTGTTTCATTCTTTTTTTACCTTCTTTTTGTTTTTCAAGAAGTTTCCTTTTTCTTGTAATATCCCCTCCGTAGCACTTTGCGAGAACATTTTTCCGGAGTTGTTTTACAACAGATTTGGAGATAATCTTAGTTCCAATTGCTGCCTGAATAGATATTTCAAAAAGCTGGCGGGGGATAAGCTCTTTTAATTTACTGCAGACCTTTCTTCCCCAATCGTACGCCTTATCACTGTGAACTATCATTGATAATGCATCAACAGGATCTCCGTTCAGAAGAATATCAAGTTTTACAAGATCAGATTCCCGGTACCCGATATACTCATAGTCAAATGAAGCATACCCGCGGGTTGAAGATTTCAGTTTATCATAAAAATCAAAAATGATTTCTGACAGAGGAAATTCATACTGAAGATCGGCCCTGGTTGGATCAATATATGTGGTATTTTTATAAACTCCGCGCTTATCCATGGCAAGCTTCATTATATTACCGACATATTCACTCGGACAAACAATCTGGGCTTTCATATAGGGTTCTTCTATTTTTTCAATCTCGCCCACAGGCGGCATCTCAGCAGGGTTATCTACAGTTATCACTTCATTTTTCTTATTTATAACCAGATATTCCACATTCGGCAGAGTAGTAATAATAGACTGTCCATATTCCCTGAATAATCTTTCCTGTACAATTTCCATATGAAGCATCCCGAGGAAACCGCAGCGAAAACCAAATCCTAATGCTGCAGAGGTTTCCGGCTGATAGAAAAGAGCTGAATCATTAAGTCTGAATTTTTCAAGAGCATCCCTTAGATTTTCAAACTCATCCGATTCCGTGGGATACAATCCGCTGTAAACCATTGGTTTAACAACTTTATAACCGGGAAGCGGTGTTACAGCGCCGCCCTTTGCAAGAGTAATCGTATCACCGACTTTAGTATCGTGTACATCCTTTATTCCTGCAATCAGGTAACCCACGTTTCCGGCTTCAAGTTCATCTGTTTTTACTCTTTTCAGACCGAGTACACCGATCTCTTCAGCTTCAAATTCTTTATCCGCAACAAAAAATCTTATTTTATCATTAGTTTTCACTCTACCATTAAAAATCCTGATATATGCAATGGCTCCCCGGTACGAATCAAATTTTGAATCAAAAATCAGAGCCTGTAATGGTAATTCGGGATCACCTTTTGGAGGAGGAATTTTCAGGACAATTCTTTCAAGAAGTTCATCAATGCCGATTTTAGCCTTGGCACTTACCAGCAAAATTTCATTTTCTTCACACCCGATCAAATCTATTATCTGATTTTTAACTTTGTCAATTTCTGCACTTGGTAAATCTATTTTATTTATAACAGGGATTATTTCGAGTCCTGCTTCCACCGCAAGATAAAGGTTGCTGATAGTCTGAGCTTCAACACCTTGTGCTGCATCCACAACCAGCAGCGCTCCTTCACAGGCGGCAAGTGATCTTGAAACTTCATATGAGAAATCTACATGACCCGGAGTATCAATAAGATTTAAGATATAATCATTATTATCCTTTGCCCTGTAATGCATCTGGATTGCGTGTGATTTAATTGTAATCCCACGTTCCCTTTCCAGATCAAGATCATCAAGAACCTGTGCTTTGGCTTCACGTTCTGAGACTGCCCCGGTTTTTTCGAGGAGGCAGTCGGCTATAGTCGATTTCCCGTGGTCTATATGAGCTATAATACAGAAATTTCGGATGTTTATCATTCGTTTTTCGTTATATGCCACAAATATATGAAGGCAAATAATATATTAAAAGTTACTATACTATAAAGTGGATCAGCACTGTCCAAATTATTTTATAACAAAAAAAATTACATATCATGTAAAAGTACTAAGATTCTTTATAGTAAATAGGATACAAGCCGGGCGCCAACTACCGGTATGATTTTATAATTGTATTATTGTTCCGCAAACGGGATCTCCACTTCACTCCGGTATGTTCGGATGCAATCTGGGCGCTTACGGTTCAACACTTCATCCAGATGCTTCGACCTTGACAGCTCAAATGTTCAGGGGAACCGAACTCAGCAGGCTTTAGAGACATTCTCTCCTTCGGATTCATATTTTTCCATCATATCCAGAATTACCCCTTCCCTTAGTGCATAATCGGAAACTGTAATTGTATCTATCCTAAAAAAATTAAATACTTCATTCAGTATCTGTAGTCCCGCAGGAATAATATCCGCTCTTTTTTCTTCCATCCCCTTAATTTTTTTTCTTTCAGCCGTTGTCTTTGCAGATAGAATTTTACCGGAAATTAATTTGAGCTCATCTTTATTAAAAGAAACGGAATTGAGTGATTTTGGAATTTTACCTTTTCTTTTTTTTATAATAAGTGATGCGAGAGCCTCTATGGTTCCTGAGGTTCCGACTATGATACCAAATTTTTTCCGGCGATAACTCTCCAGTTGTTCTTTTAATAATCTTTCTACATAACTACTGCATTCATACAATCTATCATCAGTTATTTCATAATCGGGGAAAAAATGTTTTGATAACCTTACTGCTCCGATCTTTACACTTTCACTAAAAACAGTTTTATCTCCATTTACATTTATGAATTCAGTACTTCCCCCGCCTATATCAATGCAAAGAACATTTTTATTATATAAGGAAAGTGCTTTACGGGCACCAAGATAAATAAACCATGCTTCTTTTTTCCCGTCAATTACTTCTACGGATATTCCTAAACTATTTTTAATCTTCTTAATAAATTCAGATCTGTTACGCGCTTCACGTACTGCACTAGTCGCAACCGCTTTAAATACTGCGTCGTACGAATCAGAAAGCTTCTTAAAATTACGAAGGACACTAATTGCCAGGTCTGTTTCATTGTCGGAAATGAACGATAATTCTCTCCCCGTATGTGAACCAAGTCTTATAATATGTCTCTCTTTATCGATGATTTTAATGGTGCCGTCACTTTTCAGCCTGGTGATTATCATATGGAATGAATTTGTCCCCATATCTGCTACTGCGAAGCAGCGGTTCATCATTTTAGTAATTCCTTTTTAGCAGTCGGAAGAAGATAAGTACACAAATTGTAGACATCCTCTGTAGTTATATCGTCAATCAGTTCTGATTTGCGTATATAAAATTTATTTGTACCTATCGGAGCCCAGTTAAAAGGATTAGTAGGACCAAATATTGAAATCTGCGGTGTTGGAACCGCTCCCGCAACATGCATTATTCCGGTGTCATTCGATATAAATAAATCTGAAAGAGAAATTAACGCTGCAACTTTTGGAATTTCCATATTCATAAACAGAGGGAGTTTGAAGGGGATCTCCCCTTTAACAAAATTTATTTCCTCATAATCACCCGAGCTTCCTGTTAAATATATATCGGCTTTGTAATCATTCCTGAGTAGTCCTATCAGGGCGATATATTTATAAAGCGACCACCGGTTCTGAGGTTTGCCAGCACCAACATGCAATCCGATAAGTGGATTTCCTTCTTCTTGCCTGAATGAGCCGATAAACTTCTTTGCAACTTTTAGATCATCTTCATCAAAACTAATCTCTGATTTATAATTTTGTGTAGTAATTCCAAAAGGACGAATGATTTCAAGACTGATTTCAGCTACATTGGAATCGGGATACTTGCGCCAATCGATATCCACCCTTCTGTCGAAGAAAAAAGCACTGTTGTTGGATTCACCATTAAGACTTTTCGGACCGATTCTCGTACCTGCATTTGACAGTCTTGCAATCAGGTTGCTTGTAAATGAGATTGAAACAGTAACGGGGACAATACACACATCATAATTCTCTTTCAGAAGCTTTAAAAATTTTATCAGGTAGAATGGGTTATAAATTTTCTTTTTATTGAAAATAAAAATCCTGTCTATGAACCTGTTCTTAACAAGTCCCTGGTAATTAGAAGTACTTACCACCAGGGTCAGATAGCTCTCCGGATATTTTTCCTTGATCGCCCTGAAGACAGATACGCCTGCCAATAAATCACCCAGCTGGTTATGCTGACGGACTATAAGGAATTTACGGGGATTATTCAGATCGCGGCATTTATTTTCCTCCACGAAAAAGAGTTTCTGAAATATCCGATAAAGCGCATTTGAAATGAAGCTTTTCCTTGCCATTTATTTTTTATCTGTATTTTTCTTCGTTTCAATTTCAGTAAATTTGGCTTCCTCTACATCTTCATACTTACTTTTTGTTTTAGTTCCTCCGTTAAAATTATTACTGCTCTTTGCTCCAATTTTGAAATTCACAATAAATAATTTGATCATTTTATAGAGGACATAAAACAAAACAAATAATAATAATAATCTTAATAAGCTCATTCCTGTCTCTTCGATTCCGGTTTAAAATATTCCTTAACACCTCTGTCTTTGCGAAAGATTTGTTTATACAGTTCGCTGAAATCATGTTCATTATTTACAAAATCCAGATCGGTTGAATTTACGATTAACAAGGGGGAACTGTTATATCTGAAGAAAAAGTGCGTATATGCTTCACTCAGTTCCTCTATGTAGCTCCTGGTTAAGTTCCTTTCAATTTTCCTGCTCCGTTTTCTGATATTATACATCAATCTGTCCACACTAGACTGCAGAAAAACAACGAGATCGGGTTTTCTTAAGCTGCGAGAGAGGAGGGGGAAAATACTTTCATAAAGTTTAAGTTCCTCACCGCTTAAATTCAGATAAGCGAAAATCCTGTCTTTCTCGAACAGATAATCACTGACAATAAACTCTGTAAACAGATTTTCCTGACCCAGCTGTTCCTGCTGTTTATACCTGTTTATCAAAAAAAACATTTGAGTCTGAAAGGCAAATCGTTTACGGTCGGAATAAAATTTTTCAAGAAAGGGATTAGCTTCAAACTGTTCGAGTACCAGCTCAGATTCCAGTTTCTCACTTAACTTTTTTGCAAGGGAGGTCTTGCCCGCCCCGATTACTCCCTCAATTGCAATATATTTTGTATCGTGAAGATCGTCCAATTTTTAACCGTTATAGTTTATAATCTGTTTTGGTGATTATGTTCTTTTCAATTTTAGTCAAATCGATATGTGATATATTTATTTTCATCTCAGGGTGAATAAAATCCGGAGCTATATCGCAAAAAGGCACGATGACAAAATCTCTCTCCATTATTCCCCGGTGAGGAATCGTAATTTCAGAATCCGAATAAATTTCCTTGTTATAAAATAACAAATCCAAATCAATTTCTCTTGGTCCCCATCTGACTGAATTTGTTCTGCCTACTTTTCTTTCTATAATTTTTAAAGCGTAAAAGAGTTCTTTTATTGCATACCCGGTATTAACAGAGATTACAGCATTTAAGTAATTATCCTGGGGAATATGACCAAAGGGTTTTGATTCATATACGGCTGATTTATCCAGGAGTGTGCATTTAGGATCTGCTTCAACATTATCCACAGCCATTTTCAGATATTCCTGGCGGTTTCCTTTGTTCGAACCTAATGCTATATATGCTATCACGCTAATATTCTTTATTTATTATAACTCATTTCTTTCTTTAACAACCTCCACTTCCACACAGTCAACTACTCCCCCGAGAGAAGGATTATTTTTTCTTACACGAACACAAACTTTCTGAAGTTTTTTAAAATTTAATAAAAGTTCATCAGCAATTTTAGTTACCAGCGATTCTATAAGGTAATACTTCTCTTCAAGTGCAAGCTTATATATAAATTTATATACCTTATGGTAATCAATTGTTTCAGATAGATTATCATTTGTTGCTGCTTTGGAAAAATCAGTATATAAATCGACGTCAGCCTCAAACTTTCCGCCGACCGTCTGTTCTTCGGAAAGAACTCCGTGGTAACCATAGAAAGTAGCTTTTTTAATTCTTATGATGTTCAGCATAATTTCTCCATAAATTAAACCGTTTTAATTATTCTTTTATTCTTCAATCTGAGAATACCACCCAGGTTAGCCCAGAGCAGACCTGCTAATACCATTACACTTCCCCAAAAATGGTTGGAAGTTAAATGTTCATTGTAGACCAGCCAGCCAAGTATGAGAGCAACGATAGGAGTGATAAAAGACGTGAGCGACAGAAGAATTATATTTACTCTTTTAAGCAGCCAGAAATATGATGTGAATGTAACTATACTCCCAAACAGGGCAAGGTAAATGATTGATAGAACAGCTTCCGTATTAAAGTTTAAGGAGGTGGAGTCCTCTAAAAAAAATCCAAGTATAAAAAGAGATACTCCTGCAATTATCATCGGAACCAGATTCATTGTTAAAGGATTCAGGTGCTGACCGTATTTTTTAATGAGAACCGCTATGCAAGCCTGTAAAATTCCTCCCAAAACTATTCCGCCCATCCCGAGCAGATAGGAAGAAATATCCCTGCTCAAATCATTATAAAAAATAACAAGTATACCTGCAAAACCAAAAACAATTCCTATTAATTTTGCAATACCGGATGTTTCGGACCTGATTAAGTAGTAGGAAAAAAGTGTTATGAAAAAAGGATAAACTGCAAAGAGTACTGCTGCGAGTCCGGAAGGTACAAACTGTTCTGCCCAGTAAATTAATGCAAATGGAATGATGAAAGTAAATAATCCCATTGCAAGATAAAACCTAATGCTGATCCTGTCGGTTTGTAATTTTAGTTTTTTAAACCGCATCCAGGAGAAAATAAGCAATCCCGCAAGTATAAACCTGAAGCCTGAGGAATAGAGCGGCGTTAATGATTCAAGTCCGATTCTGATTGCCAGCCATGTAGATCCCCATATCAAGCATATAAGCGAAAAAACAAGAATTATTTTAACTTTTTCATTCATTATATGAAACTTTCATTGCAATTATGCCTAAGGCCCTACCCGAGTTTTTTCCCTCTCTCCTGTAAGAATGGAGAACCTCCCCGAACTCAAAGCTGCACAGGGAAGACCGCTGAATCTGATGAGCAGGTATTCCTTCTTCAATTAACATATCATAATTAGCTGAGGATATATCAAGAAGATATTTATCCTTATCCTTTATTAAATATTTATTATCGAAATATTGTGCTACTTCTTCACCAACCTGATAGTTTGCCTGACTTATCGAAGGACCAAGATAAACATACATATCTTCAGGACTGCAGTTAAATTCGGATTTTAATTTTACTACGGTTTTTTCTGTAATTCTTTTCTGCGTTCCTCTCCAGCCGGAATGAACAGCCGAAATGATTTTCCTTTTCTTATCATATATAAAAACTGAAGTACAATCTGCCGTACTTATACATAAAGCTATTCCGGGTTTATCAGTAATCATTGCATCGCTTTCCCCGATACTACCCGGACCTTTTACATAACTAACAGTATCACCGTGTACCTGTTTTTGATAGACAGCCCTGTCCGTCGGTAAACCAAGTGCATCAAAGAACGAATTCCTGTTTTTCAGTACTCTCTCCTTTTGATCACCGACCGAAAGAGAGAGATTGAAATTATAAGGTGAATTTTTATTCTCACCAAATTTTGTACTGAATCCGGAAATTACTTCGCTGAACCTCTTAAAGATATATGGTTGAAGAATTAGCATAATTAAGTTGTAAATTTAAGAAATATTTAACCCTTAAATAATATAAATGTCACTTGAGAAACCGCATAACAAGAAATATTAATGAGTTCTAATTGATTGGATTTTTTATATAGGTAAAATTCATCCGGGCGAATGGAATACTACACAATATCTTTAAATTTAAGCGTATTTTGTGCGTATTAAGTGCGTATTTTGTGCATAGTTTATGAAATGTCTTTTTTATGTCCCAGACATCAAGTCACAAGCAATCCAATCAATGAAATAACTATTTCCGGAGAGCATATTTATAATTAATCATGATCCAATTACAGTATTTCTTTAAAAAAATCCTTTTACATTCAATTGAGACTATAAAGCTCAAGTATTATATTGATATGCTAATTTTTAATCAGCAATGGACAGAAAATTGAAAATACTTATAACGAACGATGACGGGATAGAAGCTCACGGAATTGCAGCTCTGGCGGACTCTTTATCTGAAGTCGGAGAGGTTACAATTGTTGCTCCGCTCAAGGAACAAAGTGCTATAGGGCATGCAATAACGATGCAGCTTCCGCTAAGAGTAATTAATTACAAAAAGAACGGTGATTTTTTCGGATATGCTGTCAGCGGAACGCCGGCTGATTGTGTAAAAATCGGTATTCGAAATCTTATGGATATTCCACCTGATCTTGTAGTTTCGGGAATAAATCATGGATCCAACACTGCTATAAATATTATTTACTCGGGTACTGTTTCGGCGGCCCGCGAAGCAGCAATAATGGATATTCCCTCAATGGCTGTATCAGTAACCAATCACGAAGCAACCGATTTCAGGTTTGCTGCAAAAATATCAAGACTTTTAGCTCTGAAACTTGCAGGTAATGATTTACCTCTGGGAACTTTATTGAATGTAAATGTTCCTGATATACCGGAAGATCAGATTGCCGGGATTAAATTAACACGTCAGGGCAAATCCAAATGGGATGATATTTATGTACGAAGAACCGATCCTTACGGAAAAAATTATTACTGGCTTACCGGGAATCTTATGGAAGTCGACACAGAATTAGAAACCGACCAGGTTGCAATAAGAAAAAATTATGTCTCGGTGAGTCCCATTCACTTCGACCTTACGGATTATGATACATACGAAAAAATGAAAACCTGGAAAATTGAAGATCTAATGAATGGAAAAGCCCATTAAAATATATCAGATTGATGCGTTTACAGACAGACCTTTCGAGGGAAATTCTGCCGGTGTTATGTTCGCAGAGAATCTTTCAAGTGAAAAAATGCAAAAGATTGCCCGCGAAATGAATCTGTCGGAAACAGCTTTTATTTCTTCATCCGCGAATGCCGATTATAAACTGCAATGGTTCACTCCGACGGTAGAGATTTCACTATGCGGACATGCAACAATAGCCTCGCTTCATTTTCTGAAGGAAAACGGAATATTAAATGAATATTCCGTAATAAAATTTGAAACCAAAAGCGGCATTTTGAACTGCGGGATAAAAGACGGACTTTATTTTATGCAGATTCCGGTTGATCAGATGAAAGAGTTCCCCGGAGATAAAGACGAAATTATAAAAGCAATCGGGATTGAAAGTAAATCGGTGGTTCATGAAACTCCATTTATCATCATGGAAAACGGAAATCTCTATTTCAGAGTGGATAGTTTAAATACATTAAAAGGAATAAAGCCTAATTTCACGGCACTAAAAAAACTTACTGAAGAAAAACATGAATTTGAGGGAGTTGTAGTATATTCTCTTGAAACAATTGATAAAGGCAGTTTTGCATTCAGCAGGTATTTTGTCCCATTTTATGGAATAGATGAAGACCCGGTAACAGGATCTACAAACGGACCAATGCTGCTTGTTTTCAAGCATCTTGGATTTGTTCCGGATAATTTAGAAGATACCATATTGACATTTGAGCAGGGGGATTTTATGGGAAGAAAAGGCAGGGTGAAAGTAACCTACAATAAAAAAAGGAATGAACTTTTCATACACGGAAAAGCTGTAACGGTTCTAAAGGGAGAACTCACTTTTTAATGTTTAATTTTGAAAAAATCAATTTATCGTTTTCCTATAACGGGATCTATTTTTTTATTGGTTTAATCCTGCTTACAATTTATGCAGTTTATGTGTACCGTTATACACTTCCCCCGGTTGGTAATGCAAAAAAATCTGTTCTCGTACTATTAAGGGTATTTGCATTGATACTCCTTTTATTTATAATATTTGAGCCGGTTGCAACTCTCGCAAAAAAAATAATATTAAAACCAGTCAATTTGATTTTTATCGATGATTCCCATTCCATAAAAATTAATGACGGTACTCAAAGAAGTGAAAACGTTAAAAGATTTATCGAGGGATTGAACAGCAGCGGCTTAACACAAAGTTCAGAACTTTACACCTTCGGAGCGAAAATTTTTCCATTCTTATATGATAGTCTGTCTAATCTAAATTTTTCGGAAGGGAGTACCAACTTCTCCAAAATATTTTCATACATTAAAGATTTAAAAGAAAATATCGCTTCAATTTCAATTATAAGCGACGGAGATATTACCGAAGGAGCCAATCCATTATTCACGGCAGAGAAACTAAATATCCCTGTTTATACAGTAGGCGTAGGAGATACTGCCAGGCGAAATGATGTGGATATCAAAAATGTTTTACATAACGAATTCATTTACGCAGAAACGCCTACAATTATTTCAACAACGATCCTTAATAAAGGATTCGGGAATAAACCCGCCGTAATTTCCTTGTACGAGAATAATAATCTTTTAGACCAGAGAAACATCACTTTATCAGTAGACGGAACACAGAATGAAATTTTCAATTATACACCTAAAACAGGTGGTGAGAAAAAACTATCTTTAGAAATTAATAATCATGAGGGTGAATTCACTTTCAATAATAATAAGAGCATTTTTTATCTGAATGTGCTGAGTAACAAGATAAAGATTCTCATTCTCGCCGGCAGTCCTTCTCCCGACCTTTCATTTATTAAAAATTCACTCGAAGAGGATAAAAATTTATCCGTGAAATCTATTACGCAGGCAGCTGCGGGCAAATTTATAGAAAAATACAATCCGTCTGTGGAATCAGACAGCGCAGAAATAATTTTTTTGATAGGATTCCCCGGGAAGCAAACCAGCGATGATCTGTTAAACAGGGTGAACAACGCCATCTCACAGAACGGCAAGCCGTTTTTCATCATTCTTGAAGGTAATACTGATTTAAACAAACTAAAGAGGCTTCAGGCAGAACTTCCATTTGTTATTCAAAATATTGACAACGGTACTTCTGAGGTCCAGCCGGTTATACAAAATATTGAAAGTGATAATTCTTTAATCGCAAATGATGCTGTCAATCCGGTTGAAGCATGGAATAACCTCCCGCCTGTGTATTTGACAAATTCCGGAATTAATTCCAAACCTGAGAGCGAAGTAATCGTAAAAGCCAGGCTGAACAATGTCCCACTTAATACACCTCTGATTTTATCACGAAGAATAGGAAACAAACGTTCTATAGCGGTTCTGGCAAACAATGTTTGGAAATGGAAATTACAAACGGCAACCAAACAATTAAATCTGTTTGACAGCTTCATTCATAACAGCGTAAAATGGCTGCGCAGCTATGAAGAACAGAAGCAGGTCTCGATTAAAACATTAAAAAAACTTTTTGCATCGGGCGAACCGGTTGAATTCTCTGCCCAGGTGTATGATGCTTCTTACAATCCTGTTTCAGATGCTGAAGTAAAGGTGCAAATTAAGCACAACGAGCATACAGATGAGATTATGCTGAATTCAATAGGAAGCGGTCTTTATGAAGGAGTTTATCATACAAACCAAACTGGTGATTTTAGTTTTAACGGTACTGCATATATAAACAGGAATAAGCTTGGTTCCGCTGCCGGGACATTTAATATTGGTGAAGTTGATATCGAACAATTAAATCCGCGAATGGATTATGAATTTTTGACTACCCTCGCCAAAAACACAGGCGGTAAGTTCTTCTACTATACCAATATGCAGAGTCTATACCCGGTTATAAAAGACATTCAGCAACATGCATCAAAGGAAAAAACTGAAGTCAGTGAAATCAGGTTATGGTCTAATGAATGGTTATTAATTATTACCATTGTATTCCTTGGTATTGAATGGTTTATCAGGAAACAAACAGGGATGCTTTAATAAAATAAGGGGTAAATTGAAAGTACTTATTGAACCTATACTGGATTTTTTCATACCGCGGTTTTGTTCTGCCTGCAAATCAAAACTTCCTGCAGATACGGAATTCATTTGTAAAGAATGTTTTTCTAAAATTAAAAGAGCTGAAAAGGAAAGGATCATATTTGAGTTCCGTAAAAAGTTTGAATCCACCGGAATTATTTCCGATTTCACTTCTCATTTTTTGTTTGAGAAGGACAAAGCAATCCAGCAGATAATCCATGCATTGAAATATGAAAAAAGATTTTTGCTCGGAATTTTTCTCGGGAAACTGCTCGGAGAAACCATTGCCAAAAACTTTTCAGCGTATAGTATTGACTATATTACCCCGATTCCTCTTCATCATTTGAAAAAAGCGGAAAGGGAATTTAACCAATCATATTATATAGCTAAGGGAATCAGTACAATAACCGGAATAAAAATAAATGACGGGCTGCTTAAAAGGATCCGTTATACAGAATCGCAGACTGGGATGATTCTAATAGAAAGAGATAAAAATGTAAATGGGGCTTTCGCTGCCCGAAAGAATCTGGAAGGGGAAAATATTCTCATCGTTGATGATATAACTACAACAGGTGCTACAATGCGGGAATGCGGCAGGGTGCTGCTTAACGCAGGTGCAGGTAATATTTTCGGGGCTTCTATTGCAATAGCAGATTAATTACATTCGTTCCGGTGCGGTGACTCCCAGGATAGACAACCCGTTTCTCAGTACAATCTTAGATGCCACAGCTAAGGCTACCCTTGCTTCAGCAAGTTTTCTTTCAGTACCGAGTATTCTGCAAAAAGTGTAAAACTTATGAAAGGCAGCAGCCAGTTCCTCCAGGTAAGTGCAGATTCGATTAGGTTCAAAGCCTTCGGCGCTTTCCAAGACCTCATTCTCAAACAGATGTAGCTTTTTCAATACCTGAATTTCTTCGTCAGTCGAAAGGAGGTTCAGATTTTCTGTAGAAGATTTCAGATTTTCTCTTTCAATCATTTTAAGAATCGAACAAATACGTGCATGAGCATATTGCAGATAAAAAACCGGATTTTCATCTGATTGTTTTTTAGCCAGTGATAAATCGAAATTCATATGAGTTCCAATGTTCCTCATATTGAAAAAGTACCTTACAACATCGCTGCCGACCTCATCCATCAGCTGATCAAGAGTGATATAATTGGCTTTGCGTGTGGACATTTTGACAGCCTCACCATTCTCTAATATTGTGACGAATTGGTGGATTAATACTCTTACCTTATTGGTATCATATCCGAGAGCTTTCAATCCTGCTATAACATCCGGATAAGTTGCATTATGGTCGGAACCAAAGAGGTCGACCATTAAATCATAGCCGCGCTTAAATTTAGTTTCATGGTAAGCGATATCCGGAAGACGATATGTAGGTTCTCCCGAAGCCTTAACAATAACTTTATCCTGTTCACCTCCTATCTCGGAAATTTTCAGCCAGGTGGCATCATCTTTTTTGTACGAAAGTTTTTTATCACTAAATTCTTTCAGAAGACTGTCAATCTTTCCTTCTTCATAAAGTGAATTTTCATTATAGAAAATCTTATGATGAACTCCCAGTCTGCTCAATGTTCTTTTAATATCAATGAAAATATCGCTTTCAGCTCTCTCTTTAAATTTACCCTCAGCCGGCTCATCTTTGAGAGCATCCTTATACTCATTGAATAAAGAGACAGCTATCTCTTTTATATAATCACCCTGATAATACTCCTCCGGAAATTCGATCTTCTCACCAAGCAGTTCAAGATAACGTAATCTGACTGAATCGCCAAGAACCCTCATTTGTCGGCCGGCATTATTAAAATAATATTCGCGGTCGACTTCATAACCTGCCCACTCGAGCATATTTGCCACAGTATCTCCTACTACTGCATTTCTTCCGTGTCCAACGGTAAGCGGTCCTGTAGGATTCGCAGAAACAAACTCGACGTCGGCTTTCTTCCCTTTATACTTATCCGATCTGCCGAATAAATTATCATCATCCAGTATATCTTTAACAATCCCCGCTATAAATTCATTAGTAAAGAAAAAATTTATAAAACCAGGACGGGCAATTTCTGTTTTGTAAATAACCAGGTTTTCAATTGATAGATTGTCGATTATTTCCCGTGCAATTTGTCCCGGATTTTTTTTTAATTTTTTTGTTAAGAGCATTGCTGCATTGGTTGAGAAATCACCATGTGATTCCTGTTTCGGAATTTCAAAGATCACCGGGATCTCACCCAAGTAAGGAAGCTTTTCGGCAGCCTCAGCGAATAGTTTTAATAAATACTCTCTCAACTTTTTCCCGAATTAAAATGATTATCTAATTTTAATGTTATCCATAAACCCCCCTTCATTACAGAAACCCACACAGGAATTATTTTTGAACCAGCTTTGTCCGTTCAGGGTTTATACTTTCGGCACCGGTATCTGCAACCTCTTCCATAGGAGCATCTCCCCACAATTTTTCAAGCTTATAAAAATCTCTTGCCTCTCTCTTAAAAATATGAACGACCACATCTACATAATCCAGAAGCACCCAGTTCATTGCTTTATATCCTTCTTCATGCCAGAATTTTATTCCTTCATCCCTGAGCTTACCATCAATTTCATCTGCAATAGCTTTTACCTGCGTATCGGAATCAGCCGAACAAATAACAAAATAATCTGTAAATGAAGCAATCTTACGGAGGTCCATAATCTTTACATCATACCCCTTTTTGTTGAAAATGAGACCGGTAATTTTTTTAGCCAGATTTATCGAATCCAATTACTTTCCTTTTTATTTTATTGTAATAATTTTTTGTAATCCTTCCCGATAACCAAAGAAACATCGAGAAAATAATTATTATTTTTCTGCATAATGACATTTTTATTATCTATTCCGAGAGCCTCTGCTACTTTTTCGGCGTTTGCCATATTCCCCACCCGATCTATCACCAGAGTATTATCCATATCATACGAAATATAATTCCCGACCTGAACCACATCAAACTTCTTCTTCCTCAGGAGATCCGTAAACTTTTCAGCTACCCCGCTTGCTCCGCAGCCATTAAGAACTTCAACCTGAATTACAGAAGATGCAGTATATTTTTTACCTGATTCTTTTTTACCGACGGAGATGTCATTAATGTGAATTACCACTGAATAGGTCAGGAAAATGATTAATATTCCCAGAATTGCGATGATAGTATTAAGAATAAAATTTGAGAAAGAGGAATTTTTTTTTGAATCGTGATAATTCTTTGGCAGGGATTTTTCCTTCACTTATACTTCACTTATTAAGACATTCTTCCGGAATTTTACCATCCCCAATCAGCATCTCCTCCGCTGATAAATCCATTCCTGTAACCGCTGAACGGCGAATAATAAGTTACCGGAAGACTTCTGTATTGTACGGTGATAAATACATCTTTCCAGGGCTGATAGTTTATAGCTGCCTTGCTTAAGTAAATTCCATTTATACTATTTGTAAAGTTTTTCCCGAGAGAGCTATAAGGTGCATAGACAACACTTGCATCCAGCTGAACATTCAGCTTATTGGAAAATTTATAGAACATACTATTGGTATAAGTCGTAAGTGCCAGACTGCCCGAGCCAAAAGAAGTATATGATACATCATAAGAATGATGCATCTGAAAATTATTCGAATTTAAAAATCCAACTAAAGATGTTCCCTGGTTCTGATTTATAATCCCATCACTTACATGTTCCGTAGACAACCCTTCCTGTCTGTACTGGGAATACCCGGTACCAATCATCATCGCAAATATTATAACCAGCAGCTTTTTCATAATTTTTTCCTGAAATTTGAGAACATTTTAAAGAAAAGGATATAAAAAATCAATGCAACATCACAGGATCTTGTTCACCCTGTTATTCTTATCCACCAGGACGATCTTTGGTCTATGCTTTTTAGCTTGTTCATCACTCATAGTCGCGTAAGTAATTATAATTACTTCATCTCCGACAGCTCCGAGCCGTGCAGCCGGACCATTTAAACAAATCATTCCGCTCCCGGCAGGTCCCTCCAGGGTATATGTTTCCAGTCTCGCACCTGTATTTAAATTCACAACCTGGACCTTTTCATAAGGTAAAATATCGGCGGCATTCAATAATTCTCTGTCAACCGTTATACTTCCCTCATAATAGAGTTCAGCCATAGTAACGGTTGCACGGTGAATTTTCGAACGAAACATTGTCCTGTTCATAAAAATTAATCTTTTTTATATATCAGGTAAATATAGATACTTATACGTAATACTATCAAGGTAGGGACTAGTGCTCGTATTGCAAAATATTAAAATTATATAGTAGAATGACCGGAAAATGATCAGAAATGATCCGGAAATTCAATTATTCGTCCAAAATAAATCATTTTAACAAAATCCCATTCGGGATTTAAGTGAGTTTACCGGATAAGATGAGTCATTTACAATTTATTGAACTCACCTCCTGGTCCCTCTTTTGAGAAAGGAGGAACTTTTTGAACATACTGTCTTTTTATATATACTGTTAATATAAAATACATCTAAAGTAATAAGCATTTTATATTAGTCTTGACAAAATATTTTCTTTAAATGATGACACCGGAGCAATTAAATTTCGGCCAAATTAAGGGGGCGATATCATTTAACTTTAACAATCATTTCAATTTCAACGGCACAGTTCTTAGGTAATTCATTTACACCGACAGCACTTCTTACGTGGCTTCCTTTTTTGCCGAATATCCTTTCAATTAATTCCGAAGCACCATTAGCCACACCGGGCTGATTGGTAAAACCGTCAGCACTGTTAACGTATACGGTTAACTTTATTACCTGTTCAATTTTGTTGAGATCACCGATTACTCCTTTCACAGCGCTCAAACAATTCAGGGCACAGATCTCGGCAGCTTTTCGTCCCTCTTCTTCGCTCAAATCTTTTCCGACTTTTCCACTGAACAAAATTCTACCATCTTTTATGGGTATCTGTCCTGCGGTAATAACCAGGTTGCCATTAAGTATCGCAGGAATATAAGCTGCCAGTGGTTTCGGCGGTTCCGGTAAATTAAAACCAAGCTCATTAATTTTTTCTTCTATCATTTATTCTCCTTTTATCGAATAAGTAGTTTTTACTATCTTATAAATTCATTTACTAAAATTATTTAATATGGAAAAATGATTATGATTGAAGCCAAATTTAAAGAATTATTTGAGATTGTAAAAAAGTTAAGACTGGAGTGTCCCTGGGACAGGGAACAAACGAACGATTCAATTAAAGCAGCCACAATTGAAGAAGCGTACGAAGTGGCAGAATCAATTGACGAGAAGAATTATGATGAATTAAAGCAAGAGCTAGGAGATCTTCTCCTTCACATAATATTTCACACGGTGATTGCGGAGGAAGGGAATTATTTTAAGCTGGAAGATGTAATCGATTCCATCAGCAAGAAATTAATCAGAAGACATCCGCATGTATTCGGCGATATAAAAGTTAAGGATGCCGATGAAGTAAAAAGAAACTGGGAGAGAATTAAACTTAGTGAAGGAAGGGAATCGATTCTGGAAGGAGTTCCGAAAATGCTGCCTGCTCTACAACGCGCGCACAGGCTTCAGGAGAAAGCTGCAAAAGCCGGTTTCGACTGGGAGAAAAAAGAAGATGTTTGGAAGAAAGTAATTGAAGAAATTGAAGAAATGCATATATCCGAGAAGCAGGAAAGTCGGGAAGAACTTGAGAATGAAGTAGGGGATGTATTCTTTGCGCTTGTAAATTACTCGAGATTTTTAGGAATAAATCCCGAGAACGCTTTACGTATGACGAATGAAAAATTCATAAGGCGTTTCAATTATATTGAAAAAAAGATTAATGAAAGCGGCAGGAATATAAATGATTCCAATTTAGAGGAAATGGACAAATACTGGGAGGAGAGTAAGAAACTAAAGAAGAGGAAATAATTAATTCCCGTTGTTCCCATTTTTTTCTACATTAAATTTTTCATAAGCATCGATAATATCCTTAACAAGCCTATGTCTTATGACATCCGTTTTATCAAGATAAACAAATCCCACGCCGTCTATCCTGCTCAGGATATCCTGTGCCTGAACCAGTCCGCTTATAGTTTTCGGAGGAAGATCAATCTGGGTGATATCGCCGGTTATTATGGATTTTGAATTGGCTCCCAATCTGGTCAGAAACATCTTCATCTGTCCCGATGTTGCATTCTGTGCTTCATCCAGGATGACGAATGCATTATTCAATGTTCTGCCCCGCATATAAGCAAGCGGAACAATTTCTACAATTCTTTTTTCAAGGTAGCCTCTCAGTTTTTCGGAAGGCATCATATCATCCAGAGCATCATAAAGCGGGCGGAGGTACGGATCGATTTTTTCCCTGAAGTCGCCCGGGAGGAAGCCAAGGCTTTCACCGGCTTCAACTGCAGGTCTTGCGAGTATGATTTTACTAACGATCCCTTTTTTTAGAGCGGATACCGCCAGTGCTACAGCAAGATATGTTTTTCCGGTACCGGCAGGTCCGATAACGAAACATATATCATTTTTATAAGCTGTCTGTATATAATTGGATTGCCCCGGTGATTTAGCTTTAATAGCTTCACTTTTTGTATAGAGAACAATTGAATCAAATTCTTTATCGCTTATGATCTCGCGACCTTCAATCGCAAGGTCTACTATTGTCCCGACATCCTGTCTACTAAGCACCCCGTTTGTATTCAGGACATAAGACATTTCCTTAAGAATTTTTTCAATAGTTTCGATTTCTTCCGGAACACCTTTAATAAAAACATTATCCCCCCTTACTGAAATCGCTGCGTTAAATCTATCTTCAATTAATTTCAGGTTTTCATCATTCATCCCGAGCAATCCCAGCATATCGACATTCTCGAGTGCAAACCGTTTCTCAGCAATAGTCATCTTCACACCTCTGACTTTAAATAAAAAAAGCCCTTATCATAAAATGATAAGAGCTTTTTTAACAAAAACAATTCTAACATCAATCAGGACGAACGAACTATTGAACCGGTGCCGGTTTATAATTCGCTCTCATTTTATCATATTTAGCTTTTTCTTCATCAGTGAGCTGCGGGATAGTGAATACCTGTTGTGGATAAATCAAATCAGGATTCTTAATCTTATCGCGATTTGCTTTATAAATTTTCGGCCAAGCAAATCCATTTCCGTAATAATCCTTCTTCTTGGCAATATTCCAGAGGCAGTCACCTTTAACTACTGTATAAGTCCATTCGGTTGGTGCTTCAACCCATCCATCCATTGCACTCTGCATCTGGTTATGAACTTTATCATAAAATTCAGGCAGCGCACTTATTTTATTTGACTTCAGAGCATCAAGATCTTTTTGTCTGTCAGCTTTCGGACCTTCCTTTGTTCTGATTTTGCCATCGAGTTCATTTACAGCGTTCCGGAAATTATCGATATCGGCTTTTGTAGCGCCTACCAGAGCATAAAGTTCATTCTGGCAGTCTTCGTATGTTTTCATTCCGTTAAGCTGATCCTTAAGTTTACTGACTTCATTTTGTAAATCAGTAATCTGCTGATTAAGAGCATCTTTCTGTGATCTGAGTCTTGCCATTTCGGCTTCCCACTCGTCTGATGTCATTTCCTCCTGCTCCTGAGCAACAATGCTGACAGTAAAGAGAAGCAAAAGAGAAAGAACAGTTAACATATATTTAGTTATTTTCATAAAACTTTCCTCCAATTAGGTAATAAAAAAAACTTTTAAAAATTACATGCCCATCTTGCTTAAATTGGCTTTTGTTTCTTCTTTATCTTTCTCGCACTGCTGTAATTTCGAATTTCTATCATTTATCTCTTGCTGCAAGTTGTCACGCTGGCTTTTCAACTGATCTGCCTGAGTTTGCAAGGAGTTTACCTCAGAACGCAGATCATTAAGCTGCTGCATTTCTGCATCACTAACACCGCCACAACCGCTCATCATTGCAATCGCAAATAAGAATACTGCAACAACGGCTGTGTTTCTAACTAATTTAATTACTTTCATATTTAGAACCTCCAATTATGATTTTTAGTAGGTTATTTAAATAACACAATATAGCCTTATTTTGTAATCCGAATTAATTATATTCTTAAATCTAATTTAAATAAGAGCTTAGAGCAAATAGGTCATCTTTTCGTGACCTGATATATACGTAAATTGAATAATAAATTCAAGTTAAGTTATTATTTATAAACAGTTTGATGCTTTATTTCACAATTGTGATCAGATCAATCTTTTTTCTACAAAGCTGGTATATTTATTTCCGGCAATAATGATATGATCGAATACGGGAATATCCATTATTTTTCCGGATTCCACAATTTTCTTGGTAATAGATACATCCTCATTACTAGGCTCCGGGTTTCCGCTCGGATGGTTATGTATCAATATAATACTCGCAGAATTATTATCGATAGCAGCTTTGAAAACTTCCCTGGGATGAACAACACTTGAATTAAGACTGCCTATAGATATTACCTCATACCTGATAATTTTATTCGCTGAATTCAGGCATACTATCAGAAATTTTTCTTTCACTTCATCTCTTAAAAGTGGAATAAATATATCAGCGACATCCTGCGGTGATGTAATTTTTTTATCCGACATCCATTTTGATTGAATTTGAATTCTCCGGGACAGCTCAAATGCAGCCATTAAAGTAGCAGCTTTATTCTTCCCTATCCCGGGTATATCAGTCAAAATATTTGAGGATTTTGATGAAAGCACGGCGATATTGCCATACTGGATTATAAGTTCCTGAGAAATCTGAATAACGGATTTTCCCTTTTTCCCTGTCCTTAGCAATATTGCGATCAGTTCAGCATCTGTCAAGTTATGTGCACCCCTCAATAAAAGTTTTTCACGCGGACGATCATCGAGGGGAAGATCTTTTACTCCGAAAATAGCAGTATCTCCTTTATTTATTCTCCTGATTTAAAGCGGTCAACAAGTTCGAATTTCCCATCGGAATACCTGATGACATTCAAAAACCTGTTGATATGTTCCTTCCCAAAAGCAATGTTATTATGATATCCTTTTACCTCAATTCCCGATTCCATTTCATGTATCAATGAAGCCCTTGTATCAGCACCATCGCTTATCAGCGAAAGGATATAATTTGCTGCATCGTAACCGTATAAAACATTTCTGTTAACGTCTATCCCGGTTTGTTCAATAAAATCCTTGCTGAAAGAATTAAAGGTACTATCATTATAATCAATAAAAAAATCCGATGTTAATGACAGCTGATCGCTCAGTACTGATGATGTTTCCAGCCCTTTGGCGTAAAACCAGTCCTGATTCCCGAAGATAGGTAATTTAATTTGCTGCTGAACCATTTGGGACAACAGTGCTGTTGCATCCATTTTATCAGATATCGGCAGATAAATCCCTTCAATCTTTTCTGAGTCTGCTGCCAGCGAGGCGACCGGATTACTGAGATCATACGCACCGCTGTTATAGATACCAGAAGAAATTATAGTGCCGCCGATTTTTTGAAACTCTTTTTTAAATGCTCCTGCTTCAAGAGGGGAATATCCCCCGATGGCATTTAGGACTCCGATATTCTTTTTCCCCGCAACATAATATATGTATTGTGCAATCACTTTTCCTCTCATAGAAAAAGAGGGATTTGCCTGAAAGAAATTATCACTCAATCCGGTAAGATCGTTATCCGTTGCAGTTGGTGATATAACCGGTAGGCCGGAATCTTTAAAAGCTTCAAGAGTATATCTGACTTCATTGCTGAATACAGGACCGATAACAGCTTTCACTGCAGGGTTTGAACCAATCTCAGTTTTAAGGATGTCAATTTGAGACGAATCAGTGCCTGTATCTTTTATGATAAGACCAACCTTTTTTTGGTGATCCAGATTATATCTTGATGCCGCGTACTTAATACCTTCCAGGATTTCCCCCCCTGCTGTTATCTTTTCCCCCGATTTTTTATTCGTTAAAGGCAGAAGCACCGCGAGCAGGTTGTCTTCGGATGATGTTTCATCCTTTATACTTTTCAACTGCTTAAATAATCTATTAGCTTCTTTTAGCTGTTCAGAACCCGGGTAGGTATCAATAATCTCCTTATAAGACTCCGACGCGAGTGTGTAATTACCGGCCATTTGTTCTTTTTTCCCCACAAGTAAAAGAAGATAAGGTTTCAAAGAATTATCAGAAGCAGAGGTGCTTATGTTTTTTAAATCGTAAAGCTCAACATAATTTACAGCAAACTGTTCACCTAATTTTACGGCATACTTTTTATAATCATTTGACTCCGGTTTTGAAACAAGATTCAAAATATATCCGAATGCTTTTTTGTACTCCTTCTCCAGGTAATATACTTTCACCAGTGCCAGCTGAGCTTCATCTACATATTCGCTTGAGGGATATTTTTTTAGAAAATCCAGGAGAAATTCATTTGCAGAATTAAGATCATTCATTTCAAGATAGGTTTTACCTATAAACAGGTAGGCGGCAGTAGTCTCCTGATTATAGGGCATATCAACACCGATCTTCTTAAATACGGGGAGCGCCTCATTATATTCACCTGAACCGTATAAATTGACGGCGTGCTGAAATTCTTTTTCCGGGTTATTATCCTGTTGGGCACAGACAGGAATATTAATTAGGATATAAATCAAAAAAGAGAAAAGAATATTCGATATGAAAATTTTCTTAAGCATCAGCAGCCGATTTTTTTAGCTGAGAACGGGCATTCTTTTTCCCTTCAATTGCAAGTATGTTTCCGGGATCGAGTTTCAGTGCTATTTCAAAATAAGCCAGGGCTTCAGGCATTTTCCTGGATTTCAGACATGCCTCCGCAAGTTCAGTATAAATATCTGATTCGATACTATCATCTGCTTCGATATAAACGAGGAATTGTCTTTCCGCTTTTCCGTATTCACCGTTCTTGAGATAAATTTTCCCGGCCCATTTATTTACCGATCTCTCTTTGGAATTTAACGACAGGGCTTTCTGAACAGGTTTAAGAGCATGTGTATACATTCCAAGATTATAGTAGACAACAGAAATTAATAAGTTCCATTCCCAGTAATTTGTATAGACAGTTTCGATCTTTTTCAGAAAACCGAGTGCGCCGTTAAAATCTCCAAGGTTTATATCAATTTTAGCAACGTACAAATCAGCTTCCCTGAGCATATCCTCCTGATCACCATATTGCAAAAAATTTATAAAGTTTATCCTGGCGACCTCATAATCCTTTTGCATAAAATGTGAATAACCCAGGAAAAAGGAAATAACCGGCTCTTCTTCGGGAAGGATATAGCTTAATATCTCATCGGCTTCTTCCCATTTCTTATTCCGCATCAGGAATTCACTCAGATAAATCCGCACTTCTTTATTCTCCGGATTTTTCCTGAGATAATCTTTAATCATATCAACTGCAGGATCTATATTACCCAAGGCCTCATATAGTTCACCGAGAGCAAAATAAGCATCCGTATATTCAGGATTCTCATTTATGATTGAATTATAAACCTGTACACAATGCAAAAGTTTTCCTTCCATTTTCAATTCTGCGGCAAGTTTCATTTTATATGCAATCTGATTCGCATCCATCAATATTTATTCCCATTCGATTGTGGAAGGAGGTTTTGAACTAATATCATAAACCACCCTATTAATCCCGCGGACTTTATTAATAATCTTATTGGACACTGAAGCGAGGAAATCGTGATTAAATCTGTACCAATCCGCCGTCATCCCGTCCGCGGAAGTTACAGCACGTAAAGCAAGCACATTTTCATAAGTTCTTGCATCTCCCATTACACCAACCGATTGAATCGGCAGAAGCACAGCAAATGCCTGCCAGATTTCATCATATAATTTTGCGGCTTTAATCTCACTTATAAAAATATCATCCGCTTCTTTTAAAATATCGAGTTTAGGTTTAGTCACATTTCCAACAATTCTGACCGCCAGACCAGGACCCGGAAAGGGGTGGCGGTTTATAAAATCTTCCGGTATTCCAAGTTCTCTTCCAACTCTTCTAACTTCATCCTTAAATAATTCCCTGAACGGTTCAATAAGGTGCAGGTTCATTTTCTCAGGGAGTCCTCCGACGTTATGGTGAGATTTAATTTTGGTTGATGCCCCTTTAACTGAAACCGATTCAATCACATCCGGATAAAGAGTTCCCTGAACCAGGAATTTCACATCCTGTATCTTCAATGCTTCTTCCTCAAAGACTTCGATAAAAGTATTTCCGATAACTTTTCGTTTAGATTCGGGATCCTCAACTCCGGAAAGTCTTGATAAAAATCGCTCACTTGCATCAATAAACACGACTTTGAGTTTGAACTTATCATTAAACAAACCGAGCACATTCCGGCTTTCATTTTTTCTCATCATTCCCGTATCTATATGAATACAGGTAAGGTTTTTTCCAACCGCCTTATCCATAAGAACAGCCGCCACGGTAGAATCAACACCTCCACTTAATGCACAAATAACTTTTGAGCCGCCTGCGGTTTCACAAATTTCTTTTATTTTATCCTCAATAAAGCTGCCCGTTGTCCAGTCACCTCTGCATCCGCATATTTTAAATAGGAAATTATGTAATATTTTATTTCCTTCCTCCGTATGCATAACTTCGGGATGAAACTGTAGTCCGTATATTTTTTGTTCTTCATTTACTATTGCACAGACAGGGGAATGATCGGAAGAACCAATAACTGAAAATCCCGGGGGAGGAGAATCAAGATAATCGCCATGGCTCATCCACACCACCGATTCCCTTTTAACACCTGCAAAAATCGGTGACTCAGTATTTATTTTAAGAAGTGCCTTACCGTATTCCCTGTCATTCGCCGGTACAACCTTTCCGCCGAGTGAGAGTGAAATAAACTGGAGTCCATAACAAATTCCCAGTACCGGTATTTTCAACTTAAATATACCAGGATCGGCATGCGGGGCACCGTTATCATAGACACTCATCGGTCCCCCTGAGAGAATAATTCCGGAGGGATTTAATTTCTTTATCTGATCAAGTGTAATTGTATGGGGAAAAATTTCGGAATAAACATTTGCTTCTCTCACACGCCGGGTAATCAATTGCGTAAATTGCGAACCGAAATCAATTATAAGTATTATTTCCTGGTGATGCATCATTAAAATGAAAGATTATTTTTTAACCGGATGATCTCCATATACTATATCAAATTAATTATTCCTGATAAAGCAATAAATATAATAAATGCTATACAAGATAAATTTCTCTACCTTTTATTACCTGGCCAAATCAAATTTTTTGATTTTAGAGTGCAATTATGTCGATTAATAAAAGAAACAGTCGGTATCTCTTAACTTACACAATGGATTTGTGCAACGCGAACCCTTAAACGGAATATTTTTTCAGTCTGAAAATCTAGTGACCGATCAGATTCTTATAAGCATCATCATCCAGAAGATCTTTCAATTCAGTAGCATCCTTTATTTCAATCTTAACCATCCAGCCTTTTCCATAAGGATCTTTATTTACAAATTCCGGATTATCGGTCAAGTCTTTATTTATTTCTAAAATCTTACCGCTGCATGGAGCGAACATATCGCTGACGGTTTTTACTGCTTCAATTGTACCGAATGAATTACCCTTATGTATTTCCTTAAGATTCGGATCGATATCTACGAAAACAACATCACCTAACTCACTCTGTGCATATTCAGTAATTCCAATTATTCCTGTATTTCCTTCTACTTTAATCCATTCATGATCGTTTGTGTATTTTAGATTCCGCGGAAAGTTCATTTTAACCTCAATTTATTTTTCTAAGATGCTATAATTTAATTAAGTTGATTTAAATTCAAATTTTTCAAGAAACCCGGTATCAAAATTACCGGAATCAAATCTGGGATCCTCCAGAACCTGTATATGAAAAGGAATTGTTGTTTTTATACCCTCAACAATAAATTCTTCCAAGGCTCTTTTAGCACGTGCGAGTGCATCATTCCTATCTTTCCCCCATACTATCAGTTTTGCTATCAATGAATCATAGAAGGGGGGAATAGAATATCCCTGGTAAATATGAGAATCAATACGGACACCGAAGCCTCCCGGAAAGTGAAGTGATTCTATTTTACCCGGTGACGGTCTGAACCCATTTTGCGGGTCTTCGGCATTGATTCTGAACTCTATGCTATGCCCGAGAGGTTTCCGCGGAAGGGTATCGATTTTTTCTCCTGCTGCAACAAGGATCTGCTGTCGTACAAGGTCAACATCATAGACATATTCTGTAACGGGGTGTTCAACCTGAATTCTTGTATTCATTTCCATGAAATAGAAATTTTTATATTTATCCACAAGGAATTCGATGGTACCGGCACCTTCATACTTAACCGACCGGGCGCCGAGCACTGCAGCTTCTCCCATTTTGTTTCTTGTTTCTGCATCTATTGCGGGAGAGGGTGATTCTTCGATTAACTTCTGATGTCTCCTCTGCACCGAGCAATCCCTTTCGCCGTAATGATAAACATTCCCGAACATATCACCGAGAACCTGAATTTCAATGTGCCTGGGATTTTCCAGAAACTTTTCTATATAAACATCACCGTTCGCGAAAGAAGATTCAGCTTCGGTACGGGCTGTCTGATATGACTTTTCGAAATCAGATTCTTCCCAGACGATTCTCATACCCTTACCTCCGCCGCCTGCAGAAGCTTTTATTATAACAGGAAAGCCCATTTCTGACGCAATTATTTTACCTTCACTTACTTCGTGAATCAGTCCATCACTACCGGGGATTACGGGGACTCCATTCTTTCTCATAGTATCTTTAGCAAAGGATTTATCCCCCATCGCATTTATCATTTGCGGTGATGGACCTATAAATTTAATTCCAGAATCTGCACAAATTTCAGAGAAGTTCGCATTCTCTGCTAGGAATCCGTAGCCAGGATGAATAGCATCAGAGCCCGTAATTTGTGCTGCTGATATAATAAGTGGAATTTTAAGGTAACTTTCCTTACTTGGAGGAGGACCGATACAAACAGCTTCGTCGGCGAAGGTAACATGAAGAGAATCTTTATCAGCTTCCGAGTAAACAGCAACGGTTTTAATCCCAAGCTCTTTGCACGTTCTGATAACTCTTAGAGCAATTTCACCCCGGTTGGCAATTAGGATTTTATTAAACAATTCTTCCTCAAACTTCTGAAAATTAGCTCGGCTGAATCAGGAACAGGGGCTGATTATATTCAACCGGTTTCCCGTTATCAACAAGTATTTTTAATATCTTTCCGTTTACATCCGATTCAATCTCATTCATGAGTTTCATGGCTTCGACTATACATAAAACCGTTCCAACTGAAATATTATCACCAACCTGAACGTAAGGATCAGCATCAGGAGCCGGGGCCCTGTAAAAGGTTCCAACAATAGGCGAACGGATTTCATGCAAATTTTCCTTTATCTCTTCTGAAGGTTTTAGTTCTGAAATCTGTTGAACTAATGGGATTGAAGTAGAGAGAATTTGCGGTTGGGCTACAACCTGTCCCCCTCTGATTTTCTTGGCTATCTTAACTCTAAGACCATTTTCTTCGACTTCAAGATCTGTTATATCGCTTGAATCAACAAGCTTAACAAGTTTCTTGATCAGATTTAAATCCATGGGTTTCCTTGTTTTAAGATTTTAGTCGTTCGACGTACTCGCCTGTCCTGGTATCCACCTTCAGCAAATCGCCGATATCAATAAATAATGGAACACTGATATTCGCACCGGTTTCCAGTTCAGCGGATTTTAAGGCGCCGGTAGCGGTATTTCCTTTCAGACCGGGTTCAGTATGTTTCACTTTCAGGGTAACAAATATTGGAATTTCAACGTTAATTATTTCGTTTCCATTAAAGAGAATATCAATCTCCTCACCCTCCTTTAAATATTTCTCACCCTGTCCGAAGAGTCCGATCGATACATTTATTTGTTCATAGGTATCGTTATCCATACATACAAGAAAATTCCCTTCCCTGTACAGGTACTGATATTTTCTTCGTTCAACTCTGACGATTTCGATCCCTTCACCTGCACGGAAGGTGTTATCAAGAACTTTTCCTGTTTTAAGGTTTTTTAAGGTCGTTCGTACGAAAGCTCCGCCCTTACCCGGTTTTACGTGTTGAAATTCAATAATACTATAAAGATCATTCTTAAATTTTATAATAAGTCCATTCCGAAAATCAGAAGTATCAGCCATAAACTAATAAAGTTAATTTTGAATTAATGAGTGCAAAAAAATAGACATATAAGGCTTGAAAGTCAAGAAAAGAAGAATCACAAAAATTTGAAGAAAATGAGCAAAAAGTGATCACTTTTTAACAAAAACAGCATAAAAAATTAAAAAAGTCGTATAAATCGCGGCTTTTTAAAAAATGGTTTTTTCAGGCATTTATGAGAGCCATGTACCGGTCAACTTCTTTTGAAGCATCGGAAGTTTTATAATCATTTTTAATAGTAGTCAGCAAATCCTTTGCATCAGCATCCTTCCCGGCTTTAATATAATTTATGGCGGCTTTTAATAAATAATCGGGATTTTCAGCATTATATTTATTAACTTGAGCGGCATCACGGTAAAGATCAGCTGCCTTTTGATAATCTTTCTTATATGCAAAATACCCTGCCTGACCAGCCAGGGAGGCCCCCTCTAACATAGGAATATCACCGGAATAACTTTTATAATACTTAAACGCTTCATCCAGTTTGCCTAAATTATTATAGCAGTTAGCAAGATAAATTTTTGCAGTTTCGCCGTTTTCTGTACCGTCATATTGCTCAACCACTTTTTTTAGTCCAATATTTTGAGAACCGGATTTACCTTCTATAGCTTCAAGGTAGGCACCCTGATCATACGAATCTATTACTCTTGACAGTGCAATACCTGCCTCCTGATTCATCTGCTTTTTATGATTTACATAATAAATGACTGCAAGAACAACAACCACCAGGATTCCGCCATATGTAAGCAAACGAGAATTGTTTTTCTGGATAAATCCGAAAGTTTTATAATAAGTTGAAACCAACTTATCTTCTTTTATTTCTTTGCGTGTAAGTTTTTTCTTTTTAGTTAACATTTATAATCCTTCTTAGATCCCAAAAAGTTTATTCCTAAAATTCAAAAGGCTAAATCTAACATTAAATGAAATAATGTCCAATAAAAAATTCAGTATTGTGCGCCCGGAAGGACTTGAACCCTCAGCCTTCGGAACCGGAATCCGACGTTCTATCCAGTTGAACTACGGGCGCATCCAAAAACTTAATTCCGAATTATAAAAATAATAATTGTTGAGATATAAATCCTGATAAAAATAATT
>Ga0153915_10000680_pt1 | contig 31299 bp, 27 predicted proteins | sample Opewatmetagenome_2_FD_107003 | JGI IMG/M metagenome (GOLD analysis project Ga0153915, IMG submission 107003) | Freshwater wetland microbial communities from Ohio, USA - Open water 3 Core 3 Depth 3 metaG | ecosystem: Environmental > Aquatic > Freshwater > Wetlands | place: USA: Ohio, Lake Erie... | reverse complement strand
TCGAGGGGGAAAGCTTCCGGATGAAACACGCGCTGATGCGCCAAAAAGGTCAGGCAAAACTCCCCACGAGCTGACGGGGATTTTTGCACGATTTTTCTGGGGAAATTCGCTTGACAAAACACAGTTCCGGTCGGGTGTATCGCGGCTGCTGCTGGCGCAGCGACGCGTCCAACGCGCGGCCGGCCTATCGCTACTACGACGATCCGGCGTTCCGTAACGGTGGCCTGGGCTTCCGCCTTGTGCGCCCCAGTTCACAGTGAGTCTCCCGGCGGAAGGGGCACGGAGGCGGAGCCGAAGACGGGTTTCTATTCCATTTCCGCCAGAAGCCTTTCCAATTCCATCATGAGGCGCGGAAGGTGTTCTTCGATGATGCCCCAGACGACGCGTGGGGAAATGTCCGCATAACCGTGTATCAAACGATTTCGGAAATCGACGATTCTACGGGTCTCCGATATCTTCGTTTCCAGTTCAGGATCGACGTCGATGGCATGGCGCAGCGCTTCGCCGATGATTTCAAATTGTCTTTCAACGGCGGAACGGAGCATTGCGTCCTTCAGATAGTCCTCGAAACTTTTGCCGCTCGTGAAAGCAGCAATGGTTTCTCCGGCCGAACGGGCATCAAAGAGCAGTTTCTTCACTCTACGCTGCGCCATAGATCCGTACTTTGTCCGCATCAACCGCCTCGCGGAAAAATGGGTTGCGGATCTCGTCCTCCTCGACAAGATCGACATGACAACCGAACAACTCCGAGAGACCCTCCGCCAGACCGAAGTAGCTGTTCGAATAGGGCGCGGGAGGCATATCCTCGAACCTCACGAGAAAATCAAGGTCGCCGATTTCGGAAATACTGGAGGCTGACGTGGATGAACCGAACAGATGGAGTTCCCGAACATGGAAACGGCTGCAGAGCCGCGTGATTTCCTCCATCCGCTCCTTCAACTCGGCGACCATGTCGACACCTCTTCTGCCATCATAAACAGAAAGTATGAGTCCTACAATGGACGGAGACAGGCTTCATGCAGACCGGCCGTCTCAGGGTTCCTTCATGAAAGCACTCGATTGGGTATATCGATCCATGCCCGTGAAGTTGGTGCGGCGCAGAAGCTCCCACAAGACGAAAGGGAAACGCCGCAAGCCGGAAGTGCCGGCCTATCGGGATGATTTGGATGACAATCTTTCCGAATTGAGGAGCATGCTTTCCGATCCAGAAAGACTATCGATCGGCCATTACCGCCATTTCAGGATCTTCGACCCAAAGGAACGAGTAATCTGCGAAGCGCCTTTCAGGGAAAGGGGACGGATGCCGCACTGCGCCGCGCCCATTCCATCTGGACGTGCGGAAATACTTCGATTCCGTTCCGCATGATATCCTGAAGCGTCTTCTGGCGCGGCGTTTCAAGGACGGGAAGGTGCTGTCAATTCTGGACGCCGTCATTACATCCGCTATATGGACGACATGGCCGTCTTCGGGAACACGATGGCGGAATTGAGTTCCGTCCTGATCGAAGCGCGTCGTTTCACTGTGGATTTCCTTGGACTCGAGCTGAAGCCCCCCGTGATGGGACGCGTCGAGGCAGGGCTTCCTTGGTTTTCTGGTGAAGCCTTCGGGGATCCATCTTTCCCGGAAGAAGAAGCGCAGGTCCGCGGCGAGAATCGGCGGATTTATACGGAAGCTGGAAGAGGGGTATTGGGGGGGAGACGAGTTTGTCGTGGACGTCCTTCCCGTATGCGCCCACCTCAGCCTTGCTCGCAGCCGCGCTTTCCGTAATGCTCTTTTTTCAAGGAGCGGCCTCGGGCTCCAAGCGGGTGAATCGCGGCGGCAGCTGGTTCCTCGACGCGTCCAGTGCGCGGTCGGCCAACCGTAACAACGACGGTCCGACGAACCGCAACGACAACCTGGGCTTCCGCTTGGCGCGCCCCAGCTCACCGGTCCATGCATGCCGGGGAACCGGCCGTCTCCGGATGCGGATTCCCTCCCCGGTGCCCGTAGGGCCGCGCGGATACTTGACCCGAGCGTTCCGGGGAGGCCTTTCCATCACACGGCCCGCTGACGGAGTCCGCTGATCCTGGCGAGTGCTTCGTAATCCCGATCGTGATGGAGCACCGTCAGGTCCTTCCTCAGGGCGCAAGCGGCTATGATGCAATCGAGCGAGGACCGGATGGTCAGGCCCTGTCGACGCGCCGTCCTATATGGGTTGATCGCATCGTTGTATGCGGGATCCATGCCGAAGTGTCAATCAGGTACAATCCGATCCCCACGCATTTCGCCCAGGTCGCCTTCCCATACCCCGGAATGTATATAGCGGTCAATTCCGGCGAAGGTGGTGCGGCGGAGAAGCTCTCCCAGTGCGACATTGACTACCTCGGAGTATGTCTTGAACCCGAGTGCCTTGCGCGCCCGGTCGAGAAGCTGTTCGTCAAGCACAAGATTCGTGCGCCTCATGTGTTAGCAATAACCCCATGCCACCATTCGTCAAGTCCGATAGTCCGGGTAAAACTCGAAAACCCTACTCATGGTGGGGACGGTCGTCATCAGCCGGGTGGAAATGTCGTCCGCGCTCTCCAATGCGGTTCGCGTGGGGACGCTGCCGAAAAAAGAAGCACGGGCGGCGCTCGATCGGTTTCGGGAGGAATGGCCGGGTTTTATCCGCATCCAGGCTTCCGATGTGCTCGTGAACCGGGCCGATGGCTATGCGTGGGAACATGGCCTGCGGGGATATGACGCCCTGCAGCTTGCGGCAGCTTTGATCTGGCAGGAGACCCTGGGTGAATCGGTCCTATTCACGAGGTACGACGAACGCCAGAGAATGGCGGCCGTCAAGGAAGGCTTGGCGCCTTCCCCGCGGAGGATCCCGCATTGTTCCCGAATGTCCACGCGCGCCCCGATCGGTATACCATGCGGCGACCGTTTCCATGGCGGTGAAGCAGGGCCTGCTACAACTGATTCCGGCCGGGGCGTGGGCAGAGTCCCGCCGCGCGCATCGCGGCAAGCAGCGTGTCCGCGGCCGCCTCGGGCAGTCCGCCGCCCAGGCGCAGCGCGAGGAGCGCGGCTCCGAAGGCGGGCGGGGCGTCCTCCCCGTCGATGCGGTAGGATGCGTCCGACAGGCTTTTCTGCAGGGCGGCCTCCAGGAGCGGGCGGATGGCACAATCCGGCTTGAGCAGGCCGCCGCGGAGAACCAGGGTAAAGGGCCCCCCGGAAAAATCCAGCCCGCGGTATACGGCGCGGATCAACGCGGCCTGATCCTCCACGACGCGTTCCACCGCCTCCCGCGCGCACGGGTCCCCCTCCCGCCAGGCTTCCAGCACGAGGGACACCAGGCGGTCGAACACCGGTCGATCGCCGCCGTAGACCAGGGGCACGATGTCCAGGGGATCGGAAAGGCCGTGGGCCGCGGCCAGCTTCTCCCACAACACCGTGAGCCTGCCGGCGCCGTCGAATTGACGGCAGATGGCGCGCACCGCCTCCCGGCCCAGGGCGTATCCGCTTCCGTCGTCCCCGATGAGGTAGCCCCAGCCCCCCGCCCGATGCGTCCGGCCGTGGCCGTCCTCCCCGTAGGCCGTGGCGCCGGTGCCGGCGACAAGCACGATGCCGGGAGCCCCTCGGGTCCCGCTCCACAGGGCGGACGGCATGTCGCTTCCCACGTCCACGGGTACGCCGGGGACCACCGCCGCGGACAGGGCTTCCCGGACGCGGGCGTTGTTGCCTGGATGGGACGCTCCGGCCACGCCGGCATACACGGCGGCGAGTTCCGGCGCCGGAGACATGCCCCCGATGGTCCGGGAAACCGTTTCCGCCAGTGAGGTCCGCAGGGCGTCATCCCTGCTCCGCGCTGGATTGCATCCCGGACCCATGCCATGGCCCGCAAGATGTCCCTGCGCGTCCACGAGGAGGGCTTCCGTCTTGGTTCCACCGCCGTCGATGCCCAGGTAATATCGCACGGGAAGCCATGATAGCAGCGACGCCCGAGGGTGGCAAGGACGCGGAGGACCGCTTCGACGCGCAACGCGGGTCCTCCCGCGTTTTGCGGCCCACCCTGAGGACGGACTCGCACCCCGCCTCCGTGCTACCTTCCCGCCATGGTGCGGAAATCCAGACCTCGCGTTTCGGGTGCGCAGGGCGCCGACTCGGGCGCCCCGAGTCCATACGGACCCGTGCCCAGCGAACGGCAGCTTGCCTGGCACGCCAGGCCGCTCTATGGCTTCCTCCATTTCACCGTGAACACCTTCACGGACAAGGAATGGGGCTACGGCGACGAGGACCCCGGCATTTTCCATCCCGCCGGCTTCGACGCGGACCAGATGGCGGAGGCAGCGGCGTCGGGCGGCCTGGCCGGGCTGATCCTCACCTGCAAGCATCACGACGGGTTCTGCCTCTGGCCCTCCCGCTACACGGAGCACTCCGTGAAGCACGGCGGATGGAGGGACGGCCGCTGCGATGTCGTGAAGGAGGTCTCGGAGGCATGCCGCAGGCGCGGCCTGCATTTCGGGGTCTACCTCTCCCCATGGGACAGGAACCACGCGGCCTACGGCGCTCCGGCCTACGTCGCGTACTACCGGAACCAGCTTCGCGAGCTCCTGTCCGACTACGGTCCGTTGTGCGAGGTCTGGTTCGACGGCGCCAATGGCGGGGACGGGTACTACGGAGGTGCCAGGGAGAAACGCCTGATAGACAGGCGGACCTATTATGGATGGGAGGAGACCTGGCGGCTGGTGCGGGACCTGCAGCCAGGGGCATGCATCTTCGGCGACGGGGGGCCGGACGTGCGCTGGGTGGGCAACGAGGACGGGGAGGCCGGAGAAACCTGCTGGGCCACGTTGCATGGCGGTGAGTTCCTGCCCGGCCTTCCCGGCAAGGCGAGCCTGAACCTGGGCGACCGGCAGGGCTCGGATTGGCTGCCCGCGGAATGCGACGTCTCCATCAGGCCGGGATGGTTCCACCATCCGGCGGAGGACGGGATGGTGAAGACCCCGGAGAGCCTCATGGAGATCTACTTCCGTTCCATCGGCCGGGGCGCGTCCCTCCTGTTGAACATTCCGCCCGACAGGCGCGGACTGATCCACGAGGCGGACGCGAAGTCGCTGCGGGAGTTCCGGCGCCGGGTCGGGACCCTGTTCGCGCACGACCTGGCCGGGACGGCGCAGGCCGCGTCCGGACCCGCGCGGGGCGGGGATGTCCGCTTCGCCCCCCTGTGCCTGATGGACGGCTCCCCCGACACCTATTGGGCCACGGACGATGAGGTTCGCGGTCCCGAGGCGGTGCTGGAGTTCCCCTCTCCCGTGCGCTTCGACGTGGTCGGCCTGCGGGAATACCTGCCGCTGGGCCAGCGCGTGGACTCCTTCGCCGTGGACGCGGAGCGCGACGGGGACTGGAAGGAGATCTGCCGGGGGACCTCCATCGGTTCCCTCCGTCTTCTGCGTGTCCGTGAAACCTCCGCGCGCCGCGTGCGCCTGCGCATCACGAAGGCTTCCGCCTGTCCGGCCATAAGCATGCTGGGATTGTGGGCGGGCGGCGGAGTGGTACCCTGATTTCTGTTGACCGGACGCGTGCTCATGGCTATGTTACGGGTATCATGGCGACGCGCGTTTCGGAAATCGACTGGACCACCTGGAAACCCACGGAGAAGGCCACGCTGCTCTTCGTGCTCAGGGAGGAGGAGATCCTCCTGATCCACAAGAAGACGGGCCTCGGCGCCGGCAAGATCAACGGCCCCGGCGGCCACATCGAGCAGGGGGAGACCCCCATGGAGGGCGCCATCCGCGAGGTGGAGGAGGAGCTCTGCGTGACCCCCACGGACGTGCGCCAGTGCGGGGAGCTCCTGTTCCAGTTCGTGGACGGCTTCGGGATGCACGGCACGGTCTTCACCGCGCGCGGGTGCATCGGCGTCCCCCGGGAGACCAGGGAGGCGGCGCCGCTCTGGACGTCCATCCACGCGATCCCGTATGAACGGATGTGGGAAGACGACAGGCTCTGGATCCCCCTCATGCTGAAAGGGAAGGGGTTTCACGGCGTCTTCCTGTTCGACGGCGACACGATGCTCGACCACCGCGTGAGGGAGACTCCGGAGGGCGCCGCGCGCGCCGGGAACTGAGGCCCGCCATGGGGCATGGGGAACGGGCCCTGGCGGTCCGATCGTCCGTCCTCCTGCTCCTGCTCCTGCTCCTGGCCCCTCGGACCCTTTTCTCCCAGGCCCTCCTGCTACCCCCCCTCCCGATCCGGGAGGCTTCCACGGCGCAGGGATTGCTTCCCGAGGTCTCCCCTTGGGCGGAGTTCCGCCACTTTCCCGCGGAGTCGGGCGGCACGTTCCACAGCCATGTCCTGGACTTCGGCTCCGCCATCACCCTCTACGCCGCCGGCCCGTTCGCGCTGGACGGCATGGTCCGGCAGGTCCTTCTCACGCGGCTGCACCCTGACGGCGAGTGGCTGTTCTGGCTGGCCGCCCTCTATACCGACCTGCGCCTGGGCGTCCGGTGGAACGCGGCACCGTGGGATTTCTCCCTGGCCTACCGGCACGACTGTAAGCACGACATCGAGACGTACTACGGCAGGGACGCCGCGCACGACGCGGTCGCCCTGACGGCGGGCCTCCGGAGCCTGCGCTGGAGCTGGCCCGTGCCAGGCGCCGAGGCGCGCCTGGCGGCGGAAGCGGAGGCGGCGCTCGCCATCCCGCTCCTGTTCCAGTACAATCCGCCGGAGCCGGACCGCTTCAGCCTGTCGGCCCGCCTCGATTGGGAGCCCTGGCGGGTTCCCGGCTGGCCCGTGCCGTTTCTCTCCGGCGGCGCGGCCTTGATCCTGAGAAGCCAGGAGACGCGCGTGACCGTCACGGAGACCACGGCCCTGGACTGGCACCTGCGCGCGGGCCTGCGGCTGGAGGGAGAAGGGAGCCGGTCCGGGACCCTCACGGCCTACGGGCAGCTGCAGTCCCTCAGCGACGACTGGATGAGCCTGGAGCCCAAGGCGGCCCTCCTCCTTTCCTATGGCCTCCTGATCGGATTCTGATGCGCACGCGGGGTTCCTACCCCGCAGCCCGCTCGCGAGGATGTTGATCAGAAAGCGCGGGGAAGCCTCACCGCCTCCCGCAGGCGGGCGAGGTAGTCGGCGCGCGGGATCTCGTGCGCCCCCATGAGGGCCGTGACGGGGGTGACCATCTGCGTGTCGAGCAGGACGAATCCCTTCTCCACGAGGCGCGCGCTCAGGGCCACCAGCGCCGCCTTGGAGGCATTGGTTTCCGTGGAGAACATCGATTCCCCGGCGAACAAGCCGCCGGTGGTTACCCCGTAGAGCCCGCCCACCAGGCGGTCCCCCTTCCAGCACTCCACGCTGTGCGCGTGGCCGAGGCGGTGGAGCTCCGTGTAGGCATTGAGGAAACGGGGGCTGATCCATGTCTCCTCGCGGCCCGGCCGCGGCGCGGCGCACCCTTCCATCACGGCGCGGAAGGCCCTGTCGAAGCTGATGGTGAAGGGGCTCCGGCGGAGGAATTTGGCCAGGCTCCGGGGGACGTGGAGGCCGTCGGGCTCGATGATGGCGCGGGGGTCAGGGGACCACCAGGTGATCGGATCCGAGGTCCACGGGAAGATTCCGTTCCTGTAGGCGAGCAGCAGGGTTCCCGGTTTCATGTCACCGCCCACGGCCACCAGGCCGTCCTCATCCGCGGTTTCCGGCCTCGGGAAGCGCCAGCGCGTGGAGAGGGGGAGCGGATCTTCAGGCATCTCTTGATGCTCCAATAGCTAAGCGCCCGTGTCTAAAAAAACATACAGGGGTGGACTGACAGTGCGAGAAAGGAACATGGATTTTCATGCAAAATCAACCTTCAAGGTTGATTTTGCATGAAAACATCCAGCGATCCCCCCCCGCACTGTTCCCCGCCTTGTCACTTTTACCGGGCCACCGCCGCCGCGTCGAATGGGAGCGGCAACGTCGCGATCCGGTTCATCCAGCCCTTGTAGCGCTCCAGGTCGAACGGCGGGCTTCCGATCAGCGAGTGGTTGCCGAACTCCTCCCCGCCCGCGGTCCAGCGGATCAGGAGCATCCGCTGTTCCCCACGGCTCACGCGCACGCGGCCCATGCGCCGGGTTCCATTGGCGGGCGCCTCAAAGTCCCCGGCCCATAGTTCCTCCCCGGTATCCGCGTCGCTCACCGTGCAGCGGCCGGATGCGGGACGCAGCGTGTCGTTCGAGGCCGTGAGGGCGCAGTGCCAGTCCTCGGGTTCCCCGAGCATGACCAGGACGGGTACCTGCGCCCTGCGGATGTACCAGTAGGCGAGTTTCTTCCCGTAGTACCAGTCCACCACCGCGTCGGAGAACTGGGGCCAGCAGTCGATGAGGTTCCACCAGATCACGCCGGTGCGGTTCCATTTGGCGCTGCGGGTGGTCTCGATGAAGCTCTTCTTGGCCTCCGCCTGGCTGATCTGGGAGGCCAGGGCAAAGTCTTCCACATTGTCCGGAATCCTTCCGAACATCTCCGCGATCTGGTCCGCCATCAGCTTGATACGGTAGCGGTAGGGCCCGCCCTCCGGGATGCTTTCCGCGGCATGGACGATCCACTGGGGATCGTCCTTCCAGGGCCACAGGTGGTCCGGCTCGAGGAAGCGCTTCATGCTGGAAACATTGGGACAGCCATGGTACCCGATCTCGCTCACGAACGGGGCGCGGTTGCCGGAGTAGAACGCGCCCTTGAAGTAGTCCCTCGGTCCCCAGAGGTGCTGCTCCGGCATGAAGTCCATGAGCAGGCGCATGCTGTCCACGGCCTTGCCGCGCGCCGCGTCCCCCCGCGGCCGCTCCTGATTGGCCTTCCAGGCTTCCGGCGACACGTAGGGGGAGCTCGGCAGATACGGCCGGCCGGGATCCTCCTGCCCGCAGACGTGGGGCAGGGCCTCCCGGGTGATGCGGTTGCGATTGGGGTCCCGGTTCAGGTTCACGGCGAACATGTCCACTTCATTGTCCCCGCACCACAGCGCCAGGCTGGGGTGGTTGCGCAGCTTCCGCACCACGGCCGTCGCCTCCCGGCGCACCTCGGCGAGGAACTCATCGTCCTCGGGATACAGGGCGCAGGCATAGGCGAAGTCCTGCCAGACCAGGATGCCCAACTCGTCGCACAGGGAGAAGAATGCGTGGTCCTCGTACACGTTGCCGCCCCAGCAGCGCAGGATGTTGCAGCCGCAGTCCGCCGCCAGGTCGACTGCCGCCCGGAGGCGCGTCCCGTCCCGGCCGTGGAACGCGTCCAGCGGCACCCAGTTGGAGCCCTTGCAGAGGATGGGTTCCCCGTTGACGCGCAGCAGGAACTCCCCCGGGCCGCCGCCCGGCACGATGTCCCGCCGCTCCAGCTCCACGGTCCTGAGGCCGATCCTCTCCGCGCGCCGGTCCACGACGATTCCGTCCCGCAGGAGTTCCACCGAGGCGTCGTACAGGGCTGCCTCCCCGTAACCGCGGGGCCACCAGAGTCTCGCCTTCGGCACTTCGAGGACCTCGCAGCCGGAGGTGAAGCGCGCCGGCACAGTGCGTGAGAACCTGGAGTCGCGGGAGACGCCCGAGAAGCGCAGCCCGTAGCGCGACAGGTCCGTCTCCGGCGTGGAGAAATCCCAGCGTACGGCCAGGCGTACCGTGCCGTCCTTCAGGCCCCGCGCGGACCAGTACGGGGGCTCCAGGCGCTCCGGGTCCGTGACCTCCAGGGCCACGGACCGCCAGAGGCCGGCCGAGACGGCCCGGGGCGTGATGTCCCAGCCGTACATGTGCGCCGCCTTGCGCACCCGCAGCGATTCCCAGTTGGTGGCCATCGCGTGGGCCGCGCCGGGAAGCGGCTTGCCGCGCGCCTCCAGCACCGCGGAGCGGATGCGCACGGAGAGCTCGTTGTCCACGCCGCGGGCCAGGAGGTCCGTGACGTCGAAGGCGTGCGCGATGAACATGTTCGCCGTCTCCCCCAGGACCTTGCCGTTGAGCCACACGGTGGCGAAGCAGTCGATGCCATCGAACACGAGACGGACGGATTGGCCCGCCTTGACGGCGGGTGAGGGGAACGTCCTGCGGTACCACCACTCGTGCGGCTCCAGGTCCCGTAGAAGCCGGATGTTCTCCCCCACGTAGGGATCCGGGATCTCCCCGGCCGCCACGAGGTCAAGCTCCACGCTGCCCGGCACGTGCGCGGGAATGCGGCGGGGGCCGTTCTGGGCCAGACCCGCGGGGCCGGAGGGTTCCCGCGTACCCTGCGGAAAATGGGTGAGTTCCCAGGTTCCGTCCAATGCGATCCTGTCCGTCATGCTGTCTCCTTAAGGTGACGGGAGGATAGCATGGAACGCATCGGGAGTGAACCATGGGGCGACGGGGACGGCGCGCGCCCTGCTGACATCCATTCCGCTTTGAGATACGCTCGCCTGCCAAGGAGAAGCCGAATGCCGAAGATCAGTTTCCTGGGCGCCGGAAGCACCGTGTTCGCCAAGAACGTGCTGGGGGACTGCATGATGACCCCCTCCCTCAGGGACTCCGAGATCGCCCTGTACGACATCGATCCGGTCCGCCTGGCGGATTCCGAGAGGATGCTCGCCAACATCGCCCGCAACGCGGGGGGCAAGGCCGTGATCCGCGCCTATGGTCCCGATGACAGGAAGAAGGCCCTGGCCGGTGCGGACTTCGCCGTGAACGCCATCCAGGTGGGCGGCTACGAGCCCTGCACCGTCACGGATTTCCAGATCCCCAAGAAGTACGGCCTGCGCCAGACCATCGCGGATACGCTGGGCATCGGCGGGATCTTCCGCGCCCTGCGCACCATTCCGGTGATGCTGGACTTCGCGCGCGACATGGAGGATGTCTGTCCCGGAGCGCTGTTCCTGAACTACACCAACCCCATGGCCATGGTCACGGGCGCCGTCCAGCGCGCCACGGGCATCTCCACGGTGGGCCTCTGCCACTCCGTGCAGGTGTGCGCGGAAACGCTGCTCAAGGGCGTGGGGATGGGGACGGACAACGTCCGCTGGAAGATCGCCGGCATCAACCACCAGGGATGGCTCTTGTCGATCAGCCGGGACGGCAAGGACCTGTACCCCGAGATCAAGGCCCGCTCCCTCGCCGGGATGGTCCCGGACACGGACCGTGTGCGCCACGAGATCATGCACCGCTTCGGCTACTACCTCACGGAGAGCAGCGAGCACAGCTCGGAGTACATGCCCTACTTCATCAAGGCCGCCTATCCGGAGCTGATCGGCAGGTTCAACATCCCCCTCGACGAGTACCCCCGGCGGTGCGTGAACCAGATCAAGGGCTGGGAGAAGATGCGCGGGGACCTGGTGAACGACGGGTCGCTTTCGCATCCGCGGACGCACGAGTACGCCTCCTACATCATGGAAGCCGTGGTCACGGACACCCCCTACCGCATCGGAGGGAACGTGCTCAACCGTGACCTCATCACCAACCTCCCGGCCAAGGCCTGCGTGGAGGTGCCCTGCCTGGTGGACGGCGGCGGGGTCAGCCCCTGCCGCGTCGGGGAGCTTCCCCCCCAGTGCGCCGCCCTCAACATGACCAACGTCAACGTGCAGCTCCTGACCGTGGAGGCCGCCCTCACCGGCCGGCGGGACCACGTGTATCAGGCGGCGCTGCTGGATCCGCACACGGCGGCGGAGCTTCCCATCGACAGGATCATCGCCCTGTGCGACGAGCTGATCGAGGCGCACGGGGACTGGCTGCCGCCCCTCCATTGACGGAAGGCCGCCCCGGCGGGTACCCTCGGGGCATGGCAGACGGGAACCTCGGAGCGCACGTGGAAATCATCCGGGAGGTCTTCAGCTACCTCCGGAGGTTCCGCGGCTCCACGTTCGTGGTCCGAATCGACGACGCGCTGTTCGATGACCCCCTGTTCCCCATGACGGTGCGGGACCTGGCGCTCCTGCACCAGGCGGGGATCCGCGTCGTCGTGGTGCCGGGAGCCAAGGAGCGCATCGACGCGATCCTGGCCACCTACGACGTGCCCTACCGCTTCGAGAGGGGGGTGCGCGTGACGGGGGATTCCGCCATCCCCTTCGTGAAGATGGCGGCCTTCGACGTGTCCAACCGCGTCATGACGGCGCTTTCGGCCGACGGGATCACGGCGGTGATCGGCAACTGGGTGAAGGCGCGCGGCATGGGCGTGCTGGACGGGGTGGATTTCCAGAGCGCCGGGACCGTGGAAAGCGTGCGGGTGGGCACGGTCCGCAAGGTCCTGGACGACGGGGTGGTGCCCATCTTCCCCTGCATCGGCTGGAGCTCCGTGGGGAGGCCCTACAACATCTCATCCAACGAACTGGCCGTGGTGGTGGCATCCAGCCTGGGGGCGGACAAGCTGTTCTTCGTCACGGGACGGGACGGATACGCGGCCCGCGACTTCACGGTGCCGGACTCCATCCCCGTGTCCCCGGACGGTCGCCTGGCCAACTTCAGCCTGGCGGACCTGGACCGGTTCTGCGAAGCCAATCCGGGCCGGGAGGAGGACCTGGAGCTGCTGCGGCGCGCCAAGCGGGCCTGCGGAGCCGGCGTGGACCGGGTCCACATCCTGGACGGACGCAGCGAGGGGGCCATCCTCCGGGAGGCGTTCTCCAACCTCGGTTCCGGCACCATGGTCTACGCCAACCGCTACGGCGGCATCCGCCCCATGGCCCAGGGGGACATCTCGGACGCCCTCCGCATCATGGCGCCCTTCGTGGAGCGCGCCGTGCTCCTGCCGCGCACGGCGGCGCAGATCGAGGAGGCGCTGGCCGATTTCATCGTGTTCGAGATCGACGGTTCGGTACACGCCTGTGCCGCGCTCCACGAGTTCCCGGAGCGCATGGGGGAGATCGCCGGCATCGCCGTCGAGGAATCCTACGTCCATCTCGGCGTGGGGCCCAAGATGGTCGGTTACCTCTGCGAGCGGGCGCGGGAACGGGGCCTTTCCACGGTTTTCGTCCTGACCACGCAGACCGGGGACTGGTTCCAGAAGCTGGGATTCGAGGAAGCGGATCCTTCGCGCCTGCCGGAGAAGAAGCGCGTTTCCTACAACCTGCAGCGCAAATCCCGCGTGTTCCTGAAAAAGATCGTCTGAAGGGGAGGGGAAGGCATGGCGAGCGGAGAGGCCTTGCGGCGCGACATCGAATCCTTCGTCCCGGCCACGGGACGTCTCGGGCTGTGGTGGCTGGGGCAGATGGGCTTCGTCCTGCGCATCGGAGGCGCCGTGCTGTTCCTGGACCCCTACCTGTCCCCCAAGGCCTCGCGGCGCGTTCCGCCGCTCCTGGCCCCCGGGGACCTCGCAGGGGCCACCCTCGTTTTGGGCAGCCATGACCATTCGGACCACATCGACCGTCCCGCCTGGCCCGCGGTGGCGGCCGCGGCGCCCAACGTCCGGTTCGCCGTTCCGGACCTGCTCCTGCCGGCTCTCGCTGGGGACCTGGGGATCCCCCTCCAGCGTTTTCTCGGCCTGGACGACGGGCGCGCCGTGAACGTGGGCAGCGTGAAGGTGTCCGCGCTGCCCGCCTCGCATGAGCTGCTCGACAGGGACCCCGCGACCGGACGCTATCCCTATCTGGGCTACGTGATCCAGGCGGGCGGCTGCACGGTGTATCACGCGGGGGACACGTGCCTCTACGAGGGGATCCAGGCGCGCCTGCGCTCCTGGCAGCCCGACGTGATGATCCTGCCCATCAATGGACGGGATGCCAAAAGGCTCTCCTCCGGCTGCATCGGCAACATGACCTACCAGGAGGCCGCGGATCTGGCGGGAAGCGTCGGACCGCGCCTTGTCGTGCCGGGACACTTCGACATGTTCGCCCACAATGGCGAGGACCCGGCGCTTTTCGCCGACTACATGCGGGTGAAGTATCCGGCCATCGGGGTCGTTGTGCCGGTGCACGGGCAGCGGTTCGAGTTCGCGCGCCCCTGAGGCGCCGTCTTATCCCTTGGGCTTTTCCAGCTGCATCGCCATCCTGCCGCCCTTGAACAGGCTCACGGAACCCGTGGACTGGGAGACCACCACCGCGATGGCCTTGGTCATGGAGGTGAGGGCCGCGGCCGCGGCATGGCGCGCACCGAGGCCGGAGGGAAGGTTCACCGCTGTCCGTTCGGGCCTGAGGAAGGTCCCGGCGGACATGATCACCCCGTCGCCGCGCAGGATGAAGGCGCCGTCGATCGTCGAGAACTCCTTCACCGTCTCCCCCATGCTGGGATCCAGGAGGTTCTTCTCCTCGTCCCGGTAGCCGCGGAAGGGGTTGATCACCATCTGGCGGCACAGGGGCAGCACCTTCTGGTAGTCCCCCAGGATGAACGTCGTTCCCACCGGCCTTCCTTCCCGGCCCTCGCGCGCGATGTCCATCGCGGTCTGCAGGACTTTTTCCAGCACCTGGGGCTCCACGTCCCCCAGGGGCGTCTCGCTGTGGGCGGGAAGGAAGGCGGAGAACTCCCGGCCCGTGTCGATGACGAGGAGGCTGTCCAGGGACCCGGAGTTGGGCGTGCCCGAGATGCTCACCACCGTCTCCCCGCGGGCGAGCAGGCCGCGCGACAGGGCGAACAGGAGCGCGATCTCCACTTGGTTCGTGCGGTTGAGGTTGGGGAAGGGGACCTGGAGGACCTCCGGGAGCGGATTCTTCCCGTCCTTGTAGCGGGCGCCATTGGCGGTGACCAGGATGATCTTGCGCTCCGTGGGGATGTCCTCGATGAAGTGCAGATCCCCCACGGCGTCCCCGTGCAGCAGGATGGCCTTGGCCTTCACCTCCTCCGCAACGGCCAGGGCGTGGGCGAACAGCAGCCTGGAGAGGCGCAGCTTGGCGGAGCCGGCGGTCTTGCGCCCGGCGTCCCCGTGGGTGGTGAGGAGCCGGTGCACCTCCGCGGTGGAATGCGCGGTCTTGATGAGCTGGACCAGGGCCGCGTCCCGCAGCGTACGGGCGATCTCCGCCAGGATCGCGATGTGCCCGTCCGGATCGTTCGCGTCGGTCACGAGGAGGATGAGGATGTAGACGGGGTTCCCGTCGCTGGAATCGAAGGCGATCCCGCGGCGGCTGCGGCCCACCACGACCGCGCAGCCGGGCCAGCCGCTCAGGCGCGCGTGCGGGACCGCGATCCCCGGTCCGATCCAGGAGCTCACGATCCGTTCCCGCTCCTGGACGGCGAACAGCACGCTCTCCTCCTGCAGGCGCGGCTCGGTCCGGGCCAGCGTGCGCACCAGTTCCCGCAGGGCGCCCTCCTTGCTGCGGCTCTTCAGCGCCACAATGCGGTCCATGGTGAGGTGTTTGGACAGTTCCGACATGCTCCCTAATCCTCCAGGATGATGATCTGCACGCGCCGGTTCTTCGCCATATTCTCCTCCGAGTCGTTGGGCGCCACCGGTTCCCTGCCTCCGCGTCCCTCGTAGAGGAAACGTCCCGCCTCGATGCCATGGGCGGAAAGGAAATCCACCACCGTCTTGGCGCGGTTGACCGACAGTTCCTGCTGGCTTTCCGCGGTGCCGAAGTCCGCGGCGTGTCCGATGACGCGGAAGCTCCCCGCCGGGATGCCCCGCAGGGCTTCCGCCACCGCTTCCAGGCGGGCGGTCTCCCCGGGCAGCACTTCGTCGCGGTCGGCGACGAAGTGGATCCGGTTGACGGAAAGACTCACGCCCCCTCCCTGCACCTCGACCTCGACGTCCCCGGTGCCCTTCTCCTTCAGCTTCTCCGCGATCCTTTTCGCGGTCTCCACCCTGTCCAGGGGGACGGGCGCGCTGATCCAGGTGAGGATGAAGCCCTTGAAGACCACCGTCGTGCCGTCCGTGTAGGTGCAGCTTTCCTCCACGCCGTCGCGCAGGAAGAAGGGGGCTCCCGTCCGCGGATCCAGGGATACGGTCACGTCGTGGGATCCCGACACGGACTGCAGGTTCCCGTCGCCCTGGGGATCCTGTCCCTTCCTGTAGCGCAAGGCATACTTGGCCGTGACGGTGCGCACCCTGCGCCCGTCCGCGATGCGCTCCCCGTCGTAGCGGTAGTCGCAGTAGAACTTCACGCGCGTGAAGCGCCCGTCCCGCATGGGGTCCAGGACGCGGACTCCACCGGCCTGCCATTTTTCCCCCACCACGAGGTTCCGGTCGGGAAGCACGGGGAATCCGCGGAGGCTCGGGTATGCAGCGTCTTCCGCGGACTCCCAGGACCCGTCGCTCAGGATCGAGTAGGAGACCGGCACCGTCTCGTCGATGCGGCGCGCCACGTTTGCGGCATTATGCCTGGTCTCCTCCAGCACGTAGAAGGTGCCGGAACACCTCGTGGTCCCCGTTTCCGCCGTCCGCTCCATGGACAGGATTCCGCGCACCTCCCGGCAGGCCAGACCGATGAATTTCCCCGTCTCGTAGCGGCGCAGGTCGGATTTTTCCACCATGGTCATGCGGTTTCCGGGGGGCAGGAAGGCCGCAAGGGTTTCCCCGGTCTCCAGGGCGGAGGCGCAGAACGCCGCGGCAAGGAGCCCCACGGCGAGAAATGGGCGCCTGAGTCGAAGTGACGCCGCGTATGCTGTCATTTCATTCATGATGATCGGCCAATCGTGCCGGGGGACCATGGGAAAAGGTACCTCCGGAACCGGGGACCGACAAGCGCGTATTCCTTGACACGCCCCCCGCCTTTGCATATCTTGAAAAGCTGCTTTAGGTTCCCGAATGGAAGACCCTGAGAGTACCACGATCCGCACCCCCGTTCCGGGCTCCGAAGACCAGAATCCCCTGGTCTTCAGGGACCTGAAGCGCAACATGTTCGCGGTCGTGCTTTTCGAGTTCACGTGGGGCATGGGGGTCCCGTTCACCCTGTACGGCTCCATGGTTCCCGCCTATCTCACCTCCATGGGGTCGTCCAAGTCCTTCATCGGTTTCATGACGTCGCTTTGGACCATCGTCACGCCGGTCCAGCTTGTGGTCAGCCATTTCTTCTCCTCCAGGCGGAGGGTCCGCCATCTCATGATCTTCTACATCCTGGGAGTCGGCCTGAGGCTGGCCTATGACCTGGCCGTATGCCTGTTTCCTTCCCTCTGGACCCCCGCTTCCAGCCTCTCCCTCTTCGGCCTGGGATGCACGGGCTTCACCCTGTTCATCACCATGGGATCCCCGCTGTATCTGGGCGTGATGACCGACAATGTGCCCCGCAACACCAGGGGGCGGCTGTATGGCCTGCGGACCCTGGGGCTCGGCCTTGGGGGGCTCCTGACCGGCGCCGTGGCGGCCTGGGTGCTCCATCATTGGGCCAGTCCGTCCAATTACAGGATGAGCTTCCTGGTGGGGGATTCCATCTTCCTGCTGTCCTGCCTCTCCATGCTGCCGTTCCGCGACCATCGCCCCTCCGTCCCGAGGGAGTCGGCCAGGCTGTTCTTCCGCTCCCTCAGGAGCAAGGCGGGCATCCTGCTTTCCAATCCCAACTACAGGGTCTTCCTTTTCTTCCACATGCTCAACGCATGCGCCTCGGCGGTGACGTCCTTCATCGTGCCGTACTCCAAGGAGAACCTGAGGGTGAGCGACACGGAGATCGCCTATCTCAGCCTCATCTTCCTCGGGGTGAACATGGCGGCGGGTTCCCTGCTCGGACGCCTGGCGGACCGTTTCGGCTACCGGTCGGTGAGCGTCGTACAGGCCCTGTCGCTCATGATCTTCTATTTCATGGCCCTCAACGCGCGCAGTCTGCCCGCTGTCTGCGTGGCTTACGGATTCTCCTCCATCGCCGGGCAGTCCCTGCTCCTGGTCCTCTGCAACATGAGCGTGGAGTTGTGCCCCGGCATGGCCGCAACGGACCTGACGGCCATCGGCAACACGTTTCTCCTGCCTTTCATCGCCGTGGTCCCCTCCCTGGCCGGCTTCCTCATCGACCTCACGAAGAGCTATCTATCCGTGTTCCTCATCGGCTTCACCCTCTCCCTGGTCGCCCTGCTCGGCGTCCTGTTCCTGTCGAGGGAGCCACGCAGCGGACGGCTGTACGCCATCCGTGAAATTTCCACCCGGTAAGGAGGATGCGACCTTGAAGATTCCCCGATGGAAGTGGGCGCCGGACGGCGCGGATCCGGTCCAGGAACGCAACTTCCGCTACGTACAGATCGACGGGATCGGCATCGGCATCACGGGCGCCGCCTCCACCTTCCTGCCCGTGTTCCTGGCCCGCATCGGCGGAACCAGCCTCCAGCTGGGACTCCTTTCGGCCATGCCCGCTGTGACGGGATTCCTGTTCGCCCTGGCCATCGGCCGGTTCCTGCAGAACCGCGGGGACATCGTGCGCTGGTTCAGCACGGCGCGTCTCCTGGTCTACTCCGCCTACCTGCTCACGGGCCTTGTGCCCTTCCTGGTCGCCCGCTCCTACGTCGTGCCCATCGTCCTTCTCATCTGGGCGTCCGTCACCGTGCCCCAGACGATCGTCAACGTGGCCTTCTCCGTGGTCATGAACGAGGTGGCCGGGCCGGAAGGCCGCTATTTCCTCATGAGCAAGCGGTGGACCGTCATGGGCGTCACCAATGCGGTCATCGTGGCGGTGGTGGGCAAGGTCCTCGACAGCATCCCGTTCTCCCTGAACTATCAGCTGGTTTTCATGATCCTGTCCCTCGGCGGCCTGGTGAGCTTCCTGTTCTCCAGCCGCATCGAGATTCGCGCCTTCTCACGTCCCGTAAAGACGGAGGGCTCGATCCTCGGACGTTTCGGGTGGTATGTGCGCATGGTGAAGGGCGAACCCGCCTTCCTTTCCTACATCGTGAAGCGGTTCGTGTTCAGCTTCGGCGCCTCGATGACCGCCCCCCTGTTCCCCCTGTACTTCGTGCGCACCGTGCAGGGGTCCGACACGTGGATCGGGAGCCTGAACACGGTCCAGACCGTGGCGGCGCTCTTCGGCTATTCCCTCTGGTCGTATCTGTCGCGGAGGCGCGGAAACCGCTTCGTGCTGATCGCCACGACGCTGGGCCTCGGCCTGCACCCCGCCCTGGTGGCCCTGACGCGGGAGCAGAGCCTGATCACCTGTCTGGCCGCCTGCGTGGGACTGTTCCAGTCGGGATTGGATCTCGTGTTCTTCGACGAGCTGATGCGCAGGGTGCCCAAGGAGTACAGCGCCACCTTCGTCTCGATCAACCACAGCATGGCCTACCTCTCCTCCATCCTCTCCCCGCTGCTCGGTTCCCTCCTGGCCGATCAGTTCGGCATTCCCGTCGCCCTGGCGGTGGCGGCCGTGTTCCGCCTGGCGGGCTTTGCCATGTTCTGTTTCGGCCGGGACCCGGACTCCCCCAAACCGGCCGCGATTGCCGACACGGGAAACGGATAGTATAATTTCCTCAATGGAATCCGACCATGGGTAGCGCAGGGAACGACAGGCCGCTGGAAGGCGTCGACATCGAAGAGAGGACCCGTCTCGAGGAACCGAGGCTGTTCCGCGTCGTGCTCCACAATGACCACTACACCACGATGGACTTCGTGGTGAAGGTGCTCATGAGCATCTTCCATAAAAACGCCGGGGAAGCCACGAAGATCATGCTGGACGTGCACAAGAAGGGCCGGGGCGTCGTCGGGACCTATACGAGGGACATCGCGGAAACCAAGGTGGGCCAGGTGCACGAGATGGCCCGGCAGAACGAGTTTCCGCTCAAGGCCAGTTGGGAAGAGGCTTGAATGGACATCTCCGAGGATCTGAACCACGTCATCCTTTCCGCCTATCGGGAAGCCGAGGAGAGGAAACACGAATACCTGACTCCGGAGCACGTCCTCTACGCGGCCCTGTTCTCCAAAAGCGGGCGGGATATCCTCACCGCGTGCGGGGGTGACGTGAAGAGCCTGACGCGCAAGATCGAAGGCTACTTCCAGAAGCACGTTCCCATGGCCGAGGACGGCAAACCCCTGGAATCCGCCGGATTCCAATCGATCATGGAGCGGGCCATCCTCCATACGGCCTCCTCGGAGAAGAGCACCGTGGATCTCGGGGACGTCCTTGCCTCCCTGATGGAGGAGAAGGAATCCTTTGCCGCCTGGTTCCTGGCCAAGGAGGGGATCACCAGGCTGGGGCTCCTACGCTACATCTGCCATGGGGCGGTGGAAGAGGCCGAGGAACCGCTCGACGAGGAGCCTGGGATCGAGGACGGGGAACCGGAGGAGGCGGGCGACGGGGAGGAAAGGGTCCCCAGGCCGGGCAAGGCCCTTGAGGCCTTCACCCAGGAACTCACGGCCAAGGCGCGCGAAGGGGGCATCGATCCCCTGATCGGCCGCGAGGAGATCCTGGAACGGACCATCCAGGTGCTCTGCCGGCGCCTGAAGAACAATCCGCTCCACGTGGGGGAACCCGGCGTGGGAAAGACCGCCATCACGGAAGGCCTGGCCCAGCGCATCGTGGACGGCAAGGTCCCGCCGGCCCTCCGGGAGGCCCGCATCTACGCGCTGGACATGGGGGCGCTCCTGGCGGGAACCAAGTTCCGCGGGGACTTCGAGGATCGCATGAAGCGGGTCATCAATGAACTGGAAAGCCGGGAAAAATCGATCCTCTTCATCGACGAGATCCATACCGTGGTGGGCGCGGGTTCCGTCTCGGGCGGCTCCATGGACGCCTCCAACCTGCTCAAGCCCATCCTCTCCTCGGGGAAGCTGCGCTGCATCGGTTCCACGACCTATGAGGACTTCAAGAAGTATTTCGACAAGGACCGCGCCCTGTCGCGCCGGTTCCAGAAGGTGGAGATCCCGGAGCCGACCGTGGATGAGACCCGACGGATCCTGGCGGGCCTGAAGGACCGTTACGAGGCCTATCACGGGGTCACATACACCGAGGAGGCCCTGCGGGCGGCCGCGGACCTCGCGGCACGCTACGTCAATGACCGTCATCTGCCGGACAAGGCCATCGACGTGATGGACGAGGCCGGCGCGTGGGTGAAGATCTACGGCATGCCGCCGGCCCCGGACGCGCCGGGTTCCGGTGCGCCCGCCGTCAAGCCTGTCGTGGACCTCGCTGTGGTCGAGAAGGTCGTGGCCCGCATGGCCAAGGTCCCGGAGGTCTCCGTATCCGCCTCGGAGCGCACGCGCCTGGCGGATCTCGCGGCACAGCTGAAGAAGGCCGTCTTCGGCCAGGACCGCGCCGTGGAGGCCGTGGCCGCGGCCATCAAGCGGTCCCGCGCCGGGTTCGCCGCGCGGGAGGAGAAGCCGGTGGCCTCCTTCCTGTTCGTGGGTCCCACGGGCGTTGGGAAGACGGAGCTGGCCCGGCGCCTGGCCTCGGTCCTCGGCGTCTCCCTGCTGCGCTTCGACATGAGCGAATACCAGGAGAAGCACACCGTGTCGCGCCTCGTCGGGGCGCCGCCCGGATACGTGGGTTACGACGAGGGGGGACTCCTCACGGACGCGGTGCGCAAGACCCCGCACGCCGTGCTGCTGCTCGACGAGATCGAGAAGGCCCATCCGGACATCTTCAACATGCTTCTCCAAGTCATGGACTACGCCACCCTCACCGACAACAACGGGAGGAAGGCGGACTTCCGCAATGTCGTGCTCATCATGACCTCCAACGCGGGTGCGCGGGAGATCGGCAGGCCCCTGGTGGGCTTCGGGGACCGTTCCGTGGCCGCCGACGCCGTCAACGAGGCGGTGGAGCGCGTCTTCGCCCCCGAGTTCCGCAACCGCCTGGACGCCGTGGTCCCCTTCGCCGACCTGGGGGAGGAGACGGTGCTGCGCGTGGTGGGCAAGGAGATCGACGAGTTCCGCGCGCAGCTGTCGGCCAAGAACGTGGAGCTGGAGGTCACGGAGGAGTGCGCCCGCTGGATCGCGCGCACGGGCTATTCCAAGGCCTTCGGCGCCCGGGAGGTGCAGCGCCTCGTGACGGAGAAGATCCGCAACTTCTTCGTCGACGAGGTGCTCTTCGGACGCCTTTCCAAGGGAGGCCGCGTGCGCGCGGTCCTTCACGGCAACGACGTGACCCTCGAGATCCTGGACCGATAGTGGAAGACTGGGAACGCAGTTTCATCGGCATCTGGGTGGCGGAGGTCCTGGCCCTCGCCGCCTTCAACACCTCCATCCCCATCCTGCCCTTCTATCTCCAGGCGTTGGGGGTGAAGGATCCCTCCGTCCTGAACCTCTGGGTGGGCGTCTGCCAGACCGCCGCGGGGGCGATGCTCGCCGTCTTCTCCCCGATCTGGGGGAAGCTCTCCGACGTATACGGCAGGCGGCCCATGCTGCTGCGCGCCATGTTCGGCGGCATGGCGGTCATCGGGCTCATGGGCTTCGCGACGGCGCCCTGGCAGTTCGCGGTCCTGCGCGGCCTGCAGGGCATGCTTACGGGCACCATCGCGGCGGCCACCGTCCTTGTCGTGACCATCGTGCCGGAAAAGCGCGCGGGGACAATGCTGGGGTTCCTGCAGACGGCCGTCTATGCCGGCTCGGCCCTGGGCCCGCTTCTGGGAGGCGTGATCTCCGACCTCTTCGGCTACCGGGTGACCTTCTTCACCACTTCCGTCATGCTCCTGGCCTCCGCCCTGATCGTGATGTTCTTCGTGAAGGACGACTTCCGGCCCGCGCACATCACGGGTTCCCTGCTGCGCCAGGCCTTGCCGGACTTCAGGCCCCTCGGGCGGTCCCCGGAGCTCCTGGGGCTCCTCCTGATCACGGGCTTCATGCAGGTGGCGGTGGGCATCGTGGCGCCCATCCTTCCCCTGTTCATCCAGTCCATCACGCCCAACGCCGCGACTGTCGGTTCCACGACGGGCATCATCCTGAGCCTCACCTCCGTCAGCGCGGCGGTCGCTTCCGCGGCGTTGGGGCGGATCAGCGACAGGTTCGGCCACCAGCGCATCCTGATGATCTGCCTGGTCGGCGCCTGCCTCCTCTATCTTCCGCAGGCATTCGTGAAGACGCCGGTCCAGCTGCTCGTGCTGCGGATGCTCACCGCCGCTTTCCTGGGCGGCACGAGCCCCTCGGTCAACGCCCTGGTGGCGGCCCGCACGTCCAAGGACCAGCGCGGCACGGTCTTCGGCCTCAGCTCCAGCATCAACTCCACGGGAAGCGCCCTCAGCCCGATGTTCGGCTCCATCGTGGCGAACTTCTGGGGCTATTCGGGCGTGTTCCTCGCCACGACGGGAGGCCTCCTGGCAGTCATCGTCTGGGCCGCCACGGCGCTCAAGGGCCCGCGGAAGGGAGGCGCGGCGTGAAGGTGATCCGGGCCGACGTGTTGGGCGTCTGTCATGGCGTGCGCAGGGCCCTGGCCATCGTGGAGGAGACCCTCGCGGCGCATCCCGGGGAGCCCATCCACACCCTGGGACCCCTGATCCACAACCCGCGCACCGTGGAGGACCTGCGCCGCCGCGGCGTTGTCCCCGCCGACGGCCTGCGGGAGATCCGTGACGGGATCGTCGTGATCCGAGCCCACGGCGTCGGACCGGAGACCCTGCGCGAGATCGCCGCGCGGGGCCTGCGCCTCGTGGATGCCACCTGTCCCCACGTGCGGCGGGTGCAGCAGATCGTGGCGGAAGGCGCAGCGCGCGGGTGCCTGACAGTCATCGCGGGGGACGCGGAACACGGCGAAGTGAAGGGGATCCGGGCATACGCGGGCCGCTCCGTCGTGGTGGCCTCCGTGGGGGAGGCGCGCGCCGCGGCCCTGTCGGCGCCCGCCCTCGTGGTCAGCCAGACGACGTTCCGCAGCAGCGACTACGGGGAGATCGCGGCCGTCCTGAGGGATCGGGACCCGGCCATCGAGGTTTTCGACACGAGCTGCGCGCTTACCGAGACGCGCCAGGAGAGCCTCAGGCGCCTGGCCTCCCGGGTGGATGCGCTGCTCGTCATCGGGGGCAAGGGGAGCGCCAACACGCGTTGGCTCCACCAGACGGCGCTGCAGACCGGCAGGCCCGCCTGGCACGTGGAAGGGGCGGAGGACATCCCCGTTGAGGCGTTCCGCTTCTCCACGGTGGGGATCTCCGCGGGCGCCTCCACCCCGGATGCCGTCATCGACGAGGTGGAGAACGCCCTGGCGGCCCGATAGGGACGGCCCCTGGCGGCCCTATTCGAAGGAGCGGAGGAAGCGCACCGCCTTGGCGATGTCCGCCGCCGGATCGTCGCCCACCTCCCGTTCGATCGTGAGGAAGCCGTCGTAGCCGATCCCGTCGAGCGCCGCGAGGTAGTGTTTGTAGGCCACGCTTCCTTCCCCGAGGGGCACTTCGAGGAACTCGTTCCCTCCCTTGCCCGACTCGTCCTTCGCCAGGCACACGCCGTCCTTGGCGTGGGTGTGCACGATGAAATCCTTGAGGACCTTCACGCCGCCGATGTGGTCGAAGGGCCCCAGCATGATGAAGTTCGCCGGGTCGTAGTTCACCTTCATGCCCTTGCTCGGAACCTTGTCCAGGAACCGTTTCAGCACCGGGGGGGATTCCGGCCCGGTCTCCGAGGCGAAGAGGCATCCGCGGGACTCCGCGTAGCGGGCCAGCTCCGTCACCGCCTCCAGGCCGACCTCCCAGGCGCGGCTTCCCTCGTCGTCCGGCAGGTGGCCGATGTGCGTCGTGACGATGTTCGTGCCCAGGTCCACGGCCAGGTCGATAAAGGCCTTGGATTTCCTGATGGTGTCCGGATTCGTCTTCGGGTCCAGGAATCCCCTGCCCAGGTCCCCGCAAAGGGCGCTGATCACGAGGCCCTTGGACTTCACGAAAGCGCGGAATTCCCTGCGGTCCTCGGGACCCAGGCTCTCAGGCGCCATCTCGCCGTGGGTGACGTAGATCTGGAATCCGTCCGCGCCCACCGCCGCGGCCTTCTCGATGCCCTTACGGGCGCCCAGCTTGAAGGAGTCGATGATGACGCCGATCTTCCGCTTCATGAACACCTCCCGATGGCCGGCATTATCGGCGGCGCCGCCCCCGGTGTCAACGCGCCTTGGCACGCTCCCCGCGGCGCATTATACTCCCCTCCCGGAGGCGGGGATGGCGGACAAGCTGCGGATCGGCGTGATCGGGTGCGGGACCATCGGGACCGTGCACGCGGAAAGGTACTCGAAGTGCGCGCAGGCGGAGCTCTCCTACGTGGTGGACCTGGAGCGCGCCAAGGCGGAGAAGCTGGCCGCCTCCTTCGGGGCGAAGAACGTGGCCACGGACTACAGGCAGATCCTGGACAAGGTGGACGCGGTGAGCGTCTGCCTGCCCAATGACCTGCACTGTCCCGTGAGCGTGGAGGCCCTCAAGGCGGGCAGGCACGTGCTGTGCGAGAAGCCCATCGCGTTGAACCTGGACCAGGCCACCCAGATGCAGGCCGAGGCGCGCAAGGCCGGGAAGCTCCTGGCCATCGGCGTGGTCAACCGCTTCAATGACTACGTGAACCTGGTGCGCTCCGAGATCGCCTCCGGAGCTCTCGGGGAGCTCTACCACGTCAGCTTCTCCTTCAAGGCGTTCCGCTCCATCCCGGGCCTGGGCGGCTGGTTCACGACGAGGAAGCGCTCCGGCGGCGGCGTGATGATCGACTGGGGCATCCATTACCTGGACCTGGCCCTCTACTGCATCGGCTCCCCGCAGCCCAAGAGGATCTCCGGCGTGGCCCATGCGCGCCTCGGGCGGAACCTCAAGGAATACGCCTACCTCTCCATGTGGGCCGGACCGCCGAACTACGGCGGCGTGTGCGACGTGGAGGAGTACGTTTCGGGGCTGCTTCGGACCTCGGGGCCCACGGTGGCCTTCGAGGGCGCCTGGGCCCAGAACATCGACGCCCCCGCCACGTTCCTCGACTTCCTGGGCGACAAGGGCGGCATCCGGCTGCACTACGGCAAGGGCTACAGCCTCTACTCGCACAGGGACGGGACCCTCTACGAGACCGCGCCCCAACGGACGGTGACCGACATGTTCCAGAACGAGATCGACTCGTTCGTCGAATGCGCGCTCACCGGCGCGAAGAGCCGGGCCCACGTCGATTCGGTGATCGCCAGCCAGAGGATCATCGACGGCTTCTACGCCTCCGCGGCTTCGGGCCGGGAGATGGACCTGTAGGGGGAGGCGGCGGAGACCGCTCCTGGACGCACGGTCCGGGCCCGTGATAGCTTCCGACGCGAGGAGGAATTCATGCCGAGACCCATAACGCTTTTCACCGGCCAGTGGGCCGACCTGCCCCTGGAGACCCTGGCGGAGAAGGTGTCCGCCTGGGGGTTCGACGGCCTGGAGCTCGCCTGCTGGGGCGACCACTTCGACGTGCAGAAGGCCCTGGAGAAGGACTCCTACGTCAGGGAAAGGCGGGATCTCCTGGCGAAGCACAACCTGAAGTGCCTGGCGATCAGCAACCACCTGGTGGGCCAGTGCGTCTGCGATCCCATCGACGAGCGCCACCAGCGCCTCCTTCCCCCGCGCCTCTGGGGCGACGGGAAGCCGGAGGGCGTGCGGCGGCGCTGCGCGGAGGAGATCGGCAGGACCGCGGCGGCGGCGCGCCTCTTCGGCGTGGACACCGTCAACGGTTTCACGGGCAGCCCGGTGTGGGCCAAGCTGTACTTCTTCCCCCCCACGACGCAGGCGGACGTCGACGCGGGCTACCGGGAGTTCGCGGACCGCTGGATTCCCGTCCTGGACGCCTACCGGAAGGAGAAGGTCCGCTTCGCCCTGGAGGTGCATCCCACGGAGATCGCCTACGACATCGTCACGGCGCAGCGCACCCTGAAGGCGCTGAACGGCCATCCGTCGTTCGGCTTCAATTTCGATCCCAGCCACTTCATCCATCAGTTCCTGGACCCCGTGGAGTTCCTGAACGAGTTCCCCGGCCGCATCTTCCATTGCCACGTGAAGGATTCCCGTCTGAGCCTGACGGGCCGCAACAGCATCCTGGCGTCCCACCTGGACTTCGGGGACCCGCGGCGGGGTTGGGACTTCGTCTCCCCGGGACGCGGGGACGTGAAATGGGATCCCATCGTGCGGACCCTCAACCGCATCGGTTATGCGGGGCCCCTGTCCATCGAGTGGGAGGACAGCGGCATGGACCGGGACTGGGGCGCTCCGGAGGCGCTGGCGATGATCCGGAAGCAGGACTTCACGGCCTCCGCCGTGGCCTTCGACGCCGCTTTCTCGGCCAAGAAATAGCGGCCGCGCCCTTCAGGTCTCCTGCTCCCCGTGGCAGACGTGGCCCTCGTAGACCACGAACTCCTCGCCGTGCAGCGTGACGGTGAGGCCTTCCTCCAGCTTCATGGCCCCCGGCACGGAGCCGATGACGGCGATCCCGGGCTCCTGCGCCCGGATGGCGTCCGGCACCAGGTAGGAGGATTCCTCCAGCACGATGCCCCGGAGGCCCGGCAGCAGCGGCAGGAAGTCCGGGGTGAGGAACGTGGTCACCAGCACCTCGGTGCCGTCGTGCTTGAGGCGCAGCTCCGCCTCCAGGGCGTCCTGCACGCGCACGACGCGGCCGGAGCACCAGCCGCCGAAGCCCTTCTTCCCCTTGGCCAGCACGTTGCCTATGAAGTGGACGCGGATCAGGTTCAACATGACGGGGGAGTTGACAGGCACCCCCGCCAGGGTGACCACCTTGTCGAAGCGCTTCAAGTACCCCTTGTCCATGGCCAGCTTCAATGCGTTGTTCATCATGGCGTCCGAGTTCTCCGCCAGCTCCCCCAGGATGGGCACGACGCCCCAGTAGAGCAGCAGCTGTCTCTGGACGGCGGGGGACGGGGTCATGGCCAGGACGATCTGGGAAGGCCGGAACTTGCTGATGAGGCGCGGCGTGCTGCCGCGCAGCGTGGGGGTCATGATGGCCGCGGCGCGGATGTTGCGCGCCACCAGGAACGCGCTTCGGGCCACGGCCTGCGCCACGTCCTCCCCGATGTCGTCCAGGCGGAAGAAGCGGCGCACGCGCGCCTCGTACTCCGGGGATGACTCCGCGGTGCGCGCGATGCGGTCCATGGTCTGGACCGCGGCCACGGGCCAGGCGCCGCTTGCCGTCTCCCCGGAGAGCATCACGGCGTCCGTGCCGTCGAATACCGCATTGGCCACGTCGGTGGCCTCCGCCCGCGTCGGCCGCGGGTTCACGATCATCGAATCCAGCATCTGCGTGGCCGTGATGACCGCCTTGTTCTGCTCATGGCACTTGAGCACGATCCGCTTCTGCACGAGGGGGATCTCCTCGGTGGGAAGCTGCACCCCCAGGTCCCCGCGGGCCACCATGATCCCGTCGGAGACGCGGATGATCTCCTCGATGTTGGACACGCCTTCCGCGTCCTCGATCTTGGCCACGATCTGCATCCGGGAGCCCTTCTCCACCAGGATGCGGCGGATCTCCAGGACGTCCTCCGGCTTGCGCACGAAGGAGGCGGCCACGAAGTCCATGTCCTGCTCCACCGCGAAGCCGATGTGCTCCACGTCCCGCTCCGTGACCGCGGGCAGCGTGCTCTTGATGCCGGGGATGTTCACGTTCTTGCGGGAACCGAACTCCCCGCCGCTCCGTACCGCGCAGCGCACGGTCCGGCCCTCCACGGCGAGGACCTCCAGGTCCACCAGGCCGTCGGCGATCAGGATGTGGTGGCCGGGACCGACCTGGTCCGGCAGGTCCCCGTAGGTGAGGCTGATGCGTTCCGGCGTGCACGGTCCGTCGTCCACCGTGACCAGCACCTCGGCGCCCTCCTTCAGGACCACCTTCCCGCCGTCCGGCACCTTGCCGGTGCGCACCTCGGGTCCCTTGACGTCGATCAGGAGGGCCACGGGGATGCCCGTCTCCCCGCTTGCCGCGCGGACCTTGGAGATCAGGTCCGCGTGGTAGGCGAGGTCCCCGTGCGCCATGTTGAAGCGGGCCACGTTCATGCCGGCCGAGAGGAGCCGGGACAGGATCCCCACGTCGGCCGAAGCCGGACCCACGGTGCAGACGATCTTGGTTTTTCGCGTCATGCCTTAAGCCTTTTCTCCGATCTCTTCGGGCGGCACCCGCAGCTCCTGGGGATCCAGCCCGATGGTCCGTCCCCGGGGCTGCGGCGCGGGTTTGCGGGCCTCCGCGGCGGGTTCCGGGTTGTCCAGATGGTCGCGCGTCCTGTGGAACTGGGCGCGCGCGGCGAGCACCGCGGGATTCTCCACGGTGACCTGCTTGAACTGGAGCCTCAGGTTGGCGTCGTCCAGGAGCGCGGTCCGCGTCTTTTCCAGATGGTCCGCCGTCACGCCCGTCATGGTGAGAAGCTCCTCGATGCTGAACGGCAGCGTCACGGGCCGCGTGCTTTCCAGGGAGATCCTGTCCTCCAGGAGCTTGTTTTCCAGGAACACGTAGGCGCGGGTCACGGGATTGTCGTACAGGTTGGATTCCAGGCGGATGTAGGTGAACCAGATCCGCTGGCTGATGGCGAGGAAGATGCGGCTGACGATCGACGGGGAGGCGCGCAGCACGGCGGGAAGGGATTCCCGGCTGATGGGAAGGAGCGTCGTCTCTCCCCAGGCCACGGCCGTCGCATTGCGGCTCTTGTTGGACACGATGGCCAGTTCCCCGAAGATGTCCCCTTCCCGAAGCACGGAAAGCAGCACCTCCTCCCCGTCGTGCATCCTGCTGATCTTCACCCGGCCCTTCTTCACGATGTAAAGCTCCTCCCCGGGCTCGAACTCGCAGAAGATCATCCGGCCGTCCGGGAAGGTCCTGTAGAGTCCCTGCGCGGCCGGTTGCGGGGCGGGCGCGGCCTTCAGGGATTCCAGGGCCGTACGGACCTCATCCGCGCGGGGCTTGTCGGCATGCCGTCCGAGGTAGGAAGCGAACACGTGGGACGCGTGTTCCTTCTTCCCCTTCCCGGCGTAGTAGGCGCCGAGCCGGTACAGCGCCTCGGCGCCGTCCAGGTAGTCCCTGCTTCCGTGCAGGGAAAAGACCATCTCATTGTAGACGCGCAGCTCTTCCGCAAAGTAGGACACGATCCGGAAGGCCATCTCCGGATTGGCCTGGACCAGGGACAGGAACGTCTCCCGCGGGATGACGACCACCAGGGCATCCGTGCGGGTCCTGGCCGATTCCATGCGCGGCCTGCGGCAGAGCGCGGAGGTGAAGCCGAAGATGTCCCCTGCAGAAAGCGCGCTGCGGTACTGGCGTATGCGGGGATCCGCCCCCTGGAGCTCCACCTCGCCCTGCTCGAGGATGTAGACCTCCTCGGTGGCCTCGTCGCCCTCCACGTAGACGAACGTTCCCGCCTTGAAGGAAACCTTTTTCGTGTCGCCCATTGCCGCCCGGAGGGAAGACTACCCCATGGTACCGGGGGGATCAAGCACGGAATGAATGGGCATGGGGCCCGTCTCCTGGAATCCGTCAGGGAATCTTCGCGATCACCCCGGACAGGTCCTTCTTCTCCTGAAGCTCGGTCTTGAGGATTTCCGCGCGCGCATGGTTCACGTAGTCCTTCTTCTGGAAGGAGTAGGTGAACCTGGTGTGCACGTCATAGCGTCCCTCCATCAGGGCGCAGGCGTCCTCGGTCATCACCAGTTCCTCGTCGGTCGGGATGACGAAGACGCGGGTCCGGGAACCCTTGCCGGTGATCTCGGTCTCCGCGTTCCGGGTCCGGGAGGCCGCGTTCTTCTTCCCGTCCAGGCTGACGCCCAGGTTCTCGAGGCCTTCCAGGCAGGCTGCGCGCGTGATGGGGCCGCGTTCCCCGACCCCCGCGGTGAAGACCACCGCATCCACGCGGCCCAGGGCCGCGGCATAGGCGCCCAGGTACTTCTTCAGCCTGTAGCCTTCCATGCGGATGGCCAGCTTGCAGCGTTCATCGCCCTTTTCGGCGGCCACCTCGATGTCCCGGCGGTCCGTGTATCTGCCCGTGATTCCAAGCACGCCGCTCTTGCGGTTCAGCACGTTTTCCATCAGGTCCGGGCTGATGCCTTCCTTGCGCATCATGTAGTAGCCGATGGCCGCGTCATGGTCCCCGGCTCTCGTGCCCATGATCAGGCCTTCCAGGGGGGTGAGGCCCATGGAGGTGTCCAGGGAGACGCCGTCCTTCACCGCATTGGCGCTCACGCCGTTTCCGATGTGGAAGATCACCAGGTTGGTCTTGAAGGGATCCTTGCCGAGCAGCACCGCGGCGCGCTTGGCCACGTAGAGGAAGGAGGTGCCATGGAAACCGTAGCGGCGGATCCTGTACCTTTCGTACCACTCGTAGGGCAGGGCGTAGAGGTAGGATGTGTCCGGCATGGTCTGGTGCCAGGCGGTGTCCATGACCGCGCAGTGCATGACCTTGGGAAGCACCTCCCGCGCCGCCTCGATGCCCATGATGTTGGGCGGGTTGTGCAGCGGGGCGAGGTCCGCGAGGTCCCGGAACTCCTTCAGGACCGTGTCGTCGATGATCACGGACTTCGCGAAACGTTCCCCGCCGTGCACCACCCTGTGGCCCACGGCCTTGATCTCGTTCATGTCGTCGATCGCGCCGACCTCGGGGTCCAGGAGCGTGCGCACGATCAGCTCGACGGCCATCTTGTGGTTGG
>Ga0153915_10000679_pt1 | contig 31299 bp, 35 predicted proteins | sample Opewatmetagenome_2_FD_107003 | JGI IMG/M metagenome (GOLD analysis project Ga0153915, IMG submission 107003) | Freshwater wetland microbial communities from Ohio, USA - Open water 3 Core 3 Depth 3 metaG | ecosystem: Environmental > Aquatic > Freshwater > Wetlands | place: USA: Ohio, Lake Erie... | reverse complement strand
TCGCATCGAGATTGAAGAACTCCTCCCTGAAAGGAGGAGATTCTTCCGCCGCTCAAGGAACCGAAGCAGCTGTAAGCTGCTTTCGCTTGTTAAGTAGCTTGCCTTGACCCGCCCCTGAAGGGGGCAGGGATTGCGGCAAGCGATGCGTTCAAACATGATTTATTCAGTGTTTCCTTAAGTCATTGCGAGAAATGCCTTAAAAACTTCAAACTATTTTCAATAAGTTTTTGAAGGAGAATTGGGCATGTTTCGTTTGTTTTTTTTAACGCTGCTTTGTGTGGGAAGCCTCCATTCTCAAGAAGAGCCGCAGCATCAATTTATTGGAAAGCATTTTTTGGCAAGTTACCTTGATTGCGATCCGGAAGCAATTCGAAATGTTGATCAACTCATCGATTCCATGGATGCTGCCGTTCGCGCATCAAACGCTACCATTCTCGAGAAAACATCGCATATATTTTCTCCCAATGGCCTTACGATTGTTTATCTTCTCTCCGAGAGCCATGCCAGCCTGCATACTTATCCCGAGTACAATGCTTGTTTTGTAGATATTTTCACTTGCGGCGATCATTGTTCTTCTGCTGAATTCGATCAGAAGCTCCGAGCTTATCTCAAACCCCAAACAGTCTCTGCTCGATTTCTGCTTCGAAACGAGACGATCCAAGAGGGTAAATATGTGGAAGAATAATGTTTTTGAGTAATTATGTCGCTAGAGTTGCGCGTTGATTCTAAATTATATGAAAAGCCGATTTATTGGGATTTTCATTATCTCGTAATCAAAGATGGGCGGTTAGCATCTGCGAAAGTGGAGTCAAGCAATGGAGAGATTGAGGGAAAGATTTATGATATCGTAAATGACCCTCAATTTTTTTCAACTCTTCAGACATTAGAAACCAGGCAATTGAATCTATTGCATTTCAATTTGATACATATTCCGCCTCGATATTCAACTGAAGGCAGATCTCAGGAACCCAGTCCTTATCTCCTTCAAATGATCCAAAAAGTGGAAGATGTCATTCGAAGCAGGATGGGTCATCTTCCGGAGAGGATTGCAATGCCGCTTCCTTCAGAAATTGATGAAAAGATTCGATCGATTTATGACCAGTGCGCATATTTTTACGAAGCGATGAGTTCCGATTATTGTATGTTTTTGCATGGGCAAGATACTCAATTTCTTCCTTATTTCTCTTTGATCAAGGAAATCGCAAAACTGGAGCAACCTGAAACAGATTTTAGCAATTTCAAAGTATTAAGATCTCAACCCGTTGCATATCATACTATCGAGCAATATCTGCCTTTTTCTGTATTTAACGAACTTTCTTTTGAGAGACGTTCGTCAATACTTTCTGTTTCAGTCTGCAGCTCGTCGGATGACGAAGGGGAATCGGCTTATCATTTTCTGTTAAATAACCGAAGCGTCAATTATCCGTTCGACTGTTTCATGCAGGATTTAACAAGTTTGTTGGGCGCGCGCATTCAAGATCCAAGGCGATCACTAGTTGAACAAATTATTTTAGATCGTTGCGAACTGGTCCATTCAAATTCAGGAAATGTTGGAAATTTAATGATGATCTGTATTCCTAAAGAATTTGCATGTTCTCCAAATGGCCCATTGTGGATATGCAAAGAACTTGGGATTCCCTACATAGAATGTGCCCCGAGGCAAACGATTATCGATCTATTACAAAGAGGGGATGTCGAAAAAGCAAAAAGTCTTCTTCGGGAATCGACGGGAAAACAATTATCTTCTCAAGCCTCGATTCAGGGGCGCTTAATGGTGCACCAGCTGAGCAAGCAAAATGGTGTGAAAATTTTTCAATTTAATCGCGTCCCTTGGCACATACGAAAATGCTGCAGGGAACGGATGAAATCGATTGCGGCGGAAGCGTGTCATGATCGATTGTGCTTAAGTGCTTCCATCAAAGGAAAAGAACATTTCTCAGGTTGAATCGGACGCTTTAGCCAACATCCTCCAATCACATCCTCGCTAATGATTGATAGATCTGCTTCATGGAAGTTTGCTTGAACGATTCGGTATATCAGGGCAATGTGGTAGAGCTGCCGAGGATGGTTGTCTGAGTCAACATAAGAAATGAGACATGAGTAATTTCCCATCCATGAATATTCTGATGCATCCAAGCCGGTTTCCTCTCGAATTTCTCTTCTAAGAGCCTCAAGAAGCCCTTCGCCATAACTCGGACGCCCTCCGGGAAGATCAAACAGCCCTTTATACGGTCCTCGCGATTTATGAACCACGAGCACTTGCTCTTCCTGTTCGATCAGACCGTATACGCCGAGATGCGTATCCTGAATCGGAGAAACCATTTTTACCACGTTTTTTATTGGATGAGTGTACTAAAAGTGTTCATTGTGTGAATGGTGTTTCAGATGCGTTGACTTTTGACCATTGTGTGAAGTATTTTTTTCTATATGAAATTCGTATCTCAAATTCATAACTCTTTAGATATTCTTGCTCGTTTGAGTTGGAATGAGAATGACGATTGGGAGTTTAAGTCGGCAAGAGGTGGTTTGCCGGGCAGTTTGTGGGAAACCTACAGCGCAATGGCTAATACTCGCGGTGGAGTGATTTTATTAGGCATTGAGAAGGACGGTACAGTTAGCGGCATTAAAGATGTAGGGGAAATCAAAAAAAATTTCTGGGATATTCTTAATAATCGCGGAAAGGTGAGTATCAACCTTCTTGATAACAATGATATCCAAGAAATTGTGCGTCCAGAGGGGATAATTCTTGCTATTCGTATTCCTCGCGCAACTCGGTATCAAGGACCTGTATTCATAGGACAGAATCCTCTTATTGGAACTTATCGTCGTAACGGGGAAGGAGATTATCGCTGTAGCGAGCAGGAGGTTGGACGCATGTTATCCGATCGCGCTCAAGAGCCTGCGGATGCCCGTATTTTGGAACATTTCGGAATGGACGAGTTGGATCTTCCTAGCCTGCAGCAATATCGCCAGCGTCTGAGTTCATGTAAATCAATTCATCCATGGCTAGATGAAGATGATAAAGGGTTATTGACTAAGCTGAATGGGTGGCGCTCGTGCAGAAATAGTGGCGTACAAGGAGTGACTGTCGCCGGCTTGCTTATGTTCGGGCGGGAAGAAGCTCTTCGAGAGGCACTTCCACAATATCAGATCGATTTTCGCGAAAAACTCTCTAATGATCCGGCGATTCGATGGACGGATCGTTTGACGTTGGATGGAACATGGTCGGGAAATTTGTATCAGTTTTATGTACGCGTGATTCAAAAATTGTCAGCGGATCTTAAACTGCCTTTTCAGCTGGATGGGGAATTGTTTCGAAAAGGAGAATCTGTTGTTCATATCGCTATTAGGGAAGCGCTAGTTAATGCGTTAATCCATGCCGACTATCAAGGCCAAGGAGGTATTTTGATTGAAAAATATCGCGATCGTTTTGAGTTTTCTAATCCAGGATCGTTATTGATCTCGATCGACCAGGTTCTCTCCGGCAATATCAGTGAATGTCGCAACAAATCGTTGCAGAATATGTTTACTATGATCGGTGCTGCCGAAAGGGCAGGATCTGGCGTAGATAAAATACGAATGGGATGGAATTCTCAACGTTGGAGATCTCCAATTGTTAGAGAACAGGTGCAGCCTGATCGCGTATTGTGGGTCTTGCCTATGGCAAGCTTAATTCCTAATGAATCGCTTGCAAGACTAAGAAAGCGGTTCGGCGCAAAATTTTCAAAATTCAATCAATGGGAAACTCAAGCGCTGGTGACTGCTGACATCGAGGGATATGTAGATAATGCCAGAATGCGACAGATTGTCAATATGCACACTTCTGACGTAACCAAGCTTTTTCAAGATCTTGTTAGCCAAGGAGTCTTGATTCAGGATGGGCAAGGTCGCGGAACGCGGTACTGCCTTCCCTTGGAACCTTACGCCATGACTCACTCCGTACATAAAGAAGGGAACTCCGTACATAAAGAAATTTTTGACTCCGTACATAAGTGGGAAATGCCTCAAGATCAGATGGATGCTCTTTTGTTAATTGCTGAGCCTGCTAGGCATAACAAGCGACTAACACCTGCTGAAATGGAGCAGATTATTTTAAAACTGTGTCGGGGATGTTGGTTAACCAGAAGGCAGTTAGCCAATCTTTTGGATCGAAATCATGATGGACTGCGTTCTCGTTTTCTCACGCAAATGGTCAGTCATGGTCTTCTTCAGCTGCGCTATCCGGACAAACCAAATCGAGTTGATCAAGCCTATTCAAGCGCTCGGTAACTGAATAGGGGCTTGTTTTTTGTTAAATCTTTGGACTGTGCAACAAACCTGGCTTTCGCCAGGTTTGTTAAATAGGATCAATTAGTGCGTTAGCGCTGGTACGAGCATATTGGAATGCGGAGTACCTAGACCTGTGACTTCATCATAGCCGATATGCGCATTATAGCCTCCGTTATTGCCGCTGATTACATCGCGATAATAAATGGGTCGTATGACGGGGGTTGCCAGATTATAGAGCGCGGTGTCGTTTGCAGAAATGATGCTGGTAGTATAACTGTTTGCCACAGCGATCAGCGCAGCCCATTGCGGCGCGCCGGCGCTAGTGCCACCGACGGTAAACCAACCGCGCTGGCCATAGTATGATGTCGTGTCGTATACGCAAAAACCCGTTTTGGGATTGGCATTGTAACTGACATCGGGAACCATACGTTTTTTGGAGGTTTGGAATGTTGCTTGATAGCTGGGTTTTGATACATAGGCGCTGGTGCCTCCGCCGCTTCCCGCCCATGATACTTCTGAAAGAACAACTCCCGACGCATTCAGTAATAGAGTAGTTCCTCCAACAGCGATCACGTAAGGCGAGACAGCTGGCCATGAAACGCCGGCCCCATTATCTCCGGAAGAAGCTGTAAAAGAGACGTTGGCGACGTTAAAATGGGAATCATAAAGAGATACGGAAGAAAATTCGTCGGCTCCCCAGCTCATTGAAATTTGTCTTGCGCCCAATTTAACAGCATAGTCTACAGCATTGAGTAGATGCGCGAGGCTATTGTCTTTCGCAACAACTAAGATGATGGTTGCACCTGGTGCGATCGCATGCGCCCATTCGACATCAAGGGCGGTCTCTAATGCCCATCCGCTATCTGTCCTAGTTGGTTTGCCATCGGGATAGTAAATTTGAATAGTAGTGGAAGGTATCCTAAAGTAAGAGCAGAAGGTATTGAGATCTTTCTGAATTGTAGGACTGCCATAGGCGTCAATGATGGCAATTTTCTGTCCTGTGCCATTTTGGGAGAGCTGATCGAAGCCATAAGCGCGCCGGATTTGCGCCGGAGTATATCCGCGAGGGCCTGTGCTGGCGGCTTTGCCAATATGCAAATGAGGCTGGGCGACCATTTGATCGAGACTCTGTTCCTCATCCGCTTGCAACGATAGGCTAAATAGGCATCCCGCAGCAAACACCAACTGTAAAAGACATTTATTCATAAAACGACCTCCGTTGAACGCATCGCTTGCCGCAATCCCGGGCCCATTCAGGGGCGGTTAAGGCAAGCTATTTAACAAGCGAAGCAGCTTACAGCTGCTTCGGTTTCTTGAGTGGCGGAAGAATCTCCTCCTTTCAAGGGGGAATTCTTCAAAAGAAGTAGTTTATCAGCGATGAACGGGGTGTCAATATTTTTTTTGATATCGGTATTCTGGTTTGTATTTTGAGCATTAAAAATGGTTTTTGATTTATATTTTGAACATATATTGTGAAAATATGGTTTGAGTTTTGAACATGAAAAGATTAATCGATTGGCATTTAACGGCTTGGAAAAATGAGCTGAAACGAAAGCCTCTCTTGCTGAAGGGAGCCCGCCAGGTTGGAAAAACGTATTCGGTTCGTCAGTTAGGAAAAAGCTTTGAATCTTTTGTGGAAATTAACTTTGAGCTGATTCCAGATGCTAAGACTGTTTTTGAAAAAGATTTGCGACCTGAAAGAATTATCTGGGAGCTGGGTTTGCTATCGCATACTACCATCATTCCGGGTAAAACGCTTCTTTTCTTTGACGAGGTTCAAGCAGCACCCCAAGTTATCTCTGCCATGCGCTATTTTTTTGAACTAATGCCAGATCTGCATGTGATCGCTGCTGGGTCATTGTTGGACTTCGCTATCGAAAAAATTGGGATGCCCGTCGGCAGAATTAGCATGCTTTATGTTTACCCTCTTTCGTTTATGGAATTCTTGGCAGCGATTGGCAAAGGAAATTTGATCGATGCGATTGTTTCTAAACAGTCTCTTTCCGAGATTCTTCATGAAAATCTGCTCGATCTTCTGGGCCATTATTTAGCTATCGGTGGAATGCCGGAACCTGTCCAATCCTGGGTGGATACGAAAGATCCTCGGGCGAGCTATGAATCGCAAAAAAGTTTAATTGAAACCTATCGTCTAGATTTTCCCAAATATGCAAAAAAGCATCAAATTCCTTATCTTGATGTTCTTTTTAATCAGCTCCATTACTTCATCGGTAAGCAATTTAAATACTCAGCAGTACATGGGGAGTATAAAAAGAGAGAGTTAGCTCCATGTTTAAGCCTATTGAAAAATGCAAATGTAATTCATCAAATCATTCATACTGCAGGGCACGGTTTACCATTAGGGGCAGAAGCCAACCTGGATTGGTTTAAACTCATTTCTTTAGACATCGGTTTATCACAAGCTCTTTTGGGATTAGATTTACCAGCATGGTTTTTGAATCCAGACAAAGACCTCATTAATCGTGGGCCGATTACTGAAGCTTTTGTTGGCCAAGAGCTGTTAGCTTATGCCTCTCCCTGCTCAAAAACAGAGTTATACTATTGGAAAAGAGAATCAAAAAGCTCTCAGGCAGAAATTGACTATCTAGTCGAATGTGACAATCAAATTCTTCCGATCGAAGTCAAAAGCGGCCACGGTTCTACACTCAGAAGCCTGCATCAATTCTTGGAAGAACATCCGAAATCGCCTTTTGGCATTCGATTTAACTCAGAAAACTATTCAATCTTTGAAAGAATCCTCTCGCGTCCGCTTTATTCAGTAATCACATTGGCTCATCCTGACCAAATCAAGGCATTAGCTTTTATCCAATAACTCATGCAGGTTTGGAGTGCCTGGAGCACTAAACGAGAGGGGAAAACATGAAGTCAGCAAATAGGAAACGGGGGATCTCTTTTAAGACGAGCCTCAGAGCCTCTTCTTTCATTTTTTAATGCTCAACATATAGCCCAGTCGTTTGGGGCTATATGTTGAGCATTAAAACGGTAATTGAAACGGAGCGCTAGCTCTGAGAATGAACTTTGCCAGCAATCTCAAATACGGCATCTGAATCGATTACCGGATTCATATTTTTTTAAGCCAAAGTAAAATATACCGATGGCTAAAACGAGGAAGGCCGAAGCGCTTGTAATTAAAATCAAAAGCTGAGACCAAGAAAAATGCCGAATCAATTCAACGGGTAGATAGCTGATGATTCCAGCGGGAATCAAGGTAAACATGATGACTTGGAGCCATCCGGAATAAATATTCGTTGGATACAGCGCAAATAAAAAAAGTGCTTCGCAGATTTTTTTAGAAACGCCATCAAATGTTCCCATCCAAAAAGGTAGACTATGGGCAATGATATTGATCGATGTAAAAACTAGGCAACCCGATACAATTCCCAACAGGATTAAGCAAATATCAACCGGCGAAGAAATTTTACTTAATATGATCATGATAAAAGAGGTCATCAATTGACCCCATCCTTTAGCGAATGATTTAGATCCTGCAACATGCAGTAATAGGTTTTTGGGTTGAGTCATAAAAGGGTCTAGAGCCCCATCTTGAATCATTTTTGATAAATTTCTGATTCCTCCGAAGCAGATTTGCATTAATCCATAACTACCAGATCCGACGCTGATCAGAATCACCATGTCGTTGAAATGCCAGTTGGCTACATCCGGGTATCTGGAAAAGAATATCCACCAAATAGAAAAAAAAATCAGATTATTTACGATCATTAATGTTGATTCTATTAAAAAAGCCCCTCGTGTACTGATCGATGCCTTAATGCTAGTTCGGAGAAGCTGGATAAAAAACATCAATGTTTTAAACATTAGCATCCTTCTATATTTAATATATTTAATCCCTTACGATAAAAAAAGTTGAGAAGAACCAGGCTCAAAAAACCCCAGCAGAGAACGGAGGCTAACAAAAAGAAAATATGAGAATCGGAGCAATCCGCAATCAAAAAACTACGATCCCCCAAAATCGCAGGAAATGGCGTGCAGTGCGCAATCGATTGCATCCACTGGGGATAGACAGCCAAAGGCAGCATTAACCCGCCGAACATGAAAAGCAATTTTTCCCAGATCCAGTAAAAAGGGGTAACTTCACTAAGCCAGAAAGCAGAGAGTCCAATGAGCATTTGAAATAAGATTGCAAGAAAACCGCCCATGAGACCCAAAAGAATAATCAACGACCCACACTTAAAAGAAATCGACAAAAATCCCGCTTGCCACCCTGCAAACAAACAAGTAACTGTTCCTAACACAACAAAATTGACGACCAAAGTACCTGCAGCTTCGGCAAACACAGAGCCAAGGTATGAAACGGGCCTTGGTAGCAAGTAGGCCAAACGCCCGCTGCGTAAATCTTGCTCCATTTCGTCCTGAATCGAAGGAATGGAAACCAAAACCCATTCATTCAAAGCAATATACCAAAATAATTGAGTGGGATCGAAATTGACCATTTCTACTTTGGAGGCGATTGTTTTCCATAGCTGAGAAAAAATGATTAGGGAAGTGATTAGAAAAACACTCAAACCACATAAAGTTTTATAGTTTGTTAATGTCCGGAATGCAGACATTCGAAAAAGAGCTAAATATTTGGAGGTTTTACGCATTACTTTTCTTTCTGTATATTAGCCTGATCACTGCATCCATAGAGAGATCTTCGATTGTCAGGTCATTTAAGTTAGTTAACTGAAGTGTGGTTTGAATGATTTGGTTAATGGATGTTATTTCCAGATCCGCTTCACAGCGAAAGTAATGAGGAGCGGTTTCCAGCACTCGGGTTCCCGGCAGATTCAAGGTGAGCGACTTTATTTCCGTAGCCATGGTGATGATTTTTTTATTCCCGTAAGTCTTTTTAAGCTCTTTGAGAGGATGATCAGCAATAATCGATCCTTTATCCAGAACAATGACTCGATCGCAAACTTGTTCAATGTCGGCTGTATCATGCGATGTCAAAAAAAGCGTTGTGCCAAAATCTTTGGATAATCGGTTTAGTAACTCGCGAATCATTAATTTTGCATTGATGTCCAGGCCGATAGTTGGTTCATCCAAAAAGAGAATTTTGGGATTGTGTAATAAGCTGGCGACGATTTCGCATCGCATTCGTTCTCCCAGGGAAAGCTGAAAGACCGGTTTGTTTAACAGCTCAGAAATTTCAAAAAGATCAATTAAATTTCGGAGGCGATCAGAATAGATTGAGAAATCAAGTTCATATATTTTCGACAATAACAAAAATGTATCGGTGGGAGGGAGGTGATACCATAGTTGTGTTTTTTGTCCAAAAACAGTACCGATTTGATATCCAAGAATATGTCTGTTGGTCCATGGAGTCAGACCGAGAACTTTGATTGCTCCGGATGTGGGATAAAGAATCCCAGTCAACATTTTGATTGTCGTCGATTTTCCTGCGCCATTGGGACCGATAAAAGCAACACGTTCGCCAGCACGGATATCGAAAGACAATTGATTGATTACGGTAATCTCGTGCTGTTTGGCGAAAAAAAGCCCCTTGGCAGCGCCCAAAATACCCGGAAAGACTTCCCTAAGATTGAATTTTTTTGTCAAATTTTCGATTTTTATGACTTGATTCATTTACGATCCTTCACCGGAAATCTCTAAAAATGCTATCGCGCAATTCAGGCCACCTATCTCCATACAATGTTTTCATATTAAAATCTAACCATCTGTCCATGCTTTTGTGAAAATGTTTCGGCTGATCTTGTTTTTGAAGAATTCGATCCAAAGGAACCGGAAATCCGACTTTCGGTCGATCGATGATCTCCATTGGAACCAGGTTTTTAAAAGCATTTTTCAAAGGAGCTTTTGCAATGCCATTTTGGATTTTATCTGAGGCTCTCGTCACATGAAGATATTCAACAAGTCGATGATCGACAAAAGGAACCCGGGCTTCGATTGAGCACATCATCGTACTATTATCCAAGCGTCGCAATAACCCATGAAGATGATAGCGTTGAAAAAAGAGACTTATCTTATCAATATTTTTTTTGCATTCTGACACAGGTGCCAGGATTTCTTCCAATATTTCAAAATCTCGGTGCGTTCCATAACTATAGTATTGATCAAAATTCTCGATATTCCATTCATGATTCATCGCCCAAGCAAAGATGCGATCGTAGCCAAAAAAAAGTTCGTCTGCACCTTCTCCGCTTAAAATGACTCGATTCACAGAATTGATACTCTGGGACATTTTATAAATTAAGACTTCATTGGGGACAGATAGCGGCTCTTGTCGAGATTTGATCAAATAGTTGGCTATTTCCCAAAACTCATCCGTATGGATGAAGATTTCATGATGATTAGTGCCGAATTTCTTAGCAGCAATGCGCGACCAATAAAATTCATTATCAAAATCAAAACCAACGGTCCAAGTATCCGATTTGCCGGCTAGTCCAGCAATAATTGTACTATCAAGACCGCCGCTGAGGAGTACGCCGACAGAAACATCTGAAATGCAACAAAGTTTAACTGCATCTTCGACCAAAAAACGAAGTTTATGTTCGTCGATCTGTTCTTTTTCATGATGGATGGGCAAATCCCAGTACTGGATGAAGCGTTTGCGTTGATAATAGCTTCCAGCAGAAAACATTTTGATCTGAGAAAAAAGAGTCCGTCCATTAAAAAAGGTGCGCGCTTTTAAGTATTGTCTGATTCCTAACAGATCAGGACGATGATCCTGTATCAAATGTTGAATGGCATTCAGTTCGGAAGAAAAAATCATTCCATCGCCGGCTTTTGCATAATACAGAGGTTTGATTCCCAGTCGATCTCTTGCCGCAAATATTTCGCCTGTCGTTGAATGATAGATGACAAACGCAAACATCCCGTTGAGATGTTCGAGCATCTTTTCACCCAATAGTAAATAAAGTTCCAAGAGAACTTCTGTATCGGATGTCGTTCGTGTTTGAATGCAAAATTCTTCTTTTAATTCGCGAAAATTAAAAATTTCTCCATTAAAAACTAAATGGATCTCATTTTTCTTACACGAAAATGGCTGATGGCTTCGTTCATTGAGATCCAATATTTTTAATCGTGTGTGGCCCATAAAAACATGATTGTTAAATGTTTTTATCGCTTGATGATCTGGTCCTCTGTGGCGCATAGTTTCCAGGGATCTAAGAAATTGATCCTGAGAAATATCCGCTACATTGCTGAAAAGAATTCCACACATTTTATAGCCTGGCGCTCAAACAGGAGACAATCTGCATTGACGGCAAAGTCAAATCGAAATGGCGAAGCCCAAAGGCGGCAAGAAAGATCGATTTAGTAAATGCCACAGCAAGTAGATTATCTCCTGTTTGAGTGATGGTTAATAATTAAAATTTTTGATTTTTCTGATCACTCAAACCCCAGTTTTGGGAAAAATGCAAAGCGGATCCTAGGGTGTTTTTCGGTTTTGGCAATAAATTCTGCGTTCCGTTGAAATGCTCATATAAAATTTTTTTCTCAGCGCATTTCAAGCCAAATTGAACGACAGGAATAATAGGATCTGGGAGTGAATTTACATTGAACCATTCCAAATCGGAATGAAAGCAAGACTCTTTGTTTTCGATTGTGCCTTCGTAGCTCACAGCTGAAAAAAAGAAACACACGTCTCGATAAATTTCCTTTGGATTCCGATAATCAGGAACCTCGGCAACAATTACTGTTTCCAAATGAACAGTGGTAATGATTCCCAATTCTTCTTTAGTTTCCCGTATTAAGGCGCTAGCGGGAGTTTCATTCGGTTCAACATATCCTGTTGGCAAATGCCAATAGCCGCCAAATATGTCAGAATTGATGTGTCGGCGCAGGAATAAAATCCGATCATCTCTTTTTAAAATCAAATGAGGGGTAATAATAAAAGACATAAATTACCTTATTCGAGTGGTGTCTCTAAAATAAGTTTCTGAGTATGTGAAAGCTTAAAAACAGCATCTATGATGTTTGTCCAATCTTTCTTGTTTTTTATATTTCCAATAATTGTTCTTCTATTGGTCGAGCACAAGTTTTTTGAGATTTTATCATCAAAATTAAGATAGTCAGGTGACCAGGCATCTCCATTCGAATCAATTAATAAGTATGTCCCTTTTCGATCCGATGCTTTTTTAAATTCCAAACGAATGGCGAGATCATTCTTGATAGCTGCTTGTGTCATTGCCGATTTAAATTTATTAAACTCAGAATCTTCGATCATATAACGATCCCTGTTTTTGAACCCTAGAGGTCCGATTGGCATAAATTGAAAAAATTGCCAAAGTTTGATGTTTTTTGGTTTTTTAATAAATGGGATTAGATCAATGATTGACTTGTAATTTGTTTTGCAAACAACGGTATTAATACAGATGTTTGCATTACATTGATCCAAAACATCAATAGTTGCTAACTGATCCTTAAAAATGTCTGATCGACCTTTGCGAAACATGGAAATAATTTCATCGGAGGGGCCATCTAATGGAATTCCGATCAGGTCAGTATGCATAGTCAAATCCCGCGCATCGATCTGCTTCACTAAATGCCGGCCATGAAAAATTGTTTTCTCGTCTCTCAAGAGCGGCACTCCGAGGGTATCTACGGTGATAAAAAAATCTAGTTGTTTAATTGATTTAAGAAGTTCGATGATTTTCGGACGCGACAACGGATCTCCTCCGCACACAGTGACTTTTTTAATATCGTGGTTGCGTGCTTGAGCGAGGAAATCCAAGACTGCGTCGTCCGAGATCAGTTGGGGATTATTGCTAAAATGATTATAACATCCATGGCATTGAACAAAACAAGATCGTGCAATACTTAAGTGTAATGTAACGTTCTTATTAATCAGAGACATTTATTTTATGTCCTTATTTAAAAAGTCCAATGCAGCGTTGATTTTTGTGGAAGAAGTCGTCGTCGTGTAGGGAAAATAGATGATTTTCACGCCTAAATTTGCAAAGTCTTTTTCCATTTTTTCCCATTGCGAGGACTTGTACCAATCATCTCCAACGAACATGATATCGAATTTATATCGATTCCAAGCGTCGAACTTATCCATTGAATTTTGAGGAACAACGATATCGACGCACCTTATATTGCTCACGATTTCCGCACGTTCTTCGAAGGGAATCAGCGGGGATCTTTTTTTGTATTTTTTCACTAATTCATCGGTGCTTATTCCAACAATTAACTTGTCGCAAAGTAATTTTGCTTTATTTAATAAACGAGCGTGTCCGATATGAAATAAATCATAAACTCCGGTGGTATAACCCAATTTCATGATTTTTCTGCTCCGAAATAGACTTCGAGATTCTTTTGCAAGCAATCATCTTTCTCTTTTAATCTTATATCTAAGATGTGCTTGCGAAGTTTTTCGTTTAATTTAAATATCTTTTCTTTTTCTTTGTGAAAGCTAAAACTGTTTAAGTAAGTCTCTAACTCGAGTCTTAATAAGATGTTGCTTTCTGATGCGTTATATATTGGCAATAACCAGAAATGAACATCGCCATGTTTGCTTGCTTTTTCTTCGTAATACATATAAATGAATGGGATATCTAAAACTTCCCGCATCGCTTTTCGTATGGTTCGAATGATATAAAACAGTCGAATCGACATAATTTCAGATATTTCATCTATGAAACGGTAGTGTTGAGTAGGGCTTATAATGTAAAAGCCTGGAATAGGAAATGAGGAATCTTGACGAACACAAATTGAATTATGCTTATATATCGGGGTTAAACGTGGATCCAACAAATGTTCATGTTTATCCATAAAATCCCCGCGCGAGCTGCCTTTAGGTACAAGAAAACAGCGCAATCCTTTTGGTTCTGATAAAAAATCGACAAAACGCATCTCGTCCGGTGCTGGAGGCAATTCTGAGAATTTGTGCACATCCACATAATCAACATCGTCTAAGAGTTTATGGTTGAGTTCATTCAAATTCATAAATAAACCCTTCATTTAACAAAACTTCATGAAATTGAGCGCATCCTTCAGATAGACTGTTGTTGTTATCAACCTCATGCAGGATGCCTTTACGCTTATAAAATTCAACCAAAGGTAAGCTGGTTTCTTCAAAGAACTGGATTCGCCTTGCTTCATTTTCTTCAGTATCGCTTCCGCGAACGAACAAAGGAGATTGGCATAAATCGCAAATGCCCGATTGAAGCGGGGGACGTGCTATCAGATTGAAAACGTGAGCGCAATTAGTACAGGTAAGCCTTCCCAATATTCTTTGAACCAGAAGCGACTTATTCGTATTTACGTAAACAAAAATGGCCTGGATTTTTTTTGCTTGAAAATAGTTATCCAGGTAGATCGCCTGGTCAATTGTTTTGGGATAACCGTCCAGAATGATTCTTTCGCAATTCTCCATTATTCTAGTCAGATGAGTGTCGAGCAGATTTCTTACGATTTCTTCTGGGAGAAACTTAATTTTATCGAGTTTATTCATCTCGATTTCGTCTTTATAGGCCAAGGCAAGCGGGGAGCCGTTTCTTAATTCATTTCTCAAGATATCTCCGAAAGAGAGCTGCTGGTATTTGTTGGGATCCAGCGATTGAGCAAATGTGCCTTTGCCGGAGCCGGGATAGCCCAGCAGAACGCATACTTGAGGCTGTCTTATGTCGGCGTTCAGAAAGGGAACGCTCAGGAAAACTACAAATGAAATAAAAAAAGTTGCAGTGCGCAGTATTTTGGGCCTGGTCATATATTCCTCTAAAAAAGAGATAGGAAAATATAAAAATGTTAAAAGCATATCAACAAGAATTAATTAAAATAAAACCTTTTCATGTCATCTTCGACTATTTGTGCATTGACGAGTGCTAGGTAATGCATTGGATGCTTGTGGAAAAGAAAGAAGGGGAGTTTTCCGGGCACGGATGTGCGCCAATCGATGGCTTCCTTATCTAAAATAGCAATGATTTTTGCATCTGCCTCGGGAATTTTGCTTTCATGTGCAACAAGCAGTTCAATTTCTCCTACGGAGTAAATGATATCGTCCAATGATGCTGTATCGATTACAATGGTAAATTCACCCAGCCTGTATTTTCTTCGATCAGTTTTGAAAGAACAGAAAGGTGTAATTTTATGTTTTTCCAATGCAGCTGGTAGGGGAGAGCTCAAAGAAAGCTTCATGGCCTGTAAAATGTTGGCCGCATCTGTAATTTCGTAGTAATGGCTGATGAGTCCCCGCTTCTTTTGAACGCCTACCTTGAGTTCGAAGAAATCTCCTCTTTTTCGGAGCCACATATTTTGTAATGTGTAGCACCATTTATCGGTGTCGTAATATATGTCATAGAGCTTCTCTCGACCGATGAATATTCCTTCGTGTTGAATCTTTTCGATCCACCTGTCATTTAGCTTGAACTTTTTTTCAACCTCAATCATTGGGATCTCTGTAATGGCTTCCTATCCAATTTTAAAGTGAACAATTTTGCAGATTTTGAGAATTCCCTTGGTACCGTAATAATTACGGTATCTTGGATTCTCGGTAGAGTACTCCGCGTTTAAACAAGATCTCTCCCAATAGGAAAGCAGCTAGTACACCGTTTTAAAAATGTCTGCTTCTTGTGTGAAATGATCTTTCTCCTTAACCTTTTAGGCCTTTTCGATTGAAGAACTTCTTGAAAGGAGAAGATTCTTCCGCTGCTCAAAGAACCGAAGCAGAAGCTGCTTTCGCTTGTTAAATAGCTTGCCTTAACCGCCCCTGAATGGGCCGGGATTGCGGCAAGCGATGCGTTCAATAGGAAAGATAGTATGTCATGTAAGATTGGATCTTGCGCAGCCCCTCAATGCCTTCATCCGCAGAAAGCCATTAAGCAAGATAGTAAAGTATGCTCTATCAAGCACGATCGTACGACGCATATTTTTCATGAAGCATGTTTTGCTCTTGAATTGAGCAAGGATTTCGATTTTTTACAAAATGGCAGGCTGATCCACTGTCCATTTTGTAATGAGGATATCAGAGAAGATACGGCTTATCCTCGATTGGAAGATGTTGCAAAGTTCGGATTTTGTTTCCACATCGTACGCGGAGATTCTGAGAGCGTTCGTAAAATTATTCGATCCGGGTGTATTGATGAGGCTGTGCTACAAAAAACAGCCGCTCGACACCCTGAAGTTGCAAGAATCATTGCAGAGGAGCGTGCAGCACAAGCTCGACCTCTAATCGAACATTCCCCTCGGTTTTTAAAATTACAGTCTATGGCTGCATATTTTCGGCAAGAAAACCCATCTGCTACGCTTCCTCAATTGCGAGATTATCTTGCTTCTGTTGGCGAAGAAGTAAGTTTGGCTACCGTCGCATCTTTGGTTAAAAATTAGATGACGAAGCCAAACTCAACGTTATTTTGATAATGTATTAATTGATGCGTTTACTTGAAAAACGAGAGTTTTAATGAAACCTATTGCACCAAACACCTTTGGTTTTGGTCCGCAATTCTGCGTTCTTCTGCGGCTTGAGCTTCCGCCTCCGCGCGAGCATGTTCCTCCTCGGCCCGGGCTTCAGCCTCCATATGAGCACGTTCTTCTTCAGCGCGAGACTCTTCTGCAGCCTTTTTGGCATGATAAGCTCTTGTCTCAGCGACTACACCGCTTACAAATGATGTTACACCGGCAGCTGCTATAACTCCCCCAGCTACACCATCAACAACGGACGCGAGTCCTATGATAGCCAAACCTCCTACCGTTAATGGAACGGTAGCTTTGCTTTCACACATTTCATGCGTTTTTGCTAATGAATCGCAAAGTTCTCTATCCCTTTTTTTAGCTTCTTCGTATTCGCGGTGATGGTTATACGTATCATATTTTAAATAATGATCATTTGCTACAGAATAAGACATAAAAATCCTTAGTGTTGTTTGAAATAAAAGTAAGAATGTATCAAAGCGTTAGATGCGAATAATATACTGAATCCAAGAGAAAACTTTCCTGCAAAAGTAAAAGCCAATTCTCTGTTAAATAGACAAGCGTAACCAAAAACTCCGGTTGCAAAAGAATAGCAAATGGCTCTAGGTATATAATTTTCAAACAATTTTTCAAGAGAGTTCATTATTCTGTTAAAACAGTTTTCGGTTTTTATCATTAATTCGCTAGATAGTGTGGTTTTAGTATTTATCTGGTTACAAGAACTTTTTGCCGCAACAGCAACCACCATAGATCCTCCATTTTTTAAAGATTTTACAAGGAATAAGTGTGGCAATACAGCATTTAAAATAAAAGTTTAGAGTTTGCTTTTCGTTGAAAACTCCCTAGATGCATACAAACTCTGTAATTTTCGACGATCCGAGCAAGAGGGATAATTGCCGATATCAGCTCAAACAACAAAAAATAGCATCACTCTGGAGTACCATCAACTGGCGGTAAATCGGGAATTTCCTTGAGTCCGTCAGCAGGAATCTCTTGATGACAAGAATACTCAATTGGTCTTGTGGTGTGACAATCACAGCCAGGAACGAGCCATTGAAGCGATTCATTTTCACACAAATTGTAGTAAAGATAATCGGATTCTGGTTTTTTCTTTTTGCTTGTCATTTTGTTACCATTTGCGCATTTCTTTTGATTTTTAGGAGGCGTTCTCGGTGAGATCATTTCCCTCCGGAAAATGACTCATCGGGAAAACCACTGGAAATCTGGTTCTTGTGAGAAATGTTCTCCTTATCCTAACCTTTCGGGTCTTCGATAGGAGAAGTAATATGTCATGTCGGGTTCAATTTTGCGAGGCTTCTCAATGTTTTCATCCACTGAAAACAATTCAGCGGGATGAAAAAGTATACTCTATTAACCACGATCGAACGACGCATATTTTTCATGAAATTTGTTTTGCTTATGAATTGAGTGAGAATTTCGAGTTTTTACAAAATGGCAAACTGATCCACTGTCCATATTGTAATGAGGATATCAGAGAAGATACGACATATCCTCGAGTAGGAGATGCCGCAAAGTTCGGATTTTTGTTCCACGTCTTACGCGGAGATTTGGAGAAAACTCGCAACGTTCTTCGATCGGGGTATATTGGCGAGGCTACGCAACAAAGGGCAGCCGCTCGATACCCTGAAGTTGCGAAAATCATTGCAGAGGAGCATGCAGCACAAGCTCGACCTCTAATCAAACATTCCCCTCGGTTTTTAAAATTACAGTCCATGGTTGCATGTTTTCGGCGAGAGAACCCCTCTGCTACGCTTCCTCAATTGCGAGATTATCTTGCTTCTGTTGGCGAAGAAGTAAGTTTGGCTACCGTCGCATCGTTGGTGAGAAATTAGAGCTTAGTTTATGAATGAAAGAAAAAACTATGAACTTTGGGGTCTGAACGCGATCCATATCGAGGTAGATGAATTTTTTAACAATCCGTTCTTATTCATCTCTTAACATATCTAGAAAAGGCGATTTTCTATACATATCGAAAGGGGTATGTCTAGAAAATAAAGAAAATCTAAATACGGCAAACGGAAAATGATCAACGCCATTTGCTATACTGCGCCCGTTCAGGAATAGGCATCTACTTACGAGGTCATGCTAAAGAGGGCAAAGTTAAACAACATCCCCTTTCTATTACGATTGGGGACGCTTTCATAGCAACTAACTTTTTCGTCTAGCAGACTACTGGTAATTGCGCCTTCCGTTTTTAGATAAAATTTTACATTATCAACGATGCTGTAAAACTTCACTTGAAGGTTTGTTGTGGGTAATGTCTCTAATGTTCGTGACAAACATATAATAAACCCCAACGCCTAGAATAAAAAATGTCAGGATGTTTTTTTTTATAAACTTCCTGTTCTGCCAGCGACATAATCCCCATTCAACAAATAATGCGCCTATTAATAGGCGGCCGTAAATATCTAAAAACCTGTATAATAAATCAAGATACGACATCTTTCGCTCCTTACTATGGCTGATCTTTTGTCAGCGATTCGCCTATTGTTGACAAAGCGTCTTTTGCCACGTCTGCCGTGCCAGAAAGCGCGCTTTCAACAACGGTTTGTGTTACTGGCGAATCTGAAACGGCTCTAATAACACCGCCCGCCCGCTCGCCCAAAAGAGCTTGCAAAACATCTTTAATTAGCGAGTGAACGTCACCAGCTGAAAAATCACCAGCAGAAGTAGGAGGCGAGACGTGCCCATCACAATGCTCAACGCCAGGGCCAGAAGAATCGGCGCTAGGATCGTTTGTTGGCCCTTCATAGCCAAAGCGCGAAACATATTCAGAAGCAGAGCTTTCATAAGTATGGGTCCGGCTACCTACAGGAACGTGATCACCAGCAAGAGCTTCGGCAGCGGCTGCGACAACTCTAGTATCGACGTCGGAGGGGGCGCTCGCTTCCGGAGACTCGCCCTCAATACCTCTAAAGAAGCCAGAAATAAATCCATTTATAAAATGTGTTGCCATAAGTTTCTCACTATTTAGAGGTTCAGTGTATATGTGGATTGGTCATTACAGTGTATGAAAACTCTCCACCTCCGACTACCCCGGCAGCTGTTCCGAGCCCCATTACAACTAAGTTAAAAGGTGGGGGTATTAGAGCTCCAGCAATTACAATCGCAGATCCTCCAATTGCCACACCGCACGATACTTCGTAATGTCTGTGCATAACCCTGTGCGCCGCATGCGCTGTTTTAAGCGCAATACTTCCAACTTCCATGCCAATCGGTATAGCAACACTTTCTTAATAGTTTCTGGCCAATGGATCTAAAATTTATTGACATGTTTTCCTCGTTATTTATTGTTTCAATAAAACTTCACGAAAAATTTCAAAAACAAATCCCATTCCAAATCCAACATAAATTGAGGCGCGGAACCCTAGATTTAAAGGGGAAAAAACGCTAATCATGCTTGAGATTGTCCCTAGAATTAGCGAGTATTTAAAAGTATTGTTGAAGAAATCTTGCGCTACTTTTTGAACTGCAGCAGCTTTGCTTTGTGGTTTTATAGAATCATCTTGAATGATTGTTGGTTTTTGGGTGTTCGATATGTATATAGCCAAGAGAATCGCCTCCGTTAATAAAAATTAAACATTTTATCAACAAGCAAAAATTTAACAAGTCTTAATTTTTTTTTAATTTGTTGCGAGGCTGAGTATGTAGTGCTTCCATAATGACACCTAGGAGTCACATTTCTAGTTTGAGCAGATAATGAGTATCTTCCATGAGTTGGAGATGCCGCCCAAGCTCATGTTAATTTCGAAAGAGGTCTAATGGACATAAAACGGGTAGTAGTTTTCTAGAGATCTCTACAGAGCCAATAGCACCCAAAAGACGCCTTTCCCGGATTCAAAAAATCCTTCGTATTGCATGAAATGATCGATGACCTTAGCCTTTTACATTTTTTTCTCAAGTTATTTAATTAAAGAGGATTATATGTCATCTGCTATTTCGGAATTTTGCGAGGCGTCTCAGTGTATTCATCCAAAGAAAGCTTTTAACCTCGATGACGAGGTTTGTTGCATTCAGCATTCGCATGCAAAGCATGTCTTTCATAAAGCCTGCTACACTGTAGAGTTAAGCAAGAGTCCTGAGTTTTTACGAGAAGGCAAGTTGATCCATTGTCCATATTGTGAAAAGACTGTGTGCAAAGAAACTTCTTATCCGCATTCTAGGGAAGTTGCGAAAGTTGGCTTTCTGTTCCACATTTTCGATAAGCAGTTCGATGTCGTGCGCAACATTCTCCGATCTGGGTTGATTTCTGATAAATTGCAACAAAATGCTGCCTCGCGATTTCCTGAAGTGGCCGCAATCCTTGCAGAGGAGCAAGCAGCTGCACAACCGCAAGCGCCGATCAAACTTTCCGCTGCCTCATTGAAGTTACAATCCGTGGCTAAAACTTTCATGAGTATAAACCCATCTGCAACACTTCGTGAAGTGCGAGAATATCTTGTCTCCGCCGGCCATAATGTCAGTCTGGCCACTCTTACGTTTTTGGTGAGAAGGTAGTGGAGGCAGAAAAGGGTTGGTGCTACGACATTTTGCGAGAGTTTTCTTTATCCACGGACGCGAGAAAACTTGGTCCTGTAGGGCCGAGATGAATCGCGCTATTTAAACCTGAGGAGATTGTTATTGTTCGATATATTGCTTAATCGTAGCAAGTGGTGCCCCACCGCATGCTCCTGCAAAATAGCTGGGAGACCAAAGACTGCCGCCCCATAAAGCATTTTGGATGCTCGGGTATTCTTTTTTCCGAATCTGTTGTCAATGAATAAAGATTTTATATATATTTTTCGCTTGTGGTATAAATATTATCTTTAATGCCGCGGTCATCTAACCCCGTGAGGTTTCTATATGACAGTAAAGACCGTTCAACCATCTCAAACATTTGCCATTCGCGATGTTTCTTTAAAGTCTCTTCTCATTCAAGTATGTCGCAAAATTATGCAGGTAGCAGCTATTGCTTTTGAGTTAATTGTTTCTGGCACATTGATCGTAGCTTCTGGCTTATTTATAAGATCTCTTTATATAGGTAGTACATATGAGATAGTTTGTCCATTTATGTTTGGCTTTCTAATCGCGCATTTAGAACAAAAACTCAAATCATTCAGCTCGACAGTGTACAATTAGGGTATAGCCCAGGACTCTCTGACGAAAAAGATTTGACAGATTTTTCAAGTTTTTCTTGATCGAAAATTAAATTTTTATGTTTTCATTTCAGCCAATCAAACTTTCAGCTCTCTCCTTAAAATTACGATCCATGGCTAAAACTTACATGAGTGCAAACCCATCTGCAACGCTTCGTGAAGTGCGAAAATTCTTGTCTCCGCCGGCCACAATGTTAGTCTGGCCACTCTTACGTTTTTGGTGAGAAGGTAGTGGAGGCAGAAAAGGGTTGGTGCTACGACATTTTGCGAGAGTTTTCTTTATCGATAGAGCTACCTTTTTTCGCTACGCTCTCGCAAGAACTCGTAGATCGCATTATGATCGTGTGATATCTTTGCCACTTTTATTAAGATGGGATTAAATCGCGGTGACCTGGCAAGAGATTGTCCAACGCTATCACATTAAGTACTACGATCAGATTTCGAGGGTTACTAAACCTTTGGATTGCTTGGACATTGTATGTGTAGATTATTTAAGAACATATGCAAATGGAAAATTCGCATATTTAACCAATCGTCCTGAATTCACCGAATATTATGCATCTGAACAGCTTTACCGTATCGATCCCTTCTTTAGACATCCTGATTTTTATAAGGATGGTTTTTTATGGCTCGAAAATTGCAATTCAAGTGATTTTAAAAATGTTGTTTTTTTAACTAACCGTCAATTTCACTTGCATTCGCCATTATTGTTGATAGAGAAAGCGAAGAATTATGTTGAAATGTTCTGTTTCTCTGGTAAATCCGATGAGGCGATTCAAGCGTTGCATCTCAACCATGCCCATTTGTTGAAAACCTTTAGGGAATATTACAGAAGAGAACTCCATCCGCTTTTGAACAAGATGGAAGAAGAAGGGGGGTCTCTGATCGATTTGCAGGGAGAATTTTTCTTCGAAGGCTATCCAGCCTCCGAAATCAAAACGGAAACGATTCATGCGTTTCTAATTGCATTAGGAAAAAAAGCCGAAGTTGAGAAAGCTTCTTTGCTATCTCCTCGGGAACGCGATTGTTTGAGGCTATTGATGCGTGGGAATTCCGCGAAAGATTCTGCGATAGAATTGAATCTTTCTCCGAGAACCATCGAGTTCTATCTTGAAAATGTCAAAAACAAGCTTGATTGCAGCAGCAGGCGAGAATTATTGTTGATTGCCTCTGATTTTCAAAACCTGGGATTGCTTTAGCTAGGCTGGGGCATCATGGTTTGTTAAATCAGGCGGCCATTAGGCTGCTCTCCAGTTCCGAAAGGAATTGCGCAACAAAGCCATGGTAAATTAGATAAAAAATATATTTTTAATTCCAGATTTTAGTGTTTTTTTTCTTTTTGTAATAAATGCTGTTTTTTATTGCTTTCCAGAAAATCTAGACGGATCTATGATTTTTCCTTAATTGATTTGAGAATGTTATGCAGGATGTTTACGTCCAAAAGCTTTCGAAATCGATGGGATCATACGCTTTTCCCTATATTCGAGAACATGAAAAATATACAAATCTTGATCTGTTCATAGAGGGTGGAATTGCTGTAACTGCGCTAATCGCCGAGAATTATGATCAACATGCACTTTTCCCAAAAGAAAGTCTCTTGTTCTGTTACGAAGCTGTGCTAAGAACAATTGATTCTTGCTTGCAGGGAAAATATTCAGATTTTGATGCTCATACAACCACAAACTGCTGTCATGGAATGGCATTGTTGGCAAAAGATTTGATCTTATCAGCTAAGCAATTGGATTTGAATCAATTAAGAGTTGATGGTTGTAAAGTCCAACAGAATCTTGTAGATCGGCCAAATAATCAATATATTTGTGCTTGGATAGTGCCCAAGTCTCTAATTGAATTAACTGGTCTTTATTTGTTAGCCTTAATTAAAGAATCTAATCCATTAACTGGAGGAAGAACCTCTACAATTAAACTCAAGAATGTGTCTAATATTAGCACTAATTTGTGCAACAAAATAGCTCATTCTTTAAAAAAATATTATGCTAATTGCGTTGCGAATCGTTATAAATTCTTGCTTGAACAACTCCCTGAAGGAATGAACCTTACAGATGTACCTGTCGAGATTTGGGGAAACTATATTCAGCCTCAATATCTACGGAAAGATCAATACGGTTTATTATATGCCCCCAGCTTATTTTCAATGCAGGTTTGTATTGCTCATTTGATTGCATCAAAATCAAAAGTTGCTTTGATTAATGATTTAGTATCCAACGAAGGTGAATTGAGAGGGCGATATGTCTCGATATTTCAAGGGGATGGCGAGAGTAAGCTAGAGCCATTTAATTCCGATGAACTTAACTTGTTAAAGTTATTTCACCAAGAAGATGTTGTCGTAATAATCGGGGGGTGCGTTTATTCGAATGATCTTGATATGAAATCTCTTGCTTTGCAAATGGAACCATGGTTGCATCAATTTCCGCTACTTGTTCTTGCTTGCGAGGTCTTTTATCCTCAGTTTCCTAGGGTGGAAAAAGATCCTAATTTTGACAGCACTCCAATTGTTCCGGAAGAACTGTTTTTGCAAGAGATATTTCAAAAGCTGTCTTCAATCCAAGGAGTTTCTGCTACGGATCCTACTTTGTTTTGTTCTACACATATTTATGTTTGTAGCATTCGTCAGGTTTTAGAATTGCAGATAGATAAAAATGCTCTTCCAGTTTCTTTTATTCCTGGCAAATTGAAGAAGAGCGGGTGTGATTCAACCAATAATCCAGTTATTGCTGGCGAACATTTGACATTTTCTTAGCAGATAGTTTTCTAATCGCCCAAGTAGTTTCTTCGCAAACAATAATAGTCAAAAATGCCAAGAGGCTAGCAGAGCAGCCAGCGATCAAAGCTTTATCTGGCTCAGTTGGTTGATTAATCTGTGTAATAATCGCAACTATGCATCCAATAGACCAGCAGAAGGTGTTCACCATTTTTTCATAGGGTCTCGGGAGGTGTTTAAATGTTATATCAATTAAACGAACGACAAATAACGCAATCCCGATACTTGCAATAAGATTGCTCGCTATGCTTTCTAGAAATCTCATAGGAAAGTCTACTTGGAAAAAGGTATAGGCAGCCGTACCCAGTAAACCAATTATCGCATATTCTTTCGGGCTTCTCTTATGGGGGACTATTAGTTCCCATGCAGCAGAAGCATAATAAATGTTAACTAAATTAAGACAGAACAAAGATCCTACCACGAATATTAAGCCTAAAAATAAATAGGTTTGAGATGCTATGCTGGTAACGTTTTTAGTTAAAAACTCAGAAGGACTTGCGACTTCGGTAAAGATACTAAATGACTGGAATAAAATATAAATAAGCGTAATTAAAGTTAGTGCTAGGATGGAATCTGCAATCGAGCGAGAATGTCTGAAAAAGGTCGGTAAATTAACAGTGCCTGGTAAAGTGAGGGTAATAACTGAAATGGTCGCTGGAAAAGAAAATTCCCAGTTGCTTTTCGATAGCGAAGACCAGTCCCCTGTCGATAATGTATAAATCACGAAGAATAGCAGAAATGGAAATACAACTACACATGCATGTTTAATAAATCGTATTCCTCCTGTAGAGACCAAAGCTATTATAAGGCCTAAAACTGCGCCTAACCTTATCATAACGTTTTTTTCATCTTGATTGTGTAAAAAGAAGTTGCTGAGTGCAACGGTAGTCGCTTGTAAGTCTAGCATGTACCAAGAGAGAAATGCGATTACAAGAATGATAGAGAGCGCAAATCCGCTAACTTTCCCAATGCTTTTATAAACGTTTTCGATAGCATTTTTTCGATCTTTCGCGGCCATTGAAATTATGGTTAGCCCAATAATCCAAAGAATAAAATTTCCAATGCAAATTGCTACAAGCGCTGTTCCTGCGCCATATTGTTTTGAAAGTTGCCCCCCTAACATTGCTGCAATAATACTTTGAGACGCGCCCTGGATGCTTGCTAACTGCCAGAAGTTTTGGTGACGGTCGGGAACAGGAGAGATTGTTCTCTGATGAGTCACGCTTTTGTCCTCGTAAGTAATTTCTTTATGGTAAATCCGGATACGATTGTGCACAAGATGGCTAAAATTGCGATAAAGAGTGAAGAATGGTTGACCGCGAAAAGCTCCGAGAATTGTAAGATGTTCAAGGTTGTCGCAACAAGCCAGGCGAATAGATAGATCATTTGTTCGCGGATTTTGGGAGCGCGGCCTGTGAGCAAATAAATGACATATCCGAGTACCAAAACAAGGGCAAGATTAATCAGAGAGGCATCTGTTATGTCCAGAAGTGAATGCATGGAAAAGATATGTGCAACCAGAATGAAGATGATCGTTAATCCAAATCCAAGAATGAGATATTCTTTTCTCCCCGCCAAAGTTGGGGCTACGACTTCCCATCCTACAGATGCTGAATACACATTTGATACGTTTGCACAGATTACCGAAATGAAAATCAACGCAACGAGAAAGCTTTTTTGCCCATGACCGACTGCAATGAAACTTTCTGCTGAACCATCTTCTAGCCAAGGTGAAATTGCGGAACCTAAAAAGAGACCTGCGATCCCAATAATTAAGCTAACAAGTTGAAGAATTGTTAGAGCATTGACCGAATCTTTCCACGATTTGCTATGTCGAAAAAAAGTAGGAAGATCTGCTGTGATTCCAAGATTTGTGCCTAGTGCAAGCGGCAGTAAAGAAAAAGTTATTGAAACCGGTTCGATTGATAAAATTTGTTTAGGAGTTGTAAAAAGTACTCCCAAAAATGCAATGAGCAGAAAAGGATATATGAGTGTAGCAAGCCAACGAAGTGCAACAATACCCTCCATACAAAGGAGCGTGCTGATGATTCCAAGAGCAACGCTTGTTTGCACAAAGCGATCGACTCCTTCTCCTACATTTATGGGAATCAGAAAAGTAAGCGCGTTACTTGCTAAAGTTGTTTGAGCAACAAACCACGCAAGAGTAGAGGCGAGTAATAAGACTGCGATGAAATAACTGCCAATTGTGCCAAAATATTCTCTAGAAATGTCGAGAGTGCTTTTTCTATCTTTGTGGCTCATGGAAATTATACCAAACCGGATTATCCAAAGGATTATGTTTGCTAAAGCAATCGTTGTAATCGCATCGATAAAATTAGTCGTTTGACTAATGAGCACGCTTGAAGCTAAAACAGGCAGACTTGCGATCCCGGCCAATTGGATAACGGCTAGCTGCCAAAATGACTGTTTGATATCTGGCAGCGTATTATTTTCGGTCTTATGGTTCATGTTTTATCCGCCAACAGAATCCTCGAGTCTCTTTGACGATTCATAACATTTTAGAAGGAACAAAGAAAAGTTTTTTTTACATAAACTAAATTGCGGCAGTAAGTGAGAGCTGTTTTCAATTGCTTTTGATTTTCAAAGCTTGGGCTTGCTTTAACAACCAAGAACTTCTGGATTGCATTATTGGCTGTGCGTGGTATTCTATTTCGCTTTTCATTGGCTTGAACCATGACTTGGCTAGAGATATGGACAGAGTTTGTCCGCTATCACATCAAATATTATAATCAAATATCGAAAGTCACAAAACCTCTTCTTGATTGTTTTGAAATTGTTTGTGTAGATTATTTAAGAACATACAAGAGTGGAAGATTTACATATCTTTCGAGTCGTCCTGAATGTACTGAATATTATTTGTCTGAGCAATGTTATCGTTACGATCCCTATTTAAAGCATCCGGATTTATATAAAACAGGTTTTTTATGGCTGGAGAACAGTAGGTCAATTAATTTTCAGAAATTTATTTGTAATATCGGACACAAACATAACGTTTATTCGCCATTAATGATGATTGAAAGGGGTATGGATTATATCGAGATGTTTTGTTTTTCCGGTAAAACAGATGAGGCTGTTCGAATGCTGCATCTCAAACATTCTCAATTGTTAAAGACTTTTGCAACATATTATAAGAAGGAACTTGGATTTCTTCTGCATGAGACTGGAGAAGCTGGGTTTTCGCTGATTGATTTGCAGGGAGAATCCTTCTATACAGATTGTCCCGATCCTGCAATCAAGACTGATTCGATTCATGCCTTCTTGAGAGCATTAGGAAAAACAGCCGAAGTTGAAAGAGCTTCTTCTTTGTCTTCTCGGGAACGCGATTGTTTGAGGCTTTTATTGCGTGGAAACTCCGCCAAAGACACGGCTACTGAGTTGAATCTTTCGCAAAGAACTGTTGAGTTCTATTTAGAAAATGTCAAAAACAAGCTCAACTGTGGTGGTAAGCGAGAGCTGTTTTCGGTCGCGTCTGAGTTTAATAATTTGGGTTTGCTTTAGCAACTTGAGATGGCCTAGAATCTCATTTTTAAGGACGTAAATCATGGTGACATGGCAAGAAATTATCCAGTGCTATCATGTTAAATATTATAATCAAATTTCTAAAGTCACAAAACCTGCATCAGATCTTTTAGATATTGCATGTGTCAATTATCTGAAAATATGCAATGATGCACGATTTGTGTATTTAACAAATCTCCCTGAATGCGTGGAATATTATGTATCTGAGCAAGTTTATCGATGCGATCCTTATTTTAAACATCCAGACTTTTTTAAACCCGGCTTTTCTTGGGAAGAAAATAGCAGTTCAGAAAATTACAAAAAATGCCTTTTTAAAATTAACAATAAGTTTAATTTGTATTCTCCTTTAGTTTTGATCGGCAAGGGAATTAATTATGTTGAAATGTTCAGCTTTTTTGGAAGTTCCAGTGAAGCGATTCAAACTTTACACCTCAAGTATCCTCATTTGTTAAAGGTTTTTGCAGAACACTATAAAAGAGAACTCAACCCACTTCTGAACAAGATGGAAGAAGAAGGGTTTTCGCTGATTGATTTGCAGGGAGAATCTTTCTATACAGACAGCCCAGATTCTTCAATCAAGACTGAATCAATTTATGCATTTCTGATTGCATTAGGGAAGAAAGCCGAAGTTGAAAGAGCTTCTTCATTGTCTTCTCGGGAACGCGATTGTTTGAGGCTTTTATTGCGTGGAAACTCCGCCAAAGACACGGCTACTGAGTTGAATCTTTCTCCGAGAACCGTCGAGTTTTATCTTGGAAATGTGAAAAACAAGCTCAATTGCAATGGTAAACGAGAACTGTGCTCGATTGGAAGAGAATTTGAAAACCTTGGCCTTCTTTAGTTTTGAAGAGGCTACTTGATAAACTGGTCAAATGCTAAATTGTATTTTCTGATAGTGGGCTATGTTAACTTGGAATGAGATTGTCCAGAAATATGTCGTAGGACACTCCGATAGAGTCAAAACGATTGCCAAGCCTTTAATGGATCATTTGAGGGTTGCGGAATTTTTCTATGTTCGCATCAATCATCAAGGACAATTGATATGGCTTGGAAATCATCCCGCCTGTTCTGAATGGTATATCGATCAAAGGGCATTTATTGTCGATCCTTGCATGAAACATTTAAGTGCTTGGCAATCGGGCGTTTCTTTACTCGAAGTTATCGCGCCATCTTTTCGAAAGAATTTCATGATGGAAGTTATTGATTTGTTTGACTTTACCTCTTCTTGGATCGTTTTAAGCAAAAGAGAGATCGACTTTGTTGAATTGTTTGGGTTTATTGGCGAGAAGGGGAGTCCTATTGAAAAAGTCTATCTGAATCATTCCAATTTGTTAAAAGTGTTTGCTGAGCATTTTAAAAAAGAAATGCAACCGACTATTCGACAGATGGAGAGGGAATCAATTTCACTTGCTGATCTCATGGGCAAGGATTTTTATAGCGGATTTCGAACTATCCACCCTGCGCTCGACCCAGCTACGTATCAAGCTTTCCTGGAAGATTGCGGTATGCGATCTCAAATGGAAAAGGCCGCATTGCTTTCTGAGAGAGAAAGGCAATGTCTCAAGTTGTTTCTATTAGGAAAATCAGCCAAGGAGACAGCGATCGATCTTAGCCTTTCTCCGCGAACGATTGAGTTTTATTTCGAAAACATCAAAAACAAACTTGTATGCCAAGATAAAGCTTCGGTTTTTGGTTTTGGCAGGGAATTGGAAAACTTGGGTTTGCTTTAACGATTCTAGTTGATGCCGGTTATTGTACAAATGTTATAGTTTCTATAGCTTTTGTGCAAACTGAAGCTTAGAAAGCTGATCTTTAGTGTAATATGAATTGTCGCACCAATGATGCGATAATTGTCAACTTAACCTTGGATCATATTCGCTGGTCTATCTGCGCTTGGATGAAGGGATGTATGCTCATGCTGTTCTCTTGTGTTACTATTTATTGGAAAATCATAGCGTACGTAAAGGCGGGCGATTACTGACATCAGCTCAAATATCGCGGCAGCTACACTACAATATAGTAGGGCGCTTCCTACAGCCAAAATTGCCTTTTCTGGCTTCCATATCATTATGGAACTTAAAACCCCCAAAGTTAACCACTCCATAAGACGTCTCGTCACCAGCATCACCTTTTGTGTCGTGTTTAATTCGCGAGGAATCCTAAATGATATGGGCTCGAAAGGTAAGAGATCGATGTGAGGTATGTTTATCATACATGCGCCTTCTACTGCTTATGATGTGGGAACAATTTGCAACGGTAAAAAAATTATGGCAAGAGATATAACCGAAAGTTGTGTTTGCTTGAAAACTTGGAATTACTATAAAACATGATCGATTTAGAGAGAATATGCTAAGTTGGAACGAGATTCTTCAGAAATATGTCGTAAGACACTCCGATAGAGTCAAAACGATTACCAAGCCTTTATTGGATCATTTGAGGATTTTGGGTTTTTACCACATGCGCATTGATTATCTGGGGCATCTCATTTGGCTAGGAAATGTCCCTGATGGTTCAGAATATTATGTTGATCAAAAGGCTTTTATCGATGACCCATGTATGAAAGGTCCCAATTTCTGGAAATCGGGATATTCACTGTTAGAAACAATTGCATCAGAATCTTTTAATGGTTATATGGCGAAAGCTAATAGTTTGTTTAATTTCACTTCTTCATGGATAATTTTAAGTAAAAGAGAATTCGGGTTTGTTGAAATATTTGGATTTATTGGGGAAAGCGGAAGCCCTATCGAGAAGATCTATCTGAATCACTCTAACTTGTTAAAAGCATTTGCTGGGTATTTTAAAAAAGAAATGCAGCCGATCATTCGTCAAATGGAGGAAGATTCGATTTCTCTCGCGGACTTGAAAGGCAGAGATTTTTTTGCTGACGCACCGTCTTTTTACCCTACAATTGATTCAGCCGCATATCGAGCATTCTTAGGAGATTGCGGCATGCGGTCTCAGTTAAAGAAAGTTGAGTCGCTTTCCAAAAGAGAGCGTCAATGTCTCAAGTTGTTTCTATTAGGAAAATCAGCCAAGGAAACAGCGATCGATCTTAGCCTTTCTCCGCGAACGATTGAGTTCTATTTCGAAAACATCAAAAACAAGCTGGCTTGTCGAGATAAAGCTTCGGTTTTTAGTTTTGGCAGGGAATTAGAAAACTTGGGC